>Ga0075420_100000271_pt1 | contig 38637 bp, 39 predicted proteins | sample SoiMetdeltSBSDD4_FD_75296 | JGI IMG/M metagenome (GOLD analysis project Ga0075420, IMG submission 75296) | Bulk soil microbial communities from a Populus tree surrounding site in Tennessee, USA - Soil MetaG P. deltoides SBSDD4 | ecosystem: Environmental > Terrestrial > Soil > Tree plantation...
CCTCCTAGTCGTACGTTTCGCGGTGGCGGAGCTCGACGAAGAGGCCGTGGGTCGCGCGGGGATGGACCCAGGCGATGTCGTCGCGCGGGCTGTCGACGCGGACGCCGTCGCCGCGCAGCTTGGTCACGGCGCCAGGGATGTCCTGGCACTCGAAGCCGACCAGGTAGACGCCCTCACCGTTCTTGGCCAGGAACTTTCCGACCGCCTTGTCGGGATCGGTCGGCTGCATCAGCTCGATGTGGCCGATGCCCGTCGGCAGGATCGCGTTCTTGAAGCCGAAGTCCTTGGACTCTCCGCGGTGGTGGACCTTGAGCCCGAAGAGCTTCGTGAACCGCTCGACGGCCTCGTCGAGGTCGCGCACGACGACCGAGAGCTCGATGACGTTTCCCAGCATGGCTTCACCTCGCGTCGGGATTGGCGCCGGCGTCGGCGCTATTTCTTCAGCCGCAGCTCCTCGTAGGGCGCCGCCCACGGGTAGGGGTCGATCAGCAACAGGCCCGGCTCGGCCACCCGGGCGCCGACCCCACTGGGCCACACGTACTCGTAGATCATCGCGAAGCGCACGCGGTCGGCCAGCGTCGTCTGGATCTGGTGCAGCAGCGCCTCGCGCTTCTTGCGGTCCGTTTCCGCGGACTGCTGCTTGTAGAGCGCGTCGACGTCGGGCCAGCCGCCGTGGGCGTAGGCGCCGTCGCTCGGCACGTACTGCGCCATGCGCGTGGCGGCGTTGCCGTGGACGCCGACGGTGCAGACGCAGATGCCCTTCAGCTTCTTGGCGTTCCACTCCGACATGAAGGCGGCGCGCTCCATCGTGCGGACCCGCGTCCGGATCCCGACCGCCTGCAGATACGAGCCGACCGCCTCGCCCATGCCGTAGTAGGGCGGGAACGGATGGAGGTCGCCGGCGTCGAAGCCGTTGGGATAGCCGGCCTCGGCGAGCAGCGCCTTGGCCTTGGCCGGGTCGTACGGGTGCGGCTCGATGGGCCGGGCGAAGTCGAGGCTGCGTGGCACGAAGCCGCCGGTCGGCCGTGACTGCCCGAGCGTCTCGGCCTCGTTCAGCGTCTGGCGGTCGAGCGCCAGGCTGGCGGCGAGCCGCACGCGGCGGTCGGCCCACGGCGACTTCGGATCCCACATGTCGAAGAAGTCCAGGAAGAAGCTGGCGATGCCGCCGGAGAAGGCCAGCTTCAGGTTGGGATCCTTCTTCACCTCCTCGGCCTGCGGGACCTCCAGCAGATAGGCGAGGTCGATCTCGCCCCGCTTGAGCATGGCCAACCGCGTCGTGGACTCGGGCACGCTCTTGAAGACCAGGCGCTTCACGCTGGGGACCTTGCGCCAGTACCCCTCGTAGGCCTCCAGCACCAGCTCCACGCCGGGGGTGTGGCTCACGAACTTGTAGGGACCGAGGCCGACCGGGTGCTTCTTGAAGCCGTCGTCGCCGACCTTCTCGACGTAATTCTTCGGCGTGATCCAGCCGTGGCCGGCCACCATCGTGCCGTAGAAGGCCATGAAGTCGGGCCAGGGCTGGTGCAGATGGATGCGCACGCGATGGGGATCGACCACCTCGACGTCGCGCACCTTCTCCGTGACGATCTTGTAGCCCTTGGCGCGCCGGAAGCTGAAGCGCACGTCCTCGGCGGTGAACGGGTCGCCGTTGTGGAACTTGAGGCCGGGGCGCAGCTTGAAGTCGTAGGTCTTCTGATCGGCGCTCACCGTCCACGACTCGGCGAGGCTCGGCGCCATCGCCTTGCCGGGCATCGTCTTGACGAGCGCGTCGTGCATCGCCCACATGAGCCAGAAGGGCGTGATGAAGCCGGTCACGTCCGCGGGGTCGAACCAGGTCGGCGAGATCGTCACGTACATGGCGAAGCGCATCTCGCCATCGGGTTTGGCCTGGGCCTCCGCCGCGGGAACCTCGAGGAGCCGCGACAGGAGGAGCGCGAGCACCAGGCCGAGCACCATGCTCCGGGAGCGATTCATCTCTCGATATTCCTCCGTGGGACCCGGCGGAGCGCCTCGGCGCGGGCCACCATACCATCGACGGACCCCCGCCGGCCGGGAAGTGCTACGATCACCCTCGCGGCGCCAACGCCGGCGCGCCGGGCGGATTGACTATGTTCGCGCGAGCATAGTATGACTGGCGCAACCCGACGAGCAGTGCACCCTGATCAGCTGGAGTGTGTGCGTGCGACGATTTGATCTCGCCATGCCTCGTAGCCTGGACGAAGTTCTGAAGACCCTGACCGACCGTGGTCCCGACGCGAAGCTGCTCGCGGGCGGGACCGACCTGCTGCCCCAGATGAAGAACGGACTCCTCAAGCCCCCGTGCGTCGTCGATCTCTCGGGGGTGCCGCGCCTGCGGACCGTCGAGCCCGACGGGCGCGGCCTGCGGGTCGGCGCCGCCGTCCCGGCCCGCGTGCTCGAGCGCGACCGGGTCGCGCGGTCGACCTACACCTCGCTGGCCGAAAGCGCGGCGCTCGTGGGCTCCGTGCAGGTCCGCAATTTGGCGACGCTCGGCGGCAACCTCTGCAACGCGGCGCCGTCGGCCGACCTGGCGCCGCCGCTGCTGGCCCTCGACGCCGTCGCCGTCATCGTCGGCCCCAAGGGCGAGCGCCGCGTGCCGTTCGCGGACTTCTTCACCGGCGTGCGGCGCACCGTGCTCGCCGCCGACGAGATCCTGGTCGAGATCGCGGTGCCGGCGCCCGGTCCGCGCAGCGGCGGGAACTACCTGCGCCACACCCCGCGCCGCGAGCTCGACATCGCCGTGGTCGGCGTCGCCTCGCAGCTCACGCTGGCCGACGGCGTGTGCCGCAAGGCGCGCATCGCGCTGGCCGCGGTGGCGCCGACGCCCGTGCGGGCGCTCGCCGCCGAGCAGGCGCTCGAGGGCAAGGCCGTCACCCCCGAGGCGATCGAGCGGGCGGCCGATCTCGCCGTGGGCGCCGCCAAGCCCATCAACGACCAACGCGGCTCGGCCGACTACCGCCGTCACCTGGTTCGTGTCTTGACTCGTCGCACGCTCCGCACCGCGCTCGCGCGGGCGGGCGCCTGACCGGGAGGAGCGCTCGTGTCGAAGCAGATCCTCAGCTGTATCGTCAACGGCGAGAGCACCGAGGTGCTCGTGCAGCCCTACGTCACGTTGCTCGACGCCCTGCGCGAGGACCTCGGCCTCACGGGGCCCAAGGAAGGGTGCGGCACGGGCGACTGCGGCGCCTGCACCATCCACCTCGACGGCGAGCCCGTGGCGAGCTGTCTCATGCTCGCGATGCAGGTACGCGGTCGCGAGGTGCGCACGATCGAGGGGCTCGGCACGAACGGCACGCTGCATCCGTTGCAGGAGGCCTTCGTCCGGCTCGGCGTGCCGCAGTGCGGTTTCTGCATCCCCGGGGCGCTGATGGCGGCCGCCGCCCTGCTGAACGAGCACCCGCGCCCCACCGAGGAGCAGATCCGCTATGGCATCGCCGGCAATCTGTGCCGGTGCACGGGCTACACGAAGATGGTCGCCGCAATCACCGAGGCGGCGGGCGCGCTGCCCGCGAAGGGAGCCTGAGCTCATGGCCGTGATGAAGACGACGCGCGAGGTGAAGGGGGTCGGGCTCGCCATCCCGCGCCCGGACGGGCCGGAGAAGGTCACCGGCCAGGTGCAGTACGTCGCCGACATCAAGCCGAAGGGCATGCTGCACGCCAAGCTCCTGCGCAGCCCCCACGCCCACGCCCGCATCGTGAAGATCGACACGAGCCGGGCCAAGACGCTGCCCGGCGTGCGTGCCATCGTCACCGCGCGCGACATCCCCGAGCTCAAGCGTAAGGCGCCGACCCGCGCCCACGCGGTGCTCGCGATCGACCGGGTCGTGTTCGTCGGCCAGCCGGTGGCGGCCATCGCCGCCGACGAGCTGGCGATCGCCGAGGAGGCGATGGACCTGATCGACGTCCAGTACGAGGTGCTGCCCGCGGCCGTCGATCCGCTGAAGTCGATGCAGGTGGGTGCGCCGCCGGTGGCCGACGCCGGCACCGAGGCCGACACCAGCGAGGCGCTCGCCCACTCCGGGGTGGCCGTGGCCAAGACGGAGGCGGCGCCGACCAAGGCCGTCAACGTCGCGCAGCAGGCCAAGCTGGGCCGGGGCGACGTCGCCAAGGGCTTCGCCGAGTCTGACGTGATCGTCGAGAAGACGTACCGGGTGCCGATGGTCCACCAGGGCTACCTCGAGCCGCACGCCGTGCTGGCCCAGTGGGACACCAACGGCCAGCTCACGCTCTACTCGAGCACGCAGGGCTCGTTCAACACGCGCTCGGAGGTCGCCGAGGTCCTGCACATCGAGGAGAACCGGATCAAGGTCATCCCGGTGGAATGCGGCGGCGGCTTCGGCGGCAAGATCCGCGCCCTGTGCGAGCCGATCACCGCCGTCCTGGCCCGCGTCACCAAGCGGCCCGTGCGCTACGTGATGACCCGGCGCGAGGAGCTCGACGCCGGGATGCCGGCGCCCCAGGTCATCATCAAGCTGAAGACCGGCGCGAAGCGCGACGGCACGCTGACGGCCCTCGACGCCGAGACGGTCATCGAGTCGGGCGCGTTCTCGGGGGCGGTGCTCACGATGAGCGCGGTCTTCGTGTCCAGCGTCTACCAGTTCCCGACCTTCGAGGTGCGCGCCTCCGAGGTGCTCACCCACAAGCCGTCGATCGCCGCCTACCGTGCGCCCACGGCGCCGCAGACCTTCTTCGCCATCGACTCGCAGATGGAGCAGATGGCGCGCGAGCTCGGCCTCGACCCGGTCGAGTTCCGCATGCGCCACCTGATGAAGGAAGGCGACCCGATGGCCAACGGCCAGCCGTGGCAGAGCAACGGTGCCAAGCAGTGCTTGGCCCGCCTGGCCGAGCATCCGCTGTGGAAGAGCCGCGCGGAGTGGAAGGCCAGCGGCGGCAAGGACGGCCGCGGCCTCCGCGGCGTGGGCCTCGCGGTGGGCGGCTGGATCCCCGGCCTGCAGCCGACCGGCGCGACGGTGCGCCTCAACCCCGACGGCTCGCTGCAGGTGCTCACGGGGCAGGTCGACATCGCCGGCACCAACATCGCGCTGGCTCAGATCGCCGCGTCGGCGTACGGCGTCGACATCGACAAGGTGAAGATCACGACCGGCGACACCGACACCGCGCCCATGACCGGCCTCAGCGCGGGGAGCAAGACCGTCTACACGGTCGGCACGGCCGTGCTGCAGGCCGCCCAGGACGCGCGGCGGCAGACGCTGGAGATCGCCGCCAAGGAGATGGAGGCCGCGATCGAGGACCTCGAGATCGAGGACGGCCGCGTGGTCGTCCGCGGCGTGCCCGACAAGGGCGTCACGCTGGCCTCGATCGGCAAGAAGGGCAATCTCTACATGTCGAAGGTCCCGCCGGTGCTCGGCGTGGCCCATCCGGCCTTCGCGGTGCAGGCGCCGGCCTTCGCGGCGCAGCTCGCGCGCATCGAGGTCGATCCCGACACCGGCGAGGTGACGCTGCACGACTTCGTCGTCGTGCAGGACGCCGGCAAGGCGATCAACCCGCTCGGCGTCGAGGGGCAGATGCAGGGCGGTGCCGTGCAGAGCCTCGGCATCGCGCTGACCGAGGGCATGATGTACGACGACGCCGGGCGGCTGATGAACCCGAGCCTGCTCGACTACCGCAAGCTGACGGCGGCGGATCTGCCCAACATCGAGACGATCATCGTCGAGGTGCCGGCCCCGGCCGGGCCCTTCGGCGCCCGCGGCGTCGGCGAGCCGCCGATCGTCCCGGCGCCGGCCGCCCTCGCCAACGCGATCCACGACGCGACCGGCGTTCGCCTCACCGAAGCCCCGCTGACCCCCGAGCGCATCGCGCTCGCCCTCGCGAGCCGCTAGCCCCCTCGTCCGTCTCCTCGCGGGCCGCGACCGGTAACCCGGCGCGGCCCGTGTCGTCTTTGGTGTGTACTATGCTCATAAAAGCATATATATCTGCTCGTGTACGAGCCGACGGGCCAAGGGCTCGGGCCAACGGGGGAACCATGGCGCTGGTGCGAGCCCGGTCGGTGCGAACGATGCGTGCGGCCCCCGCGCGGCGCACGGTGAGTGCAGCGGAGCTCGACCGGTACCGGCTGGAGCCGCGACACGCCGTGACCGAGGAGCGCATCGTGTGTCTGACGTGCGGCCTCATGCTTCGCCAGCTCACCAATACGCACATCCGCCTGCACGGCATGACCCCGATCGAATACAAGGATCGTCACGGCTACAAGCACCGGCGCCCCCTGATGTGTCACGCGCTGCGTCGGCTCTACGCCGCCCGTGCGGTGCTCTCGGATCACATCCGGCGCCGCCCGATCGTCGCGGACCTCGCCCTGCGACGGGCAGCCGGCCGTCGGCGGATCGTTCTGGAGGAGTGCCTCACGCGGGGAGAGATCCAGCAACGTCCGCGCGGCCGGTGGAGTGTGCGCGACCGGCATGGCCGGTTCTCGAGCGACGAGAGGCGCCTCACCTCGGGCTGACGGGCGCCTGTCCGATCGGGTGGCCCCGGGGCCGCGGCTTGCGTAAGATCGGCCCTGTCATGAAGCCCAAGCTCAAGGTCTGGGTGACCTTCGGCGAGCTGAAGTTCGGCGACGGCCGGGCGCGGCTGCTGGAGGCCATCGACGAGCAGGGCTCGCTGCGCAAGGCCGCCGAGTCGTTCGAGATGTCCTACCGCAATGCCTGGGGTTATCTGCGCGAGCTCGAGCGCGCCGCCGGGTTCAAGTTCGTGGAGCGGGCGCCGGGCGGCGGGCCCCAGAGCGGCATGCGGCTGACCGAGGCGGCGCGGACGTTCCTGCGGCGCTATCGCAAGTTTCGCAGCGGGCTCGACGAGACCGTCGCCCGACACTTCGAGCGATCATTCAAGAGTTGACCAGCCTTCACACGACGTGAGGACGACATGAACACAGGACAGATCTTCGTGGCGGGCACGTGGCGGGCGCCGGCGTCCGGCGAGACCTATCAACCCATCAATCCGGCGAACGAGCAGCCGGTGGGCGAGGTCGGAAAGGCCGACGAGCGCGACATCGATGCCGCCGTCGCCGCGGCGCGCAAGGCCTTCGACGAGGGGCCGTGGCCGCGGATGGGCGCCCACGAGCGCGGCCGCATCGTGTGGCGCCTCGGCGACCTGATCCAGCAGCACCTCGACGAGATGGCGCGGCTCGAGAGCCTCTGCACCGGCAAGACGATGTTCGACTCCGGCAAGGTCGAGATCCCGTTCGCGGCCGAGGTGTTCCGCTACTTCGGCGGCTGGGCGAGCAAGATCCACGGCGAGACGCTGGCGCTGCGCGAGAACGCCTTCACGTTCACCCTGCGGCAGCCGGTGGGCGTCGTGGGCGCGATCGTGCCGTGGAACTTCCCGTTCCTCCTCTCGTCGTGGAAGATCGCGCCGGCGCTGGCCGCCGGCAACACGATGGTTCTGAAGCCGGCCTCGCAGACGCCGCTCACCGCGCTCAAGTTTGCGGAGCTGTGCCAGGAGGCCGGGCTGCCCGAGGGCGTGTTCAACGTCGTCACCGGCCCCGGCGGCAAGGTGGGCATGGCGATGGTGCGCGACCCCCGCGTCGACAAGATCGCGTTCACCGGCTCCACCGAGGTCGGCAAGCAGATCATGCGGGAGGCGTCGGGGACGCTGAAGCGGCTGTCGCTCGAGCTCGGCGGCAAGTCTCCGAACATCGTGTTCGCCGACGCCGACATGGAGGCCGCGGTCCGCGGCGCCATGACCGGGATCTTCTATAACAAAGGCGAGGTGTGCGCGGCCGGCTCACGGCTCTTCCTCGAACAGTCGGTCCACGACGAGTTCATGTCGAAGCTGACCGAGCGAGTGAAGACACTCAAGGTCGGCGATCCGATGGACAAGGCCACGCGGATGGGCCCGGTCGTCTCGAAGTCGCAGATGGAGACCGTGCTCTCCTACATCGAGGCCGGCAAGGAGGAGGGAGCCCAGGTCGTCGCGGGCGGCGGGCGGGCGAAGGTCGGCGACGGCAAGGGGTTCTTCGTGGAGCCAACGATCTTCGACGGCGTGACGAACGCGATGAAGATCGCCCGCGAGGAGATCTTCGGCCCCGTGCTCTCGGTGATCCCGTTCCGCTCGGTGGAGGACGGCATCGCCCAGGGCAACCAGACCTCGTACGGCCTGGCGGCGGCGGTGTGGACGCGCGACGTCTCGAAGGCGCTACGGGCGGCCAAGGCCATCCGCGCCGGAACCGTGTGGGTGAACGCCTACAACCTCTTCGACGCCGCCCTGCCGTTCGGCGGCTTCAAGGAGTCGGGCTTCGGCCGCGAGATGGGCTCGGTCGGCCTGGACGGCTACACCGAGGTCAAGACCGTGTGGGTCGACCTGGGGTAGCGGCGTGCTCGAACAGCGCCTTGAATCGCCCGTACCCCTCCGCCTCGAGCCGGCCGACGGGGATGAAGCGGAGCGCCGCCGAGTTGATGCAGTAGCGCAGCCCGGTCGGGCGCGGCCCGTCGGGGAAGAGGTGGCCGAGGTGCGAGTCGCCGCTGGCGGAGCGCACCTCGATGCGCTCCATCCCGTGCGAGGCGTCGTGGTGCTCGGTGACGTTCTCCGCCTCGAGCGGACGCACGAAGCTGGGCCAGCCGGTCCCGGAGTCGAACTTGTCGGTCGACGAGAACAGCGCCTCGCCGGTGACGACGTCCACGTAGATGCCGGGCTCATGGTGGTCCCAGAACTCGTTGCGGAACGGCGGCTCGGTGGCGCTGCACTGCGTGACCTGGTACTGGGCCGGGGTGAGCTTGGCCCTCAGCTCGGCGTCGGTCGGCTTCTTGTCGGTCATGCCCCATCATCCTCCGGCGCGGGCGGCCCGGGCCGACTCCGCGCTCGGTTGAAGTATACGGGAGGCTTCCCTCGATGAGCACGCAGCCGGTCCCCGATCTGGAGTCCGTCGTGCGCGAGCGCGGCGGCCACGCCTACATCGTCACCGTGTCCGCGCAGACCGGGCCCCACGCCGTGTGGGTTCCCGTGCGCTGGGAGGGCAACGGGCTCGTCGCCGAGGTCGGCGCCCAGACCGCGGCCAACGCGGCCGCCCGCCCCCTGGTCTCGCTGCTGTACCCGGTCCGCGACCCCGGCGACTACAGCCTCATCGTGGACGGCACGGCCGCCGTCGAGGACGGGGGGCGCGTGCGCGTGAGACCGACCAAGGTCGTGCTGCACCGCCCGGGGCCGCCGCCCGATCCCGCCTCGGCCTGTGGCGCCGACTGCGTGCCGATCGCCGTCCCGCTGTCGATCGGCCGCCGCTGACGAGACTTGCGCGGGCCCGCGGTTGTCGACATCATCGAGGGTAGTTGAGGCCGGACGCGACACGGAGGTCGCCATGAGAGAGCCGATTGTCGTGCGACTCGAGGACACCGAGATCGTGAAGTTCGGTCCGGACGCGCACTACCAGCTGATCCTGGGCGACGACGCGGGGACGACGCCGATCCGCACCGGCATCCAGACCTCGCAGCCCGGCTACGTGGCCCCGATGCACGCGCATCCCTACATGGAGATCCTGCACGTGCTCGACGGCACCGCCGAGGCATGGATCGAGGGCGGGGAGGACCGAGCGGTCACGCTGCGCAAGGGCGACACGATCGCGCTGCAGCCGAACGTGCCGCACAGCTTCCGCGTCGTCGGCGACCAGGAGCTGCGCACCTTCGGCATCCACACGTCGCCCCAGCGGATCGTCCACTACCAGGACGGCGGCCCCACCGACGCCCGCGGCTACCGCGTCTGGAAGGACTGACGGAAGCGATACCGAGGAGCGGCACGGCTCCGCCGGGCCACTCCGAGCCGCCGGGGGGGATTGAGGGGCCCGTTCGAGGCCCCCAATCAGAGGAGCCTACAGGCCTCGTCGAAGTCGAGCCGGGGTAGCCGCTGCATGACCTTGGTGTGGTCGCCGTGGCCGAGGTTGCAGAGGAAATTCGACTTCACGCGCCCGTCGGGAAAGAACTCGGCGTCGACCTTGGCGTTGTCGAAGCCTGACATGCCGCCGACGTCGAGCCCCACCGCCCGCGCGGCCAGCATGAGGTAGGCGCCCTGCAGGGTGCCGTTGCGGAACGCCGTGATCTCCGCGCCGGCCGGGTTCTTGGCGAAGTTGTCGGCCATCTCCGGCCGGTGGGTAAAGAGCTTCTTCGGCAGCCACTCGAAGAAGCGCGTGTCGTAGCCGATGATCGCCGTCACCGGCGCGGCCTTGGTCTTGTCGACGTTCCCCGGGCTCAGGGCCGGGAGCAGACGGGCTTTCGACTCCGGCGTCCTCAGGAAGAGGATGCGGGCCGGTGAGGAGTTGGCGCTGGTCGGCCCCATTTTGAGGATCTCGTAGATCCGCCGGAGGTGGTCGTCGCTGACCGGCGTGGGGAGCCAGCCGTTCTGCGTTCGCGCCTCGAGGAACAGCTGGTTCAGCGTCGCCTGATCGAGCGTGGGCCGCACGAGAATCCTCCTGATCGTGAGCTAGGCGTTGCCGCGAGCCTGCTGAATTGCCTCCCAGACGCGGGCGCTGCTGGCCGGCATCTCGAAGTCGCGCACGCCCAGCGGGGCGAGCGCGTCGTTCACCGCGCTGAGCACCACCGGCAGCGCGCCGACCGTGCCGGCCTCGCCCGCGCCCTTGGCGCCCATCGGGTTGAGCTTGGTCGGCACGGGATTGCTGCCGATGACGATGTCGCAGAAGTCGTCGGCCCGCGGCATCGCGTAGTCCATGAAGGTGGCGGTGAGGAGCTGGCCGGACTCGGCGTCGTAGACGACCTGCTCCATCAGCGCCTGCCCCACGCCCTGGGCCACCCCGCCGTGGATCTGGCCCTTCAGGGTGAGCGGATTGATGACGGTGCCCACGTCGTCCACGAGCGCGTACCGATCGAGCGTGACGGCGCCGGTGTCGGGATCGATCTCGACCTCGCACACGTGGGTGCCGTTGGGCCACGTGTCCTGCCGGGGCGAGAACGTGCCCGTCTCGTAGAGCCCCGGCTCGACGCCGGGCGGCAGCTGGGGCGGCTGGAAGGCCGCCCGCGCGACCTCCTTCAGCGTGACACCGCGGTCGGTGCCGGCCACCGCGAAGCGGGCGTCGGCGAAGGTGATGTCGGCCTCGGCGGCCTCGAGCAGCTTGGCGGCGATCTTCTTGCCCTTGGCGATGACCTTGTCGGCGGCCATCCACAGCGCGGTGCCGCCGATGACGGTGGACCGCGAGCCCATCGTCCCCATGCCGTAGGCGACGCGATCGGTGTCGCCGTCGACGTAGCGGACCTCCCTCGGATCGAGGCCGAGCCGCTCGTGCAGGATCTGCTTGAAGGTGGTCTCGTGGCCCTGGCCCTGGTTCTTGCTGCCCATCAGCACGGTGGCGGTGCCGCTCGGGGCGAAGCGGATCTCCGCGAACTCGGGCTGCGCACCGGCCGCGCGCTCGATGGCGTTGGCGAGACCGAGCCCGCGCAGCTTGCCGCGCGCCCGCGAGGCCGCGCGCCGCGCCTCGAAGCCGGCCACGTCGGCCAGCACCAGCGCGTCCTCGAAGCTCTTGGGGAAGTTGCCGCAGTCGTAGGTGACGCCGAGCGGGTTCTTGTACGGCATCGCCGCGGCGGTGATCAGGTTCCGGCGTCGCAGCTCGAACCGGTCGAGGCCGAGCTCGCGCGCGGCGTCGTCGATCAGCCGCTCGATGACGTAGGTCGCCTCGGGCCGGCCGGCGCCGCGGTACGGCGCCGTCGAGTTCGTGTTCGTCAGCACGCTCAGCACCTCGACGTGCGCGGCCGGGAAGGCGTAGACGCCCACCAGCGTCACCACGTTGCTGAACGTCGCGAGCAGGTTGCGGTCGGAGGAGACGTACGCGCCCACGTTGGCGTGCGTGCGCACGCGGAGGCCGAGGAACTTGCCGTCGGCGTCGAGCGCCAGCTCGGCCTCGGTGACGTTGTCACGCGCGTGCTCATCGGCCGGGATCGCCTCCCGGCGGTCGCACGTCCACTTGACCGGGCGCCCGAGCTTCCGGGCCGCCCACAGCACCAGGCGATGCTCGGGATACTGCCAGCCCTTGGTCCCGAAGCCGCCGCCCACGTCGCCGGCGACGACCCGGATCTGGTGCTCGGGCACCTTGAAGATGTTGGTGGCCAGGGCGTTGCGCACCCGGTGGGGGTACTGCACGTCCGCGTGGAGCGTGTAGCGCTCCTCGATCGGATCCCAGGAGCCGACGGACCCCCGCGGCTCCATGTACTGGGCGTGCACCCGCGTGATGACGTAGCGGCGCCGGACGACCCGCGGGGCGGTGGCCAGCGCGGCATCCGTCGCGGCCCGGTCGCCCGACTCGAACAGGTTCGAGACGTTGTCGGGGCACTCGTCGTAGACGGGCGCGCCGCCGACCGCCTCGGCCGTGGAGGTCACGGAGGGCAGCGGCTCGTAGTCGATCTCGACCAGCGCGGCGGCGTCCTCGGCCTGGGCCCGCGTCTCGGCGACGACCATGGCGACCGGGTCGCCGACGTAGCGGACGCGGTCCTGGGCCAGCCCGCGATGGGGTGGGGCGAACATCGGCGAGCCGTCCGGACGCTTGCGCTTGAGGGTCATCTGCATGGTGCCGAGGCCGTCCTTGGCGACGTCGGCGCCGGTGAGGACGGCCACCACGCCGGGGGCCTTCAGGGCGGCCCGGGTGTCGACGCCCCGGAGCCGGGCGTGCGCGTGGATCGAGCGGACGATGACCGCGTGCGCCTGGCCGGGGAGGTTCACGTCATCCAGATACCGACCCCCGCCCTGCAGCAGGCGGCGGTCCTCGAAGCGGGTCACGCTCTGTCCTATCCCGAACTGTCCCATCAGGACACTCCCGTCGTAGAAATCCGTTCCGTATTACCATAAGATTCGCGCGAACCGGCGGACGATGCCAACCCGCCACGGAGGATGCCATGGCTCAGGCGCAGACGCCTCGGGGAGTCAACCACCTCGTTCTGAACGTCCGGAACCTGGAAGAGTCTCACCGCTTCTGGACCGAGGTCATCGGATTCAAGTGCGTGGCGGCCCTCAAGCCGCGGCCAGGTCGGCTGAAGATGCGCTTCTACAGCGGGGTCTCCGCGCATGGGGACGTCAGCCACCACGACCTCGCGCTGGCCCAGATCGAGGACGCCGCGCCCTCCGGGCCCGAGGGGGAGTGGAGCATGAAGCCGCGGGCGCTCGGTCTGAACCACGTCGCGATCTGCTATCCCGACCGCGAGACGTGGCTCAAGCAGCTGGAGCACCTGCGCGCCAACGGCGTCACCTTCCACCGGCGGGTGAACCACGGCATGACCCACAGCGTGTACATCTCCGATCCCGACGGCTACGGGATCGAGGTGCTGTACGAGCTGCCGCGCGAGGTGTGGGAGCACGACATCGACGGTGCCCAGAACTACGCCGAACAGCTCCCGACCGAGGGGCCGGAGTCGATGATCGACCGCACCGACAACCCGGTGTTCAACGGCCCGACGGTCGGCGCGTCCGCCGGCGACTGACAACCGACGATTGATCGAGGAGCGTCACGGCTTCGCCGGGACGCTCCGAATGACCGGGGGGGTGTGGGGGGCCATGTCGGGGCCCCCCACGTCGTTCAAGCCACCAGGACGATCTTGCCGTAGGCGCCGGGCTCCAGGACCGCCTTCTGGGCGGCGGCGGCGTCGGCCAGCTTGAACTCGCGCCCGACCACCGGGCGCAGGGTGCCATTCGCGAGGCCGGCCGTCAGCGCGGCCATGATCGAGGCCAGGTCCGCCGCCGATGCATTCCACAGCGCCAGCCCCGTGATCGACGCGTCCTTGCCCATCGTGCCGCGTGGGTTGATCTCGATCGTGCCGCGGTTGCCGATGATGACGATCCGACCGAAGCGCGCGACGACGTCGAGGTCCTTCTGCAAGTTCACGTTGGCCAGCATCTCGAGGATGACGTCGGGCCCGTTGCCGCCGGTGACCTCCATGAGCCGCTTCGTGTAGTCCGGCGCGGTGTGGTCGAGCACGTGATGGGCCCCGTGCTCGGCGACCAGCTTGCGTCCGCGCTCGGTGCCGCCGGTGCCGATGACCGTCATGCCGTGGGCGACGGCGAGCTGCACCGCCGCGATGCCGACGCCGCCCGAGGCGCCGTGGACCAGCACGCTCTCGCCCGGCCGCGCCTGGGCCTTGTGGTGCAGACCGCGGTACGCGGTGGCGTACGGGACGCCGACCCCGGCGCCCTGCTCGAACGACAGGCCGGCCGGCAGCGGATGCACCATCGCGGCGTCGCACGCCGCCGCCTCGGCGTAGCCGGCCGCGCGGCACACCCACACCCGGTCACCGACCTTCAGCCGGGTGACGCCCGCGCCGAGCGCCTTGACGACGCCCGCGGCGTCGCCGCCGGGGATATAGGGCAGGGATGGCGACTGCGCGTACGTACCCGTGCGGATGTAGGTGTCGACCGGATTCACGCCGGCCGCCTTGACCTGGACCAGGACCTGGCCCGGGCCGGGCGTCGGCTCCGGGATCTCGTCGAGTTGCAGGACCTCGGGACCGCCGAACTTGTGCACGCGGATCGCTCTCATGGGTGGGCTCCTTGGTGGCGTTCGGCCTCACACTCTAGTCAAGACACCGCCCCTCGGCAACGCGGGGCGGCCGCCTCACTCAACCACGAGGCGGTACCCGACGCCGGGCTCGGTGAGCAGGTAGCGCGGACGCGCGGGCTCGGCCTCGAGCTTGTGGCGCAGGTGGGCCATGTAGACGCGGACGTAGTGCGACTGGTCGTCGTGGCTCGGCCCCCAGACCTCGCGCAGGAGCTGCTGGTGGGTCACCACCTTGCCGGCGTGACGCACGAGCGTCGTCAGCAGCTTGTACTCGATCGGGGTGAGCTTGACCTCGGCTCCGCGCACGGTCACCTGGCGCCGCAGCTGATCGACCTGTAGGTCGCCCACCGTGAAGGCGGCGTCGCCGCCCTCGTGCGAGGCGCCGGCGGCGTGACGGAGCGCGACCCGGATGCGGGCGAGGAGCTCCTCGGCCCCGAACGGCTTGCTGACGTAGTCGTCGGCGCCGGCGTCCAGCGCGGTGACCTTGTCGCGCTCCTGGCCGCGCGCCGACAGCACGATGACCGGGACCGCGCTCCACTCGCGCAGGCGGCGGATGACCTCGAGGCCGTCGAGGTCGGGCAGCCCCAGGTCCACGATCACCACGTCGGGCTGGCGCGACGCGACTTCGACGAGGCCGTCGGCGCCCGTCGTCGCCTCGAACAGGCGGTAGCCCTGACCCGTGAGGGTCGCGCGCAGGAAGCGCCGGATCTGCGCCTCGTCCTCGATGAGGACGACGACCGGATCAGGCATTGGCGGGCGGCGGCGCCGGCGCCTCGCCGATCGGCAGCGTGAAGAGGAAGGCCACGCCACCGCCGGGCAGGTTCTGGGCCCAGATCCGGCCACCGTGCGCCTGCACGATGCCCCGCGCGATCGCCAGGCCCAGTCCGGCGCCTCGTCCCGCGACGCTCTCGACCCGGTAGAACTTCTCGAAGACCTTGTCCTCCTTGCCGGGGGGCAGACCGGGGCCGTGGTCGGCCACCTCCACGGTGACGTTGAGGTCGCCGGCGGTGGCGATGAGCTCGATCGGACTACCGGCGGGTGTGTACTTGAGCGCGTTCTCGAGCAGGTTGACCAGCACCTGCTCGATGAGCACGTCGTCGATCGCCACCAGCGGCAGGTCGGCGGGCACCTTCGTGGTGACACGTCGGCCCACCAGCCGTGCGCGCAGCCGGCTGAGCGCGGCGCCAATCACCTCCTCGAGCGGGTGCCACTCGCGGCGGAGCTGGAGCGTCCCGGACTCGAGCCGGGTCATCTCCAGGAGGTTCTGCACGAGCCGGTTCAGGCGCTCGGCCTCGTCGCGTACGGACTCCAGCAGGTCGCGGCGCGTGCGCTCGTCGAGGGGCGTCGCCTCGTTGAGGATCGTGCTCACCGCCCCGGTGATGGCGGCCAGCGGCGTGCGCAGGTCGTGCGAGACCGAGCTGAGCAGCGAGTTGCGGAGCCGCTCCGTCTCGATGCGGACCTGGGCGGCCTGGGCGTCGTCCGCCAGTCGCGCGCGCTCGAGGGCCAGCGCCGTCTGGGCCGCGAAGGTCTCGAGCTGATGGAGCCGCTCGGGGGAGTCCATCGCGTGGCGGTCGGGCGGACGCAGGCCCAGCACGCCGACCGGGTCGGTCGAGGCCAGCAGCGGGACGTACAGCGCCGAGGCGCCGGGCAAGGTCGCCGTCCCCAGCCCGGCCGGCTGGCGGTGCTCGAAGACCCAGCGTCCGACGCCGAGGTCGTTGGCGTCCACGGGGAACTGGCCGCCCGTCCAGGGTGTCAGGCCGCCCCCGTGGTCCGGCGTGAGCACGACCACCTGGCCCTGGAACACCTCGGCCACGTGACGCACGGCGATCGTGAGCAGCGCGTCCACCCCGCGCGCGCTCGCGAGCTCGCGGCTCATCGCGTAGAGCGCGGCGGTGCGCTGCTCGCGGTGCAGGGCCGCGGCCGCCTGGGCGCGCGTGCGCACCGTGAGGCTGCTGATGACGAAGCCCACGATGAGCATGACGAAGAAGGTCAGCAGGTGCCGCACGTCGGTGACGGCCAGGGTGAGGAACGGCGGCACGAAGAAGACGTCGAAGGCGGCGACGCTGAGGACGGATGCGACCAGCGACGGGCCCCGTCCCGTGCGCATGGCGACCACGATGATCCCGAGCAGGTAGACCATGACCACGTTGGACAGCTCCGAGAACGGCGACAGCAGCCAGGCCAGCCCCGTCGCGGCCGCCACGACGCCGACGGCGAGCCCGTATGCGCGCCAGTCGGTCGGCAACACGCGCCGCTCCACCCGCACCGGTGGGGTGCCGTCCTCGCGGCCTCCGCTGACGACGAAGACGTCGATGTCGCCGCTGCCCTGCACGAGCGTATCGACGATCGAGCCGGCCAGCACGCGCAGCCAGCGGGCGCGCGTCGGCTTGCCGACCACGATCTTGCTCACGTTGCGGTCGCGCGCGTAGGCGAGGATGGCCTCGCTCATGGTCTCGCCGCTCAGCGTGATCGTCTGCCCGCCGAGCTGCTCGGCCAGCCGCAAGGTCTGCACGATGCCGTCGCGGACCTCGGCCGGCAGCCGCAGCTGGGCCGGTGTCTCGACGTGGGCGGCGATCCACTCGGCCCCGATCTGGTCGGCCATGCGCTTGGCGGCGCGGACCAGCCGCGTCGACCACGGGCCCGGACCGACGCAGACCAGCACGCGCTCGGCCGTGGGCCACACGGCGTCGATCGCGTGCTCGCGACGGTAGACGCGCATCTGCGCGTCGACGCGCTGGGCCGTTCGCCGGAGCGCCAGCTCGCGCAGCGCAATCAAGTTGCCCTTGCGGAAGAAGTGCTCGACGGCCTCCTGCGCCTGGGCCGGCAGGTAGACCTTGCCCTCGCGGAACCGCTGCAGGAGATCGTCGGGCGGCAGGTCGATCAGCTCGACCTCGTCGGCCTGCTCGAACACCGAGTCGGGCACCGTCTCCCGCATGATGACGCCGGTGATCTTGGCCACGAGATCGTTGAGGCTCTCGATGTGCTGCACGTTCACGGTGGTGGAGACGTCGATGCCCGCGTCCAGCAGCTCCACCACGTCCTGCCAGCGCTTGGCGTGGCGCGAGCCGGGCGCGTTGGTGTGGGCCAGCTCGTCGACGAGGATCAGCGCTGGCCGGCGCGCGAGCGCCGCGTCGAGGTCGAACTCGTACAGCGTCGTGCCCCGGTAGTCCAGCGCGCGGCGGGGCAGAACCTCGAGCCCTGCCAGCAGCGCCTCGGTCTCGGCGCGCGTGTGGGTCTCGACGTACCCGATCACGACGTCGACGCCGTCGTCGCGCTGGGCGCGCGCGGCCTCGAGCATCGCGTATGTCTTGCCGACGCCGGCCGCGGCGCCGAAGAACACCTTGAGCTTGCCGCGGCGGGCGCGCGCTTCTTCCTCCGCGACGCGGGCGAGGAGTGCCTCCGGATCGGGCCGGTGCTCACTCATCGCGGCCCAGTGTACTCGCCCGTCCTGATGTAGCGTAAGGGCCCGGACATCGGGTCCGGGATACGACATCGAGGTCGTGCACTCCCAATAGAGGAGGCGTCATGCGCACCCTGCGATCCCTCGCCGTGATCGGCCCCGTGCTGCTGCTCCTCGCCGTCGTCGTCCGCGCCGACGCGCAGGCCCCCGCCGCGAAGACCACCTGGAAGATGCAGAGCAGCTGGCCCGCCGCCGACTTCCACCAGGTCAATCCCAAGGGCCTCGTGGAGAAGGTCGCCGAGATGACGGGGGGTCGGCTGCAGATCGACCTGCAGCCGGCCGGGACCGTCGTCCAGGCCTTCGAGGTGCTCGACGCCGTCAACCGCGGCTTGCTCGACGCGGGCCACTCGTGGCCCGGCTTCTGGACCGGCAAGCACCCGGCGGCGACCCTGTTCGGCAGCGCCCCCGGTGGCCCGTACGGCATGAACGCCGAGGACTACCTGGGGTGGATCTACCTCGGCGGCGGGCTGGAGCTCTACAACGAGCTGCTGCAGAAGGAGCTCAAGCTCAACGTCGTGGTGTTCCCCACGTTCGGGGAGACGCCGGAGCCGCAGGGCTGGTTTCGCAAGCCGATCAAGTCGGCGGCCGAGCTCAAGGGGATGAAGTTCCGCGCGACCGGCATCGCCGCCGAGGTCTTCCGGGAGATGGGCATGTCGGTGGTCAGCATCGCGCCGGGCGAGATCGTGCCCGCCCTCGAGCGGGGCGTGGTGGAGGCGGCCGAGTTCAGCGACCCCAGCGCGGACATGGCCATCGGTCTGCACCAGGTCCGGAAGTTCTATCACATGCCGGGCATCCATCAGCCGACCGGGATCATGGAGCTGCAGGTCCACAAGGCGAAGTGGGATGCCCTGCCGGCCGACGTGAAGGCCATCGTGCGGCACGCGGCCATGGCAGAGGCCCTGCACTACACGCTCAAGATGCTCGACCGCAACAGCCAGGACCTCGTCACGCTGGTGAACAAGCACGGCGTGACCGTGGTGGAGACGCCGCGCGAGGTGTTCGAGGAGATCCTCAAGGCGTGGGACAAGGTCGCCGAGCGCAAGGCGAAGGAGAACGCGTTCTTCGGCCGCGTCCTGGAGTCGCAGAAGGCGTGGGCCCAGCGCGTCGTGCCGTATCGCCGCTGCTGCCATCCCCCCTACGAATTCGCCGCCGACTACTACTGGAAGGGCGCGAATCCGTACAAGATCCTCAAGCCCTGAGCCACGCATCGGCCGTCGCCGGGATGTGCTCCTCCCGGCGACGGCCGGGCGGTCCTGACCATGTGATCACCGACGGCGGTCTCGACGAAGGTCTCGGTCAACCCGCCTCCTCTCCGCTCATGTGACGTCCGGTCCGTGTCGAGAGGCTGCAGCACGTGGCGCCTTTCACGTTCACGCGGCGTCACAGCCGGTGGCCTGGACACCGGCTGTCACCGGCGAGCCGGCCGGGCCGTCTCATCACTGTGGAGACGTCCGTCCGCGGCTCGGGCGTGACCGAGCGGCGGGAGCCTTGACGGCTTTTCTACGGGCGGAACCCGGGTCTTGACGGGTTTTTGACGTTCCTCGTCCGTACGCTGGGGGCTGGAGGATCAGGTCATGGATCTGGTCGGCGACGCGCTGTATGTCGGGCTCACCTTCGTCCTTCTTTGGCTTACCTGGGCGCTCGTCAGGCTCTGCGAGCGGGTATAGGGAGGCGGCCATGCCACTGATCTACGTCGCGGGCGGGCTCGTCTCGCTGGGCTTGCTCGTCTATCTCGTGCTCGCCCTGCTGAAGCCGGAGTGGTTCGCATGACCGCGAACGGCGTCTTCCAACTCGTGCTGTACGTGGTCGTCCTGCTGGCGCTGGCCAAGCCGCTCGGCGCCTACATGGCTCGCGTCTACCAGCACCAGCCCTTCGGCCTGGACCGCGTGCTCGGCTGGCTGGAGCGTCTCGTCTATCGCCTCGCGGGGGTCCGGCCCGAGCAGGAGATGAGCTGGAAGACGTACGCCGCGGCGATGCTCGTGTTCAACTTCGCCGGGCTGCTGGCGGTCTACCTGCTCCAGCGGCTGCAGGGGGTGCTGCCCCTGAACCCGCAGGGCTTCGGCGCCGTGTCGGCGGACTCTTCGTTCAACACCGCGGTGAGCTTCGCCACGAACACCAACTGGCAGGGCTACGGCGGCGAGACGACGATGAGCTACCTCACGCAGATGCTCGGAATGACCGTCCAGAACTTCGTCTCGGCGGCGTCGGGCATGGCGACCCTGGTGGCGTTCATCCGCGGCTTCGCGCGCCGCTCCGCCTCGACGATCGGGAACTTCTGGGTCGACCTGACGCGATCGACCCTCTACATCCTGCTGCCGCTCTCGTTCGTCCTCGCGCTGCTCCTCGTCTCGCAGGGGGTGGTGCAGACGTACGCCGCGTATCCCAAGATTGCGGTGCTGCAGCCCACTGAGTACGACGAGCCCGTGACCGGCGACGACGGCAAGCCGGTCCTGGACGACAAGGGGCAGCCGAAGACGAAGAAGGCCACGCTGACGGAGCAGGTCATCGCCGTCGGCCCGGCCGCTTCCCAGATCGCGATCAAGCAGCTGGGAACGAACGGCGGCGGCTTCTTCAACGTCAACTCCGCGCACCCGCTGGAGAACCCGACGCCGCTGTCGAACTTCCTCGAAGTGCTGTCGATCCTGCTCATCGCCGCGGCCCTCTGCTACACCTTCGGTGTGATGGTCGGCGACACCCGGCAGGGCTGGGCGATCCTGGCGGCGATGACCATCATGTTTGTCGGGCTGCTGGTGGTGTGCGTGGTGGCCGAGCAGAACGGCCACACTCTCGTGCAGCAGGGAGTCGACCACACCGCGAGCGCGCTCTCGCCGGGCGGCAACATGGAGGGCAAGGAGGCCCGCTTCGGCATCGCCAACTCCGCCCTGTGGGCCACGGCCACGACGGCGGCCTCGAACGGATCGGTCAACTCGATGCACGACTCCTACACGCCCCTGGGCGGCCTCGTGCCGATGTGGCTGATGCAGCTCGGCGAGGTCGTCTTCGGCGGCGTCGGCTCCGGCCTCTACGGCATGATCGTCTTCGCGATCATCGCCGTGTTCGTGGCGGGCCTCATGGTGGGCCGCACGCCCGAGTACCTGGGCAAGAAGATCGAGGCGTACGAGATGAAGATGGCCTCGCTGGTGATCCTCTTCCCGCCGGCCATCGTGCTGATGGGCACCGCCGTCGCCGTCCTCGCCCCGGGCGGCACGGCGACGATCTTCAATCCGGGTGCGCACGGCTTCAGCGAGGTGCTGTACGCCTTCTCCTCGGCGGGGAACAACAACGGCAGTGCCTTCGCCGGGCTCGGCGCCAACACGCCCTTCTACAACACCGCGCTGGGCTTCGCGATGCTGCTCTCCCGGTACTGGCTCGCCGTGCCCACGCTGGCCATCGCAGGCTCGCTGGCCCGCAAGAAGACGGTCCCGGCCGGCCCCGGCACGCTGCCGACCCATCAGGCGCTGTTCGTGGGTCTGCTGATCGGCGTCGTGGTGCTGGTCGGCGCGCTGACCTTCCTGCCCGCGCTCGCGCTGGGTCCGATCGTCGAGCACCTGATGCTCGCGGCCAAGTGAGGAGCTGACGACATGGTCTCGACCACGACCGTCCGCGCGCTCTTCGATCCCACGATCGTCAAGCAGGCGATCGTCGACTCGTTCCGCAAGCTCACACCCCGGCGCCAGGTGCGCAACCCCGTGATGTTCGTCGTCTACGTGGGCTCGATCCTGACGACGCTGCTGTGGCTCCAGGCGCTCGTGGGCCAGGGCGAGGCGCCCGCCTGGTTCATCCTCGCGGTGTCCGTCTGGCTGTGGTTCACCGTGCTCTTCGCCAACTTTGCCGAGGCCATGGCCGAGGGACGGGGCAAGGCCCAGGCCGCGTCGCTCCGCAAGGCCCGTCGTGACCTGCAGGCCCGGCGGCTGGCCCGCCCCGACCGGCTGGCGCCCGTCGAGACGGTGTCGGCCTCCGCCCTGCGCCGGGGGCAGTTCGTCTTGGTGGAAGCCGGAGAGTTCATCCCGGCCGACGGCACCGTGGTGGAGGGCGTGGCGTCGGTGAACGAGAGCACGATCACCGGCGAGAGCGCGCCGGTCATCCGCGAGAGCGGGGGCGACCGCAGCGCGGTCACCGGCGGGACCCAGGTGCTGTCGGACTGGCTCGTCGTCGAGGTGACGGCCAACCCCGGCGAGGCCTTCCTCGATCGCATGATCGCGCTGGTCGAGGGCGCCAAGCGGCAGAAGACGCCCAACGAGATCGCGCTCGACATCCTGCTGGCGGCGATGACCATCATCTTCCTCCTGGCCACGGCGACCCTGCTGCCGTACTCCGTCTACAGCGTCGGCGCCGCCGGGCAGGGGACGCCGGTGACCGTCACCGTCCTCGTCGCTCTCCTGGTCTGCCTCATTCCCACCACGATCGGCGCCCTCCTGTCAGCGATCGGCATCGCCGGCATGGACCGCATGATCCAGAAGAACGTCATCGCGATGTCGGGCCGCGCCGTCGAGGCCGCCGGCGACGTGGACGTCCTGCTCCTCGACAAGACCGGGACCATCACGCTGGGCAACCGCCAGGCGACCCAGTTCCAACCGGCGCCGGGCGTCACCGATCGAGACCTGGCCGACGCTGCCCAGCTCGCCTCGCTCGCCGACGAGACGCCGGAGGGCCGGAGCATCGTCGTCCTTGCCAAGGAGAAGTACGGGATTCGTGAGCGCGACGTCCAGAAGCTCGGAGCGACGTTCGTGCCCTTCACCGCGCAGACCCGGATGAGCGGGGTGAACCTCGACGGCCGCCAGGTCCGCAAGGGCGCGGCCGACGCCATCGAGGCCCACGTCCGAGGCGTCGGCGGCACCGTCCCCGGCGAGGTGCGGGGCATCGTGGACCGCGTGGCCAAGGACGGGGCGACGCCGCTCGTCGTGTGCGACGGGCCCCGCGTGCTGGGAGTCGTCCAGCTCAAGGACATCGTCAAGGGCGGCATCCGCGAGCGCTTCAGCCAGCTCCGCCGCATGGGCATCAAGACCGTCATGATCACCGGCGACAACCCGCTGACGGCCGCCGCCATCGCGGCCGAGGCCGGGATCGACGACTTCCTTGCCGAGGCGACCCCAGAGGCGAAGCTTCGCTTGATCCGAGAGCTCCAGGGGCAGGGGCGGCTGGTCGCGATGACCGGCGACGGGACCAACGACGCCCCGGCGCTGGCGCAGGCCGACGTGGCGGTCGCCATGAACTCAGGCACGCAGGCCGCGAAGGAAGCCGGCAACATGATCGACCTCGAGTCGAACCCGACCAAGCTCCTCGAGGTCGTGGAGACCGGCAAGCAGATGCTGATGACGCGCGGGGCGCTCACCACCTTCAGCATCGCGAACGACGTCGCCAAGTACTTCGCCATCATCCCGGCGGCGTTCGGCTCGACCTACCCCGTGCTGGCGGCACTGAACGTGATGCATCTGGCGACGCCCGCGAGCGCCATCCTGTCCGCGGTCATTTTCAACGCGCTGATCATCATCGCCCTGATCCCGTTGGCCCTGAACGGCGTCCGCTACCGGGCGCTCGGCGCCGCCGCCGTCCTGCGTCGCCACGTGTGGATCTACGGCGTCGGCGGCGTTCTCATCCCGTTCCCGGGCATCAAGCTGATCGACATGATCCTGGTCGCGCTGGGCCTGGTTTAAGGAGCCAACCCATGAGTGCGCAGATTCGCCCCGCCCTCGTCACGCTGCTCGTTCTGTCGGTGGTGACGGGGCTCGCCTATCCGGCCCTCGTCACCGCCATCACGCAGGTCGTCTTTCCCAGCCAGGCCAACGGCAGCCTGATCGTGAAGGACGGCAAGGCCGTCGGCTCGACGCTCATCGGCCAGCCCTTCGACGATCCGAAGTACTTCTGGGGCCGCCCGTCGGCGACGTCGCCGTTTGGCTACAACGCCGGGGCCTCGTCGGGCTCGAACCTGGGACCGACGAACCCGGCGCTCACCAAGGCCGTGCAGGACCGGGTCGACGCCCTGCGCGCGGCCGACCCGGGCAACACAGCGCCGGTGCCCGTGGATCTCGTCACCGCCTCGGGCAGCGGCCTCGACCCGCACATCAGCCCGGCCGCCGCCCTCTACCAGGTGGGCCGCGTGGCGAAGGCACGCAAGATGGACGAGGCCGCGGTGCGCCGTCTCGTGGACCAGCACACCTCGGGCCGACAGCTCGGCGTTCTCGGCGAGCCGGTCGTGCACGTGCTCGCCTTGAACCTGGCGCTCGACGGCAAGTAGCCGGCCGACCGCGAACCCCCAGAGAGGAGCTCTATGTTCGGCAGCCACACGGTCGTGGTGTGCGTGCTCGCGGTCGTGCTCGCCGTCCCCTCTGTGGCCTGGGCCCAACGATCCGTCGCCGACGTGCTCGGCCGGACCGCCACGCCCGAGGGGCAGGCCAAGCGCTTCCTCGAGGAGGTGGTGCTGTTCTCGTACATCGAGAACAGCTACGTCTTCAACCTCGGCAATGTCGGGCGCGACGGAGTCAACGAGCTCCGCTACTACGACTTCGACGAGGGCTACACGTTCAACATGGCGGAGTTCAGCATCAAGAAGGACCCGTCTGACCGATACCCCTTCGGCTTCGGTCTCGTCCTCACCGCCGGTCTGGACGCCCAGAAGAACCACGCCATCGGCATCTTCCGGGACGACGAGAGTCGCCCAACGACCTCAACTTCTCGCGGTCGTTCCTGTTCACCTTCGCCACCCCGCTCACGCACGTCGGGGCCCTGGCCAGCTACGCGCCGATCGAGGGGCTCGCGCTCACGGTCGGGCCCGTGGTGGGCTGGGACGTGGCCGATGACAACAACGACGCCATGTCGGTGATGGGACAGATCGCGTTCACGAGGATCAAGGACCTGACGACGTCGCTCAACTTCATCACCGGTCCCGAGCAGGCCGACAAGACAGGCAACCCCCGCACGGTGCTGGACCTGGTCGTCACGTACACCGGCATCAAGAACCTGACGCTCGGCGCCAACGTGGACTACGGCTGGGAGGTGGACGATCCGTCGCTGGCCGCGACGCGCAGCCGCTCCACGAACCCCGTGTGGTGGGGCTACGCCGGCTACGTCGCGTATGACTGGACCGACAAGCTTCGCACCGCGGTCCGCGGCGAGTTCTTCCGGGACGCCGACGGGGCCCGCACACTGGCCGTCGCCCCCGGCTCCCCGGTCTCCCTGTGGGAGATCACCGCCACCGTGCAGTACAAGATCTGGCGGGGCCTCGTCGGGCGGGTGGAGTACCGGCACGACCAGGCCGACGAGAAGGTCTTCAAGATCCGCGCGCCGGGCAGGGTGCCGACGGGCAAGAGGCAGGACACGATCACCCTGGCCGTCTACTACACGTTCTTTTGAGGCAGGGGGCGCCTTTTGACGGCCGCTTGACTCCGGACGGGGCGACGCGCGAGGCATGACAACTCCCACCGCCCCACGGATCCTCGAGATCGACTACGGCCGGCTGCTCGCGGCGCGGCCCGTGCGCTACGCCGTGGCCGGCATGACGATCGCCCTCTTCGGGTCGCTCGAGCTTCTCGTGCCGGACAGCGGCCCTCGGCTCGCCAATCCAGGCTTGCATCGTGCTGGCGCTCGTGGCCGGGCTCGCCCTCTGGCTACGTGTCAACAGAGTGGCGCTTCACCAGGCGCGTGACCGTCACCGCTGGCGCGTCGACGTGCTGGTCCCCGTGATCGTCATCCCGGCCGGCGCCCATCGAGGCGGCGCCGGCCGTCGCGATGGCCGTCGCACCGTGCCTACGCGGCCTGGATGGCCGACAGCTTCCAGGGGTTGTCGCCGACCGGGCGCGTGAAGGTCCAGAAATCCTCGACCGTCTGGGGGACGGTTCGGGACCCCTCCACGACCGCGCCGGTGGCATCGTCCACCGTGTAGTCCAGCATGCTGGCCGAGATGAAGACGGTGACGTAGTCCCGCCCGCTCTCCTGCCAGGCCTCGCTCACCTCGGCGCGCCGGATGTCGAGCTGCTCGACCCGGTTCGTGTGTCGCGCAGCGCGGAGCCGATCAGACTGCCCCTGCAGCACGTTGGCCATCTCGGGCGCCAGGTACTCCCGAACCCCGGCCAGCTCCCGCATCCCGATCGCCTGCTGCACGACGAAGTACACGCGGCGGGCGTGGTCCGCGAGTGCGCCCAGGTCGAGGCCCGGGTCCATCGTGCGGATGTTGGCGATCCCGCGCTCGAGGTCAGAGGATGCCGTGGGCATCTCGACGGTGGGCGCGCCGCTACCCGTGCCCCAGGATCGCTCGCCGCCTCCCGCGTACGCGCTCGTCGCCCCGCCCGCGCCGGCGTACGCCGGCTGCGTCTGCTGCGCCTGACGGTTGCGGAGGAATCGGAACAGGAAGTACACCGCCCCGCCGATCAGGACCATCTCCAACAGGCCGATCCCGCCAAAGCCGCCGAGGCCGTGGCCGAGGCCCCCGAAGAGCATGCTCCCGATGAGACCGCCGAGGGCGAAGCCGGCGAGCCCGCCCATGAAGCCGCCACCGAAGAAGCCGGGACGCTGGGGGGCGGTCGGCGACGCCGGTTGGTTGAGCGAGCGCGACGGGTTCGAGGGCGTCGTCGGCGCGACGGGGGAGGGGCGTGCCGGGGACGAATACGACCGGGACCCGCGGCTGCCGCCGCTTCCCGCCCGCGCCCAGACATCCGCGGAGTCCGCCACCAGGAATCCCAGCGCCAGGCCCAAGACGGCCAGGGCAGTGCGTGCGTTCATCGATGCACCTCCAGGAACAGTCTAGACCCGGATGGTTTCTTCTGCGGGGTTCTCAGCGGGCGACCAGGTCCAAGTCTCGCTCGGCTGTCGCCGGCACGAGCTCGTGCGCCTCCGAGGGAGGCTCGGTCGCCGGTCGATGAGACTCGATCACGCGGACCGTGACCGTCGAGGACGCACAGTCGCACCACTCCTGAAGGTCGAACGCCGCGCGATTGGCCCGGACCCAGAGGGCCATGCCGACGAGGGCGGTGAGGGCGAGCACGGAGCGGAGGAGGGTGCGTACCAGGTTGGGCGGGCCGGTCACCTCGACGACCGCGAGACCCGCCAGCGGCGCCAGCACGGTGCCGTACAGCCATCCCCAGCGAGGCCGTCCGATCGCTTGCGGACTCGTCGCGCACATCGCTGGTCCTCCTTCTGAGACTCTCGCATCCCGCTTCTCAACCCGGCGTTAAGACGACGACCCGGGGTGTAAAAATCGCGTAAAAATCTCGACGGAGTGCGGCGCCGGCACCGCGGCGGCGTAGCATCGGAATCGCGTATGCGTCTCCTCCTGCTGAAGCGCTGGCTTGTAGGAGCCCCGATGCCGCTCGCGCAGGCCCGGCACGAGCGCCTCCACAAGCGGGTCGCGCTCGCGGTCTTCTCGTCCGACGCGCTCTCCTCCGTGGCCTACGCCACCGAGGAAATCCTGTTGATATTGATGCTCGCCGGGGCCCTGGCGACGCACCTCGCCGTGCCGATCGCGGTGTCGATCACCGCTCTGCTGATCATCGTCGTCGTCTCCTATCAGCAGACGATCCACGCGTACCCGAGCGGGGGCGGCTCTTACATCGTCGCGCGCGCCAACCTCGGCACCACGCCCGGGCTCGTGGCGGCGGCGGCGCTGCTCGTCGACTACGTGCTCACCGCGGCGGTCTCGGTCGCGGCCGGCGTGGCGGCGATCACGTCCGCGATCCCGGAGCTGGCCGACTTCAAGGTCGTGATCGGCGTCGTGTTCCTGGCGGCCATCGCGCTGGCGAACATCCGCGGGGTCCGCGAGTCGGGGCGGATCTTCGCGGTGCCGACCTACGGATTCATCGCGAGCTTCGGTCTGCTCCTGATCGTCGGCGCCTGGCGTCTGCTCACCGGCTCGCTGCCCCCGGCGGCCCCGCCTGCTGTGGCCGCCGTGGAGCCGCTCACGTGGTTCCTGGTCCTGAGAGCGTTCTCCTCGGGCTGCACCGCGATGACCGGCACCGAGGCGATCTCCAACGGCATCCCGGCCTTCCGGCCACCGGAGTCGCGCAACGCCGCCATCACCCTCGGCTGGATGGCCGCGATCCTGGCGACCATGTTCGTCGGGCTGACGGTGCTGGCGTCGCACCTGGCGATCATGCCGAGCCCGACCGAGACCGTCGTGTCGCAGATCGCCAGAGCCCTGTTCGGCGGCGGCTTCTTCTACTACGTCGTCCAGGCCGCCACAGCGCTGATCCTGGTGCTGGCCGCCAACACCTCGTTCGCCGACTTCCCGCGGCTGGCGTCCCTGCTGGCCCGCGACCGGTTCGTGCCCCGCCAGTTCGCGACGCTCGGAGAGCGCCTCGTCTTCTCCAACGGCATCCTCGTGCTGGCTGGCTTCGCGGGGCTGCTGCTCATCCTGTTCGGCGGTGACACGCACGCGCTCATTCCGCTGTACGCCGTCGGCGTCTTCGTGTCGTTCACGCTCTCGCAGTCGGGCATGGTGCGGCACTGGCTGCAGGAGCGCTCCCGGGGCTGGCGGTGGCGGCTGGCGATCAACGGCGTCGGGGCGACGGCGACGGGGGTCGTGGCGGTCGTGATCGCGGTGACAAAGTTCGTGCACGGCGCCTGGATCGTCGTGCTCGTCATCCCGGCCCTGGTGGCCGCGTTCGTCATGATGCGGCGGCATTACGACGAGATCGCGCAGGACCTGTCCCTCGAGGGGCTGGGCACCTGTCCCCACTTCGAGCACACCGTGCTGGTCCTGGTGGGCGACGTCCACCGCGGCGTCGTCCGCGCCGTGCAGTACGCGCGCACGCTGGCGCCCACGGCGACCGTGCGCGGCGTCTACGTCGAGGTCGACCCCGCGCGCACGAGCCGGATCGAGGAGAAGTGGGCCCAGTGGGGGCTCGGCGTCCCGCTGGTCGTCCTCGGCTCACCGTACCGGTCGCTGCTCCGCCCGCTCCTCGACTACGTCGACAAGATCCACGCGCGCGGAGACGACCAGATGGTGACGGTGGTGCTGCCGGAGTTCCTCCCGCGCCGCTGGTGGCAGCACGTGCTGCACAACCAGACCGCCCTCCTCGTGAAGGGGGCGCTGCTCTTCCGCGAGAATACGGTGGTCGCCGACGTCCCCTATCTGCTCAAGCGCTGACCGGCGCTGGTGTCCCGAGTCAGAAGTTCGCCGATGCGCCGGAGCGACGGGGCGGGGCAGGCCCGAGGTGGGCCCCCGCGCGCGCCACGATGGCTCGCCTGTCGCCGTAACTCGCTCCGGGCCTCGTCGAGCGCGGCCCCCCATCCCCCGGAGGGGGTTGTGCGCGGCGATCCTCTCGTCGGCGGCGCGCTCGTCGAGGCCCTTCGCTCGAACGGCGACAACGGCTCGCCATCAAGTGGCGCGCGCGGGGGCCCACCTCGGGCCCGCCCCGCCCCCGTCGATTGCGCGCTACGCGAACTTCTGACTCAGGACACTAGCGACGGACGGAGCCGGAGCCGCGCGGCGAGACGTAGGAGGGGGAGCCGGTGCTGCTGCCGACGCTCGAGGAGCTCGAGCTGGTGGAGGTGCCGCTCGGTGTGCTCGACGACGGGATGAACGTGTACGACGACGAGGAGGACGTCGGCACGAACGGCGCCGGGGCCGAGAAGACGCGGCCGCCGGAGGCGTCGGCGCGTCCCTCGTCGGCGGCGACCTCGGTGGCGCGGGGGCGATGGTAGGCCTGCGCGCTTCCCTCGCGCCAGAGGCCGCGGCCGTCCCGCTGCGCGCCCTCTTGGAGCGAGACGAAGTACGCGGCGTAGCCCGCGCGAGACTCCGCGGCCGCCTCGGCATAGCCGCGGTGGACCAGCATCGCGTTCACGAAGACGTCGCCGACCCACACGTACGCGATCAGGCGGCCGTCCCGATCCCGCGACGGCCCCTCGAACACCAGGCGGATCCACTTGCCCTCGACCAGTCGGCGGTTGGCCTCGCGTGCGGCGAGCGAGTAGCGCTCGGTGCCGAGCGCGGGATGCTCGATGCGGGGAGTGTTCACGCCGAGGTAGCGCACGGCTTCCAGCCGTCCACCGACCTCCGCGTACACCGTGTCGGCGTCGACGACACGCGTGACGTACGCGGGGCCCGCGACCGGCTGCGCGTCCACGGTGCCGGCAAGGAACCCCGTGACCACGGCAAGGACGGCGAGGCTCCCGAGGATCGTGTGCATGGCTCCTCCGAACGGCACGCTCGACTGCGCGTACTCTAGGCCGTCGGACCGTCGCCTGTCAAAGCGTGCGCGGCACGGGCCCGTCTCACATACCTCCGCCGCCGCCGCCGCGGCCGATCCAGTCGAACGAGAGGATCTCCACCCGGTAGCTCGCCGCCGCCGGCACGCGAGTCTGGAACCAGGCGCGGTTGTTGGGCGGCACCCCGCCCAACACCCAGGTCTCGGTCGTGCCGAGCACCTTGCCGGACGCGTCGAGCTGGTCGATGGTCAGCCGCATGCGATCAGCCCCGAGCCCCGACGTGTTGTAGACGAAGCCCTCCACCACTGGGCCGTGTGAGCCCTGACCAGCCTGCCACTCCAGCCGGAAGTAGTGGTCGAGAGTTCCCGGCGCGTAGTTGGGTCCCGCCAGGGCCGTCGAGACCAGGAGCAGTGGTACCAACAGGGCGGTCCAGATGCGGCGCATGGCCATCCTCCAGGGCCGCGTCCTCGAGTCGCGCGTACCCTATTCTGGTACAACGCGGGAACCACGGTGAGGGATTCGTGGTTTCCGCGCCGAGCGGAGCAGGGAGGACCCATCGTGAGAGCTGGCCGTCGAACCATCTGCGCGCTCGTCGTCCTCGCGTTCGTCCAAGGCGGTCCGACCATCGCGTACCAGGCCGAAGTCCAGCAGTACTATGATTCCATGCGCGACATCTGCCGGACCGGGGTCACACCCGTGATGATGGCCGCCTGGGTGCAGGCGCGCGAGGCGCTCGACGCCGCTCGGTACGGCGGTGGGCGTGACAACAACTTCGCGGGAATCAAGAGCCCGACCGATACCTGGCTCGATTGCTTCCAGTCGCCCGGCGACGGCAAGGAGTGACTCGGGTCACGGCCGTTTGGTATGATCGGCACGTCATGGCGCAGCGCCTTCCAGAGCTTATCGGTCGGGCCATGATCGACCCTGACTTCCTCGCGGATCTCCAGAAGTCGCCCGACACGGTTTTGTCACAGTACGAGCTGAGCGCCGACGAGCGGACGACGGTCCTCGGCGCCCTGGCCCGGCTGGCCAAGGCCCCAGCCCGGGAGCGCGCCCAGGCATTCCGCACGGCTCTCATCCGCCGCGTGGCCACCTAGACCGGCGGACAGGCCGGTGCCCAGTCCCACCGAGACAGTCGCCTTCCTGCGACAGGTGCGGCTGTTCAAGGACATCGCCGAGCCCGAGCTCGCCACCCTGGCCCAGAGCCTCCGCGAGCGCCCGCTCCGGCGCGGCCAGGTGCTCCTTCGCGAGGGCGATGTCGGCGAGGAGATGTTCATCGTCCTGCGTGGCTCCCTCGTCATCTCGAAGCCGGTCACGGGCCGCGTCGAGCAGGTGCTGGCGCGTGCCGGCCCCGGCGACTTCTTCGGGGAGATGAGCCTCTTCGACCGGGCGCCGCGCTCCGCGACCATCCAGGCCGACTCCGATGCCATCCTGCTGGCGCTCGACCGTGAGGCGATGCGTCGGCTGACCGAGGTGAGCCCGCGGGCGGCGGCGGCCTTCTTCCACGCCCTGGTGCAGGTCTTCATCGAGCGGCTGCGCGCCTCCGGCGACCTCGTGGCCGAGGTGACGCGCTGGGGGCTGGAGGCGACCGGCCTCGACCTGGACTCGCGATGACGGAGACCGACGGCTCGCCGCCGTCGCGCCGCGCCCGGCTCGAGCTGCTCGTCCGCCGCGACGCCGACGAGGGCTTCGACGTCCGTGAGATCGGCAGCGCGACCGCGTTCGTGCAGTCGCGGCCGCAACGGGTGGTGCCCGAGTCGTGGGAGCTGGCCGAGATGCCGTCGCGGATGGCTGGCCAACCGAGCTACATCCTCAAGAACACGGTCACCGACCGCTTCCTGCTCCTCGCCGAGCCCGAGAAGTTCCTCTGGGAGCAGATGGACGGGCAGACGTCGCTGCAGGAGATCGCGACGGCGTACGTGCTCCGCTACGGCGCCTTCGACTTCGACATCATCCCGGTCCTCATGCGCAAGCTGCAGCGCGCGCAGCTCCTCACCCTCACGCCGACCTCGCGCCTGCGGCAGGCGCTGGCGCGCAACCGGCGCCGACGCGTCGTCAAGGCGATCGAGACCGGCTTCACCGCGCTCGAGCGGATCAACATCTCGAGCCGCAACGTGCAGCGCGCCTTCACGGCGGCCTATCGCTGGGGCGGGTTCCTGCTCTTCACCCCCGCGGGGGTGATCGCGTGCCTGCTGGTGGCGGTGGCGGGGATGGTGGCGGGCGTGAAGCTGTGGCGGGAGGGCGGCGATATCGTCGCCGGCTTCGGCGGCCACGCCCTGCAGGGGCTGATCACGGTGAAGATCCTCTTTTTCCTCACCGTCGCGGCCCACCAGATCGTCCACGGGCTCGCCCTCATCCACTATCGACGGCGCGTGCGCGAGTTCGGCTTCACGTTCCTGCACGGCTTCGTGCCGACCTTCTACGTGGACGTCACCGACATCTTCATGACGAGTCGTCGGGCCCGGGTGGTCACCGCGATCTCGGGGGCGGGGGTGCACCTGGTGCTGGGCTCGGCCTGGTTCCTCGTCGCGCTCTGGGCCCCGCTCGGCAGCTTCACCCAGGCCTTCGCGGCGGCCTCCGGCATCATCCAGTGGCAGGCCTTCGTCATCGCGCTCTACCCGTTCTGCTTCATCGAGATGGACGGCTATCACGTGCTGGTCGACGTGCTCGGCACGCCCACCCTCAAGCAGGAGGCGATCAGCTGGGCGGGCGGTCTCGTGCGGCGGGGGGCGTCCCGGCGGATGGGGCGACAGGAGGCGCTGTTCGCCTTCTACGTCGTCGTCTCGACGATCTCCGTCGCGGCCTTCGTCGCCTTCAACGTGATGCTGATCGTTCACGCCCGCAGCTGAGCTGCCTCCTCCAGCAGCGCCTCGACCGCCTCGCCGATCTCCCGCGCCCGCGCCGCCGCGTCGACGGGCGATCGCTCGAAGGCCGCGGCCTGGTCGGACGGCGAGGCAGCGGCGAGATGGGCCTGGGCCCGCGCTCGCAACCCGTCGCCGAGCGCCAGCCCCAGCTCGGTCAGCGCCACGAAGCCCAGGCGCACCTGCGCCGCCCGCGAGCCGGCGTCGGCCAGCCCTGCGGCCAGGGCCCGTCCGAAGCGGGCCGAGACGTCGGCGCTCGTGTCGGTGAGCACGACGATCTCGCCGGTCAGCGGCGCCCACTCGAGCGCCAGGCCGGCGGCGACCGCCCGGATCGACGCGGCGAGCGGCGGCGCGCTCGCGGCGACGACCACCGCCACGACGCCCGCCGCGACGGCCGGCGACAGCGCGCGTCGCGGCGCGGGATCGAGCGAGGGCAGGGCCGCGGCGAGCACGCGGCCGTCGGGCGTGAGCTCGAGGTGGTCCTCGAGCGCGGTGTCGAGCGCCCACAGCGAGCCGAAGACGCGCCCACCCGCGTCGTGCACGCGGTGGGTGGTGTGGCGGCGCACACCCTGCCAGTCGGCGCGGTAGTAGGCGCGGCCGCCCCAGCCCAGCTTCTCGACCCGGTCGCGGGCCTGCACGTACACCCCGCCTGGCGCCAGCGTGCGGGCGTGCGGGGCGGGCGTCCATTCGAGCCCGCCGGCCATGAAGGCGGCGAGGGGATCGTCGACGGGCTCGCCGCTCGTCCAGCGGAACGACTCCAGCAGCGCCAGGAACAGCTGCTCGGTCGGGTAGGGGCCGCGGTAGGTGAGGGCGGCGCGCCCCTGATCGGCGGCCAGCGCGGCGATGAGGTTGAGGACGGCGGTCCCGCCGCCGGGGGGCAGCCGGGCGGGCTCGGCCAGGGGCGGGATGGCGTCGACGCGGTCCCACGCGACCGCGGCGCAGTGGGTGACCGGCCGGTCGCCGTGTTGCAACAGGTCCGACACGCCCCAGCGCGGGTCGTGGGCTCCGCGGGGCCGGACTCCGAGCCAGGAGCCGTCGGGCAGTCGGACCGACGCTTCGTCGAGGCGCCCCTCGGGGGTCCACGCCAGGCGGGCGAGCGGCTCGCCGTGACGGTCGTGCTCGGCGACCCGGCGACCGCGGCCGTCACGAATCACCCCGAGGGCGTGGCCGCCGCTCACGGGCCGGATGATACAATCGCATGGGTGCGGAGGAGTAACCGGTGATCCACGAGGATCTCGCCTGGCGGTCGGCGCTCGAGATCGCATCCCTCGTTCGTGACAAGCAGCTCTCTCCCGTCGAGCTCACCGCGGCGCTGCTGGCGCGCATCGAGGCGATCGATCCCCGCCTGAACGCGTTCTGTCTGGTGACCGCCGACGCAGCGCGCGCCGCGGCGCGCGAGGCGGAGATCGCGGTCATGAAGAACGAGCCCATCGGCGCGCTGCACGGCGTGCCGCTGTCGCTCAAGGACGTGCTCTACACGCGCGGCATCCGCACGACGGGGGGCTCCCGGCTCTTCGCCGATCTCGTCCCCGAGGAGGACAACGTCGCCGTGGGCCGCCTGAAGGCGGCCGGCGCCATCATCCTCGGCAAGACGAACACTTCCGAGTTCGGCCACAAGGCCCTCACCGACAACCCGCTGTTCGGCGTCACCCGCAATCCGTGGAATCCTGAGCGCACCCCGGGCGGCTCGAGCGGGGGCGCGGCGGCGGCGGTCGCGAGCGGCCTCGGGCCCGTCGCGCTCGGCACCGACGGCGGCGGCTCGGTGCGCGTGCCCGCGGCGTTCTGCGGCCTCGTCGGCGTCAAGCCCTCGTTCGGTCGGGTCCCGCAGACGCCGGGCTTCCCGGGCTGGGACCACGTCGGCACCACCGGGCCGCTGGCGCGCACCGTGCGCGACGCCGCCGCGGTCCTCGACGTGATCGCCGGAGGCGACGACCGCGACCGCTCCACCTTGCCGCGCGAGGCGGGCTCCTATCTGGCGGCCTGCGACGACGACGTGCGGGGCCTGCACGTGGCGTGGACGCCGGACCTCGGCTACGCCGCCGTGGAGGACCGGGTGCTGGACATCTGCGGCAACGCCGCGGCCGAGTTCGAGAATCTCGGCTGCCACGTCGAGGTGGTGAACCCCGGCTGGGAGAATCCCGAGGACGCCTTCGCCACGATCGTGGCCGCGCAGTTCTACGCCGCCTGGGCCGACGAGCTGCCGGCGCGCGAGGCCGACATGGACGCCTCGCTCGTGCGCTTCTTGCGTCGTGGCGGCTCCATCACCGCGCGCGACTATCTCGCCGCCATGGCAAAGGTGAACGCCTATTGGCAGGAGGTCCACGTCTTCCTGGCGCGCTTCGACCTGCTGCTGACGCCGACGACGGCGGTGGCACCGTTCGCCCTCGGTGCCGGCGTGCCGCGTGAGATCGCCGGGCAGGAGGTGTCGCGCCTCGGCTGGATGCCGTTCACGTACCCGTTCAATCTGACCGGGCAGCCCGCCGCTTCCGTGCCGGCGGGCTGGACCGAGGATGGTGTGCCCGTCGGCCTGCAGATCGTGGGTCGGCGCCACGCCGACCGCACGGTGCTGGCCGCGGCCGCCGCGTTCGAGACGGCGTGCCCGTGGCGGGACCGCCGGCCGGTGCAGTGACCGGGCACGCCAAACGGGGCCCGGCAGCCTGGAGCGGGCCCACCCGGTGGGCCCTCGCCTCTCTGCTGCTCGCCGCCGCGCTGATCCTCGTCGTTTGGCTCGTCGTCGCCGATGCTCCCGCCGTGAAGTTCCTCGTTCGGCTCTACCGCGACAAGTACTTCATGCGCGACGCCGTCGCGTCGTGGGGATGGTTCGCCCCGGTGGTCTTCGTCTTCATCCAGGCCCTGCAGGTGGTGATCTCGCCCATTCCCGGCGAGATCACGGGGCCCGTCGGCGGGGCGCTCTTCGGCACGACGTGGGGCCTCCTCTACTCGACGATCGGCCTCACCATCGGCACCCTGATCTGCTTCGGGCTGGGGCGTCTCTGGGGGGAGCCGCTCATCCGGCCCTGGCTCAGCGAGCACAACTGGCACCGGATGAGCTTCATCATCGAGGCGGAGGGCGCGATCCTCTGCTTCATCCTGTACCTGATTCCCGGCTTTCCGAAGGACATCATCTCGTACCTGTTCGGGATCAGCCCGATGCCCTTCTGGCTCTTCGCGCTCGTCTCGACCATCGGCCGAATCCCGGGCACGTGGATCAGCTCGTACTTCGGCGCCCACGTGGGCGAGCAGCAGTACGTCACCGCCGCCGTCTTCATCGCGCTGGTGACCGCCGCCTGCCTGCCGCTGTACTACTACCGCCGGCAGATCGTGCAGCGCTTCCATCGCAAGCCGAGGGTGGGGCCGGGGAAGGCGGGGCGCGGCGGCCCCGGCCGGGAAAGCGCTTGACACCCGCCGCGGCCGGCCCGTACAGTACGCGGCACGCTATGGGCACCTCGACGCGCACGGGCTTCTTCACCTTCTTTTACTTTTACGCCGAGGTCCGCCCACCGGCTCTGACCTGATCCCACAAAGAGAGCCGCGGGCGGACGGAGCCCGCGGCGCTTGAGCGATTCGAGGCCGCGGGACCCCGCGGCCTCTTTTTTTTGCAAAGGAGACGGCGATGATCATCGTGCTGAAGTCGGGGACCTCGGACGCCGACGTGGCGGACGTCGAACGGCGCATCCGCGCCATGGGCTACACGCCGCACACGATCCGCGGCGAGCTGCGCAACGTCATCGGCGCGATCGGTGACGACCGCGGCAAGGAGCGGCTGCGCGCGCTCGAGTCGCTGGAGTGCGTGGAGGCCGTCACGCCCATCCTGCAGCCGTTCAAGCTGGCGAGCCGGGAAGTGCGCAGCGCCAACACCCAGGTCCGGATCGGCGACGCGGTGGTCGGCGGCCGCACGATCGTCGTCATGGCCGGCCCCTGCTCGGTGGAGTCGCGCTTCCAGCTGCTGGACGTGGCCACCCGCGTGAAGGCGGCCGGCGCCCGGGTGCTCCGGGGCGGCGCCTTCAAGCCCCGCACGTCGCCCTACGCGTTCCAGGGGCTGGAGCTGGAGGGGCTGAAGCTGCTGGCCGAGGCCAAGCGGGAGACGGGGCTGCCGGTGATCACCGAGGTCATGGAGCCCGAGCGCGTGGACCTCGTCGCCGAGCACGCCGACATCCTCCAGATCGGCGCGCGCAACGTGCAGAACTTCTCGCTCCTGCGCCGGGTGGCCGAGGTTCGCAAGCCGGTGCTGCTCAAGCGCGGCATGTCCACGACCATCCAGGAGTGGCTGCTGTCAGCCGAGTACGTCCTCTCCGGCGGCAACCCGGACGTCATCCTGTGCGAGCGGGGGATCCGGACCTTCGAGACCGCGACCCGCTTCACCCTCGACCTCAACGCGGTGCCGGTCCTCAAGAAGCTGACGCACCTGCCCGTCGTCGTCGATCCGAGCCACGGCACCGGGCACTGGGAGTACGTCGAGTCGATGGCGCTGGCGGGGGTGGCGGCCGGCGCCGACGGCCTCCTGATCGAGGTGCATCCGAAGCCCGAGGAGGCCCTCTCGGACGGGCCGCAGTCCCTCAAGCCGGACCGCTTCGCCGCGTTGATGAATCGCCTGAGGAAGGTCGCCGAGGCCGTCGACCGCGACATATAATCGAGGATATGGGGCTGTGGGAATTTTTACGCCAGTGGCCGCGTGGACGGCTCGTCGCCGGGGTTGTGGCGTCGATTCTCGTCCACATGGTCATGGCGTGGGCGGCGCTCTGGGGGCTGACCGGCGACCTGGCACCGCAGTGGAAGACCAAGAAGGGCGACACGATCATCGTGGAGCTCCCGAAGCCGGAAGAGGGCGCCAACGCAGGCGCTCCGGTGCCGCCCTCGCCCCCGCCGGCACCGCGACCCGCCCCCGCGTCGCCTCCCGCTCCGGCCGCCAGCCGGCCGACGCCCCCGCGCGCCGCCCCCCAACCACCCCGGACGCCCGAGCCTCCACGAGAGGAGCGACGGGTGGCGAGCGCTCCCCGTCCGGTGGAGCCCCAGCCGACCCCGGCACCCGAGCCGGCGCCGCGGGCCCCGGAGCCCGCGCCGAGCGCGCCCGCACCCGAGCCGGCGCCGGCCGCACCGAAGGCCGCCGAGCCCGCGCCGCGTTCCACCCCAGCCCCGGCCGAGGAGCGTCGCGAGCCGGCGGAGCAGCAGGTCGCGAGCGTGCCGCCCGGTGGCCGGCCCGCGCCGAGCCTCACCGACGTTCGCGCCGCGCTCCGGCAGGGGGCCGGCGGACGCGGGCAGGGGCGCGGAGGTATCGAGGGCGATCCGGTCCCGCTCGACTCGACCGACGCCCGGTTCAGCGACTACCTGGAGCAGGTCCGTCGACGGATCAAGGAGAAGTGGGGCTATCCGTGCGTGCGCACGGCCCGCGGCTGCGATCACCACGCGACCTCGCTCGACGTGCACTTCGGCATCCTCAAGGACGGCCGCGTGCAGTTCGTCGACGTGGTGCGGCCGGCCGACTACGCCGTCTACGACGAGTACGCGGTGACCGCCATCAAGCTGGCCTCGCCGTTTCCGCCGGTGCCGCCGGCCATCATGGCCACGATGCGCCCCGGGAGCGCCGGAATGCCGATCAGCGTCCGCTTCAGCTACGTGCTCGTGGAGTCCTCCCTCACGAACATCCTGCGTTGAGCGTCACGGAAATACCTGGT
>Ga0075420_100000272_pt1 | contig 38597 bp, 36 predicted proteins | sample SoiMetdeltSBSDD4_FD_75296 | JGI IMG/M metagenome (GOLD analysis project Ga0075420, IMG submission 75296) | Bulk soil microbial communities from a Populus tree surrounding site in Tennessee, USA - Soil MetaG P. deltoides SBSDD4 | ecosystem: Environmental > Terrestrial > Soil > Tree plantation...
GCCGGGGATCCATGGCGATCGGGCGGCCTAACGAGTCGCGCACGAGCGACCCGATCGGCCCCGCCAGCCAGACGACCTTGCCACCCGCGTCGAGATAGCGACGCAGCAGCACCGTGTCCTCCGGAGCCGGGATCACCGAGCTCGGCATGAAGTCCGTCGCGAACACCACCGCACTCGGCACATCATCCGTAATGCGCGCGGCGAGGAAGCGCGCGAGCGAATCCTTGTCGAGCGTCTCGTAACCCAATCCGCGAAAGTACTCGAACGCCAGACGCGCGCCGCCAACGTACGCGCCGCTGCCGGCCGACGAATCGTAGTACACGGCGAGCCGAGGTACCTTCGGGTTCACCTCGTGGATGGCGACGACGCCGCCGTCGTCGCTGCCGATGTAGATCTCGTTGCCGGCAACGACGGGCGACGACCACACCGCATCGGCGAAGCGAAGGCGCCAGCGGATCGCACCGGTTGCGAGGTCGAAAGCGGCGAGGTCGCCGCGCCCCGCATTCGTGTAGCCGACGCCGGCGAGGATGACGTCACCCGCGATGACGGGAGAGGAGAGCACGTTCCCGACCGTCGGCGTCCGCCAGACCTCGTTGCCGGACGCGACGTCCACCGCGTGAATGAAGTGGCCATCGGAGCTGCCGACGTACGCGCGTCCGTCCCGCACGGCCGGCGAGCCGACTACCCACGACCCGCCGTGACTCGCGCGCCAGCGTCGCTCGCCGGTCGCGAAGTCCAGGGCGTAGAAGCCCCCGTCGCGCGATCCGAAGAACACGCGATTCTCGGCGATCGCGGCCGTGCTCTGGATCGTGCGGCGATCGTACCCTGCCTTCTCGAGATCGACAGTGTCACCGATGGTGCGATGGACCCAGCGTTCCCTGCCAGTCGCGAGATCGAGCGCGTACACGCGGCCGTCGAACGAGCCGACGACGACGACGCCATCGTGCACGGACGGCGTCGCGCGCACTCGACCGCCGGTCCTGGCTTTCCACCGTTCGTCGCCCGTCGCGACATCGAGCGCGTAGACGTGTCCGTCGCCGCTGCCGATGAGTGCGACGCTGCCCGTGACGACCGCCGACCCCGTGTACCAGTCCCAGGCGCCGGCCTGGGGATGGTTCTTCCGGAGCGCCGTACCCGTCTGCTTCGACCAGCGCACACGTCCGGTCGTTTCATCGACTGCGAAGATCCGGCCGCCCAGCGTCGCGGCGATGACCAGCCCGTTCGCAACCGCGGGTGAGGAATGAACCGGCCCGCCGGCAGCGAACTTCCACACGAGGCGGCCGTTCGCGCGATCCAGTGCGTAGAGATTCCCGTCGCCGCTGCCGACGAACACGCGCGTCGCCGTGACGGCCGGTGTCGATCGGACGGCGTCGCCGGTCTGGTAGCGCCATTTCACACCGCCCTGCCCCGCGAACAGTGTCGTCGTAACGACTCCGGTGTGCGCGGGCGACCCACGGAACATCAGGCTGACGTTCGCGTTCTGCCCTCCGAGCTCGGTCGCGAGCGCGAGACAGCCGATGACGACGCGGCGGACAACACAGATCATGGGCGGACCTTTGCGTGTAGAGAGACGCACACGATGCCGTCGCTCGCTATGCCCGTCAGCGGCGTCGCGGTGAGACGCGGTGGCGTACGGTGAGACGGTCGCTCGTCACGGCGAGGCGGTGCAGCGGCGACACACCGCTCGTACCTTCCGGCATGACGAATCGACCGAGCTGGCTCGCGCTCACGCGCGAGATCTCTCCGGCCATCGAGCACTGCGAGCTCACGCATCTCGCACGGTCGCCCATCGACGTCACGCGAGCACGCGCCGAGCTCGAAGCGTACGAGGGCACGCTTCGCGACCTGGGCTGCGAGGTTCGCCGATTGCCCGCGGCGCCAGATATGCCCGACTCGGTGTTCGTCGAGGACGCCGCAGTCGTGCTCGACGAGCTCGCCGTCATCACGCGCCCGGGCGCCGCAAGTCGTCGCGCCGAAACGGCGGCGGTTGCGGACGCGATTCGGCCGTATCGGCCCGTGGCGGCGATCCTCGCGCCGGGGACGCTCGACGGCGGCGACGTGCTTCGCGTCGGGCGCACGCTGTTCGTCGGCGTCGGCTCACGAACGAACGAATCGGGCGTCGCTCAGTTTCGGCGCATGGCGGCCTCGCAGGGGTACTCGGTGGAGCCGGTCGCCTTTCAGGGATGCCTGCATCTCAAGACGGGCGCGACGCTCGTGGCGGATGACCTCCTGCTCGTGAATCCCGCGTGGGTCGACCCGGCACACCTCGGATCGCTCCGGGCGATCGAGGTGGATCCTAACGAGCCGTTCGCGGCGAACGTGTTACGGATCGGCGATGTCGTGATCCATCCAGCGGAGCACGCCCGCACGCGCCGGCGCCTCGAGGCGGAAGGCATCTCGGTTCGCACGGTACCGATGGCGGAGCTCGCAAAGGCCGAGGGCGGCGTGACCTGTATCAGCGTGATGATCGCACGTTAGGCGCCACCGAGTCACCATGCTCGCGGTGCGCAGAACGAGCGGGACGCGGAAGACGCAGCCGCGCCTGACGGCGCGACGCGGGAACGGCACGCGGCACGACCGGATGATCCGGCGCGCATCGGCTGGCTCCCCGACGAACGAAGGTTTCGATGGTTGAGCGGAACGGCCTACCCGGACAGTGGCGTCCCGTGGGGGCCGTTCCCAACAGACCCGATGCCTCGGCCGGGCGGAGTCAGCTACGGCGCCACCAATCATCCGGTTGTGCCGCGGCCTCTGCGGCCGCGCCGTCAGGCGCGGCTCTGCGTCTTCCGCGTTTCTGCAGTATCGGCGCACCACAAGCGTGGATGCCCGCCGGCGAGCGCCTAGATGGGCCGGCCGAGCCTTCTCGCTACGCCGTCACGAAAGCCGCGACTCAGGCGAAGCTTGGCGCCCTGATGGAGAAGGACGATATAGTCGCCATGGAACCATGGCTGAAGCTCGCGAACGGCTGAGAGCCTGACGACCGTCGATCGGTGGATGCGCACGAAGCGCGACGCGTCGAGCCGCCGACTGAGCTCACGCAACGTCTCTCGCACACGCCAGACGCGATCACCCGCGTGCACGAGCACGTGGTCGTCGTCGGCCGAGACCCAGTCGATGTTCGCCTGGTCGATGAGCTGCACCCGTCCGTCGATCTTGAGCGCGAGCGGACCACCCGGCAAGGGAGTCGTGAGCAGTTCGTCGGGCACCGCCGCACGATCCAACCGCTCGAGCCGCACACGTTCGCGCGCGCGGGCAACGGCCTCGCGCACACGCTCGCGACGGATCGGCTTCGTCACGTAATCGAGCGCGCGCGCCTCGAACGCGCGGAGCGCCTGATCAGAGTGCGCAGTCACGAACACGAGCACCGGGCGCCGCTCGCGCGGGACTCGCTCGACGATGTCGAAGCCGTCGAAGTCCGGGAGCGCGATGTCGAGAAACACGAGATCCGGACTGAGCGCGTCGATCGCCGCCACGGCGTCAGCTCCCGTCGCGCTCTCACCGACGACAACCACGTCGGCTTCCTCCCGAAGGATCGCGCGCAAACCGGCTCGCGCGAGAGGCTCGTCATCGACCACGAGCACGCGGAGAACGCTCACGCGGCAACCACCGGATCGCGGGTGGCCTGAACGCTCGAGAGAATGCGATACGGCAACTCGACGTGCACGCGAGTCCAGCCGTCAGCGCGCTCGAGCGCGAGTCGGTGGTCATCGCCGTAGAGGTGCGACAGACGCTGACGGGTATTCGCGAGGCCGACGCCTCCCGTCCACGTTCCCGCGGCCGAAGGCACCGCCGGTCCCGCACCATCATCGCGCACCTCGAGCACGAGCCGGTCGCCCGACTTCGCCGCGGCGATGACCACCTGTCCGCCCGTCGGCACGCGATTCACGCCATGACGAATCGCGTTCTCCGCGAGCGGTTGCAACAACATCGGCGGAACGTGCGCACTCCGCACGCCAGCATCGACTTCCCAGCCGACTCGGAGTCGGTCGCCGAGTCGTGCCTGCTCGATCGCGAGGTATGCTTCCGCGAGCTCGAGCTCCTCGCGCAACGTGACCTCCTCGCGATGCTCGACCGCGAGCAGCGCGCGAAGCAGCTCGCCGAGCCGACCGACGACCTCGAAGGCCTCGCGATTTCGGTCGGTCACGATGAGGGCACCGACAGCGTTCAGCGCGTTGAACAGGAAATGTGGTTGCAACTGAAGCGTCAGTGCGCGAAGCTGCGCGGCAGTCAGGTCAGCGCGCAGCCGCTCGGCGCGAAGCAGCTCGCGGCGGCGGACGTCGAGCGTATGCAGGTAATGCCCGGCGCCGAGAATGAACGCGTAGACAATGAGCGCGAGGTGGAACGCACCGAGGAGCGCGGTCATCCCGTGTCGCAGAATGGCGGCGATGTCGAACGGCCGTCGCAGGACGATCCACGTCATCGCGGGCGCGATCACGTTGATCGTGACGATGAAGACCGTCGCGATCAGGCCGTGCGCGATGCCGTTCCGAAGCCAGTGCCGCCGGTCGAGCGGCAACCGCTCGGCCGAGAGCAGAATCGCGGGGGTCGCGGCGCCCCAGAGCAGAAGGAGAATGATCTGCTCGACGATGGGCGCGGCCGCGAGCGTACGCCCGGTCGTCCGCGCCGCCAGCGGCATGACCGCGACCGTGTAGACGATCGCGGCGATCCAGAGCCCGGCGATGACGCGCGCAGCGGCACCGCGATACGACAGCTCTTTCGCGCTGGCTGGCTGGGCGTCGGGGCTCATGGCTGCGAAGGTAGTGCCGCGGCGCGGGGACGACCAGCTTGTCTCGTTGCGCTCGAGATGACGATCAGCTCGAGTAGTACGCGGCGTTTTCCTCTACATAGCCCGCGGTGAGATCACAGCCGTATGCCGTCGCCTCACCGGTGCCGACGCCGAGGGACACCTCGAGATCGACCACCTCGGCCTCGAGCGTCGCGCGCACCGCGGCGTCCTCGAAGTCGAGCCGCTTGCCTTCACGCACCACGGGCGTGCGGTTGATCCACGCGTCCGTCGTATGCGGCGTGATCGTGCAGTCGAAGCACTTCCCGACCGCCATGAGGAGCCGGCCGACGTTAGGGTCGGCGCCGGCCACCATCGTCTTCACGAGGGGCGAGTTCACGAGCGACTTCGCGACTTTGCGCGCTTCGTGGCGGTTCGCGGCGCCGCGGACGGTCGCGCGAATCATGCGGTCGGCCCCTTCGCCGTCGCGGGCGAGAATCTCCGTCATCCGCACACACCCGGCGAGCAACGCTTCCGCGAACGCGACCTCGTCGACGTGCCCCGCGCGTCCGTTCGCGAGAATCGCGCAGGTGTCGGACGTGCTGGTATCGCTGTCCACCGAGAGCATGTTGAACGAGTCGTCCACGGCGGAGCGCAGCATGTGATCGAGCGCGATGGCGTCGAGCGCGGCGTCCGTGAAGATATAGACCAGCATCGTGGCCATGTTCGGCTCGATCATGCCCGAGCCCTTGGCGACCCACGTGATCGTCGCGTCGCCGATGCCCACCGACAGCGCCTTCGGGTGGCGGTCGGTCGTCATGATGCCTTCGGCGCCGACGAGCGGATTGTCCTGCAGCTCGCTCGCGATGCCCCGAATGCCCCGCTCGATCAGATCGATCGGCAGCGGAAGGCCAATGACGCCGGTGGAGCTCACGAGCACGTGCTCCGGCACGGTTCCCAGCTCCGCGGCCGCGGCGGCGGCCATGCGACGCGCATTGACGATGCCCTGCTCACCGTTCGCGACGTTACTGACCTTGCTGTTCACGACGACGGCGCGGAGTCGTCCGAGCCTGATGGTTTCCCGTCCGAGCATGACCGGAGCGCCCGGAAAGTGATTCCGCGTGAACACGGCAGCCGCGACGGCGTCGGTGTCACTGGCGAACAGCGCCAGATCTTTCGCGGTCGGCTTGAGCCCGACGTTGCGGCTCGCGCAGCGAAAGCCCTGCGGAAACACGGGACGGTCGTGAAACACGAAAGTGGACATGAGCGGTGCTGGTCGGGACGCAAATTAAGGTAATAGGTCGAAACTGCTCATACATCAGACAGCGCTGCCTGCTGTGAGCCGGAGCTGCGTGCTGCGGATGCACGCCGCGGTGGGGACAGAGTCGGACGTCCATACTCCACTTCACGTGAAGTGCAGTATGGACGTCCGACTCTCACCTCTCGCCTAACGCGCTTGTCGGGCCTTGGCGTTTCCTTCAGGTCCGGTCGGGTGCGCGTCGGTATCCCGCGCCGTGCTGCCGACGTTCTCGCGCGCATCGCCGCGGGCTTCTGTTTTCGTGTCCGGCTTCGTATCGAGACGGTCGTCCGGCGGGATCGGATCCCGCACATCGTCGTTGTCGCGATACTTGTCGCGGTCCCGCCCCGGGCTGCCTGAGTCGTTCGCTCGTGATGCCATGTCACTCACTCCGTGTCGAGTCAGCGGATATCGGCAGCGGTCGTGCCAGCAGGGCCCTGCGACCCGACGGCAACCGTCGAGCAGCGCGGGTCTGCTCCTTGCTCCTCCCGTCCGCACGTCAGTTACAGGCCGACAGCCGATAATGGAGGGCACCGCATGTCGGAACGCAGGAAGACGCACAACGGTCGGGATACGTCCGGCAAGTTCAAGGTCAAGCAGGCCGACGTCGACGACTTACGAACTGAACCGCAAGGCGAGGATTTCGTCCGCGACGACGTTCGGCTCGGTGGCGCGATCGAGGATACCGGGCCCGACGCCGGTCGTCACGGCGAGCACATCGCAGAGCTCGTTGAAACGAATCGAGATAACGTCGAACGAGCGACGGGGACACCGCAGTCGAAGCGAAAACGATGACCCGAGCGCAGCCACGACCAGGCTCCGGCAGTTGCCGGATCTGGTCGATGCGAAGCTGCTGGTAGTACATGACATGGGTGGGTGCCGGGCACGCTGGCACCCACCCATGCCACATCGACCACCTTAGTTTTCCGGCGTCGATACCGGCCGGCGCTCTACCGGTAACCGTGGCAGGCCAGCGACCAGCCGAGGAGGTGCGAAGCTGCGTATCGTCGGTGGGCGATTTGCCGGGCGTGATCTCGCCTCCCCGCTCGAATCACGCGTTCGACCAACGGCCGAGCATGTGAGAGATGCCATCCTCACGATGCTCGAGCCGGACCTCCCGAATGCGCGAGTGCTCGACCTCTTCGCGGGGACCGGCGCGCTCGGGCTCGAGGCGCTGTCGCGGGGTGCACGGAGCGCGGATTTCGTCGAGTTCCGGCCGTCGAGCCTTCATGCGCTGCGCGCGAACATTGCCGCGCTCCGGGTGCGCGAGCGCACGCGCGTGTTCAAGCGCGACGCCGTCCAGTTCGCCGCGGCCCTGTCGGCCGACAGCTACGACATCGTGTTCGTCGATCCGCCGTACGAGTCGCGTCAACTCGATCGCGTGGTCGCGAGCTGGAACGCGACCGGATTCTCGACGGTTCTGGTGGCCGAGCACGCGCGATCGCATGCGTTGCCGCCCGGGAAGGTCCGGCGGGCGTTCGAGGATACGATGGTGACGGTGTATCGTTAGGGACAGGGACTGGGGACTAGGGACTAGGGACTAGGGAACACGGCGTTAGGCGTGCCGACTTCGCGTCAGATCCTTGCCAGGCCGGCGGTGCGCCGACGGGGACTGCGTCGCAGAATGCGCAGCAGAAGCGAAACGCAGACTCCGCAGAGCGGACGCCACCAACCGCCCACGCCGACCACCCGGCGGCAGCGAGGTGACGTAATCGATTCGAACGGCCCGTCGCGGACAAGCAACGTCCCGTGGGCGATTCCCCTCTTTACGAGACTCGCTTCCGCAGGAGCACCCGCCAGGGCGCGACCGACTCTCCCGTCTGCGTTCGTCTGCGCTCGCGCCGTCAGGCGCGATTCTGCGTACTCTGCGACGCAGTCGGTTCGGCCCGCGCCGATCAGCTGATCCGAACCGAGGGCTTCTGCGAAATCGGTCGAATCGGCCCAATCGGCGTTAGGTCCTGCTCCACTCCTCGCCGCGGTATGCGCCGAACGCGAGTCATGGTGCTGGTTACCCCGATTCCCGATTCTTCATGACAGGCCCGACACCATTCCCGCTGCGGCTCGCCCGGACGGGCATCGACGCTCACGGGAATGCGGATTCAGCGGATGGGGCGGATGAGGCGGATCGCTCCGTGAACCGGACGCGCCCGCACGCCAGCCGATGATGAGGGTAAACGGCCTACGAGGACGGCGGCCTCTCGACGGTGTCGCCATCGGTTCATGCTGGTCGCGCGATGAGCCACCCCGCCGGGACCGATCCGCTCGATCCGGTTCATCTATTCGTGGTGGATCGCATCGATCGGCGAGAGCCGAGCTGCACGGAGCGCCGGATAGAGGCCGAACGTGAGCCCAACCAGCACCGACGCGATCACCGCGACGAGAAACGTTCCGAGCGAGAACCCCGCGTAGATCGGTGCGGTCGCCACGCGCCGCATGACGGCCGTCACCGCGAACGCGCCGCCGGCGCCTAACGCCATACCGATCAGGCTCCCGACGCCGGAGATCGTCACCGATTCGGACAGGAACTGCAGCAGGATGTGTCGGTGCTGTGCGCCGGCGGCCTTGCGGATCCCGATCTCGCGGGTACGCTCGATGACCGACGCGAGCAGGACGTTCATGATCCCGATGCCGCCGACGAGGAGCGAGATCCCCGTGAGCGCGCCCATGAAGAGCTTGAACACCAGCATGCCTTCCTGCGCCTGTGCCACGCGTGCCTGGTTCGTCGCAATGCTCACGCGGTCCTTCCACGCCGCCCCATAACGCGACGCCAGCCAGCCTTCGACGCGCGCCACGATGGCCGGCACGCTCTCGACCACCCGCGCCTTGATCACGATCATCGTCGGTCGCCCGACAAGCGCTGGCGGGAGTGCCGTTCGTGCGCTACCCACCGGCATGAACGCGGTCGCCTCACGCGACTCGCCTCCCGCCGCGAGCACGCCGATCACTTCACGCGGAGCACCCTGAAACAGCACCGTGTCACCGACGAGCGCCGCCGCGGCCCGCTTTGGCGCGACCTGCGCGGCAAGCGGCGACGACAACACGACGACGGGCGCGTCGCGTCGCACGTCGTCGTCCGTGAAGAACCGGCCGGTCGCGACCGGCGCCGGCAGCTCCGAGACGACGCTCGCGAGCGTCCCGACGACCTGCGCGACCCGCGGCGTCGTGTCCGCACGCGTCGTCACCAGCGCCTGGCCGGTGACGAGCATCGTGACCATCCCGTCATCGCGCACGACGCCCGCGATCGCGTCCGCGTCCTCCCGCGTTAGGTCCACCACGTCGGTGCGGGGAAACCGCTGCCCGTCCACCGTACGAAAGAGCGACGGTGTGACGCTGATCGAGAGGATGTCCGTCGTGCGTTCGATCTGGTCTCTGGCGTAACGCTCCATGCCGTCGCCGAGGGACAGCACCGAAACGAGGGCCGCGACGCCCATGATGATCCCGAGCGTCGAGAGCAGCGTGCGGAGCGGATTGGCGCGAAGCGTCTCGAATCCAACGCGGAGCGAGGAGGCGGCGATGCGATCGATCATACGAATTCCGGGGGATGAAACCGGCGTGGACGGCCGGAGGCGGCGCTGAACGTACGGGCGACAGGGCCCGCGGTTTCGGCAAGCAGCTACACGCCGTTATACCAGGCCGGCGGCGCACCAGGCCCCGACCAGCCCCACCCCGCGAGCGTGCTCATGAACCGCGACTGGTTGTACTCGCGGTACAGATCCGGGTTCAGCGTCGAGATGAAGAACGCCGCCCCACGCGGAAGCCGCCGGGCCGGCAACGGGTACGGCATGGTCCACACCAGCGTGCCTGCCGACGCACCGAAGTCGTGAACGTGCGCGATGAACTGAACCTCGTCGCCATCGGCATCCGTGATGCTGAACGGCGCCGTGACGCGGATGCCGAGGTCGGTGGCGGCAGTGCGCCACGCATCCACGAGCTGGTAGTAGTCAGCCCACATCCGCGCGTCAGGCGCCGGTGTCGTCGGGCTCGACTTCGTTAGGCGCCCACGGGTGCGTCGGGGTACCGGAACATGTCGCGATGTCTCCGCAAACCATCGAGCAGATCGGTGCCGCTGAACCGCCGCACGTCGTAGAGACACAAGGTCGATACCCCGAACCGCTTCGCGATCCGCTCGGCGTATCCGGCCTCGTACGCCATCAACCCGACCATCCCGAATCTCGTGGCAAGCTCCCACATGTCACAGATGAGCAGCGTCGAGTCGAGCCCCGCGTGCTGCGTGGTCGAGAGCTGGTCTTCGAGAGACCGGTACTGTTCCTCGACCGACGGAGCTGCTTCACACGGGACAATCCAGTCGCGCCACGCCGCTCGCGCGGTCTCGCCAAGCCGGAGGCGCGCTACGATCGCGGCGCGTACGTCGGCGTCAGCCAGCACGTAGCACGCTGCTCGCCGGCTGGCCTTTTTCTGAACGAACGTGATCGCAATCCCGATCCGGTCGCCGTCCGTTCCGTACAGTCCGCAAACGTGCGAGCCCTGCGCGTCCTCGTCGGTCTCGGCGGTCGAGGCCGACCCGCTCGAGGACACGGCGACGAGTGCACGAGCGGGTTGTTCCAGGAACGCGACGAGGTCGGACCGCCGAAAGCGGCGCTCATGCCTGCCGCCAACGCGAAGGCACGCCAGCCTGCCGTCGTTGGTCCACCGCCGGAGCGATGTCTCGCTCACGTTCAGGAAAAGGGCCGCTTGCTTGATGTCGAGCAACGGTTCGTCCGTCATCCAGGCTCGCTGCGTGTCAGGGGTCAGGGGGTCTCCTGATGCTCGCTCGAACCGACCAGGATAAGCGCCAACCGAGCATGCCTCTAAACGGAATTTTTCACAACTGGCCGTCTGAAGCACTAGTGGATATTTGGCGAGCCGATCATTGACACGTAAAGACTAGCCAAGTAGATCAAAGACTAGTATTTACCCTGCTCCGAGCGGTTTGCCTCGCAACCGGACTGAAGCGCAACGAAGCGCGATGAGCTCAAAGACCCTGCGCATCCTGCTGCTCGACGACGATCCAGCAGACGCCGACCTTATCACCGAGACGCTGACTGGAAACGGATTTCACGCCGTCACAACACGCGTCGATTCGCACGACGAGTTTGCGCGTGTGCTCGGAGAGTTCGCCCCTGACGTCGTCCTCTCGCAGCATCGCGCTCCGCACCTCGATGTTCGGGCGGCGCTCGAGCTCCTCATCGCCGTCCGGCCAACCGTCCCGCTCATCGTTTTCACCTGTTCCCTCGACGAGCAGACAGCCGCGTCGTTCGTCCGCGCCGGCGCGGAGGATTTCGTCGTCAAGAAGAATCTCGGCCGCCTCGGTCCGGCCATCGAATCAGCGTTGTCCGTGCGTCGCCGTCTCGAGCGTCTCACGCCGCGGCAAATCGAAGTCCTCCGGCTCATGGTCGAAGGACTCACGACACCGCAGATCGCTCGACGTCTGCAGCTCAGCGGCAAGACGGTGGAGACGCACCGTGGCGAGATCATGAAGCGCGTCGGCATCCACGACATCGTGGGGCTGGTGCGATATGCGGCGCGCGTCGGTCTCGTGCCCCTGGAGTCCTGACACGCGGCCGCGTTAGGCTCTCAGGTCGGCGACGCGCGTGGTGAAGACGCCGGATCGGTGACCGCATCACCGGCCGTGCGGGGGCGGCGGCGCCACAACACCTCGAATACGACGACGTAGGCGATCGTCAGCGGCAGGAAGACGGCAAGCCGCAGGGCGTCGACCGGATTCAGGCCGCGCAGCGTCAACAGGAGACACGCGATCGCGAAGACCGCGGTTCCGACGGTGTCGCGCAGTCGACGCGGAAGCCATGCCGATGCGGCCGCGCGGATCGCGGCGCCGCCTACTCCGCTCACCACGCCCATGAAGATCACCGTCATGGTGCCGCCAACGGTCCATGCACCGGGCTGACCGTTCTGAAGGCCGATCAGGCGCATCGCGACGCGACCGCCGACGCCGAGGATCACGAGCCCGCTCAGCGCGCCGGCGACCAGCGCGAACGCCCACGGGCGATAGCGGGACGGCACCCCGAAACGTCGAGTGGCCATGCGCGATGCCTCGTGCCAGGTGGCGGTCAGCGAATAGTCGGACGCGCGCGAGCGACGCACAAGACTGCGGACGATCGAACGCTCCCGTGCCCATCGAGGCCGTTGCGCTTCTAGCCCGCCGCAGCGATCACCGCGCCGGGAATAGATCGGAGAGCCATCGGGTGATGACGTGACCCGGCAGCCCGTCGTACACCGGCGCGCGGTTCGCAAAGGCCGCCGCCAGCGACGTGAACGTCATGAGGCCATGGGCGGTTCTCGGTAGCACCGTCAACGTCGCCGAGCCCGGGCGAATCGTATTCACGATCTCCACCGCGCGCTCGGCCTCGGCGCGACTCATGATCCAATCATACTCGCCCCACGCCACGAGCGCCGGGATGCCGCGCGACGCGAGCGTTGCCCACGCGCCCTCCACGTCGAGCGCCTGGACTGCCTGATAGTACGCGGCAGGCCGCCCGTACTGGTGACGGGGCTCGTCCACCCAAAGCGGACGCAGATCGGCGTTCGCGGCGATCACGTCCGCCGGCGTCCGGCGGTCCATGAGATAGGCCGTGTAGAGCCTCGCCATCCCGCGCATCGACGCGTTGACGACCGGCGGCGCCTGACCGGACAGCGTTAGGCGGCTGCGCTCGATGTCCAGCATGTGCTCGTACCACGTGCGCGTGAAACCGCCGACAGAGATCACTCCGGCAATACCATCGGGAGATTCAGCCGCGACTACCGGAGCGAGCGCGCCGCCGATGCTTCCACCGAGGAGAACGATGCGCGACGGATCGACGTCAGGCCGCGCTCGGAGCGCCGCCAACGCGGCGCGGTAGGCGGCGAGCTCGTCATCCAACCCGGCGAAGCGGCAATCGGGGCCCTGGCTGTCGCCGAGCCCGGGCTTCTCCACGCGCATGAACACCATGCCCGACCGCGCGGCGACGTCGCGCATCATGTGTGCGAACCCATCGTTCCCCGGATCCGGCTTCTCGACCACGTCGCACGAAAGCCACGGAATGAACAGGATAGCTGGCAATCGCGCCGCGGTGGCCGTGGCCGGTCGCGTGACGACGGTTCGCACGAGATAGCCGCGACTCGAGCGAACCGCATCGTACGTCACGGTCGTACCGGCGATCTGCTCGTGCGGAACCGAGTCGACGACAAACCGGATCTCGATGGCCTCGGAGGGACTGCCCGTTCGCGCGCGCAGGACTCGCGCGCGCACGGAATCACCGCCGCGAATGGAACGAAACGCCGGCCAGAACGCATCGGCGCCGGAAAGCGCCGTGCCGTTGAGGGCGAGCAGCCGATCGCCGACACGCAGTCCCGCGCGATCCGCGCGCGAGCCCGCATCCACGCGCCGAACGAGCGCGCCTGAGTCCGCGTGCGTCGGCTCCACTATGCTCGCGTGCCACAGCGCACGGCGGCGTAATACCTCGTTCCGGGAACCGGTTTGCGCATCCATCGAAGCTGGCGAGACCGCGAGGACCGCTGCGGCCAGCGTCAGGCAAGAGACACGAATTCGTTGCAACTGGACTACGGGCATCGAAAGCTCCTCGAGGCGTCATGACGAGTGACCGCTCAAGCTCGCGCGCGTACCGGTGCAGGCCAATCAACACGGGGTGGATGTTGCAGGAGACGAGGTAAACGTCACCGCTGCGTGGCGAACGCCACGCCTCGCTACTTCCCGCCCGGCGCGTCCTCGCTTGCAGTCCCCTCGCACGGTGCGTCCCGGGAGCCAACGTGACCTTGCTTGTTCTGCGTTTCCCGCTGCGACCACTGCGGTCAAGGCTCTGCAAACAAGCGCCCCGACAGGGGCTCTCTATCGGGACGACAGCGATTCCTCGCGCAGCCGCATGCGGAATGACGACCTAGCGGAGCGCATCCATGAGCTCGAGGAACTGCTCGCGGTAGGTCCGGCCCGTGGCGACACGGCTGCCGTCGGCAAGCACGAGCAGGAAGTTTCCGTGGAACCACGAGTGGACCTGCTTCACGCGGCCGAGGTTCACGATCGCGGAGCGATGCACGCGAACGAAACGACCCGGCGGGAGACGCTCGAGCACCTGCTCCATGGTCCGTCGATACCGATGCCGCTCCGCACCGACGTGTACGATCACGTCGTTATCCGCGGCTTCGATCCAGTCGATGTCATCCAACATCACGACGTCCAGGTGGCGCCCGCGGTCCACGAGGAACCGATCGGACACCGGACGGTTCCGCGGGTCGTCCGGCGTGGCCGATGGGGTCGGCTCGACGAACTCTCCGCCGCTTTCACATCCGGCAGCCGAGCGCAGCGCAATGCGATCCCTCGCGCGCTGGAGCGCCGTATCGAGGCGCGCGCGCCTGACGGGCTTCACGAGATAGTCGAGCGCCGCGGTCTCGAACGCTCGAACGGCATACTCGTCGAAGGCCGTGACGAACACGACGAGCGGGCCGGTTGACGCGTCGATCCCCGAGAGCACCTCGAAGCCATCGCCGTCCGGCATCTGCACGTCGAGAAGCACGAGATCGGGGTGCTCCCGACCGACCGCGTCGATTGCCTCGGTCCCCGTGCTGCACTCTCCAACCACCACGACGTCCGCGTGTACGCTCAGCATGCGACGAAGACGCCGAGCGGCAAGCGGTTCATCGTCCGCGAGGAGGACCCGGAGATGTCTGGTCACAGCGCGGCCTCCGTGCCCGCAAGCGCCCCGCGCGGCGTATCGGCCATCACCGGATGCCTAACGCTATGCGCATCGTGAGAGTCGAGCGCACGGACCAGCGGCAGTCCGATCCGGGAAAACGCTCCGCCGCCAGGATAGTTCCCAACGGTGAGCGACGCCTGCGCTCCATACAGTCGTTCGAGCCGCAGCCGCGTATTCGAGAGTCCAATGCCTCCGACTTCCGGCGTCGCGGGAAACCCGGGTCCATCGTCGCGCACTTCCATCTCGACACCTCCGTTGGCGACACGAGTCGAGATGGTCACGGTGCCACCCGTCCCTCGTTGGGCGACCCCGTGCCGGATCGCGTTTTCGACGAGTGGCTGCAGCACCATCGGCGGAACGAGCACGGGATCCAGCGTCGCATCGTGGTCGCGCCGGACGCGAAGCTTTCGCTGAAACCGTGTAGACTGAATACCGAGGTACAGGTCGAGCAGCTCTATCTCTCGCCACAGGGGAATCTCGCGCTGGCCGCTCTCGCGCAACGAGGCGCGCAGCAGCTCGCTCAGCGACTCCACCGTTTCCTCCGCAGCGACCGGATCCTCCGGGATCAGGCTCGCGATCGCATTCAGCGTGTTGAACAGGAAGTGCGGCTGCAGCTGCGCCTGCAGCGCCTCGAGCTGCGCGGAGACGAGCGCGCTCTCGAGGCGCGCCGCTCGTACATCGCGTTCGACGAAAAGGCGGTAATACTCGACGGCGATCGCCGCGACCACGACCGCCCAGTAGGTCACGTAACTGAACCCGAACTTGCGCGGTACGAGGTACGAGAGGTCGAGTGGAGCACCGGTCGACCCGTGCGACAGCCACACGCGCACCGAGATGCCTGGATCCCCGCTCGCGAGCACCGCAACGCGGTCGAACGCGTGCTCCAGTAACACCTGAGCCACCGCGAACACGATGCCAGCGACGGCCAGCGCGAGTCCTGACTTCAGGAGCGCGCCTCGACGCGGCCTGAACGCGCGCACCACCGGCAGGAGGAGCGGCGTCAGCACGACCCACGGCAGCCACTCGGCCACACTCCACCAGAGCACGCTCGTGAGCCTGACGGGGCTCGCGTCGGCGACGTAGGTGAAGTAATTGTGCGTCGCGAAAGCGATCCCGATGACCCCCCACGCTCCCGCAATCACCGCGAGCTCTCGAGCCGAGCCCCTCACTCGCCGATGTCTCTCAGAAACGCTGGCGAGAACGCCCGGCACCGTGCGTGAGCGGTGCACACGTAGCGTGTGCTGCCGGACGGCAGCCGCTTCCAGAGCGCCGCCAGGTTCGTCGCCGCCTCCCTGGGATCGTCCGAGAACCCGCGCTTCGCCGGCGCGAACCCTCCCCACGGTGTATACGTCGCGGCGTCACCGAGAAAGAGCACGCCTCGGAAGAGGTAGACGGTGCTGCCCGTCGTATGACCCGGGACGATGAACGCGCGCAGCGTGTCCGTGCCGAAGACGAACGCGGTGTCCTTCGTGAAGCCGGTGACCTCTATGTCTCGGGCACCGGGAAGACCACTTGGCTTGAGACGTTCCGCGAGCCTCGGGATCCAGCCGCGATGGTCGCGGGCGCCAACGAGGAGCGGCCGTTCGGCGTCCGCGGTATGGAAGCGGCTCGCGCTGAGGAGGCGCCAGGCACCGACGTGGTCGCGATGGCTGTGGGTGAGAAAGACGTCGGTGACGTCGCCCGGCGATGCGTCGAGGTCCCTCAGCGCCGAGCGAACCGCCCGGTCGCTGCCCCACCAGCCGAGGTCGATGGCGATGAGCCGGTCGCCGGCACGAGCGAGGTAGACCATGCTCGTGTTGGGCCCGCCCGTCAGCGCGACGGCCGATGACCGTTCGCGCACGAGCGGCGCGGTCGCGCGGTTGGAGCCAGCCCGCGTCGCCGCGAGCAGGCCAAGGAGCAACCCCATCCAGGCTGATGAGCGAGCCACCATGCCTTAACCGTAGCCCACGGACCGGAAAGGTTCAAACCGTCCAAACCTTGCCGGGACATGGATTGTCGCTCTCTTGGCCCGAGTCCCAGTCCCTCGTCCCCAGTCCCGGCTTTCGATGCGTGAATGGCTCTCCCGGCTCCCCGACCTCTGGCAGGACGTTCGCTACGCTGTCCGGACGCTGCGGCGATCGCCCGGATTCACGCTGACGGTGATCATCACGTTAGGCCTCGGCACGGGGGCCAACGCGACGATGCTCGGGGTCATCGACCAGCTCATGTTCCGCCCGTACCCGTATCTTCGCGATCCGTCCACGGTCCATCGCGTGTACTGGCAGTCGTGGCAGCGAGGTTCGTTGACGACGCTGTGGAACTCGGAATATCGGCGGTATCTCGACCTCGCGGAATCGACGACGGCCTTCTCTGCGCATGCCGGGTTCACGAATCGCGTGATGGCGGTCGGCACTGGCGACGCCGCGCGCGAGCGGATGGTCGGGGCGGTGAGTGCCAGCTTCTTCGAGTTCTTCGACGCGCGCCCAACCCTCGGCCGCTTCTTCAGCGGGGCCGAAGACGCTACGCCGCGCGGTGCGGACGTCGCCGTGCTCGGCTACGGGTTCTGGCAGTCCGAGTTCGGCGGGCGAAACGTGCTCGGCGAGCCGCTGCAGGTCGGCAACATCTACGCGACGATCATCGGTGTCGTGCCGGAGGGGTTCGTCGGCACGAGCAACGATGCGCCGCCGGCGGTCTACATCCCGATCACGACATTCGCCGGGAGTCGCATCGATCGCCGCGACGCGACGACGTACTTCACCGCGTACTACTGGCGGTGGATGGAGATCATGGTCCGGCGAAGGCCCGGCGTGAGCGTGGCCGAAGCGAGTCGGGATGCGAGCCGTGCCGCGGTCACGAGCTGGAACGCGCGTCGCACGATCGAGGCGGACCTTCCGCCAGCGGAAGTCGCTCGCCCGAAAGCGATCGTGTCTGCGCTCAAGGTTGGCGCCGGCCCCGATCCGAGCATCGAGGCGCGCACGGCGCTGTGGGTCGCTGGCGTCGCTGGAATCGTGTTGCTCATCGCATGCGCGAACGTCGCGAACCTCGTGCTGGCGCGGGCCCTCAAGCGACAGCGCGAAACCGCCGTTCGACTCGCCCTCGGCGTGAGTCGGCGTCGATTGATCATCCACTCGCTGGCGGAGAGCCTCGTGCTCGCTGCCGCGGGGACCCTGGCCGGCCTGACCCTGGCCGCGTGGGGAAGCCCGCTCGTTCGACGTCTTCTCGACGGCGGAGCCGCGTTATCCGCCGACGCGTCAATCAGCGGTATCGCGGATTCCCGAACGCTGGCCATCGCGACCGCGATCGGAGTGCTGGTGGTAGCGATCACAGGGCTCACGCCAGCGTTGTTGTCGGGGCGCGGCGATCTGACGAAGCTGCTCCGCGCGGGTGTTCGTGCCGGAACGCGATACCACTCGCGCGCGCGCACACTTCTCCTGGTCACGCAGGGCGCACTCTCGGTGGTGCTGCTCATCGGCGCCGGCCTGTTCCTGCGCAGTCTTCGCAACGTCGAGGCGATCCCGCTCGGCTATGACGCGGAGCGCGTGCTCGTCGCGTCGAGTAACCTGCGCGGCCAGCGACTCGGCGACAGCGCGCGGATCGCCCTTCGGCGCGCGCTCCTCGAGACGGCGCAGAGTACGCCTGGCGTCGAGCAGGCGAGTTGGGCGATGACCCTGCCCTTTGCCATCACGAACTCGACGGGCTTGTTCGTGCCGGGAGTCGATTCGGTGGAGCGGCTCGGGTTCTTCACGTACCAGGCGGCGACCGCTGACTACTTCCAGGTGATGGGCACGCGGATCTTGCGGGGCCGCGGTTTCACGGCCGACGATCGCGCGGGCTCGCAGCGCGTCGTGGTCGTCGGCAACGAGATGGCACGGACGCTCTGGCCTAACGTAGACGCGCTCGGCAAATGCATTCGGGTTCGGCTCGATACGCTTCCCTGCTCTATTGTTGTCGGCGTGGCCGAGGATATCGTGCAGGACGACGTGACCGCGCGGCAGCGGCTTCATTACTACGTGCCGATCGACCAGTTCGAGCCGGGTGGCGGTTCGACGCTGCTGCTGCGCATGCGCGGCGACGTCGCGAGCCAGCGCGAATCGGTGAGAAGCGCCCTGCAACGCGTCATGCCAGGGTCGGCGTATGTCACGGTCAGCCCCCTCTCGGAGACGGTGGACGGAGCGCGACGCTCGTGGCGGCTCGGGGCGACGATGTTCGGCGCGTTCGGGCTGCTTGCCCTGATCGTGGCAGCTGTCGGGCTTTATGGCGTGATCGCGTACAACGTCACTCACCGCATGCACGAGATGGGCGTTCGCATTGCCCTCGGCGCGCGGACAGCGAACATCGTGCGGCTGGTCGTCGGTGAGGGGCTGATGTTCGCGGCGGCGGGCGTCGTGATTGGAGCAGCGGTGGCCGTGATCGCGGCACGGTGGCTTCAGCCGCTGCTGTTCCAGCAATCGGCGCGCGATCCGGTGATCTACGCTCTCGTCGGTGGCATCATCGCGGTGGTGACCGTGGTCGCGAGCGCGTCGCCGGCGTTTCGCGCTACGCGTGCTGATCCGAACACTGCCCTGCGGAGTGACTGAGCTCGGTGCACACGAGGTCGAGTGTCTGAGGCCTAACGACGATTGAGCCGATTGCGCTGATTTCGTAGAAGCGCTCGGGTGGGCTAGTTGCTCGCCACTGGGCCGATCTGACTGCGTCGCAGAATACACACAGCCGCGCCTGACGGCGCGGACGCCGATGAACGCAGACGGGAGAGTAGGTCGCGTCGAGACTGACGTCGATGCGGAAGAGGGTGAGGAGTAATGGGAACGGCCCAGGGGAGGCCACTCTCTAAGAATGCCGTTCCCCTTCAATCCCGGTAACGCTTCGCCGCAGCGGTGGGCGACGGGGCGGCTGGAGGCGTCTATCTGCGGATTCTGCGCTTCGGTTAGCTGCGCATTCTGCGACGCAGTACCCGTCGGCGACACACCAGTGTGGTCAGGGGAGCATGTGCGCTTGGTGCTGTGCGCGTAATGCGAGTTCGGTGGCGAGGAAGCAGTGCGCCTGACTCATCGCCGTCTCGGTGCGATTCAGGACGTCGTCCACGATCTGTCGGCCGTACGTGAGCTCGACGGTGCTGCAGTCGATGTAGCGGACTCCTTTCGCGTCCGCGATAAAGAGATGATCGGCACCAGGACGTCCTGCGAGATCTGTGTTCTTCCGGATCTCGATGTAGCCCTCGGTGCCGAGGATCGTTAGGCGCGTGTCGCCCCAGGTCGGGAGGCCAGCTGGCGTGAACCAGTCCACGCGGATGTACCCCGCGCCGCCGTTGCCGCGGACCATCGCGTCGCCGAAGTCCTGGAACGCCGGGCGGTCCGGATGGCTGACGTTGCGCACCTGCGACGCGACGATCTCGCCGCTCGTCGAGCCGGTGAACCAGAGGAACTGGTCGAACTGGTGCGAGCCGATGTCGCAGATGATCCCGCCGTAGCGATTCGGGTCCCAGAACCAGTCGGGGCGCTCGGGCGGGTGGATGCGGTGCGGGCCGAGTCCGATCGTCTGGATCACTTTGCCGATCGCGCCCTCGCGTACCAGCTCGCCCGCTCGAACGGTCGCCCGGTTCTCGAACCGCTCACTGTACACGATCGAGTAGATCCGCTTCGTCTCGCTTTGAACACGCCGGACGTCGGCAAGCTGAGATAGGGATGTGATCCCCGGCTTGTCGCACACGAAATCCTTCCCGAGCTGCATGACTCGAATGCCGAGCGCCGCGCGCTCGTTCGGAACGATCGACGACAGCACGAGCCGGATTGTCGGATCCTCAGTCACGGCCCGCTCGTCGGCCACGCGCCTGGCGGCTGGATATCGGGTAGCGAACTCCGAGGCGAGCGCCGGCTCGCGGGCGTGAAACGACACGAGCTCGCCGCCGCCGCCGACGACCGCGTTCACCATTCCATAGATGTGGCTGTGGTTCACCCCGACGACCCCGAACCGGACGCGCGCGGCGGCCGACGCGGCGGCAGCGGCCGCGCCGGCGAGTCTGTCCGGGACGAGGGCTGTCGCGGCGATGCCGGCAGCGGCTGCGGCTGTGGTTTCCAGCATCGTTCTCCGATTGATCCGATCCACGTTCTCCGCCTGGCGAATTCGTCAGGCGACCTTATCATCGTGCCGATGTCGCCGCCAGTCCGTCGTCCCTCGCCTCCACTCGATGCGGTCCTCGGGTCAGCCGACGCGGTCGCGTCGGGTCGCATCGCCGCGACAGGACCCGAAGGACGGCTGCCGCTCACGCGAGAGATGCTCGTCGAGTCGCCGAGTGGCAATCTGTTCGGCCTCACACAGAACGTCGGGATGGGGTGGAATCCGGCGGCACTCGGCGGCCCCGAATTCGTCATCGTCAGCACCGCGGGTGGCATCCGGGCGGAGGATGGCCGGCCTGTCGCGTTAGGGTACCACACCGGCCACTGGGAGATTGGCCTGCTCGTGCGCGAGGCCGCCGAGACGCTCCGGTCGCAGGGCGCGATCCCGTTCGCGGGATTCTGCAGCGATCCGTGTGATGGTCGTACGCAGGGCACGACCGGAATGTTCGATAGCCTTCCCTACCGCAACGACGCCGCGATCGTCATGCGGCGTCTCATCCGGTCACTTCCGACCGCGAGTGGGGTCATGGGTATCGCGACCTGCGACAAGGGGCTGCCGGCGACGATGCTGGCGCTGGCCGGAACTCGCACCCTGCCGGGGGTCATCGTACCCGGCGGGGTCACGCTTCCCGCGTTAGGCGCCGAGGATGCGGGGCAGGTACAGAGTCTCGGAGCGCGGTTCGCGCAGGACCTCGTCACGCTCGACTACGCGGCAGAGATGGGGTGTCGCGCGTGCGGCTCGGCGGGCGGCGGATGTCAGTTTCTCGGGACGGCGGCGACATCGCAAGTCGTGGCGGAAGCGCTCGGACTTGCCTTGCCACACAGTGCGCTTGCGCCATCGGGCGAGCCCTCATGGATCGAGCTGGGGCGCCGGTCCGCGCTCGCCTTGCTCCGGCTGCACGGTCTCGAGATCACGCTCGATCGCATCCTGACGCCGCATGCGATCGAGAACGCCATGCTCGTCCACGCGGCGTTTGGCGGGTCGACGAACCTGCTGCTGCACATTCCGGCGATCGCGCATGCCGCCGGGCACGCGCCGCCGACGCTCGATGATTGGATTCGCGTCAACCGCGCCACGCCGCGGCTGGTGGACGCGCTGCCTAACGGCCCTCGCGGCCATCCGACGGTTCAGGTATTCATGGCGGGCGGCGTCCCGGAGGTGATGCTGCACCTGCGGCGGTCGGGACTGCTGCACGAGAGCGTTCTCACTGCCACGGGCGGCACGCTTGGGGAGACGCTCGACTGGTGGGAATCGAGCGAGCGGCGGCAACGTGCTCGCGAGCGGCTCGCGTCGGGCGCCCGCGTAGCGCCCGACGACGTCATCATGAGCCCGGACGCCGCTCGCCGAGCCGGCCTGACGAGCACTGTGGTCTTCCCTGTCGGCAACCTCGCTCCGGAGGGGTCCGTCATCAAAGCGACCGCCATCGATGCGTCGGTCGTCGGCGCGGATCAGGTCTACCGCCATCGCGGCCCGGCGCGCGTTTTCACTGACGAGCGTGACGCGATCCGCGCGGTGAAAGGCGTCGTGAAGGACGGCGAGCGCGCCATTCAGCCGGGCGACGTCATCGTGCTCATCGGGAATGGGCCGTCGGGTACGGGCATGCAGGAGACGGCGCAGATCACGACCGCGCTTCGCTATCTCCCGTGGGGGAAACACGTCGCGCTCGTGACCGATGGACGGTTCTCGGGCTTCTCGTCAGGCGCGTGCGTCGGACATGTGGGTCCGGAGGCGCTCGCTGGCGGTCCGATCGGCAGGCTTCGCGACGGTGACGTGATCGAGATCGTGATCGATCGGGCGACGCTCGAAGGGCGCGTCGATGTCGTCGGCGTCGCAGGCGAATCGCGACCGCCAGACGAGTGTGCGGCAGTGCTTCGCGAGCGCCCACCTCACCCGGGTCTCGCTCCGCACGAGGCATTGCCGGACGACACGCGCCTCTGGGCCGCACTGCAGCGTGTGAGCGGCGGGACGTGGGCCGGTTGCGTCTACGATGTCGATCGCATCGTGAAGGCGCTCGACGCGGCAAACAGAGCGGGCCCCGGTCGATGAAGCTCTACCGAACGACAGGTGGCACGGTGGTCGAGGAGAACGGCGCGTTCCATCATCTCGCTGCGGACTGGGATGCGCTGATCAATCGCGACGGGCTCGCCGCCTATCTCCGACACGCGGTCGGGCGTTCGGCCGGCGAGCCCACTCTCGACGACCGCATCCTCGCACCGATCGGCACGCAGGAGGTCTGGGCTGCCGGTGTCACCTACTACCGGAGTCGCTCGGCGCGCATCGATGAATCGAAGGACGCGGGCGGCGGCACGTTCTACGACCACGTTTACGACGCGGACCGGCCCGAGCTCTTCTTCAAGTCGGCGGCGTGGCGCGTTCGCGGGCCGGGTGAGAGCGTGCGCGTCCGGCGAGATGCGCGGTGGACCGTACCGGAACCCGAGATCGCGCTCTACGTGAATGCCCGCGGCGCTATCATCGGGTACTCGATAGGCAACGATGTCAGCTCGCGGGACATCGAGGGCGAGAATCCGCTGTATCTCCCGCAGGCGAAGATCTACGACGGCGCCTGCGCGCTCGGCCCGGCGGTTCTCGTGAGCGACACGCCACTGTCGCCCGAGACGGCCATCGAGATTCGCGTGACGCGAGGCGGCGCGACGGTCGTCGAGGGGCACACGACGTTCTCGCAGATGCGACGTGGCCCGGGCGAGCTCATCGAGTTTCTCTACCGCGAGACACGGTTTCCGACCGGCTGCGTTCTCCTCACGGGCACGGGAATCGTTCCGCCTGATGACTTCACGCTGCAGATCGGTGACGAGGTCGCGATCACCGTACCACCGATCGGCACACTCACCAACGTGGTAGGTGCGACATGAGCTTCGCGCAGGCCCGCGTCCGCGGTTCGATCGGCGTCTGGGTGCTGGTGGGCTTCATGCTCGGATGCCAGCCAGGCGAGTCGCCACGGGCGGAATCGATGGGCGCGGTCGCGCGACCGTCCGTCGGGTCGATCGAGCGTCTCGATCCGGCGCTCGACTCGCTGATAGCGACGGACGCCGTCATCGAGAAGCTCGCCGACGGATTCGAGTGGTCCGAAGGTCCCGTCTGGCGAAAGCGTGGCGGGTACGTGCTGTTCAGCGACGTCCCGCGCAACACGATCTACAAGTGGCAGCAGGATTCCGGACTGCGCGTCTTCCTCCGACCGGCGGGGTTCACGACGCCTGACGCTCCTGGGCGGGAGCTCGGCAGCAACGGACTCACGTTCGATGCGAACGATTCGCTCGTCATGGCCGATCACGGGAATCGTCAGATCGCCCGGCTCAACGAAGCGACATTCACGAAGACCACGCTCGCCGACCGGTACGAGGGTAAGCGGCTCAACAGTCCGAACGATCTCGTGTACGCGTCCAACGGTGATCTGTTCTTCACCGATCCGCCGTTCGGACTGCGTGGGCTCGACGCCGATTCCGCGAAACAGCTCGAGCACAACGGCGTCTATCGCCTAACGAAAGCCGGAGCACTCACGCTGCTCGCGAAGGATCTCGGCTTCCCGAACGGCATCGCACTGTCACCCGACGAGCGGACGCTCTACGTCGCGAACGCCGACGCCAAGAAGCCGGTCGTCATGGCCTATCCGCTCGATGCCGATGGCTCCGCGGGGACGGGGCGCGTGTTCTTCGACGCGACGGCGCTCGTCGCCGCCGGAAAGCAAGGCGTTCCGGACGGCATGAAGGTGGACCGGAACGGCAACGTGTTCGCGACCGGCCCGGGTGGCGTACTCGTAGTCTCCCCCGGCGGCAAGCACCTTGGCACGATCGTGACGGGACAGCCAACGGCGAATTGCGCGTTCGGCGATGATGGATCGACGCTCTACATCACCGCGAACGACCAACTCCTGCGCGTCCGAACGAAGACCCGAGGGCTGGGGTTCGACTGAAACAGCGGGAACGACTGGCGCGGCGTGTCATTCCGAGCCGAGCGAGGAACGACACCGCCCCCTCAGGCTGGCGGCGCGAGGCTCACGACCGTGTCGATCGTATCGGCATCCTCGGCGCGCTTGTCGTGGCGGTAGCCTTTGATGCGCGCGAAACGGAGCGCGACGCCGCCCGGGTACTGCGGGCTCCGCTGGACGTCGCTGAACGCTACCTCGACGACGAGCTCCGGCCGCACATACACGATGTGGCCGTCGCGCCGCGTCTCGCGCGCCAGGAGCTCACGCGTCTGCCACTCCAGGATCTCGTCGGTCATCCCCTTGAACGTCTTCCCCAACATCACGAACCCACCGGTCGCCGGGTCGCGCGCGCCGAGGTGGATGTTGCTCAGCCAGCCTTTGCGCCGGCCGGAGCCCCATTCGACGCCGATGACGACGAGATCGAGCGTGCGGGCCGTCTTCACCTTGAGCCACGCGGAGCCTCGGCGCCCGGCAGCGTAGGGCGCGGTGAGCGACTTCGCCATCAACCCCTCGTGCCCGCGGCCGAGCGCGCCAGCCTCGAACCGCTTCGCTTCCTCGACATCGGCAGTGATGATGCGCGGCACTCGCATGTCCGGAGGGACGATCGTCTCGAGCCGCGTTAGGCGATCGGCGAGCGGCTGGTCGAGGAGGTCTTCGCCATCGAGCCGAATCACGTCGAAGAAGAACGGCCTGACGGGAAGCTCGCCGCGAAGCGCCTCGACATCCAGCTTGCGCCCGAAGCGACGCATCGTGACCTGAAACGGCAGCGGCCGTTCATCCGCGTCGAGCGCGATGACCTCGCCGTCGAGGATGGCCTCGCGCACCGGGAAGGCGAGCACCGCCTCGACCACTTCGGGTACGGCGGCAGTCACGTCGTTCAGGCTTCGCGTGTAGACACGGACGCGGTCGTCCTGCCGGTGCACCTGAATCCGCGCGCCGTCGAGCTTCCACTCGAGCGACGCCTGCCCGAGCTGCTCGACAGCAGCCGCGACGTTAGGCGCCGAGTCGGCGAGCATGGGCTGAACAGGGCGGAAGAGCTGGAGCGACCAGCGTGTCAGCCCCGCCTCCCCTTCCGCGAGCACCGCTTCGGCCACCGCGCCGAGGTCGCCGGCGAGCATCGCGGCGCGGCGAACGCGGTCGGCGGGGAGGCTCGCCGCACGCGCGACTGCCTCCGTCATCACACCGTCGAGCGCGCCTTGCCTGACCTCGCCAACGGCCAGCCCGAACAGAAACTGCTGCTCGGCCGATGTACTCCGCGCCATGAGCTCCGTGAGCAGTCGCCGCCGCTCGGCGCCGGATTGCTTGCCACGGACGGCCTGGAGCTGAGTGAATGCCTGATCGACGTCACTGACGGTGAGCTCGGGTGCGTCGGCCGCAGCAGGCGGTCGCGCCGCATCGAGCGTCGCCCAGCCGACGCCGAGCTTACCCTGTCGCGGCCAGCCGGTGAGAAAGCCGATGGCGATCGCGACTTCGCCTGGGTCGGCGCGCTCGAGTAACGCGGCGAGCAGCTCGATCTTTTTCAGGCGACCGCTCGTGGCCGCGACTTCGCTCGACGTGACGACGAGGTCGTGAAACTTCATCCGATTGGCGCCTGGCTAAGGCTCCCGCCGACGTGTGAACGCCACGCCCGCGTAGATCGTGCGCGAGGTGAATCGCTTCTCGAAGGGCGTGTACCCATCCGCCTGCGTGGCGGTCGGCCACACGTTGCGCAGCGCGGCGCCGACCGCGAGGTCGAGCGGCACGCGGTGCGTCGGTGTGACGCGCACCTCGGCGCCGAGGGACAGACCCATCTCCATCTTCGTCGCCGACAGCATATTGCCGGTCGCGTCGCCGAGCCTCTCGTTCTTCGCGCGACCGAGCAGCAGCTGCGGTCTCAGCGAGAGACCAACGTACCTCGCTCGGTACAGAAGAAAATCGACTCCCACGCCCACCGTCGTCAGGCGGCTGGCCTGTGTGTACGACTCCACCGGGCACTGAACGGGGTCCATCACCTCGCCGCAGACGACGCCGGTCGCGGTCGCATCACCGGTAAGCCGATCGACCGTGACCGCTACCCCGACGCGATGACGAACGGGGATGACGAGCGACGCCACGAATCCGCCCGATTGCAGCTCGAGGCTACGACTCGCATCGCCGCGCGCGATTGCAAGGCTCACACTCTGACCAGCCGCAACCGAGCTCGCGACCGTGGTCAGCGAGATACCGACGACGATGGTGAAGGACTGCCTCATGGAAGACACGACTCGTCAATGAAGCAGCGGGTCACCGAACGGGCCCAAACGGCCAGTGCTCGACGGTTCGTCCCGACCGCGCGGGCTCCGGCTCGCGGTCATACGGGGCGACAAGTTGAACAGGACCTAACGCCGACTGGCCGGTTGCGCGTTAGGAACGCGCCCACGGGACTGAAGGTCCCGTGGGCGCGAGCTGGCTTTCGACTGACAGCCCTGACTCCCGCTCAGGACGCATCCCGCAACCGCGGACGGTCGTCGAGCGCGTCACGCAGGGCAACCTCACCGACCACTGCGGCGATCTGGCCTTCGACGGCAGGATTCACCACCGCTGTGACCAGCCATTCCTCATCCCAGCGCTCGCCAACGAGGCCGAAGTAGAGCTCGACCGCCGCCTCGAGCTCCCGGCGCGCCAGCAGGCTACGCAGGTGGCGCGCGTGATCCGGCAGGAGCGCGTGGTCGCCCCGTTGGCGCGCGTATTCAGCGAGCCGTCGAATCAGCTCCCTCCGAGAGCTCGCGGCGGCCGAGTAACGGACGCCGTCGGCGGCGTGAACCACTCCTATGAACTGCGCGGCCGAGTCCGTCGGATCACGGTCCTCACGCACCAGCCCGCGCGGGCGCCTTCCGTCGCTTCTCACGTCTCGTGACACGGCATCCTCCGATCGCTGCGCGATTTATCAGGTCATGAGGCAACGAGCGAGCGTCGCCGGCGACGACTCCGCGTGTGCCTCTCCCTGATGTCGAATGAAGCGGCCGAAATTCGACATTTTCGGCCGCCATTCCGAGCGTCAGCGAGAAATGACAGCCTAGCCGATCGTCACGCGCTCTACGGGCTCAGCGACGAGGCTGGCTGGCGCTTCGATCACGGTATCGATGATCCCATACCGCTGCGCCTCGGCCGCCGACATGTACTTGTCGCGGTCGAAATCGCGCTCGATCCGCTCGAGCGGCTGGCCGGTATGGCGAGACAGAAGCTCGAAGGTCGTGCGGCGGAGGTGCAGGACTTCCCGCGCCTGGATCTCGACGTCCGCTGCCGTGCCGCCACCACCGTGCTGCGATGGCTGGTGCATCATGATCCGCGCGTGGGGTAACGATCGACGTAACCCCTTCCTGCCACCGGCGAGCAGGAAGCAGCCCATGCTCGAGGCCATCCCCACGCACGTCGTGCCGACGGGCGACTCCAGATACCGCATCGTGTCGTAGATGGCCAACCCGGCCGATACGCTCCCGCCCGGGCAGTTCAGGTACATCTGAATCTCTTTCCCTGGTCCGTCCGCCTCGAGGAAGAGCAGCTGGGCGATGATGAGATTCGCGACGTCGTCGTTGATCTCGCTGCCCAGGAAGATCACCCGGTCCATGAGCAGCCGGGAGAAGATGTCGTACGAGCGTTCGCCTCGGGACGAGCGCTCGATGATCTGTGGCGTATAGATCGTCGGCATGGATCGGTGACCGTCGTGGGTGCCTAACGTGTCGAAACGCGCAGCGCCTCGGCGAGCGCGGTGACGAGCGCTCGCGCGGCAGCGGGTGAGCGATGCGCGGCGTGTGAGGCCGGGACGATGCACCAGGCTTCACCCGGAAGCGGGATGACCACCGCCGGCGCCGGCTCGGCGCCGGCGGCACGTGCGGCCGCGGTCAGCACGCCCGGCAACGGACGCGCTCGAAGTGGGGACCCGCGCTCGGCCACCCTGACGCGCGGGGCGGCATCGGCTGCAACGGCAGCGTCACGGAGCCGCTGGCGACCGCGCGCGTCCACGACGCGCGCGGCAAGAAACGCGAGCAGCGTTTCCTCATCCCTGTCTCGCATCGCGGCGCGAGCTTCGGCGAGCGTCACCAGGCCCAGGTGACCAGCGAGGCGCGCGCCAACCGCCTGCCAGAGGTGACGGACGTCGTACCGCGCCGCCGACGTGCGGCCAGCCGGCTCGTCGAGGATGTCCTTGCGCCGGTAGTAGTGCACGGTGTTCACGGAGAACCCTTCGCCGACCGCACCATCCACGCCTAACGCCGAGAGGCACGAGCGGACGAGCTGGGCGAGCGCGTCGGCATCGAACGATGCAGATCGGTCGGGCACCGCGCGGACCAGCCACGCCTCGAGCTCGGCGACCACGCTGCGCTCGGCATCGACCCGTTCGGCCGATCGCACGGTCGACACGGTTCGACGCGTCGCAGCGCGAGTATCGCTTCCGGGCACGGCCACCCTACGGCCGGGCCGCCGGTCGGACCGGCACTTCGTCCGACGCTGGAAGCGGCCGCGGAGCACTGATGGCCTCCTCGGAGCCAATTACGAGACGAAGCTGAATGACCGTCGCTTCGGACTCGAGTGCGCCGACGCGAACGGTGACGAAGTCCTGCGAGGAGGTACCCGTGAGCCCCGTCCCCGCCGCGCGCTCGATCGCATCGGGCAGCTGCGCGGGCGGCATTGGCACGCCGGCGGGCGCCGGCACCGCCGACGGCAGCACCGGCGCCATCAGTGCCCGGACCTCGGGATGACCGCGGAAGCCAAACACCTCATCGACCCGTGACGAGGCCGCCTCCCACGTCGGCGGTGACCACTCGGGCCCCCATGGCCGGCGCGGCGGCGTAGTCGGCGACGGATCGGGGCGAGGTGACGGCGGCAACGGCATCGTGACGATGGGCCGTGGGATCGCAGGCGCGCGCGGCACGTCGCGTTGGTCGTGGTGCGGGAGCTCGCGTCGGAAGCGCGCCTCGATGAGGCCGAGGTCAGCGTTGTCGCGACCGCCGTCGGGGCCGAATACCTGCTCGTCGCCCTCGGCGATGACGGTGAACCGCCCGCGCTCGGTCTCGTGAATCGGCCGCTCGAGGCTGACCGTGCTCCACGGGTCGAGCACGAGACCACCTCCGGTGACGCAGTGACCGTCGATCGAGATGTCCGCGACTGCCCGGAGCGGCCCGTGATTGCGGAGCCGCAGCGTGTAGACCTGTCCCGGCCGCGCCAGGACGTGTCCCGACTCGAGCTCACGCATATGTCCGTCGCCGGCCGCGACGATCTCGACGCTGAAATCTCCGACTCGCATGACACCCCCTCCGGGATCCCGTTGGAGGCTAGTCTAACACTAGTACAATAATGGTGTCAATGTTGTGCCAGATATCGAGATTTCCGTGTCGTCCGCAGGCAGGCATCAACGAGGGGGGGATGCGGGTCAAACCGATCTGACCGATAGGCTGATCGCTGCCTCGGCGCGAACCACTCGGTGACAACGGTGCCGAAATGAATGGGGAACTGCCCCGGGGGCGTGTCCCGACAGGCAGTTCCCCGTTTCTTTTTCGCTCCGCACCGATCGAGCCTTCCCTGTCGAGAGCGATCCGCTCGATCCGTCGAATCGGTTGATCCGTATCGACTCGCCGGCAACCCGGACCTACCGAGGAGGCGGCCTCAGGAGATGATGGCGTCCCGACATTGCACGAATCCGCGTCGAGCTCGTCCTGACCGAAAAATCGTCTACCGTGACGGCGGCGCCTCGAACTTGACCTCGCGGTACCCCGCCGGGATCTCGAACTTCGATGCCGGCACTGACACCGATTGAATGTCCCGCATCTGGGTCGTGACCTTCGCGAACGTCCCCTGCGTTTGCTGTTGCTGCTGATTGTTGCGGTTCTGCTCCTGCGATCGGGCTCCCGCTTCCACCGCGCGGCCGATCATGCCGCGAAGCCCACTGCGACGCTGCTCGGGCGCTGCGCCGGCCTCGGTGCCTTTGAGCGCGATCTCGCGGCTGTACGCTTGTCCCGGCGCGACGATGACGAGGTGCATCGTCGAGAGCACCGCGACACCTTCGATCTTCTGGGCCTCCTCGGCCGCCTTTTTCATCGCTTCTCCCATGCGCGGATTCGCCGCCATGGCGGGACCCATGTTGGCGCGCGACCCGAAGGCGGCAGCCGCGACCTCCTTCGACGCCGCCTGCTCCCATGCGCGGATGGCGTCCGCCGCAGGACCCGAGTTCGCGTTCCACGTGTCCATCACGACGACGAGCTTGCCGGCTTCCTGCGACTGTGTCTCGCCCTGCGGCGTGACGCGCACGTCCGTCTCCATCTCCACGATCACGCGCTCGGCGTCATTGCCATCGATGTTTCGCCGCTCCTTCGTCGGATCGACTTTGATGTCGACGACGAAGTCCGCCTTGTTCCCCGCCGAGTCGACCGCGGTGCCCTTGAGCTGGTCCTTGCTCGCGTCCGCGCGCACGCCGCGCATGCTCGACGTCGCGACACGCGCCATGTCAGCGAGAGGAACCTTCGTGAACGTCTGCTCGGCGTGATTGAGGATGATGTACTGGCTGTTCTCGAGGTCGAAGATCGTGGACTGCTTCTCGCCGTCGGAACGCAGCTTCTTGCCTTTGATGTACGCGGTCTCCTTCACCTCGGATGCACCGGCCAACTTGAGGATGGCGTTCATGCCACCGCCGAGGTCGACCTTCGTGACGGTGGTGTACTGGACGTCCTGTGCGCGTAGCGTCGGAGCGCCGGTCGCAACGGCGACGGCGAACGCGATCGTCAGGGTGAGCGAGAGTCGCTTCGGGGCGTTGAGCATACGTCCTCCGGTGATGCGTACGACGGTCAATCGATTCAGCAACGGGCCGAGAGAACCAGAGGAGACGATACAACTGTTGGAAACGGCCGGCCAGCGGCGGTCCTCGACGCCGGTGGTCGCCTACTTCGCTGTCTGGCTGGACATTCGCTCGCGAAGCTCGTCGAGCAAGCCGAGCGCCACGATGATCCGGTTCGATGCGGCCGGCGGTTTGGGAAAGGCGAAATGCGCGCCGTCGGCGGTGACGCCGAAGCCTGTCCCGAGCTCGCTCGGGCTCCGTCGCACGTGGACCATTTGCTCGCCCGATTCGTTCGAGACATATGCCAGCCAGGCGCCGTCGGGCGAGATGGCACGGTTGACCTCGGTCTCGGGTGTCACGAGCAGTGGCCGTGGGCGGATCGCCTGCGCCGTGCCGGCCAGCGGCCTGGCGTCGATGTCGTTCGTTGCCCGGACGAAGATTCTGCGCGCTCCGGACGCGGGTTGCGCGACGTACGCCAGCCGCGACCCGTCCGGCGAGAGCGCCACTATGGGCCCGGCCCCACGGCGATCGCCAAAGTGTCGGGAAGCGTGAGCACGAAACGACTCCGCTGGGTATCGGCGGTGGGACGCGTGATCCACCCGATGACGCCGATGACAACGCCAGCGACTGCGACCGCCCAAGGGATGATAGCCCACGGCTGGCGGACGCTGGGGAATGATGGCCCCGGAACTGACCGCGTGTCGGCCATGGCGCCTCCAGCGGAGTACGGGAGCCGCCGCGTTCCGGTGAGCGCCTCGGCAAACTCGCGCCCCGTCGCGAAGCGATCAGCGGGAAGCTTCGCGAGCGCGGTCGATCGCGCCCTCGACGTGGTCGGGCGCGGTCTCGCGAAATGGGCGGATGCGTTGCGGGCGTTCCGTGAGCACCTTCGCGATGATCGCCTGCGCGCTGCTCGCGTGGTGCGGCGGGTTGCCGACGAGCATCTCATAGACGACGGCCCCTAACGAGTACATGTCCGTCCGGCCGTCGATCGTCCGATCCTCCGTCGCCTGCTCGGGGCTCATATAGGCGGGCGTGCCGAGGGACAGCCCGGTCTGTGTGATCCGCTCGCCGCCGGCCTTCGACACCGCCAGCGCGATGCCGAAGTCCGCCACAACGGGCTGCCCATCCTGGAGAAGGATGTTCTCGGGCTTGAGATCCCGATGGATCACGTTGTGCCGATGCGCGAAATCCAGCGCGCTGCCGATCGCCGTCGCGATGCGTACGGCTTCGTCGATCGGGAGTTGCCGCTCCCGGTCGAGCCGACTGCGTAGCGATTCGCCCTCGACGAACGGCATCACGTAGTACAGCAGGCCGTTCACCTCTCCCGAATCGAACAGCGGGAGGAGATGTGGGTGCTGGAGGTGCGCGGTGACCCGGATCTCGGTGAGGAAACGATCGGGACCGATCACGGCCCCGAGCTCCGGGTGTAGCTACGAGCGAGCGTGCTTCGAGGCCAGAGTCGCGGGGAGGCACGCGACCCCAAGCAACGCACGATCTCGCGCACGCCGGCCAGGCCGGGATAAGTTGAAGCTTCCCTGTTGTCGCCGGGGATCTCGCGGTGGGACGGCTCGTCGATGGTACAGGTGCCGCCCGTGGGAGCTCGTGGATGCCGTGTCCGTGGTCCACGCTTTTGTGGCTCTCGCGCGGCACTCCGCGTGGAGGCCCGAGCGGGCCGACGCGCGTTGCGATTCCGATAGCGGCGTCATGCTTGCATCTGTCGAGAGGCTCATGACTTTTCAACGGACCATCGAGACTCGGGCGCGTCCAGCGACCCGCGTTCTGGTAACGCGCGCATGAGCGGGGGCCCCGCACAGCAGGAGCTCGATCAGGCCGCCGGCTATTTCAGGCATCCGCAGGCCCTGGTGGAGAGCGATCGCGTCGGTGGCGGTACGCGCATCTGGGCATTCGCGCACGTCCTTCCCGGGGCCGTGATTGGCCGGGACTGTAACATCTGCGACCACGTGTTCATCGAGAACGACGTCGTCGTGGGGGACCGCGTGACCGTCAAGTGTGGCGTGCAGCTCTGGGACGGCGTCACGCTCGAAGACGACGTCTTCGTCGGACCGAACGCGACGTTCACCAACGACCGGTTTCCGCGCAGCAAGCAGTACCCCGAGCGATTTCCGCGTACGGTCATTCGGGCCGGCGCGTCGATCGGGGCGAACGCGACGATCCTTCCCGGCATCGAGATTGGCCAGGGCGCGATGGTCGGCGCAGGCGCCGTGGTCACCCGCAACGTTCCGCCGGGCGTCGTCGTCACTGGCAGTCCGGCACGCATTCGGCGCACGGTTGCCGAGGCCCGGGAGGGATCAGCGGTCGCGCGCGCTCCGGTGGCAGGCGCTGTCTCAGTGCGCGGAGTCGCGCTGCACCACATTCCAGTGATCACCGATGATCGCGGATCGTTGTCGTTTGCGCAGGTCGAGAATCACCTGCCGTTCCCGCCTCGGCGCTATTTCCTCTTGTTCGATGTTCCCGTGGGTGCCATCCGTGGGGCACACGCTCACCGATCGCTGCACCAGTTCGTCGTCAGCGTGCATGGTACGTGTCGTGTGATCGTCGACGACGGAACGCGCCGCGAGGAGTTGACGCTCGGCTCCCCGGGGACGGGAGTGCACATCCGCCCGTTGGTCTGGACCACCGTCGTGCCGACCTCTGAGGGGACTGCCGTGATGGTGCTCGCATCGGACGTCTTCGATGATGCCGACTACATTCGCGACTACGACGAGTTTCTGGCGCTCGCTCGCGAGCAGGGTGGGCAATGAACGGCGTGCCATTCCTCGATCTGCTCGCTCCACATGAGGAGTTGCGGGAGGAATTGGATGAGGCGATCGCCCGGGTAATCTCGAGCGGCTGGTATCTGCTTGGCGACGAGCTGGCCTCGTTCGAGCGCGAGTGGGCGTCATACGTCGGGGCCGGGCATTGTGTGGGCGTCGCTAACGGTCTCGATGCGCTCCGCCTCGGACTCGAAGCGTTGGGGATCCGCGCTGGTGACGAGGTGATCGTGCCGTCGAACACCTACATCGCGACATGGCTCGCCGTGACACAGGTCGGCGCGACCGTCGTGCCGGTGGAACCGGATGCGCGGACGTACAATCTCGACCCGGCACGCGTCGAAGCGGCAATCACGTCGAGAACCCGTGCGGTGCTTCCGGTGCATCTGTACGGTCAACCGGCTGACATGGCGCCCATCCGCGCGGTGGCGGAGGCCTACGGCCTGATGGTGTTCGAGGACGCCGCCCAGGCACACGGTGCACGCTACCACGGCACACGCGTCGGCACTGGCAGCAACGCCGTCGCATGGAGCTTTTATCCGGGGAAGAACCTCGGCGCGCTCGGCGATGCCGGGGCGATTACGACGGACGACGCTGCGCTCGCCGACCAGCTCCGCGTCCTCCGCAACTATGGTTCACGCGAGAAGTATCGCAATGAAGTCCGGGGGTACAACAGTCGCCTCGACGAAATCCAGGCCGCGGTGCTGCGAGTGAAGCTACGGCACCTCGACAACTGGAACGCGCGTCGAGCGACGTCCGCCGCCCGGTACGCATGCGAGCTGGCGAGTGCGGATCTGATTCTGCCGGAGGTGCCGGTGTGGGCGGAGCCCGTCTGGCACATCTACGTGGTGCGTTCTCGGCACCGCGATGCGCTCCGCGCCCACCTCGCCACGAACGGAATCGGGACGTTGATCCATTATCCCATTCCGCCACACCATCAGAAGGCCTACGCCGATCTCGGTTTTCCGAGCGATGCGTTTCCGATCGCGCGCGAGATCGCTGCCGAGGCGCTGAGTCTCCCGCTCGGCCCGCACCTAACGCCGTTGCAGCAGGACGCCGTCATCGAAGCCGTCCGAGCCTTCCAGCCCAACTTTTGATGGCTCCTCAAGAGGACGTCACTCGGCGCACCGGTGGTCTGCTGTCCGTCGTGGTTCCCGTGTACTACAACGCGCCGAACCTGGCGGACACTGTCCCTCGACTGCTCGAGCTCGAGGCGCGCATGGACGGGACCGCGCTGGAGCTCGTCTTCGTCGACGACGGCTCCGGCGATGAGTCACTGGAGATACTGCGCGGCTTTCAGCGCGCGCATCCCGATCGGCTTCGCGTGGTCAAGCTCACGCGAAACTTCGGCTCGATGGCCGCGATTCAAGCCGGACTGACGGTCGCCCGCGGCGACTGTGTCGGCATGATTGCCGCGGATCTGCAGGATCCTCCCGAGCTGTTCCTGGAGATGCTCGGTCACTGGCGGAACGGCGCGAAAGCGGTTTTCGCCGTGCGAGCGGACCGTGAGGAGTCGGCGGCCCAGCGGTTCTTCGCCAACAGCTACTACGCGCTCATTCGACGATTCGCGCTGGCCGACTATCCGCCTGGCGGCTTCGACTTCTTCCTGATCGACCGGCAGGTCGTCACGAACATCAACGCCATCCGGGAAAAGAACACGAATCTCATGTCGTTGATCTTCTGGCTCGGCTACCGGCCGGTCCTCATTCCGTACGTCAGACGGGCGCGCACCAAGGGCACGTCGCGATGGACGCTCTCGAAGAAGATCAAGCTCGTGATCGACTCGTTCGTGGCGTTCTCGTACGTGCCGATTCGCTTTCTTTCCGCGATCGGGCTGCTCGTCGCGGCGACCGCGTTTCTGTACGGCGGGTTCGTCTTCTACGCGTGGCTCGTGAGAGACATTCCGGTGCGCGGATTCGCGCCGCTGGTAATCGTCCTCGCGTTCACCGCGGGGATTCAGATGACCATGCTCGGCATACTCGGAGAGTACCTGTGGCGCACGCTCGACGAGACTCGGCGCCGTCCGAGGTTCGTCATCGACGAGATCTTCGACGAGACTTCTGCATCACTTCCGGCACCTGACAGTCGGCGGACAGAGGCCGAGTTGGCGTCCGCCGGTCACAGCGATAGGCGGTGAGCTTGACCGGGAGCCGAGCGTTGAGGACCGCGATCACGATCGCGTGGGCGGCATCGATCACGTTCACAATGCAGTTCTGGGTTGGCCGATCGACCATCTATCGGCCCGAGCTGAACGACCGAATCGCGGATGCCCATGAGGCGATCCTTCGCAACCGGGTGCCCGATGGGTCTACGTGGACGACGTACGGACTCAACTCGACAAACATCCGCGTCGGCTCGGTCTTCATCGCGGAGGGGATCAGTCGCGTCAGCGGTTGGAGCGCGCCGACTGCCTACCGCATGCTCGATACGCTCGCGCTGTTCGCGACGCTCGTCCTGCTTCTCCTGTTCCTCGGTCGCCTTGTCCCTGCGCCGTATCCGGTCATCGGCGCGTTGGCATTTGCGACTACGCTGCCGTTGACCTATCAGCTCTTCTACTTCCATCCATGGGATCGGCTGTCGCTTCTCAGCTGGGTTGCATTGCTGATACTGCTCGAGCGCCGGCGATTCGGGTTGTTCACCATTGCGCTTCCGCTGGCGATGCTCGTCAAGTTCGACGTGATTCTGCTGCCAGCGCTGTATTTCCTGCTCACCGTTCCCTTCCCGCCACGCGACGGTGACCGTCGGCGGGTGATACGGTCGGCGCTCGCCACAACGGGTCTGTTCGCGCTCACCTTCGGAACGTATTGGGCACTGCAAGCCTGGCGTCCCGGCGGGTTCGAGCCGGTGGCATTGGGGCCACTCGCGATACATAACGTCACGATGCTTCGTGATCTGAAGCTCGCCTATCCGCCGTTTCTGGGGCTGGGTGTGCCGTTACTCCTCGCGGCCGTGGGGTTCTCACGGTCCGAGCGCTTCGCCAGGTCGTGCGCGGTGTTTGCGGTTCTGCTTCTCCTGGTGTTTGTCGTGAAGGCGCGGTTCGAGGAGTTCCGGGCGCTCCTGCCGGTGTTCGTCCTGCTGCTTCCGGCCGCGCTGGTCGGGCTTCAGTCCGTCACCGAGCCAGATGCGCTCCGTGGCGCTGAGGCAGTCGTGAAGGCGTCCGGGTCGTGAGCGCTCCGACCGACAGATAGCGCTGCGTCAGCAGCGCAGAGCCGGCGAACCGACGGAGGCAGCGGCACGTCGAGTGGTACTTCGCCGTCGACGATCGGTTGCCCGACGACGGTAGTGATCGGAACGAGACCCGCCCACGCCCGTTCCTCGCCGGGGGTTCGGCCGTGGATCACTCCGCCCGCTCGAACCTTCGCCGACGCCGCCTCGATCTCCACGGCGAGGACGACGGTCGCCTTGAGCTCCTGCTCCGACGGCTCGCGCACCTCGTCCCACCGGCCGGGCAATTGATGCTCGGTGATGCAGCGGAGCGCGTGGAGACGCTCCGCGGCGTCCTCTAGCTCGACGGCACGACCGTGAATCACGACCGCTCGGTAGTTCATCGACGAGTCGAACGTCGAGCGTGCGACCACCAGGCCGTCCACCAGCGTCACGGCGATGCTGACCGGCTCACCGACCGGCGCCGTGGTGATGCGCGACTTCCGCGCCCCATGCAGGAAAAGCCGATCGTGGTCTCGGCCATACGCCATCGGGATCACGACCGGTCGTCCGTCGTCCACGAGGGCGACGTGCGCGACGAGGCCTCGATCGAGAATCTCGTGGACCGTGGCGCGATCGTAGTGCCCGCGCTCGGGATGACGTCGTACGCGGTTGACACTCGTCACCGCGTAGCTGTCGGCTGGATGAGATGATGGATCGGACGCGCGCATGGACTCGGATTCAATCAATCGTGGACGTGCGGATACAGAGCCGCTGGCTACGCACTCACGATACACTGCGCTATGATATGCTCAAATGTCCAAAAAGCGCACGAACGCTAAGACCAAACCGCGGACGCCCGACTCGCGCCGCCGGGCGTCCGTCATGCGCGCGGGGCCCGCGCCGGTCATGGTCGCGCTCGATCGGCGGTCGACCATGCCGCTGCGCCGACAGATCTATTCGGCGATTCGACGGGCGATCCTCGGCCGCCAGCTGCCACCGGGCACGCGCCTTCCCGCGTCCCGGACGCTCGCCGCAGATCTCGCCGTCTCGCGCACTACGGTCGTGCTGGCGTACGAGTCGCTCCTGACAGAGGGATACATCACGGGCCGCGGCAGCGCCGGGAGCTTCGTGGCC
>Ga0075420_100000273_pt1 | contig 38586 bp, 42 predicted proteins | sample SoiMetdeltSBSDD4_FD_75296 | JGI IMG/M metagenome (GOLD analysis project Ga0075420, IMG submission 75296) | Bulk soil microbial communities from a Populus tree surrounding site in Tennessee, USA - Soil MetaG P. deltoides SBSDD4 | ecosystem: Environmental > Terrestrial > Soil > Tree plantation...
GCCGATTTGGCGTGGATGGAGCTAAGCCGATGGCGCGCAAGGACACCGCTCGCAAGGAGCAGGAGTACGACGACATCCCCGGCACGTTCGTGTTCGACGCGGAGCGCTCGCGCAAGGGGTTCGGCATCAACATGTTCTGCATGTCGCTGATGAAGGACGAGAACCGCAAGGCGTTCAAGGCGAACGAGCCGGAATACCTCAAGCGGTTCAACCTGACGCCGCAGCAGGAAGAAGCCATCCTCAAGCGCGACTACAACCGCATGCTGGAACTCGGCGGCAACATCTATTTCACCGCCAAGCTCGGCGCGACCGACGGCCATTCGTTCCGTCATCTCGCCGCGGTCATGACCAGCTCTACCCAGGACGACTACGCCGCGATGATGCTTGCCGGCGGCCGTTCCGCCGATGGCAACCGCAGCAAGACCGGCCGGAAGACCCCCAGCATGCTGGTCGGGAGCGCCAAGAAAGCAAGCTCGCAGAAATCAGGCGCGGCGAAGTCGAGCAAGGCGAAGCCGGGCAAACCGAAATCGAAAACACCCAGCAAGTCGAGGTCGAACCGTGGCTAGGATCATCGCAGGAGTGGCGTCTTCGCACGTGCCGGCGATCGGCGCGGCGATCGACAACAAGCAGACCGAGGAGCCGTACTGGAAGCGGGTGTTCTCGGGCTTCGAGAAGTCGAAGGCTTGGATGGAGAAGACGAAGCCCGACGTCGCCATCGTCGTCTACAACGACCACGCTTCGGCGTTCTCGGTCGAGATCGTGCCGACCTTCGCGCTCGGCTGCGCGTCCGAATTTCCGCCCGCCGACGAAGGTTGGGGGCCGCGCCCGGTGCCGGTGGTGCAGGGCCATCCGGAGCTCGCTTCGCACATCGCGCAGTCGGTGATCCTCGACGAGTTCGATCTCACCATCTGCAACAAGATGGAGGTCGACCACGGGCTCACGGTGCCGATGAATTTGCTGTTCGGCTCGCCGCAGGAGTGGCCGTGCCCGGTGATCCCGCTCGCGGTCAACGTGGTGCTCTATCCGCCGCCGACCGCGCATCGCTGCTACATGCTCGGCAAGGCGATCCGCAAGGCGGTCGAATCCTATCCGGAGGATCTGCGGGTGGTGATTTTCGGCACCGGCGGCATGTCGCACCAGATCTCCGGTCCGCGCGCCGGCCTCATCAATTCGAAATTCGACAAGGCCTTCCTCGATAACCTTTCGAAGAACCCGAAGAAGCTCACGAAAATCTCGCATCTCGAGCTGATGCGCGAGGCGGGCGCCGAGGGCATCGAGATGGTGATGTGGCTGGTCATGCGCGGCGCGCTCGACGACAAGGTCGACGAGACCTACCGCTTCTATACCGTGCCGGCTTCCAATACCGCGGTCGGGCACATCATTCTCGAACCGAAAAAGCGATCCGCCGGCAAGGCCAAGCGGCCCACACCCAAGCGCGTCACCAACAAACGTCCCACCAACAAACGTCCCACCAAGATGAAGCGCGCCGCCGCGCGCACCAAGACAGCTGTACGCAGGAGCAGGTAACGATGAAAATTTGTGTCGCCGGGCAGGGCGCCTTCGGTCAGAAGCATCTCGACGCGCTGAAGCGCATTCAGGGCGTGGAGGTGACGTCGCTCGTCGGCGGCAACCAGGATTCGACCGCCGAGATCGCCAAGAAGTACGGCATTCCGCACTACACCGGCGATCTCTCCGAGGGCATCAAGCGCGCCGACGCGGTGATCCTCACCACGCCGACCAAGATGCACTTCCGCCAGGGCGAGCAGGTGATGCGCGCCGGCAAGCATGTGCTGGTCGAGATTCCGGTCACCGACTCGGTGGAAGACGCCGAGGCGCTGGCGAAGATCGCCAGGGAGACCGGCGTGACCGCCATGGGCGGCCATGTGCGCCGCTTCAATCCGAGCCATCAGTACGTTCACAAGAAGATCGTGGCCGGCGAGCTGAAGATTCAGCAGATGGACGTGCAGACCTACTTCTTCCGCCGCAAGAACATCAATGCGTCCGGCAACGCGCGGAGCTGGACCGACCATCTGCTGTGGCACCATGCCGCGCACACCGTCGATCTGTTCCAGTACCAGGTCGGCGAGAACATCTCCGATTGCTATGCGGTGCAGGGCCCGATCCATCCGCAGCTCAACATCGCGATGGACATGGGCATCGTGGCGCGCACGCCGTCGGGCGCGATGCTGACGCTGTCGCTGTCGTTCAACAATGACGGGCCGCTCGGCTCGTTCTTCCGCTACATCTGCGACAACGGCACCTACAAGGCGTTCTACGACGACCTCTCCGACGGCAAGGACAACAAGATCGACGTGTCCAAGGTCGACGTCTCCATGGACGGCATCGAGCTCGAGGATCGCGAGTTCATCGCCGCCATCAAGGAGAAGCGCGAGCCGAACGGCAGCCTGCAGCAGCTCCTGCCGTGCATGCACGTGCTCGGCAAGCTCGAGAAGATCATCGATCCGGAGCGCAAGGCGCACGCGTAGTCGGGATCGCGCTTTAGCAATTTTCGGAAAGCCTCTCCGCCGTCATTCCGGAAGCCGCGTCAGCGGCTGTCCGGAATCCATAACCACGGTGCGTGAGATACGGAAAGACCGGGATTATGGTTTCCGGGCTCGCGCCTTCGGCGCGCCCCGGAATGACGACCCGAGAGTTTCAGCGGCGTGTCAGGAACTCGCGCGTTCCGCGGACGCGACCGTGTTGTACAGCAGCATCGTCACGGTCATCGGGCCGACGCCGCCCGGCACCGGCGTGATGTAGGACGCCTTCTCCGCGGTGCCGGCGAAATCGACGTCGCCGACCAGCTTGCCCGAGGGCAGCCGGTTGATGCCGACATCGATGACCACGGCGCCGGTCTTGACCATCTGCGGCAGGATGAGGTTCGGCTTGCCGGCGGCGACGACGAGAATGTCGGCGAGAATGGTGAACTGCGCGAGATCGCGGGTCTTCGCATGACAGATGCAGACGGTGGCGTCGCGCTGCATCAGCATCAGCGCCATCGGCTTGCCGACGAGGTTGCTGGCCCCGACCACGACGACGTTCTTGCCTTCGATCTCGATGCCTTCATGTTCGAGCAGCTTGACCACGCCGAACGGCGTGCACGGGGGAAACACCGTGTCGCCCATGGTCAGGCCGCCGACGTTATAAAGGTGGAAGCCGTCGACATCCTTGTCGGCCGAGATGGTCTGGAGAATCTCGGAAATGACGACCTGCGGCGGCAGCGGCAGCTGCACCAGGATGCCGTGGACGTCCGGGCGCTCGTTCAATTGGCGGATCAGCTGCAGGATCGTTTCCGTCGCCACGTCGGACGGAAAATTGTAGCGGAACGACTGGATACCGATCTCTGCGCAGGCCCGGATCTTGTTGCGCACATAGACGGCGGACGCCGGATCGTTGCCGGCGACGATCACGGCCAGCCCCGGCACGACGCCGCGGTGCTTGAGCGCGTCAACGCGGGCTTTCAGCTCCTTGCGGATGGTGGCGGAGACCGCAATGCCGTCAATGATCTTGGCTGTCATGATGATAGCGGGTGGCAGCAGGGCAGGCGGCGGTCGCCTTGGCCGGGCTTTTGTTGATTGGTCGCGACGGCGGCCGCCGCTTCGAGCGGCTCGCGGGATAGCTTGTTCGGAATCATAGCGAGGTCTTACGGGACGCAATTTTCCAGATCAAGCGGGAGCGGCAAGGGTTGTGCCGCCATGGTGTGCGGGCTTGGTTGTGCTGCTATGGGCGTGCCGCCGGGGTGACCACGCCGCACTTTCCTCCCGTCCCGTTCCGCGCTACCGAAAGGCAAGGCCTAGAGCAAAAGACCACTGGAGGAGCGTCTGATGGAGCGTATCAAGCCACCGTTCCGCGCCGACCATGTCGGCTCGATCCTGCGCTCGGAAGCGATCAAGACCGCCCGCGCCAAGCACGAGAAGGGTGAGCTCAGCGCGGGCGAGCTCAAGGCGGTCGAGGACCGCGAGATCGAGAAGATCGTGCGCAAGCAGGAGGAGGTCGGCCTCAAGCTGGCGACCGACGGCGAGTATCGCCGTTCCTGGTGGCACCTCGATTTCTTCTGGGGCCTCGACGGCGTCGAGAAGATCACGCTGCCGCATGGCATCCAGTTCCACGGCGTCGAGACCCGGCCGGAGGGTCACAAGATCACCGGCAAGGTCGGCTTCTCGCCGAGCCATCCGATGCTGGACCATTTCCGCTTCCTGAAATCGGTCTGCCGCGTGACACCGAAGATGTGCATCCCGGCGCCGCCGGTGATGCATTTCCGCCTGCCCAAGGACGGCATTCCGAAGAGCGTCTATGGCAACATCGACAGCTTCTTTGCCGATCTCGGCGCGGCCTATGCCAAGGCGGTGAAAGCGTTCTACGACGCCGGGTGCCGCTACCTGCAGTTCGACGACACCGTGTGGGCGTATCTGTGCGACACCGCGGAGATGAAGGCGGCGCGCGAGCGCATGCCGATGGCGGACAACCTTCCGCAGATATACCAGGACATCATCAACACCGCGCTGGCGGCGAAGCCCGCCGACATGACGATCACCACGCACGTTTGTCGCGGCAACTTCAAGTCCACCTGGGTGTCGCAGGGCGGCTACGAGCCGATCGCCGAACGCCTGCTCGGCGGCGTGAACTACGACGGCTATTTCCTGGAATACGACACCGACCGCTCCGGCGGCTTCGAGCCGCTGCGGTTCCTGCCGAAGGGCAACAAGGCCGTCGTGCTCGGCCTCGTCACCTCGAAGAGCGGCGTGCTCGAGAAGAAGGACGACATCAAGCGCCGCATCGACGAGGCGACGAAATTCGCGGCGCTCGACCAGTTCTGCTTGTCGCCGCAATGCGGCTTCGCCTCGACCGAGGAAGGCAACATCCTCGCGGAGGACGAGCAGTGGGCGAAATTCCGGATGATCGTGGAAACGGCAGGCGAGGTGTGGGGCAAGGCCTGATGCTGTTTCCGACGACGCTGGTCGGCTCCTATCCGCAGCCGGACTGGTTGATCGACCGCGCAAGCCTCGCCAAGCAGATGCCGCCACGGGTGCGCGCGCAGGAGCTGTGGCGCGTGGATCCCGAACGGCTCGATGCCGCGCAGGATGACGCCACGCTGATCGCGATCCGCGACCAGGAGCGCGCCGGCCTCGATATCGTCTCGGACGGCGAGCAACGGCGCGAGAGTTATTCCAACCGCTTCGCGACCGCGCTCGACGGCGTCGACCTCGACAATCCCGGCAAGACGCCGAACCGCACCGGCGGCTTCACCATCGTGCCGCGCGTGGTCGGCGCGATCCTGCGCAGGCATCCGGTCGAGGTGCGCGACGTCGCATTCCTGCGCGCCAACACCGACCGCAAGATCAAGATGACGGTGCCGGGGCCCTTCACCATGGCGCAGCAGTGTGAGGACCACTACTACCGCGACGAAGCCGCGCTGGCGCTCGACTATGCCGCCGCGGTCAATGCCGAGATCAAGGACCTGTTCGCCGCCGGCGCCGATATCGTGCAGCTCGACGAGCCCTGGATGCAGGCGCGGCCGGACAAAGCCAAGGCCTATGGGTTGGCGGCGCTCGACCGCGCGCTCAGGGGCGTCACCGGCACCACCGCCATTCACCTGTGCTTCGGCTATGCGCAGATGGTGAAGTCGAAGCCCGCGGGCTATTCATTCCTGCCGGAGCTCGAGCAGACCGCCGCGCAGCAGATCTCGATCGAGGCGGCGCAGCCGAAGCTCGACCTCGCGGTACTCAGGGAATTGCCGTCGAAGACCATCATCCTCGGCGTGATCGACCTCTCCGACATGACGGTCGAAACGCCTGACATCGTCGCTGAGCGGATTCGCCGGGCGCTGCCATATGTGCCCGCGGAACGGATCGTCATCGCGCCGGACTGCGGCATGAAGTACCTGCCGCGCGACGTGGCGTTCGGCAAGATGCGCGCTATGGTCGAAGGCGCCGCGATCGTGCGAAGCGAACTCACCGGACAGCGGGTGTCCCCGTCATGATGCGAGCCAAGCCGCCGTTCCGCGCCGACCACGTCGGCAGCCTGTTGCGTTCCGCGCCGCTCAAGGAGGCGCGTGCGAAACGCGAGAACGGCGAGATCACGCCGGAGCAGCTCAAGGCGGTCGAGGATCGCGAGATCGAGGCGATCATCAAGAAGCAGGAGGCGGCCGGGCTCAAGTCGATCACCGACGGCGAGTATCGCCGCGCGTTCTGGAACTACGACTTCCTCGGCAAGCTCGACGGCGTCGAGGCCTATCTCGGCGAGCGCAAGATCAGTTTCCAGGGCAAGCAGCCGAAGCCGATGATGCTGCGCGTCACCGGCAAGCTCGGCGGCTACACGCCGCATCCGATGATCGAGCACTTCAGGTTCGTGCAGTCGCGCACCAAGGCGACGCCGAAGATGACGATCCCGTCGCCGTCGTCGCTGCACTTCCGTTACGGCCGCGCCGCGGTGCCGGAGGCGATCTATCCTGACATGGACGAATTCTACAACGACCTCGGCATCTCCTATCGCAAGGCGGTGCGCGCCTTCGCCGATGCCGGCTGCCGCTATCTGCAGCTGGATGAGGTCAACTTCACCTATCTCTGCGATCCGGAATTGCGCAAGCACGTCACCCAGCGCGGCGACGACCCCGCGCAACTGCCGCAAATCTACGGACGCATGATCAATGCCGCGATCTCCGACATCCCGGCCGACATGACGATCACGATGCATCTGTGCCGCGGCAACTTCCAGTCGACCTTCGTGGCGTCGGGCGGTTACGAGCCGGTCGCCGAGATCCTGTTCAACACCATCAAGGTCAACGGCTACTTCATGGAGTACGACTCGGAACGCGCCGGCGGTTTCGAGCCGCTGCGCTTTGTGCCGAAGGACAAGACCGTCGTGCTCGGCCTCGTCACCTCGAAGACCGGCACGCTCGAGAGCAAGGACGAGCTCAAGCGCCGCATCGACGAGGCGGCCAAGTACGTCAGCATCGATCAGCTCTGCCTGTCGCCGCAATGCGGCTTCGCCTCGACCGAGGAGGGCAATATCCTCACCGAGGAGCAGCAGTGGGCCAAGCTGCGGATGATCGTCGAACTGTCAGAAGAAGTGTGGGGTCGTTAACTCATGCTCTGTCTGTATCGAATTGTGGTCTCTCTCCGCTCGTCCCCGCGAAAGCGGGGACCCAGTGCTTTGGGAGATTCCTGGATCCCTGCTTTCGCGGGGATGAGCGGTGGAGAGATCCGAGTCAAAAAAGAAGGCGATCAATCTCGATGACGCGTACCAAGCCACCGTTCCGCGCCGATCACGTCGGCAGTCTGCTGCGTTCGCAGGCATTGAAACACGCGCGCGCTAGCCGCGAGAAGAACGAGATCGACGCCGCCGCGCTCAAGGCGATCGAGGACCGCGAAATCGAGGCGCTGATCAGGAAGCAGGAAGCCGCCGGCCTGAAGTCGGTCACCGACGGAGAGTATCGCCGCGCCTCCTGGCAGACGGATTTCCTGAAAGCGCTGGACGGCGTCGAATCCTACACCGGCGAGCGCGCTTTCCAGTTTCACGGTGCGGCGTCGCACCCGATCCAGTTGCGCGTCAATAAGAAGCTCGGCGGCTACACGCCGCATCCGATGATCGAGCACTACAAGTTCGTGCATTCGCATGCCAAGGCGATGCCGAAGATGACCATCCCGTCGCCGTCGACGCTGCACTTCCGCTTCGGCCGCAAGGTCGTGCCGGAGGCGATCTATCCGGACATCGACGATTTCTACCGCGACCTCGGCCAGACCTGGAACAAGACGGTCCACGCCTTCGCCGACGTTGGCTGTCGCTATCTCCAGCTCGACGAGACCAACCTGACTTATTTGTGCGATCCCGAACTGCGGCCGCAGGTCGCCGCGCGCGGCGATGATCCGGACACGCTGCCATTCGTCTATGCCGGCATGATCAATGCGGCGATCGCCGATATCCCGGCCGACATGACGATCACGATGCATCTCTGTCGCGGCAATTTCCGTTCGACCTTCATCAGCGCCGGCGGCGGCTACGAGCCGATCGCCGAGATGCTGTTCAACACCATCAAGGTCAACGGCTATTTCATGGAGTACGACAGCGCGCGCTCCGGCGGCTTCGAACCGTTGCGCTTCGTGCCGAAGGACAAGACCGTCGTGCTCGGTCTCGTCACCTCGAAGACCGGCACGTTGGAAAGCCGCGACGAGATCAAGCGGCGGATCGACGAGGCGGCGAAGTTCGTCGACATCGACCAGCTATGCCTGTCGCCGCAATGCGGCTTCGCCTCGACCGAAGAAGGCAATATCCTGGCCGAGGACGAGCAGTGGGCCAAGCTGCGGATGATCGTTGAGCTGGCCGAGGAAATCTGGGGGCGCTAGCTGATTGCTGCGTCCCTGACAAAGGCGAGAGATGAGCGTGCAGCACCACGACGACCACGCGCCGATCCGGGACGCGGTGCGCGCGCTCTGCGCGGACTTTCCGGGCGAATACTGGCGCGCGCTCGACCGCGAGCGCGGCTATCCGGCCGAATTCGTCGCCGCGCTCACCAAGGCCGGCTTCCTCGCCGCGCTGATCCCCGAGCCATTCGGCGGCAGCGGGCTGCCGATGGTGGCGGCGGCGGCGATCATGGAGGAGATCCACGCCTCCGGCGGCAACGGCGCTGCCTGCCACGCCCAGATGTACACCATGGGCACGCTGCTGCGGCATGGCAACGCAACGCAGAAGGAGCGCTATCTGCCCGCGATCGCGCGCGGCGAGCTGCGGCTGCAGGCGTTCGGCGTCACCGAGCCGACGTCGGGCACTGACACGCTCGCCCTGCGCACCACGGCGGTGCGTGACGGGAGCGACTATGTCGTCAACGGCCAGAAGATCTGGACCTCGCGCGCCGAGCATTCTGACCTGATGCTGCTGCTCGCCCGCACCACGCCGCGCGAGCAGGTGACGAAACGCACCGGCGGGCTGTCTGTCTTCCTCGTGGATATGCGCACGGCCAAGGGCCTGACCATCCGGCCGATCCGCACCATGATGAACCATGCCACGACCGAGATCTTCTTCGACGCCATGCGCGTGCCGGCGGAAAACCTGATCGGCGAGGAAGGCGAGGGGTTCCGCTACATCCTCTCCGGCATGAACGCGGAGCGCATCCTGATCGCGGCCGAATGCATCGGCGACGCGCGCTGGTTCATCGACAAGGCGACGGCCTACGCCAAGGAGCGGAGCGTGTTCGGCCGCCCGATCGGGCAGAACCAGGGCGTGCAGTTCCCGATCGCGCGCGCCTATGCGCAGATGCGCACCGCCGCGCTGATGGTGCGCGAGGCGGCGTCGCTCTACGACGCCGGCCGCGATTGCGGCGCCGAGGCCAACATGGCGAAGCTCGCCGCCGCCGATGCGTCATGGGCGGCGGCCGAGATGTGCGTGCAGACCCACGGCGGCTTCGGCTTCGCCGAGGAGTTCGACATCGAGCGCAAATTCCGCGAGACGCGGCTCTACCAGGTGGCGCCGATCTCGACCAATCTGATCTTGTCGTATCTGGCCGAGCACGTGCTCGACTTGCCGCGATCGTATTAGTGATCCGTCATCCTGAGGTGGCCGCGAAGCGGCCCTCGAAGGATGTACGGCCGAGGTGTTGCAACAGCCGGGCCGTCGTCCTTCGAGGCCCTCGCTGCGCTCGGGCACCTCAGGATGACGGATGAATCGTTTGAGCAAGGACAAACATGACTCTGCCGCTCGAAGGCCTTCTCGTGGTCGCGCTCGAACAGGCCGTCGCCGCACCGATGTGCACCTGCCGGCTGGCCGATGCCGGCGCGCGGGTGATCAAGATCGAGCGGCCGGAGGGCGACTTCGCGCGCGGCTATGACGATGTCGCCAACGGCGAGTCGAGCTATTTCGTCTGGCTCAACCGCGGCAAGGAGTCGGTCGTCCTCGATCTCACCAAGGCCGCCGACAAGGCGCAGCTCGCGGCCATGATCGCGAAGGCCGACGTGTTCGTGCAGAACCTCAAGCCCGGCGCGGTGGGCAAGCTCGGCTTCCCGATCGAACGGCTGCGGCGCGCGCACCCGCGGCTGATCGTGTGCTCGGTGTCGGGCTACGGCGACAGCGGGCCCTACGCCGACCGCAAGGCCTACGATCTCCTGGTCCAGGCCGAGGTCGGGCTGGCCTCGATCACCGGCGGGCCGTCGGAGCCGGCGCGGGTCGGTGTCTCGGTGTGCGATATCGGCGCCGGCATGAATGCCTATGAGGCTATTCTCGAAGCGTTGATCGTGCGCGGGCGCACCGGCGAGGGCGCGGCGCTCTCGGTGTCGCTGTTCGACGCGGTCGCGGACTGGATGACGATCCCACTGCTACAGCAGGAGGGCGGCAAGCCGCCAAAACGCGTCGGCCTCGCGCACACCTCGATCGCGCCCTACGGCGTGTTCAAGAGCCGCGACGGCGTCGACGTGCTGATCTCGATCCAGAGCGACCGCGAGTGGCGCGTGCTGGCAGAACAGGTACTGGGCGACAAGGCGCTCGCGAGCGATCCGAACTTCGCCAGCAATGTCGAGCGGGTGAAGCGCCGCGCCGAGACCGACGGCCGCGTCGCCGCGGTGTTCGGGTCGCTCGACATCGCGCCGCTGATCGAAAAACTCGCCGCCGCCGACATCGCGTTCGCGCGCGTGAACGATCCGGCTGGGCTGGCGCAGCATCCGCATCTGCGGCGCATCGCGGTGGCGACGGCCGGCGGCGTCACGCGCTATCCGGCGCCGCCCGCGCGCCGCGCTGGCGAGACCCGCCAGTACGGCGCAGTGCCGTCGCTCGGCGAGCATTCCGAGAAGATCCGCGCCGAGTTCATGCCGGGCTCGCGCTAGTCAGACCAGGCCCAAATCCACGAACGCGGTCTCATGAAGCCGCGCCGACTCCGGCGAGAAGCAGCAGAACACGACCTGCCCGAGATCGCCGGGCGTCGCGGCGACCTCCGCCGCCACGGTGCCGACCGCGATGCGCGCGGCGCGTTCCGGCGGGAAGCGGTAGACGCCGGTCGAGATCGCCGGAAACGCGATCGACGTGAGCGCGTGTTCGGCCGCCAGCATCAGCGCGGTCGCATAGCAGGAGGCGAGCAGGCCTTCTTCGTCGCGCCCGCCGCCGTGCCACACCGGCCCGACCGCATGGATCACGTGGCTGGCTTTCAGCCGGTATCCCTTGGTGATCTTGGCCGATCCGGTGTCGCAGCCGCCGAGCGTCCTGCACTCCGCAAGCAGCCCCGGCCCGGCCGCGCGATGGATCGCTCCGTCGACCCCGCCGCCGCCCAGCAGCGTCGAGTTTGCCGCATTCACGATGGCGTCGACGGCGAGGGTCGTGATGTCGGCGACGCAGATGTCGAGCCGCGTCGCACCGACCGCGGCGGTGAGAAGAGGGGCGCTCATGCCCCTTATTCTAGAGCATTTTCCGGTGGTTTGGCTCCAGCCTCGGCTCGTTCCCGCCCCCGATCAGGTCGGGGTCGATCAAGCGATATTCTTGGCCGGCGCCGGCCGGCGGTCGGGCCATTTTGGCGCTGCATCCGCCTGGAGATCGATGGTGCTCTGGCGGCCGATATCGCCGAAGTGCTGGGCCAGGAAACGCCGCGCCGCGTCCTGGCCGAGCTGGCGCAGCCGGTCGAAATATTCGTAGTCGTTGTTGAGCTTGCCGCGGTCGTCGGACGTCGCACCGTCCATCACGATGCGGTGCAGGCGGATGCGCCGGTAGTGCCCGGGCGCGGTGCCGCGCGGCAGGCCGCCCGCGGTGATCAGCCGCTCCGCGAGCTTGAGTGCGCGCAGCTCCGCCAGCAGCGGCGCATTGAAGGTCAGCTCGTGCAGCCGGGTCATGATATCGCGCGCGCTGGTCGGCGCGCTGTCGCGCTCGATCGGATTGATCTGCACGATCAGCACGTCTTCGGTCGACGTCGCACGCAGGAACGGCAGCACCGACGGATTGCCGCTGTAGCCACCGTCCCAATAAGGCACGCCGTCGATCTCCACCGCCTGAAACATCAGCGGCAGGCAGGCCGACGCCATCACGACGTCCGCCGACATCTCGTCGCGCGAGAACACGCGCTGGTCGCCGTTGTGGACGTTGGTCGCGGAAATGAACAGCTCGCGCCTGGCGTCGCCGCGCACCGCCGCGAAGTCGACGAAGCGCTCGATCAGGTTCTTGAGCGGATTGATGTTGAGCGGGTTGAGATCGTAGGGCGACCAGTAGCGCGACAGCGCGCCGAGCCAGGGCGCCGGCGAGCTCTGCCGCGGCACGAACGCGAACAACCGCTCGATCGCTTCCCGTTGCAGCTCCGGCAGCCCGCCGCCGAAGCTCGCCGCGCGCCAGAAGTCTGCGAGCCGCTGCCGGGCCTCCTCGGGCCCGCCGCGTGCGAGCCCATCCGCCAGCATCACCGCGTTCACGGCGCCGGCGGAGGCGCCCGAGATGCTGTCGATGGCGACCCGGCCGTCGGCGAGGAGCTGGTCGACCACGCCCCAGGTGAACGCGCCATGCGCCCCGCCGCCCTGGAGGGCGAGGTTGACGCACTTGCTGGCGTCGGCGAATCCCAGCCGCCGCGCCTGGCTCACACCGGAACGGCGCCGAAGGGCCGTGAAGGCCTTGCTCAACAGGACAGGAAGCATCACATCTGCTGCGGGTTAAGGACCAAAAGTCAAAGCGACTCAGTCACATATGCGCTTGTAGCAGCTTATATTGCGTTGCAGTATGAAATTGTTGCGACGCAACATTGTTCCGAATGCGGCACAAACGGCTAAGGTTCCCGGATGGCCAGGGCCAGACATACCCATGAGCACGGCGACGGGACGGTTTTTCCCGCCCCCGGGCACGATCATGAGCGCTGCAGCAGCGACGCCATGGCGGTCGCGGAGGCGCGCTGCACCGAGCGTGGGCAGCGGCTGACGCCGATCCGCAGGGATGTCCTGGGCGCATTGCTGGCCAGCCATCAGCCGCTGGGCGCCTATGAAATCATGGAACGGGTGGCGCCCTCGGGTCCTCGTCCGGCCCCGATCACCGTGTACAGGGCGCTGGAGTTCCTGCGTGAAAATGGCCTCGTTCACCGGATCGAAAGCCGCAATGCGTTCGTTGCCTGTGTTCACAGCCATGCCGATGGCGATCTGGTGGTGTTCCTGATCTGCGAGCGCTGCGGCACGGTCGGGGAGGCGTCCTCGTCGGAAGTCGCCAGCACCGTGAAATTGGCGGCCGATGCGGTCGGTTTCACGCCGAAATCGCCGGTGATCGAGGTCAGCGGTATCTGCACCCATTGCGGCAAGGGCTGACGCAGCAAGGGTTAACGCAAAAGACGTATGCCTCAACGTTGACGCCGCCGGGTCGCTCTGGCACCCAATCGGCGCATAGGAGATAGGGTAATGAGCTTAGCGGGTCCGCAGCAGCGCCGCCTCTCGGTGCCGGTCAAAGTCGGCAATGTGACGGTCGGCGGCGGCGCGCCGGTGGTGGTCCAGTCGATGACCAACACCGATACCGCCGACGTTAACGCCACCGTCGGGCAGGTCGCCGCGCTCGCGCGCGCCGGCTCCGAGATCGTGCGCATCACCGTCGACCGCGACGAGGCGGCGGCCGCGGTGCCGAAGATCAAGGAACGGCTGCTGCAGCAGGGCTGCGAGGTGCCGATCGTCGGCGACTTCCATTACATCGGCCACAAGCTGCTCGCCGATCATCCCGGCTGCGCCGAGGCGCTCGACAAGTACCGGATCAATCCCGGCAATGTCGGCTTCAAGGACAAGAAGGACCGCCAGTTCTCCGCCATCGTCGAGATGGCGATCAAGCACAACAAGCCGGTGCGCATCGGCGCCAACTGGGGTTCGCTCGACCAGGAGCTGCTGACGCACCTGATGGACGAGAATTCGCGCTCCAACGATCCGAAGGAAGCGCGCGAAGTGACGCGCGAGGCGATGATCCAGTCGGCGATGCTCTCCGCCCAGCGCGCGGAAGAGATCGGCCTGCCACGCGATCGCATCATCCTTTCCGCGAAGGTTTCTGCCGTGCAGGACCTGATCGCGGTCTATGCGGATCTGGCGCAGCGCTGCGACTACACGCTGCATCTCGGTTTGACCGAAGCCGGCATGGGCTCGAAGGGCATCGTCGGTTCCGCCGCCGGCATGGGCATCCTGCTCCAGCAAGGCATCGGCGACACCATCCGCATCTCGCTGACGCCCGAGCCCGGCGGCGACCGCACGCTCGAGGTGAAGGTCGCGCAGGAACTGCTGCAGACCATGGGCTTCCGCACTTTCGTGCCGCTGGTTGCGGCGTGCCCCGGCTGCGGCCGCACCACCTCGACCACGTTCCAGGAGCTGGCGCGCGACATCCAGAACTTCATCCACACGTCGATGCCGGAATGGAAGAAGCAGTATCCCGGCGTCGAGACGCTCAACGTCGCGGTGATGGGCTGCATCGTCAACGGCCCGGGCGAGAGTAAGCATGCCGACATCGGCATCTCGCTGCCCGGCACCGGCGAAAGCCCGGCGGCGCCGGTGTTCATCGACGGCAAGAAAGCCCTGACGCTGCGCGGCCCGACGGTGGCGACCGATTTCCAGAAGCTGGTGATCGACTATATCGACCGCCGGTTTGGCCACGGCGGCGCGGGCAGGACGGCGGCGGAGTAGGGCCACCGCGACGTTGTCCGGACAGCTTGCCAGCTTTTAACGTTGGCAGCCCGATCCGCGCCGCAATTCAAAAAGATGCTGCTCGCCATTGTCGACCGTCGGCCTCGGCCGTGCGGGGCACGGCAGCGGAGCTTCGCCGATGCAGCGCGTCTCGTCGCGGAATACCTTTTTTCTCAAACGCTTCGCCCCGATCATCGCGTTTGGCGGCCTGCTTCTGTTTCTCGCGCTCCCCTTCATCGGCGGGCGCCCGCCACTCGCGTGGCTTTTTATTTCGGCGGGCCTCGTGGTGTTCGTCGGCGCCGTCGGATGGTTCATCCTGAAGCAGACGGTATTCGACCTGGCCGATCAGGTTTTCGACGACGGCGATACGTTGCTGGTCAGGAAAGACGACCAGGATGAGCGGATTTCCTTGGCCGATATTACGGCGGTACGGCACGGCTCTTTTTTCGTCCCGTTGCGGGTGACGTTGTCCTTGAGAAAGCCGAGCCGCTTCGGAAGCGAGATTGCGTTTCTGCCGGCATCGGGCGCCCTGCCATTTGTGAGAGCTCCCGCCTTCAGAAACCTGATGACTAGGATTGACGCCAAGCGCACGCCTTGATTCATCGACCGTCGGTCGGCCGCGCCTTCCACGCGTCTTTTAGGCCATTGCGCCTGGCCGGGGCCGCCAATACATCTTTCGGCATGACCAATCGCGATCCCCAAGATCCCGCCGGCCCCGGCGCGTCGCGGCCCCGATCCGAGCCCGAGATCATTCCGCCGGATCGCCCCGGCCGCAACCAGCGTGACGGCATCTGGGTGTCGATCGACGAGAACGGCGAGACCCGGCGCATCCACATGGCGAGGCCGAGCCCGCTGATGATCATCCTCGGCCTCGCGATCATCGGCCTGATCGCCGTGGTAATGCTGATCGTGCTGCTCAGCGTCGCGGTGATCTGGATTCCGTTCGTGATCGTCCTGGTGGCCGCGTTCGTCGCGTCGATGTACTGGCGGCGGTTCAAGCTTTGGCTGGCGCGGCGCTGATCGATCAGCCCTTGATGAACTCGCCGCCGAGGCTGACCATCAGCGCGAGCACCGCGACGTTGTAGAAGAACGACACGACGCCATGGCCGAAGACGAGGCGGCGCATGGCCTTGCCGGTGACCAGCACGTCCGTCACCTGGGACGTCGTTCCGATCGCGAATGAGAAATAGAGGAAGTCCCAGTATTCGGGCTGGTCGTCGGCCGGAAACTTCAGCCCGCCTTTGTTGCCGTCCTTTGCCGTAGCGCGTCGAAGTCGCGCGTCAACGCGCTGATGGCCGTAGAACTCGTGCGCGTAGTGGAAGGCAAAGATGACGTGGATGAAGAACCACGACAGGACAACCGTGCCCAACGCCAGCGATGCGGAAAGCGCGCCGGTTCTTTTGCTCGACGCATCGCCCAATTCGATAAAGATCGCCACCAGGCTTGCCACGGCTGCCGCCACCGTAAGCCCCAGGATCAGCGCGCCGCCCTCGTCTTCCTCGGCGGCGCGCTGGCGCACATGGTTGAGGTCGAACCGGGAGATCACGAACGCGGCGGCCACCAGATAGAAGCCGACCGCGACGTTCCAGGCGATCAGCGCGCGGGCGGCGGTGCGCTCCGGCGCGCCCAGCCAAGCCAGCACAACGAACAGCACGACGCCGAGCGCCACCGATGCGAACAATTTGACATGGGCGCGAACGATCCGCACTGGTTTGAGGTGCGGGACATTCACTCGCGGTTTGGACGCGGTCATGGTGTGCCGCGCCCGGATGCCATCACGCCGCGACCTTCGGCGGCAGGTTCGGAACCTCGGCCTCGTAGACTGGCTCCATTTTCGACGTGACGCCGTGCCTGGCGATCTCGTCGGCGAACATCTTGCGCACGTCCTGCGACTCGTCGGCGTAGTCGATCTGGTTGCCGCCGAGGCGGCGGCTGATCCACGACAGCGGCACGCCCTGGCTGTTGCGCGGCGAGGCGTGCTTGAAGGCGAGATAGCGCGCCGGCGTCGCGCCGCCGTTGAAGTGCTGGTGGAACCAGGCGTTCGGCGGCACGATCAGCGTGCCGTATTTCCAATCGTAGCGCTTGGGCTCCTCGCCCTCCGGCCACATCAGCGAATAGCCTTCGCCGGTGAGCACGATCACGTGCGCGCCAGGGCCGTGCGCGTGCGCCTTCTTGTAGGTGCCGACCGGGAACTGCGAGATGTGGCTCGCGATCGAGCCCTTGGCCATGTTGAAGCGGATGTGGCCGCCGCCGGCGCCGCGCTCCTTGGCGGTGATCAGCGGCAGGTTGATCGCGTCGGCGACGAAATTCGTGCGCAGCAGGAAGCCGTCCTGCTCGCCCTTGGCGGCGAAGTAGTCCGGCTCGCCCGAAAAGCGGCCCTTGAAGTCGTGGGTGAAGTTGAAGACGAACTCGGGATCCTCGTAGAGGTTCATCACCGAGGGGAAATTCGTGACCGCGACCAGCCGCACGACCTCCTGGCCGGAGCCGTTGAAGTGCTGGTACCAGCAATTGAGCGGGATCGCGAAGATCGCTCCGGCCTTCCACTCGAAGGTCACGCGGTCGCCGGCGTTGTTCCAGACCGTGGTCGAGCCGCGGCCGGTCAGCACCATGATCATTTCCTCGAACAGGTGGTGGCGCGGCTCGAGCTTCTTGCCGGGCGCGATCTCGCAGACGTAGCAGTCGTTGGAGGTGCGCGAGGCCTCGTGGTTGATGAACACGCCTTTGGCGCCGTCGCCGCGCCGTGGCCAGGGTTTCAGGTCGACGGTGCAAAGGTTGGGGACGTATTGCGCGCTGATGACGTCGAGGCCGTCGCCGCGCACGAATCGCAGGTAGGGCGTGTCCTTTTCGGTTTTGAATTTTTCCGCCAGTTCCTTCGAGACGATTGCATCCTTGGCCACGAACATCCTCCTGTGCGACTTTCCAACTTCGCTTGGGAGCGATTAAACAGCGGCGCGCGCCCCGCCGCAATGCCGTCGGCCGGGCCGCACGAGATGGCCTGCCGCTACACGCCGGCGGCTGGCCCCCGCCGCGGTTTCCCCTTAGAGTTCGCCTCGACAATCAGGGTTCGCTGCATGGTCTGGAAGGAGCTTCGGGAGCGCCTCATCTTCATGGTGATGTCGGCGTTCGTCGTGTGGCACACGATCGCCATGATGATCGCGCCCGGGTCCGACAACAGCATGCTGGTGCAGCAGTTGCGCCGGGTCTACGAGCCCTACCTGTCGCTGTTCCGGCTCAGCAATAAATGGGATTTTTACGCGCCGAACGTCGGCCGCGGTCATCTGCTGCGCTATGTCGTGGAAGGCGCCGACGGCGCGCGTGAAACAATTACGCCGACCGACGCGTGGTCCTGGCACCATCCGGGCTACTGGTGGTTCCGGGCGTGGGACGACGCCATCATCGCGTATCCCGAACTCTACGCCGACCGGGTGATCGCCACGCTCTGCCAGAATCACGCGGCGTCCAAGCCGGCAGCCATCACGCTCTTGTTGATCCAACAGCTCGAGTTCAGCCCGGAAGACCATTTGGCCGGCCGGCATCCGCTCGATGCCGAGTTCGTCGAAGAGAGCACGCTCAGGCGCGGTCCATGTCCAAATTCGTGAGCGTCATGTTCGTAAGTGTCTTGCGGCCGATCGGGAACGTCCTGCGCGCGGTGATGGAAGCCTGGACGCGGTTCTGGTTCACCAGCGCGCCCACCACGCCACTGGAGATCACGCGCATCGGCGTCGGTCTGGCGCTGCTTATCAATTATGCGCTGGCGACGCCGTACCTGCTTACGTTCTGGGGCGTCGGCGGATGGGTCCCGCTCGCGCAGATATTCGACAACACCAACGACTGGACCCACTCGCTGCACTTCCACCTGACGCAGCACTGGGAATTGTTCCTGTTCCATGGGCTGTTCCTGTTCTGCTGCGCGTCGCTGATGCTGGGATGGCGCACCAGCTGGGTGAAATGGGTGGTGCTGATCGGGCAGGTGTCGTACGCCCAGCGCAATCCGGTGCTGGTCTACGGCATCGACAAGATTCTCTGCTCGCTGCTGGTCATCCTGTGCGTCGCGCCGATCGGTCGCGCCATCAGCCTCGATCGCCTACGCCTCGTGCGTGCCGCCAAACGCGTCAGCCTCGCGGCGACCGTGCCGCCGTTCGCGAGCCCCTGGGCCAATGCCTGCACGCGGCTGATGCAGATCCAGATGGCGGTGCTGTTCTTCTACAGCGCGCTCGAAAAAATCCGCGGCAACGAGTGGTGGGATGGCGACGCCATCTGGATCGTCTTCAGCAATAACGATATCTACAACGGCCTGCTGCTCAGTCTGTTTGCGCACCAGTATTGGCTGGTCAATGTCGCGACCTACACGACGCTGCTGATCGAGATCGCCTACCCGTTCCTGATCTGGCAGCGCGCGACCCGGCCCTACTTCCTGGCTGCGGCGATTTTTCTCCATCTCAATTTCGGCACCTTCATGGGCATGCCGTATTTCTCGTTTGTCATGATCATGGGCCACATGAGCTTCGTGCGCCCGGAGTGGCTGTTTGAGCTTGGCCAATGGTGGAAACGCAAGATCGGCGCGATGGAAATGATCTACGACGGTCGCTGCGGATTCTGCATCCGCTCGATGGCGTGGTTCCTTGCCTTCGACGGGCTGGCGCAGATCAATGTGCGGGACTTCCGCACCAACCCGTCGCCGGTGGTCAGCGACGCTCTGGTCGAGAAGGCGCTGTATCTCGTCCTGCCCGACGGCCGGGCGCTGCCGGGGTTCGAGGCATATCGCCATGTCGTGCTGCGGGTGCCGGGGCTGTGGTGGCAGGTTCCGTTCTTCTACATTCCGGTGGTGAGCCGGCTGGTCGGTCATCCGATCTACAACTGGGTCGCTTCGAACCGCTCGTGGCTCTCCTCGTTCCGGATGAAATCTGCGCCAGCGCAGCCGTCCTAACGGCGCGAGGTTAGCGGCATGAGGCGCGCATTTCGCTGGCTGCGGACGATCGCGTTGATCGTGCTGGTGCTGATCTTGCTGCCCTACCTGATCGCGCCGCTGTATCGTTTCGTCGATCCGGTCTCGACTGTCATTGTGTGGCGCCGGGTGACCGGCCAGCGCGTCGAGCGCACCGTGCTGCCGCTCGACCGGATCGCCCCGGCGCTGCCACGCGCGGTCATCTCGTCCGAGGACGGCAGCTTTTGCACCCACCACGGCATCGACTGGCGGGGACTGCGCGAGGCGTTCTTCGAAGCCGATGACATCTCCGAGATGCGCGGTGGCTCGACCATCACCCAGCAGGTCGCCAAGAACCTGTTCCTCTGGCAGGGGCGGAGTTTCGTGCGCAAGGCCCTGGAAATGCCGCTGGCGGTCTGGATCGACCTCGTGCTGCCCAAGCGCCGGGTCATGGAGATCTATCTCAACATTGCCGAATGGGGGCCGGGCGGCGAGTTCGGCGCGGAGGCCGGGGCGCGCCACGCCTTTGCCAAATCGGTCCGCCAGGTCACGGCCCGCGAGGCGGCCCTGATGGCGGCGGTCCTGCCGGGTCCGAAAGCCCGCAGCGCCCGGTCGCCGTCGGCAAATGTGCGCCGTCTGGCGGGGATTTATGAAGCCCGCGCGGCCCGATTCGAGGCCCGGGCCGCCTGCCTGGAGCCTGCCCGGAGGCCCTGAAAGTGCCGCAAGCGCCGGGAGAACCTCGGATTCGGGACACACTAGCGTCCGGCGGGTTCATCCTTTATAAGCCCGGCTTCCCAATATGCCCGGCTTCCCCCGGCATTCGTGCCCGGCAAGCCCCAGGAGTTTCGTCAATGGCCGTCCCGAAGCGAAAAACATCACCGTCCCGGCGCGGAATGCGCCGCTCCGCCGACGCACTCAAGCGGCCGTCCTATGTCGAGGACAAGGATTCCGGCGAGCTGCGCCGTCCGCACCACGTCGACCTGAAGACCGGCATGTACAAGGGCCGGCAGGTGCTCAAGGCGAAGACGGAAGCCTAGGTAGAGTCGCTATATTGCACGGCCGTCAATTGCGGGCGGCCGCCGCCATGCCGGCACGAAGGGGAGCAACGCCATCATGTATCTGATCGCCTTTCCGTTGCTCCTGATTCCGTTCGCGCTCTACCTGATGGTCGCGTACCTGCTGGACATGAACTTCGACACGAAGCTGTTCAGCGTGCCGCTCCTGGCGGGGCGGAGCATGTCGGTGTCGACCGGCGATCTCCTGGTGCTGTTGGGCATCGTTCTTCTTTATCTTGAGATCCTGAAGTCGACGCGGCTGGCCAGCCGGGCGATCATGGACCACATCCTGTCGTTCATTCTGTTTATCGTGATGATCATCGTGTTCATCGCGGTGCCGAAGGCGGCCAGTGCGACGTTCCTGATGCTGCTGGCCCTGAGCTGTGTCGACGTGCTCGGCGGCTTCACCGTCACCATCCGGACCGCGCAGCGCGACATCGCAGTCGACCGGCCCGAGCATATGGCCGGCGGCGCCTGATTCTTGGCCCCGCGGCGGCTGATTTCAACTTAGAGCGAAACCCGGATGATGCCCGGCCGCGCGATGTTCGCTGCGGCGGCATAGAGCGCGGCGGCGTGATCGGCGCTGGCGCGGCGGCGCAGGCGTGTCTGCGGCGCATCCTGGGCGATCGCGACAAGCTGGGCCAGGAAGGTGGCGGCCGGCCGCGCATGGTGAACGCCCGCGCTGCGTGCGGAACCGGGCCCGTCGACGGGCACCAGGCTGCGCCCGGTCGATGATGGTGAATCCTCGGTAACGCTGATCCGCATGAGACGCCGGTGTCGCGGATCGGGACACTCCCGCCGCTCTCCGGTTCACATCGCAAGCCGCATGCCGCCATCCTTGCGCGTCCATCGGCGGCTCGCAGCGGCGTCACGGTTTGCGAATAATTTAAGGTCTTCCCGTACGTTAGCGGCTACTCCGCCGCCGGCTTGGCCACCTGCTTGGTCACCTGCCGCCGCGGCAAGCGAGCCAAGCGGGGACAACGTGTCCAACCAAAACCGGACAGGCGCCGAGCCGGGCGACGACCAAGCTGACGCGCCGCGCAGCACCCAACGTCCGGTGCCCGACGCCGCTATGCCCTCGGCGATCGATCCTGGCGCCATTTTCGCCTCGACCGGCACCGTGCCCTATGTGTGGGACATCGCGACCGACGAATTGATCTGGGGCGCCGCCGTCGCCGACGTTCTGGAGGTGCCCGACGCGGCGCTGCTCGCCAGTGGCGGAAGCTATGCGCGGCTGGTCGACGCGCACGATGGCCGCGCGCGCTTCGACGCCGTGATGAACGCCGGCGTGAAGGACGATGGCACGGGCGTGCCTTACGAGGTGCAATACGCGCTCAAGCCGACATCGGATTCCGTGCCGCTGCACTGGATCGAGGACAGCGGCCGCTGGTTCGCGGGCCCTGATGGAACGCCGGCACGCGCCCACGGCTTCGTTCGGGTGATCGATGCGCGCCGCGAGCAGGAGCAGCAACTCGCCTATCTGTCGCGCTACGACGGCCTCACCAACGAGATGAACCGCTGGCACATGACGGCGGTGCTCGAACGCACCATCGACGAGGCCGTCAAGCTCCGTTCATCGTGCGGCTTCATGCTGGCGGCGATCGACAATCTCGGCCGCATCAACGAGGCCTACGGCTTCAACATCGCCGACGAGGTGATCGCCGCGGTGGCCTCGCGGCTGCGCTCGCAGATGCGCGGCAAGGATCATCTCGGCCGCTTGTCCGGCAACAAGTTCGGCATCATCCTCAACAATTGCACTCCCGACGACATGTTGATCGCGGCCGACCGGCTGCTGGTCGGCGCGCGCGACCATGTGGTGCAGACCTCGGCCGGGCCGGTCGCCGTCACGGTGACCATCGGCGGCGTCACCGCGCCGCGGCATGCCCGCACCGTCAACGAGGTACTGGCCCGCGCGCAGGACGCGCTCGACGCCGCCAAGGTGAAGCGGCGCGGCTCGTTCCAGGCCTACCGGCCCAATCCGGAGCGCGACGCGCAGCGCCTGGAGAACGTCCGCGCCACCGATGAGATCATCAAGGGGCTTAACGACCGCCGGCTATTCCTGGTCTACGAGCCGGTCGTGGCGATCGGTTCGCGCCAGCCGGCGTTCTACGAATGCTTGATGCGCGTACGGCGTGGTGATGGCAGCCTGCTCGCGGTCAGCGAGGTGGTTCCGCTCGCGGAGCGGCTCGGCCTGGTGCGGCTGCTCGATCATCGCGTGCTCGAACTGGTGCTGGATGAATTGGCGGGCGCGCCCGGACTGAAGGCGTCGCTCAATCTCTCCGCCGCCTCGACCGTCGATCCGGATTGGTGGGCATCGCTCGGCGCGGCATTGCGGACCCACCCTGGCATCGCCGAGCGGCTCACCGTCGAGATCACGGAGACGACCGCGATCCAGAACATCGACGACACCCGCGGCTTCGTCGCCCGGGTGAAGGATCTCGGCTGCCGCATCGCGATCGACGATTTCGGCGCCGGCTACACGTCGTTCCACAATCTGCGCAAGCTCGGCGTCGACATCGTGAAGATCGACGGTTCGTTCGTGCAGAATCTCTGCCGCTCCGAAGACGACCGCGCCTTCGTGCAGACGCTGATCGATCTCGCGCGGCGGCTCGGGCTCGAAACCGTGGCCGAGTGGGTGCAGGACGAAGAGTCGGCCGGGATCCTGACCGACTGGGGCTGCGACTACATCCAGGGTGCACTGATCGGGCGCGCGAGCCTGGAACGGCCGTGGGCAACGCCCACACTCAATTTGAGCGCCCATTCGGCCTGAGCAGGCACGCGGAATTCAGCCCGTCTTGCTTTCTTTCAGGCGCTCGATCTCCCTTTTCAGGTCCTCGATCTGGCGCTTGAGCGCGGCGACCTCGCTGTCCGGATGGCCGGCGTTGCCACTCGCCGGCTGCGTCCGGCGCGACAAGTAGAACCAGACGCCGATCAGCAGGAAAAAGGGCAGCCACGAGACCAACAGCGACACGAACAGCGGCACTTCGTTCTGCTGGGAACGCGCGGTGACAGTCACGCCCTTGCCGAGCAGGCGCGGCATCAGCGTTGGATCGTTCGGCGCGTAGGTCTGGAAGCGGCGGCCGTCGATGAAGCCACCGTCGATCTGCTGCCCCTGAATCGTCACCTCGCGCACGCGGCCGTTTTCGACCTCGGTGATGAATTGCGAGAAGGAGATTTCCTGCCCACTCATGCGCGGGGCTGGATTCTGGAACAGCGTAAACAGCGCGAGCAGCAGCAGGACGATGATCACCCACAAAGAAAAATTGCGGAATGTGGGATTCATCAGACGTCCGATGACGGGCGTTTAGCCGTTGTCCTTGCTGCCGAGGCGGTCGAGCCGCTTCTGCATCTCTTCCATCTGGCGCTTGAGATCGTCGATCTCGTCGGTACCGCTGGCGGCGCCGGCCGGGCGGGCCTGCCGCTCGGCTTCGGCCGCCGCCTCGCGCTTCGCGAACGGCGTGAACATCGTGAAGGCGCGCTGGAACATCTCCATGTTCCGCCGCACCTGGTCTTCGAGCGGTCCGAGCGTCCCGAATGCGCCGGTGCCGAACGCCTGCGAAATCTGCTGGCGGAACTTCTCCTGCTCCTTCGTCAGCGACTCGATCGACGCTTCGAGATAGCGCGGAACCAGCATTTGCATCGAGTCGCCGTAGAAGCGGATCAGCTGGCGCAGGAAGTTGATGGGCAGCAGGTTCTGCCCTTCCTTGTTCTCCTGCTCGAAGATGATCTGCGCCAGCACCGAGCGGGTGATGTCCTCTCCGGTCTTGGCGTCGAAGACGACGAAGTCCTCGCCCGCCTTCACCATCGTGGCGAGGTCCTCCAACGTCACATAGCTGGAGGTTCCCGTGTTGTAGAGCCGTCGGTTGGCGTATTTCTTGATCGTGATCGGTTCAGCCATGGCGTTTACGCTCGACAATGATCTGTTTGAGCACCGACCGCGTGATGTCCTCGCCGGTCTCGGCTTCGATGACGACAAATTCCTCATCGTCGTCGACTAGGAGGGCAAGGTCGCCGAGCGTCCGATAGGCGCCCGCGGCCGCATCGTAGAGACGCCGATTGGCGTATCGCTTGATGACCAGCGGTGTCCCGGCCTCAGTCATTTTTCGGCGTCGCTCCAGCCCCATCGGGAGCATAGACCGTTTCCAAGCGGGCAAGCCACCGTTTTGTCGGGCGGATCGGGGGCCCCGGAGCGGCCGCATTCGAAGATGGTTGACCGCAAGGCTGATCCGCCGGGCGTCCAATTGACAGGGTTCGACGGGACGGCCATGTCTTATTAAGATTTGGTCGCCGTCAGCCAGGTGTCGTCGGGACGCCAGAATCAGAGGCTAGATCGGCAGGCCGGACAGCAATCAGCCGGACAGGCACATCCAGCCGGACAGGAAGGAGTCACGAGATGAGGGACGATATCGTCATCGTCAGCGCGGCGCGTACGCCCGTTGGTGCATTCAATGGGGCGTTTGCCACCCTTCCGGCGCACGATCTCGGGAAAGTCGCCATCGCGGAGGCGCTCAAGCGCGCCGGCGTCGAGGGCGCGGATGTGTCCGAGGTCATCATGGGCCAGATCCTCACCGCCGGGCAGGGCCAGAACCCGGCGCGGCAGGCGTCGATCGCCGCCGGCATTCCGGTCGAGAGCCCGGCCTGGGGCGTTAACCAGCTTTGCGGATCGGGCCTGCGCGCGGTCGCGCTCGGCTATCAGGCGATCCTCAACGGCGACAGCAATATCGTGGTCGCGGGCGGCCAGGAATCGATGAGCATGTCCCCGCACTGCCAGCATCTGCGCGGCGGCGTGAAGATGGGCAACTTCGAGATGATCGACACCATGATCAAGGACGGTTTGTGGGACGCGTTCAACGGCTACCACATGGGATCGACCGCCGAGAACGTCGCCCGCCAGTGGCAGATCACGCGCCAGCAGCAGGACGAATTCGCGGTCGCTTCGCAGAACAAGGCCGAGGCTGCGCAGAAGGCCGGCAAGTTCAAGGACGAGATCGTCCCGGTGACCGTGAAGACCCGCAAGGGCGACGTCGTCGTCGACGCCGACGAGTATCCCAAGCACGGCACCACGCTGGAGATCGTCGGCAAGCTGCGCGCCGCCTTCGCCAAGGATGGCTCGGTCACCGCCGGCAACGCGTCCGGTATCAACGACGGCGCCGCCGCGGTGGTGCTGATGACCGCGAGCGAGGCGCAGAAGCGCGGCAAGACGCCTTTGGCGCGTATCGTGTCGTGGGCGCATGCCGGCGTCGATCCGGCGATCATGGGCACCGGGCCGATCCCGGCCTCGCGTGCGGCGCTGAAAAAGGCGGGCTGGAAGGTCGAGGATCTCGACCTGATCGAGGCCAACGAGGCGTTCGCGGCACAGGCCTGCGCGGTCAACAAGGATCTCGGCTGGGACACCGGCAAGGTCAATGTGAACGGCGGCGCGATCGCGATCGGTCACCCGATCGGCGCTTCCGGCGGGCGCGTGCTGGTGACGCTGCTGCACGAGATGCAGAAGCGCAACGCGAAGAAGGGCCTCGCCACGCTCTGCATCGGTGGCGGCATGGGCATTGCCATGTGCGTCGAGCGATAAGGCTGGACCGTAGATTCTTGGAACGTTGACACTCCAACATCATTGACGGTCAGACGCGGGCTTGACCCGCGCATCGCCCCCTCCCATCGCTCCCCGCTTGCGGGGGCGCGGGGTAGGGGGTTGGATTGCCGGGGCAAAACCCACGGCAACACATGAATCAGGGAGGATGATCTTCATGGCACGTGTAGCGGTGGTGACGGGCGGGACCCGCGGTATAGGCGAGGCGATCGCCAAGGCGTTGAAGGCGGCCGGCTATTCGGTGGCGGCGAACTACGGCGGCAACGACGAGGCCGCGCAGAAGTTCAAGGGCGAGACCGGCATCCCGGTCTACAAGTGGGACGTCTCCTCCTACCAGTCCTGCGTCGACGGGCTGAAGCAGGTCGAGGCCGAGCTCGGTCCGGTGGAGGTGTTGGTCAACAACGCCGGCATCACCCGCGACACCATGTTCCACCGCATGAAGCCGGAGCAGTGGAATGACGTCATCAACACCAACCTCAGTTCGCTGTTCAACATGTGTCGGCCGGTGATCGAGGGCATGCGCGAACGCAAGTTCGGCCGCATCATCAACATCTCGTCGATCAACGGCCAGAAGGGCCAGATGGGGCAGGCGAATTATTCCGCCGCCAAGGCCGGCGAGCTCGGCTTCACCAAGGCGCTGGCGCAGGAGAGCGCGCGCGCGGGCATCACCGTGAATGCGATCTGCCCCGGCTACATCGCGACCGAGATGGTCAAGGCGGTGCCGAAGGACGTGCTCGACAAGAACATCATTCCGCTTATTCCGCTCGGCCGCCTCGGCGAGCCGGAGGAGATCGCGCGCTGCGTGGTGTTCCTCGCCTCCGACGACGCCGGCCTGATCACCGGCTCGACGCTGTCCGCGAATGGCGGACAGGTGATGGTTTAGGCATCATCCCCAAAAGCTTGCCTCGGACTTGATCCGGGGTGGGCACCGGTTTTCGGAAAAGATCATGCTCAAACGCAAGAATGATCTGATGCAGTCAGATCGCACGTGAGCGAAGCGCCTCCCTCGATCGGCTCGCAGTGGATCAAGGCCAATGCGATCGGCGCCGCGGTCAATCTCGCCGTGACCTTTGCCGCTTTCGTCGTCGGCCGTGTGCTGGGTGTTAACGAGGCCGGGACGTCGGTCGTGCTCCAGGTGATTTTTGTCGTGGCCGCGACGGTGGCGCTCACCTTCGGGCTGTTCGCGCTCGGCTATCTCTCCGGCGTCGTGCTGCGCACCAAGCTGCCGGCGTTCCCGATGCGCGGTTGGCTCGCGTTCTACGTGGTTCTCGGCGTGATCTTCGGGTTGATATCCGCCTATGCCTGGCTGTCGCCGGAGATAGCGACGGACACCGATCCGGTCGATACCGATATCGTCCTCGGTCTCGTGTTCGGTGCGGTCGTCGGTGGCGTCGCGATCAGCGCCGCGGTGGGATCGCTGCAGGCGCTCATCCTTCGACCGGTCGCGGTGGGATTGGGTCTGTGGATCGGATGTTGCGCGATTGCCGGCGTACTGTTCGCGTTGATTGTGCCGGCCGTGATCTATGGTCCGCAATCCGGCTTCGCGCAGGAACTGGTGATCGAACTCGTCACGCTGGTGGTGACGATCCTCGCCGCCGTCATCCTGGTGCCGGCAGTTAGCCGACTGCGCCCGCGCTGACGGCGTGCAGCCCTGCCACGTGGTCGATTAAGAACCCGGCGACCAGCCCTTGGGCGCCAGCTCAAAGCCTTCGAACTCGAAACCGGGCGCGACCGTGCAGCCCACCAGCGTCCAGTCACCAAGGCTTTCGGCCGCCTGCCAGACATGCGGCGGGACGATCGCTTGCGGGCGTTCGCCGGTGGTGAGGTTGGGCCCCAGCGTGACGCGTTCGACCGGGCCATCGCTGCCCGTGGCGGTCTCGAGCCGCAGCGCGGCGCCGGCGTAGTAGTGCCAAACCTCAGTTGCGTCGACACGGTGCCAGTGCGAACGCTCGCCGCGCGCCAGCAGAAAATAGATCGCGGTCGAGCGGGCGCGGCCGGCCGTGCGCTCGTCGCGATACGTCTCCGTGAAGTGACCGCCCTCGGGATGCGGCCTGAGGCCCAGCATCCGGATGATGTCGTCTGCTGATGTCATCGTACGCCTCGTGCCAGCCAGATATTGTCATGCTTGCGTGCTATCCTATCCCGGCTTTCGCGCAATAAGGCATGCATGGGAGGATCAACATGCATATCATTGGATTGACGCTTTACGTCATTGCCATAGCACTGAATGTATCGTCGGCACGTGCCGAAGCAGCGTCGCCAGAGTGGATCGACGCACTGCGCGCGGGCGGTCACGTGATCGTCTTCCGTCACGGTGCGACTCATCAAGATCAGGCCGACACCGATCCGCTCAACATCAAGAATGTCGATAAACAGCGCCATCTCAACGACAGCGGCCGGGCGCTGGCAAAATCGATCGGAGACTCGATCCGCAAGCTGAAGATTCCGGTCGCCGGGGTCTATACCAGCATGTTCCAACGCGCGGTCGACACCGGATCGCTGCTCGGCTTTGGCGAGGTTACGTCCACCGTCGACGTGACCGAAGGCGGTCTCGTTGTGACGCCGATCGAGAACAACCGTCGCGCCGAGGCGCTGCGGAAGCTTGCGGGTGCCGCGCCGCCCGCTGGCGGCAACATCATCATCATATCGCACAAGCCCAACATCATGGACGCTTTCGGCAAGGAGTGGTTCGACCTGCGCGAAGGCGAAGCGTCAATTTTCCGGCCGGATGGCGGGGGCTACAAGCTCGTGGCGCGCGTTCAGGCCGACCAGTGGAGCAAGCTCGCGCCGTGAGCTTGCTGTAGGCCGCTAGAATTTATTCTTGCGGGTTCGGATCTCGGCGAACACCTCGGCCGCGGATGCGCCAGGCATGCCCACCGCCTTCGCTACGGCAGGCACATCGGCGCGCAGGAACGGGTTCGCCGCCTTCTCCTCGCCCATCGGGGAGGGCGCCGTCATCTTGCCGGCGGCGAGAAGCTGCGTCACCTGCTGCTCGCGCGCCGCGAGCGCCTTGTTGTCGGGCTCGATCGTCTTGGCGAAGCGGATGTTCGCCAGCGTGTATTCGTGGCCGCAGTGGATCATCGTGTCGTCGGGCAGCGCGCGCAGCTTCAGCATCGACTGCCACATCTGCTCCATCGTGCCTTCGATCACGCGACCGCAACCGATCGAGAACAGCGTATCGCCGGCGAACACCAGCTTGTCGGCGGGAAAATAGAGCGTCGACGGCGCCGCGGTATGGCCGGGGGTCACGATGACGCGGCCTTCGAGCGCGCCGACGCGAACGGTGTCGCCATCGCGCACGGTCTCGTCGACCTCGGGGATGCGGCCGGCTTCGCCGTCCGGCGCGACCACGCGGCAGCGATGGCGGCCCTTGAGTTCGGCGATGCCGCCGGTGTGGTCGCCATGGTGGTGCGTCACCAGGATGTCGGTGAGCTTCCAGCCGGTGGCCTTGAGCGCGGCCTCGACCGGCGCTGCTTCGGGCGCGTCGATCGCCGCGGTGCGGCCGCTGCCGGGATCGTGCAGCAGCACGCCGAAATTGTCCTGGAGGCACATGAAGAGATGTGTTTGCGCAGGCATCGGAATTCCTCGTGGCATCGGGCCCGTTCGGGGCACTCAGGCTGGCGGTGTGGTGACAACGCCCGCCCGGCGCTCTCGTTCGACGTTAACGGATCATCCGCTTTCGCGCATGATCGCGCAACAACCGGGGCGAGGGATGGCTGCAATCGTGCTAATCTCAGCGTCATGTCCATCGATGTCGTCGACCTGCGCAATTTCTACACCCAGCGTCTCGGGGTGGTGGCGCGGCGCTTTATCGGTCGCGGCATCCGCGCGCGGTTCAACGATACCCGCGGCCTGAGCATGCTCGGCGTCGGCTATGCGCCGCCCTATCTCGGCCTGTTCCGGGAGGAGGCCGAGCGCTGCCTCGCCTTCATGCCGGCGGCGCAAGGCGTGATGAAATGGCCGTCGCAGCGCCCGAGCCTGGCGACGCTGGTCGACGAGCTCGATCTGCCCCTGCAGGATTCCTCGATTGATCGCGTGCTGCTCGTGCATGCGCTCGAGATGGCGCACGATCCGATCGCGCTATTGCGCGAAGTCTGGCGCGTGCTGGCGGCGGGCGGACGACTGTTGGCGGTGGTGCCGAACCGGCGCGGGCTGTGGGCGCGCATGGACACCACGCCGTTCGGGCACGGGCGCCCGTATTCGCGTTCACAGATTACGCATCTGCTGCGTGAAACCTGGTTCACGCCGGTCGGATGGAGCGAAGCGCTTTATGTGCCGCCTATCGGGCGCGGCTGGTTCCTGCGCTCGGCGGTGGCGTGGGAGCGCGCGGGCTCGACCATCTCCGCGCCGTTCGCCGGCGTGCACATCGTTGAAGCGACCAAACAGGTCTACCGCGCCGTTCCTGCGCGGCGCGAGCGGCGGCGCCTGGTGCCGGCCTTGCAGCCGGCACTCGTCTCTCGATTCCGAAGCGAGCGCTAATCCTGCGGCGCGGCGTCGTCGCGCTGGCCGGCCGGGAAGCCTTCACGCGGTCCGCGATGGCGGCGCCGGCGGCGATGCAGCGGGAAGCGATCCGGCTGACCGTCGTGGCCGTTCTGCGGCGCGGCAGCTTGCTGGCCGCCCGCCTGCGGCTGACCGCCGGTGATGAATGACGGCAGGCGATCCACGTCGCCGCTGTCGTTCTGCTGCTGCCGCGGCTGTTGTTGCGGCTGTTGTTGCGGCTGTTGCGCCGGCTGGTTCGGGAACGGTTGCGCTTCACGCGGCAGATAGGGTTGCGGCTCGCGCGTGCCGTAGGCGTAAGGCACTTCGCCGCCGCCGGCTTGCACGACCTGCTGGTTGCCGGGGTTGGCTGTGCTCTCCTCGTCGCCGTCCTCGAACGAGTCGTCGCGCATGTCGCTGCGCATGTCGGTCTCGGGGCGATTGTTGAACTGCGGATTCTGCTGGCGGAACTGTTCCTGCGCGGCAGCGATCAGGCGATTGTAATGCTCGGCGTGCTGATAATAATTTTCAGCGGCCACCGGATCGCCCGACGACTGCGCGTCGCGCGCGAGCTGGACGTATTTTTCGGCAATGTGAGACGGATTCCCGCGAATCTTGACGTCGGGTCCGTTGGACTCAAAAACCCGCGACATCGGGTTCTGGTTCTTACGGTGGTGATGATTGTTATTATTATTGTTGTTGTTGTTGTGATGCTGGTTGTTGCTACGACCGCGCATCCGCTTGTTGTTGTTCTGACCGTTTCTCATGACTCGCCTGTTTGTGTCCTCTTGATTGGCGGTTATGACCGCCTTGCTTCAATCGCCAGTCCACGCTCGCGACGTCCAGGCTGACACGGCACAATGCCGCTCTCGCCGGATCAAGCGCGCTGCCGGATCACGACACAACGTGCCGCAATCTCGGATCTCGTGTCACGAAGCAGCAACCCCTTGCCCGCAACCTTCTTTGCGGTGTTGCCCACCTCTCGTCATGCGCAACGCCGCGTGTATCTCACATCGCTGGCGGCGCGTAACCGATGAAGCATCTCGATCCCAGAAGGCGAACCGGATATCCGGCCTTGCGGATTTCCAGACTTCAGTTCCTCACGCCTTCGCGCCTGTGGCTCTCCGAAGCGTCGCTGCGGGCTCTTACGGGCGCCTGGGGGTCGATTCCTGCAGGAAACTTAGTCGGTCTTGACCCACAATCCAAGTGCTTTTTTGCGTGGCTGAATTGTGGAAGCGGTATGCCGGTTCCTGTGTTTTTGCAGCCTCAGAAAGACTTATGACGAAACCTTGACGGCGAGCGCGCGGGGCACGCCGGCGAGGTCGGAACGGCATTCAGCCGCCGGCTCCAACCCCGCCGTCGCGGTTAACGAACGGACGGCATCAAGCTGCCCGGCGCCCAGCTCGAGCACCAGCAGGCCATCGCGTGCCAGGAGCCGGCGCGCATCCGCGGCGATCGCGCGATAGGCCGCCAGTCCATCCGCGCCGCCGTCGAGCGCCCGGTGCGGATCGAAGTCGCGCACGTCGGGTTCGAGCCGCGCGATATCGCCGCTCGCGATGTAGGGCGGGTTGGCGACCACCAGATCGAAATTGCCGCCCAGCGCCTCGCCATGGTCGCAGGCGACGAACGATGCGCGGGAGGCGAGGCCGAGCGCGGCCGCATTTGATCGCGCGCAGCGCAGCGCGGCCACGCTGATGTCGGTGCCGACGCCGCGTGCCGCCGGTAGTTCGCTCAGCAGTGCTAAGAGCAGCGCACCTGAGCCGGTGTCGAGATCGGCCACGCGCAAGGCGCGGCCGCGGGCATCGCCAAGCTTGTCACCAAGTGCGGCGAGCGCCGCTTCGACCACGGTTTCGGTTTCCGGCCGCGGCACCAGCGTGTCGGTGTTGAGCGCCAGCGGCAGGCCCCAGAACTCCTTGGTGCCGACGATGCGCGCGACCGGCTCGCGGTCGAGACGGCGTCGTGCGAGCGCGGCGATCGCTTCGGCTTCCTGGCCGGTCAGCCGGCGATCCGCTTGTGCGGCAAGGGCGGCATGCTCGAGTGCAAGCGCGTGGCCGACCAGGATGCGCGCGTCGAGGTCGGGCGTATCGAGGCCGGCGTCGCGGAACGACTGCGCGAGCCGCCGCCGTGCGGCGGCAACCGAGAGCGCGGTGTCGGTTGCCGCGGTCGCCATCACGACGACTCTGCCGCCAGCAGCTCCGCCTGATGCTCCGTCACCAGCGCGTCGATGATCTCGCCGAGCGCCTCGCCCTCGACGATCTGCGGTAGCTTGTAGAGCGTGAGATTGATGCGGTGATCGCTGACGCGGCCTTGCGGGAAATTATAGGTGCGGATGCGTTCGGAGCGGTCGCCGGAACCGACCTGGCCGCGCCGTTCGGCCGCGCGCGCGGAATCGAGCTTCTGGCGTTCGTGGTCGTAGAGGCGCGTGCGCAGCACCGCCATCGCCTTGGCGCGGTTGCGATGCTGGGAGCGATCCTCCTGCATCTTCACCTCGATGCCGGTCGGGATGTGGAACACGCGGATGGCCGACTCGGTCTTGTTGACGTGCTGGCCGCCAGCGCCGCTGGCGCGCAGGGTGTCGATCCGCAGATCGTTCTCGTTGATGACGATGTCGACCTCTTCGGCTTCCGGCAGCACCGCGACCGTCGCCGCCGAGGTGTGGATGCGCCCGGAGGCCTCGGTGTCGGGCACGCGCTGGACACGATGCACGCCTGACTCGAATTTGAGCTTGGCGAACGCGCCGCGGCCCTTGATCTCGGCGATGATTTCCTTGTAGCCGCCCATCGCGCCTTCGCTCGCGGACACCACCTCGACCTTCCAGCCCTGCTTGGCGGCGAAACGCTCATACATGCGGAACAGGTCGCCGGCGAACAGGGAGGCTTCGTCGCCGCCGGTGCCGGCGCGGATTTCGATGATCACGTTGCGATCGTCCATTGCGTCCTTCGGCAGCAACGCGACCTTGATCCGCTGCTCCAGGTCGGCGCGCTTCTGCTCCAGCGCCGGCTTCTCCGCCGCCGCCATGTCGCGCATTTCGCCGTCGGTCTTGGGATCGTCGATCATCGCCTGGATGCCGTCGATCTCCGCAACGACCTCGCGATAGGCTTTTACCGCCTCGACGACCGGGCTGAGCTCGGAGAACTCGCGCGACAACTTCACGAAGGTCTCGGGCGCGAGCTGGGTCGACAGCTCGTCCTCGATCGCCTTGTGGCGGGTCAACAGCGCGATAAGTTTATGTTCAGGCAGCATGTCGGTCTTGTCGTTATGCCCGCGGCGCCCGCGGGCATGCACGCCTTATCATATTTGCAGGCCGTGCTCGGCCGCGAAGGCATTGAGCCGCTCACGAATCGGCACGCTGCCGGACGGGCTGTCGATCAGCGGGAGCAGCAATTTGGCGGCCTTGCCGGCGTCGAGCTCCAGCAGCATCGCCTTGACCGGGCCGATGGCGGACGGCGCCACCGACAGCGAGCGGTAGCCGAGGGCGACCAGCGCCAGCGCGCCCAGCGGATTCGAGGCGAGCTCGCCGCAGAGCGTTACCGGCTTGCGTTTGGCGTTGCTCTTGGCGGCGATCGCCTGGAACACGCGCAGCATCGGCGCCGACAGCGGGTCGAAACGCCCGGACACGCGCTTGTTGCCGCGATCGGCGGCGTAGAAGAACTGCAAGAGATCGTTCGATCCCACCGACAGAAAGTCCACGCGTTCGATCAGTTCGTCGAGCTGGTAGAGCAGCGACGGCACCTCGACCATGGTGCCGACGTCGACCCGGTCCGGCAGCTTGTGCCCGTGACGGCGCAGATGGGTCAGCTCCCGCTCGACCAGCCCCTTGGCCTCGTCGAATTCCTCGACCGCGGCGATCATCGGGAACATCACCTTGAGCCCGCGCCCGCCGCCGGCCCGCAGCAGCGCGCGGATCTGCGAGCGCAACAGGCCGGGACGGTCGAGGCCGAGGCGGATCGCACGCCAGCCGAGCGCCGGGTTCTCCTCTTCCTCGTTGCGCATATAGGGAAGCACCTTGTCGCCGCCAATATCGAGCGTGCGGAACGTCACCGGCTTGTCGCCGGCGGCGTCGAGCACCGCGCGGTAGAGCGAGAACTGCTCGGCGGTGCGCGGCAGCGTCGCCGCCACCATGAACTGCAATTCGGTGCGGAACAGCCCGATACCGGCGGCGCCGGTCTCCTCGATATGCGGCAGATCGACCGCGAGGCCGGCGTTGAGCAAGAGATCGACCCGCTGGCCGTCCTTGGTGACGCAGGGCTTGTCGCGCAGCGCCAGGTATTGCAACTGCCGGCGCGCGCGCAGCCGCACGCGCTCGACATAGGCCGCTTCCATGTCGGGAGACGGCCGCACGTGCACGTCGCCGGTGGCGCCGTCGACGATGATCGCGTCGCCCGGATCGGCGAGGCCGGTGGCGTTGGCGATCTCGCCGACCGCCGGAATGCCGAGCGCGCGCGCGACGATCGCGACGTGCGAGTTGGGCCCGCCTTCCTCCAGCACCAGCCCGCGCAGGCGCTTGCGGTCGTATTCGAGCAGCGCCGCCGGTCCCATCGTGCGCGCGACGATCACCGCGTTCTCCGGCAGCCGGTCGCGCGGCGGCGTGTAGTCCTTGCCCAGCAACTGGTGCATCAGCCGGTTCGACAATTCGTCGAGATCGTGCAGGCGCTCGCGCAGGTAGGGATCGGTCGCGCGCAGCATGCGGGCACGGGTATCCGACTGCACGCGCTCGACGGCGGCTTCGGCGGTGAGGCCGGTCACCACAGCTTCGGTGAGGCGGTGCTGCCAGCCACGGTCGTAGGCGAACATGCGGTAGGCCTCGAGCACGTCGCGATGCTCGCCGTGGTCGGGCACTTCGCCGCGCTCGAGCAGCACGTCGAGGTCCGAGCGCATGGTCTCGATCCCGGCCTCGAGCCGCTTCATCTCCTTGTTGACGTCGTCGGCGATGAAATTGGTGATGACGATGCGCGGCTCGTGCAGCACCACATGGCCGAGCGCGATGCCGTCGTTGAGCGCGGCGCCGTTGATGTGCACCGGCCGCCGCGCCGCCGGCTCCGGTGCGCCGGGCCGCGCGATCGCCGACAGCTCGCCCGACGCGATCATCTCCGCGACCACCATCGCGGTGGTCTGCAGCGCTTCCTCCTCCTCCTCGGAATAGGTGCGCCGCGCCCGGTTCTGTACGACCAGCACGCCGAGCGTGTTGCCGGCGCGCAGGATCGGCACGCCCAGGAACGAGTGGTAGATTTCTTCGCCGGTCTCGGCCCGGTAGGAGAAGGCTGGGTGCGACTGCGCCTCCGAGAGGTTGATCGGGTTGGCTTCGCTGGACACCAGGCCGACCAGGCCTTCGTCGGCGCCGAGCACGGTGTTGTGCACGGACTCCGGATTCAGGCCCTCGGAGGCGTACAGTTCGAGGCGGCCGTCGACGCGCAGCACATAGACAGAGCAAACCTCCGCCACCATGTTGGCGGCGATCAGCACCACGATCTTATCGAGGCGATCCTGCGCGCTGACCGGCTCCGCCATCACTTCGCGAAGCCGACGCAACAGCACGCGCGGACCGCCGAGCGCGCCACGCATGGCGTGATCCTCGGGGCTGGCCGGGACAGGATGTCCCAGCGCTACTCAGTCAGGAAATCGCGCCCGCGAGGCCGGTCACCCGCGGACACATCTCACCCATGGGCTATAGCGAATGCGGCATGCAAACCGCAAGCCAAACGGCCGGGTAGGTGGCTCGGAAACCGCCATGGGACCGGCACATTTCGGTGATTCGTTGTGAATCATTCGTATGAGGGTCGCAACCGTGCGCGTGATGCTGGCACTCGGAACACTGGCGCTCGTGGTCGCGGGCTCGGCCGCGGTGTGCGCTGCGGCGAAGGCTGAGGAGGTCGGCTCCGCACTGGAGTCCGAATCAGACCACGCCGGCCTCGCGCCGATCCCGGTCGAATACGAGATGATGCAGCAGCGCTTCGAGCGCCTGATGGTCAGCTTGCGAAGCTGGCGGGAGGAATATTTCCGGCGGCGGCAGATCGAGGACGATATATGGCGGCAGCGGCGCCGCGGCGATTTCTGGACCCAGGACGAGATCGGGCGGCATTTCAGGCGCTAACCGGTGATCGGCAGTCGCCGGCTGTGTCAGGCCTGCTGCGGCGACGTTGCCTGCCGGGTCTTGCGCGCACCGGGCAGGTGGCCGCGCCAGCCGAGGATGATCGCGACCACGAGCACGACAACCCAGCTCAGGCCCATGGCGCTCAACGCGATCTCTTCGCCGCGGGTGCAGCGATCGTCGATGAGACAGGCCGACGAGAACTGGTCTTCGATTGCCAGTCCGAACGCCACGAACACCGTGGTGACGGCGATCAGGTAAAGGCCCGTGACCAGCAGGCGGCGGCCCGACGGCATCGCCGGGCTCGATAGCTCCGTCTGCTCGTGGTTGTAGTGGTGCGGGCTCGCTTGCGCGGCGTTGCGGATTTGCACCGTCGAGTTGGTGGCGAGGTCATGGATCGCCTGGTGGCGCAGCGTCGTCGCCATGGTGACGAACGAGAGCCAGCCGAGCACCGCCTTGAGCAGGGTCCGCAGCACGGCCTTGAAAAAATTGATGTTGCCGCCGGTCTTGTTGTCGACGACGCGCAGATTGCAGAGATAGTGGCCGACCGTGCTGCCGGTGAGCGCGACCAGGAGCGGCTCGTACAGCAGCCAGCCGATAGCGATCGAGAAGCCAAGCGTACGCGCCAGATTTTCCGAGTTCAGCGTGATCGCGATGAAGACCGCGCCAAAGAGCGCCACCAGGATGACCATAAAATCGATGATCGCCGCCTGGAAACGGCGCAGGAACCGGCCGTAGCGCGGTCCGTCGTCCACCGGCGACGATGCCGGGTCGTGCGTATCAGTCACAGTGATTCCAAATCTTCGAATTTCGGGTCGCTTACAAGACTATTGGTCGCGCCAGCATGATGGAATGTTCACACGCTCAAGAGAGACCGGCGTTCGACGCCCGCGAGACCGGATTGCCGGTTGCGAGCCTTGTCGCGACCACTGTCAGGAGGGCGAGTACGGGTTGTGCCATGGGTTTGGCACAATTTCATGGTGTTGTTAAGTCCAGGTCTGTCGATCAGCAGGGGATGCCGCCGTGCGGATGGCGTTGGCACTAGGAGGCCTGGTGACGATCCTGGCGCTCGGCGTGGCCAGTCCGACGATCTACGACTCGGGACATGTTGCAATGGCCGAGAACGCGCGTGCGGTGCCCAAATCTGGTGTGTTTGACTATCCGCACGAGCAGCGCGAATACGAACGCCTCACGCGCGGGCTCCCGCGTCAAAGTGCGGAGTACGTTCCGCGCCAGGCATACGAACTTGATCCGCGTTTTCTCCCGCGGCTGGAGCTTGAAACGCGGCGCGGACCGTTGGTCGGTGATCTCTGGAAACCTGGTGAGTTCAATCGACTTCTTACCGGCGAACGCTAGCCCTTATCCAATTCGTAAAGGTGATGCAGCGTCCGCACCGCGAGCTCGGTGTACTCGGCGTCGATCAGCAGCGAGAACTTGATCTCCGAGGTGGTGATGGCGCGGATATTGATCTGGCGCTCGGCCAGCGCCTTGAACGCCTTGGCGGCGACGCCGGCGTGGCTGCGCATGCCGACCCCGATCACCGACACCTTGGCGACGTCGGTCGCGCCGTCGAGGCGCTCGTAGCCGATATCCTTGCGCGCCTTGGCCAGCACGTCGGCGGCGCGCTCATAGTCGGCAGCCGGGACGGTGAAGGTGAGGTCGGTGGTCTGCCCGTCGGAGGAGACGTTCTGCACGATCATGTCGACATTGATGCTGGCGTCGGCGAGCGGGCCGAAGATCGCGGCGGCGACGCCGGGCTTGTCGGCGACGCGGCGGATCGAGATCTGCGCTTCATCCTTGGAGAAGGCGATACCGGTGACGACCTGCTGTTCCACGATCTCCTCCTCGCCGCAAATCAGGGTTCCGGGCGG
>Ga0075420_100000274_pt1 | contig 38549 bp, 30 predicted proteins | sample SoiMetdeltSBSDD4_FD_75296 | JGI IMG/M metagenome (GOLD analysis project Ga0075420, IMG submission 75296) | Bulk soil microbial communities from a Populus tree surrounding site in Tennessee, USA - Soil MetaG P. deltoides SBSDD4 | ecosystem: Environmental > Terrestrial > Soil > Tree plantation...
CCGGTCGGCAACGACACGGATGCCGAGTACGCGATGCACAACCCGGCGGTCACGCGTCTCGTGCGCCGCCAGACCGACCTCGCGAACCAGCTCATCGGCGAAGGCGAACGTGCGCTCGAAGCGGGTGACACCGAGCGCGCCGCATTGCTGCTGTACAAGGCCCGCCTCGGATCGCCGAAGAACAAGCGATTCATGAAGGCGATGCAGGAGCAGGGTGTGAAGCAGCTCGTGCAGAAGATGGAGCTCGATCACATCGCCGACCGGAAGCTCCCCGCCGCCAAACAGCAGTACCGCGACATCGAGGATGATCTGCTCTTCGTGCTCGACGAGCGCGGGCACACGGTGCACCTCACCGATCGCGGTGTGGACGAGATGGCGCCGAACGATCACGAGGCGTTCGTGCTCCCGGACATCTCGAGCGAGATCCATCGGATCGAGCACGATCCCGACATGGAGCCGCAGGCGAAGATCGACGCGCGTCAGGCGATCGAGCGCGAGTACGCGCTGAAGAGCGAGAAGCTCCACATCGTGCACCAGCTGTTGCGCGCGCACGCGCTGTACGAGAAGGACGTGAACTACGTAATCCAGGAAGGGCAGGTCCTCATCGTCGACGAGTTCACGGGTCGGACGATGCCAGGCCGACGGTGGTCGGAAGGCCTGCACCAGGCGGTCGAGGCGAAGGAAGGTGTTCAGGTGAAGGGCGAGACGCAGACGCTCGCCACGATCACCATCCAGAACTACTTCCGCATGTACGAGAAGTTGTCGGGCATGACCGGCACCGCGGAGACGGAGGAGTCCGAGTTCCATCAGATCTACGGGCTCGAGGTGGCGGTCATCCCGACGAACAAGCCGATGGTACGCGACGATCGGCACGATCTCGTCTACAAGACGCGCCGCGAGAAATACAACGCGATCTTCGAGGAAACCGAGCGACTCCACAAGCTCGGGTATCCCGTGCTCGTTGGTACGGTGAGCGTCGACGTGTCGGAGACGCTGTCGCGCATGTTCAAGCGCGCGGGCCTCCCGCATAACGTGCTGAACGCGAAGTACCACCAGCGCGAAGCCGAGATCGTGGCCGGCGCAGGCCAGCCGGGCGCGGTGACGATCGCGACGAACATGGCCGGCCGCGGGACCGACATCAAACTCGGGCAGGGCGTCACAGAGTCGAAGCCGTCGCAGGTCAAGGATCCCGACAATAACGTCGTCGATGTGATGGAGGATGGTGGCCTCCACATCATCGGCTCCGAGCGCCACGAGTCGCGCCGCATCGACCGCCAGCTCCGCGGACGGTCGGGGCGGCAGGGCGATCCCGGTGCGTCGCAGTTTTTCCTGTCGCTCGAAGATGACCTCATGCGTCTCTTCGGGTCCGAGCGCATCGCGCGGCTCATGGACCGCATGGGCGCGCAGGAAGGCGAGGTGCTCACGCACCCGCTGATCACTCGCTCCATCGAGCAGGCACAGAAGCGCGTCGAGCTGCAGAACTTCCAGTCGCGAAAGCGGCTGCTCGACTTCGACGACGTCATGAACCAGCAGCGCGAAGTGATCTACTCGCTGCGGTCGTTCGCGCTCGAGGGCGGCGAGGAGCTGAAGGGCGAAGCGCTGAAGATGGTGGACAAGGCGCTGACACGTCGCGTCGACGATCGGCTCGCGAACCTCGAGTCGGAGTCCGACTGGGATCTGTCGCTCGTCAGGCAGGAGCTGTTGATGCACTACCTGCTGACGGTGCCGGAGTTCGAGGGCGAGCATCCGCCAACGACCATCGAGCCGGCGCGCGACGCCGCCGTCGAGGCGGGACGTCGCGCGTTCGCCGCGAAGCTCGAGGAGCTCGATCGCGTGAAGGACGACGAGGGTAGGGGCTTCTCCGGGCGACTGCTCGCGCTCGTCATGCTCAACGTGCTGGACGAGAAGTGGAAGGATCACCTCTACGACCTCGACCAGCTCCGCGGCGCGATTCACTATCGTTCGTGGGGTCAGAAGGACCCGCTCATCGAGTACAAGCAGGAGGCGTACTCGATGTTCGTGGATCTGATGAACGACATCTTCAATACGTTCGCCGAGCGGTTCTTCCGCGCGCAGCTCGTCTTCCAGCAGCCGACCGATTTCTCGCAGCCGTCAGGCAACGGCGACGGTGGTGCTCCTCGCGCGACGGACGCACCGCGGAAGCCGACGAAGCGCTACAACGCGCTCGGCATTCTGGAAGACATTCCCGAAGATGAACCGGCGGAGAGCGCGAACGGTTCGGCCGAAGCGCCTGCAGCCGCCGCGTCGGATGCTGGTGCCCAGCAGGTGATGGACGTCGGTCCGGCCGAGCCGCCGAAAAAGAAGGCGGCCGCGCGTCCCGATCCCGTGGTCGTCGGTGCCGGGAGAGCTCGGTCACTCAACCCGGCTCAAAACGCGCCGACGGCGCCGGCGGACTGGTCCAACGTCGGGCGCAACGATCCGTGCCCCTGCGGTTCCGGGAAGAAGTTCAAGAAGTGTCACGGAGCGAGCCTCTAGGCTCGTGCGCGTAAGGGCGGGGTGGGGTCTCTGACCCCACCCCATTGCGTTCGGTGCACCCTCGGCGGCGGGAAAGGGATGCCGGGCCGGCTGGCGGTTTCGATAGCATGGGAGCCCCATCCATCGAGGCCGGACCGTGTCATCCCCAACGCCCGTGCGACCGCGCGAAAATGCTCGACAGATCGCGCCGAACAGACTTAGTATTCGAGAGTTACCGCGTGCCGAACGGCCGAGAGAACGACTGAAGGCACACGGTGCGCATGCGTTGAGCTCCGCCGAACTGCTCGCCATCGTCCTTGGTACCGGCGCAGCGGGGAAGTCGGCGCTCGGGCTCGCGCACGAAGTACTGGCGTGGGCGGATGGGTCGCTCAGGCGCATAGCCGGGCAACCTGTTGCCGCGCTGACCAAGCTCGCGGGAGTTGGTTCGGCGCGTGCAATCGCCGTCCACGCCGCGCTCGAGCTCGGCCGTCGAGCGGCGGCGGAGGAGCGCGAGGACGGTGCGCCGATGCGGTCGCCACGGGACGTTTACGCGGTCTTCGCACCGCGTCTGGAGGATCTACCGGTGGAAGAGTTCCACGTCGCCGTGCTCGACTCGCAGCACCGGCTCGAGCGCGATGTGACCGTCACGCGCGGCATTCTGAACTCTTCGCTCGTGCATCCGCGTGAGGTATTCCGTGAGGCCATCGCGGAGCGCGCAGCCGCGGTGATCCTCGTGCATAACCACCCGAGCGGGGATCCGACGCCGTCCGCGGACGACCGGCTCGTGACCGAGCAGCTCGCCGCCGCCGGGCGGCTGCTCGACATTCCGGTGCACGACCACGTCATCGTCGGCCGTGGCCGGTACGTGAGCTTCGCCGAAGCTGGGCTGCTGTGATATGACCTCGACCGCGCAGACCCCGGTTCACATTCCTGGCTGGACGACGCCCACCACGCCGCTGCGGGAAGGGCTCGATCACGATTTGCTGCTGCGCGCGTACCGCTACAGCGAGCGCGCGCACGCGGGGCAGACGCGGCTGTCGGGCGAGCCGTTCGTGTCGCACTGCGTCGAGGTGGCGCGCATTCTCGCGGACCTCGGCCTCGACTCGGTGACGGTGGCGAGCGGGCTCATTCACGACGTGGTCGAGGACACGGCCGTCACCGTGGCCGACGTGGAGCGCGATTTCGGAAAGGAGATCGCGCAGATCGTCGACGGCCTCACGAAGATCGGCAACCTGCCGCTCAACTCGACCCAGGAACGCCAGGTCGAGAACTACCGCAAGCTGCTCCTGTCGATCGCGAAGGATGTCCGCGTCATTCTCATCAAGCTCGCGGACCGGCTGCACAATATGCGCACGCTCGACTGGCTCGCGCCGGAGAAGCGTCGGCGCATCGCCCAGGAGACGCGCGACCTGTACGCGCCGCTCGCGCACCGCTTCGGCATGGCGAAGATGCGGTGGGAGCTCGAGGATCTCGCGTTCAAGCACATCGAGCCTGACGAGTACCGGACCCTGGCGAAGCTCGTGGCGCAGAAACGGGGCGAGCGCGAGGACCTCATCGCGCGCATGCGCGACCCCCTCGAGCGCTCGCTGAAGACGGCCGGCATCAAGGACGTGGACGTCACGGGCCGCCCGAAGCATCTCTGGTCGATCTTCAAGAAGATGCAGAAGCGCGACAAGCCGTACGACGAGATCTACGACCTGCTCGCGATTCGCGTCCTCTGCAACAGCGTGCCGGACTGCTATCACGCGTTAGGCGTGATCCACGACGGCTGGACGCCGCTCCAGGAGCGCATCAAGGACTACATCGCGCAGCCGAAGTCGAACGGCTACCAGTCGCTGCACACGACCGTCTTCGGCCCGTCGCGCCAGCTGTTCGAGATTCAGATCCGCACGCGCGAGATGCACCGCACCGCCGAATTCGGTATCGCCGCACACTGGCTGTACAAGGATGGCAACTCCAAGTCGGCCGACGAGCTCGATCGCCACCTCGCGTGGTTCCGGCAGGTGCTCGAGGTCCAGCTCGACGCGAAGACGCCCGACGAATTCCTCGAGTTCCTGAAGCTCGACCTGTTCCAGGACGAGATCTTCGTCTTCACGCCGACGGGCGACGTCATTCAGCTGCCGAAGGGCGCAACGCCCATCGACTTCGCGTTCGCGGTGCACACCGAGATCGGCCTGCACTGCTCGGGGGCGAAAGTCAACGGCCGGATCGCGCCGTTGTCGCGGCAGCTCAAGAACTCGGAGACGGTCGAGATCATCCGTTCGCCTAACGCGCGGCCGAGCCGGGACTGGCTCGCGCACGTGCGGACCGGGCGCGCTCGCCACAAGATCCGGCAATGGCTCCGCCACGAGGAGCACGCGACGTCGGCGAAGCTCGGACGCGAGATCCTCGAGCGGGAGCTCAAGCGGCGGCGGCTGCCGAAGCCCGACGACGCCGAGCTGGAGAAGGCCGCGGAAGCATTCAACCTGAACGACGTGAACCACCTGATCGCCTCGATCGGTCAGGGCGATCTGAATGTCGGGCAGGTGTTGAACGCGATGCGCCCGGATCTCGAGACCTCGCCCGACCATCAGCCCAAGCCGACCGCCATCGAACGGCTCGTCGAGCGCATGCGCGGCACGCCGAAAGGCGTGCGAATTCAGGGTGCCGACGGGCTCATGGTGCGCTACGCGCAGTGCTGTCAGCCCGTCCCCGGCGATGGCGTCGTCGGATACGTCACCCGTGGGCGCGGCGTCAGCATTCATCGCGCCGACTGTCCGAACCTGCTCATGCTCGCGCACGAGCCGGAGCGCCGGCTCGAGATCGACTGGCAACAGCAGGAAGGAGAGCGGTTCGTGGTGCGCCTCGCCCTCGAGGGCGTCGACCGGCGTGGGCTCTACGCGGACATTGCCGGCGCGGTGTCCGGCGCTGGCACCGACATCCGGAGCATGGAGCTCAAGACGGTCGATGGGCGCGTAACCGGCTCGGCGCTGGTGGAAGTCGAGAACCTCGCGCACCTGCAAAAAATCATCAAAGCCGCGCGGCGAGTGAAAGGCATCACCGAAGTGGCCAGGCGCGAACGGATCTCGACGGATGGTGAGGGGTAGCCGCTGGAGCCACATCTCGTCGGAGGCACAATGTTGGCGGACGCTGTGCAACGGTACGTCCGGCTGTGTGCGTGTGCGATGGTGGTCGCCGCAACGGCACTCGCTCCGTCGCCCGTCACTGCCCAACGTGAGGCGAAACCCCTCCTCCAGTTCGAAGTCGGCGACAGCATCGGGCTTCCGCTGCCGGACGCACGGTTCGAGGTCTACGCGCTTCTCGAGGGTGGCATTGTCTGGGAGTGGGCGCCCGTCGATCCCGCGGCCTTGCCGGAGGGGATCATGCTCGTTCGCTTCTCGCATCCCGGCTACCGCCCCTCCGTGTTTTCCGTTCCGTTGCGAAAGGGGAGCACGGTGGCTTTGCGGGTTCGTCTCGATCCAATGGGCGATACCGCCAGCCGTCGCGGCGTCGTAACGGCGCGCACCGTGCGCGGCGCGGGGCTCGCAATCGAAGGGCGTGTGAAAAACGACATCCTCGGGCTGCGCCGAGTGATCGCGCACCACGACATCGGCGTGGACACGGAAGGGATGACCATCGGCGCGCTCATGCGTCGCACGGAGAACACGGACCTGAATGTCGTGCCGGTCTCGGGCGGCTCGTTCCTCGTGCAGTCGCGCTTTGGCGGCGGGGGCCGACGATGCACGATGCAGGTCATGATCAACGGCGACCGACGCCGGTTCCTGCCATTCTCCGCGTTCGACAACCTGTTCGGGCCCTCGGAGATCGAGGCGATCGAGATCTTCCCGAACGGAGGCCGTGTCCCGTTTTCGTATCAGCCGGGCCGGTCGTCCTGCGGGCTTCTCGTTGCGTGGATGAAGAATCCGTAGCGCGCCCGACCCACGCTGCCTAACGACGTCCGTGCGACGGACGTGCGCGAGGGTGGTCGGTCTCACCGTCGTCACGACGCTCGCGCCGGGGGCGGTCCCGGGGACGTCCAAGGCGCCCGAACAAACTCCGACGCCCGGCGTTATATTGCCCACATGCCCCGTGCTGAATTCGTACTCCAGGCACCGTTCGACCCGGCCGGTGACCAGCCCAAGGCAATCGCCGAGCTGACGGACGGCCTCGAGCGAGGCGACCGCTTTCAGACGCTCCTCGGCGTCACCGGGTCGGGGAAGACGATGACGGTCGCGAACGTCATCCGGAATTACGGCCGGCCGACGCTCGTGCTCTCCCACAACAAGACGCTCGCGGCGCAGCTGTACGGCGAGCTGAAAGGCTTCTTCCCGAACAACGCGGTCGAGTACTTCATCTCGTACTACGACTACTATCAGCCGGAAGCGTACGTCCCGTCGAGCGACACGTACATCGAGAAGGACGCGTCGATCAACGAGGACATCGATCGCCTGCGGCTGCGCGCGACGTCCAGCCTGATGGAGCGGGATGACGTGGTCATCGTATCCACCGTCTCCGCGATCTACGGGCTCGGTGACCCGATCGAGTATCGCGAGCGGATGGTCAGCCTCAAGAAAGGCCAGACCATTCCACGCAACGAGATCCTGCGCGCGCTGGTGGGCATCCAGTACAACCGGAACGACGTTGCGTTCGAGCGCGGCACGTTCCGCGTCCGGGGAGATACCGTCGAGATCCTTCCGGCGTACGAGGAGCAGGGCGTTCGGATCGAGCTCTGGGGCGATGAGATCGAGCGCATCTCGAAGATCAATCCGGTGACCGGGGAAACGATCGCCGTGCTCGAGCAGGCCGCGATCTATCCGGCGAAGCATTTCATCACGTCGCGTCCGACGCTCGAGCGAGCGGTGGGTCAGATTCGGTCGGAGCTCGGGGAGCGACTCGACGTGCTTCGCCGCGACGGGAAGCTGCTCGAGGCGCAGCGACTCGAGTCGCGCACGAACTTCGACATCGAGATGATGCTCGAGATCGGAACGTGCGCGGGGATCGAGAACTACTCGCGCCATCTCTCCGGCCGGGTCGCCGGCGAGCGACCGGCCGTGCTCTTCGACTATTTCCCGGAAGACTTTCTCGTCATCGTCGATGAGTCGCACGTCACGCTCCCGCAGGTCCGAGGCATGTACAACGGCGACCGGGCGCGAAAGCTGACGCTCGTGGAGTACGGCTTCCGTCTGCCGAGTGCGCTCGACAACCGCCCGCTCGTGTTCGACGAGTTTCTCGCGCTCACGCCGCGCGCGATCATGGTGAGCGCGACGCCGGCGGAGCTCGAGCTGCAGCTGTCGGAAGGCGTGGTCGTCGAGCAGATCATCCGTCCCACCGGGCTGCTCGATCCCGAGATCGAGATCCGGCCGGTGCGCGGTCAGGTCGACGATCTGCTGAACGAGATTCGGATCCGCGAGCGGCGCGGCGAGCGTGTGCTCGTCACGACGCTCACGAAGCGCATGGCCGAAGATCTCACCGACTACCTGCAGCAGATGGGCGTGCGCGTGCGATACATGCACTCCGACATCGACGCCATCGAGCGCATGGAGATCGTGCGCGGGCTGCGGCTCGGCGACTTCGACGTGCTCGTCGGCATCAACCTGCTCCGTGAGGGGCTGGACATGCCCGAGGTGTCGCTCGTCGCGATCCTCGATGCGGATCAGGAAGGGTTCCTGCGCAGCGATCGCTCGCTCATCCAGACCGTCGGCCGCGCGGCGCGCCATGTCGGTGGCCGCGCCATCTTCTACGCCGACAGGGTCACCGGGTCTATGGAGCGGTGCATTCAGGAGACGGCGCGACGACGCGAGACGCAGCGCGCGCATAACGACGCGAATGGCATCGTGCCGCGGGGGGTCGAGAAGAGCGTCGAGCAGGTTCGCTTCATCACGCGCGTTGCCGACGCGCGAACGGAGCGCGAGGGCGGGGAGCGCCAGGCACGCAAAGTGGCGGAAGGGAAGGCGTCGTACGCCGAAGGACCGGCGCTCATCGAGCAGCTCGAGCGCGACATGCGCGAGGCCGCGGCGAACCTCGACTTCGAGACCGCGGCGCGGCTGCGTGACCAGCTCTTCGAGCTGAAGGCGAAGACCGATGGGAACGTGGCGCGCTCGCGTGGCGCGTTCGCAGACATTCGCGCCCACACCTGATTCCTTCGTGCGCCCGTACCATCACGTCGTGCCACCGCTCGCGCAGCGGGGCCGAGTGGCGATGACGCGCGATGAGCTCGTTCGGTGGGGCGAGTCGTTCGGCCGAGCGGCCACGCCGCCCCTCGTTGTCGCCCTCGCCGGTGACCTCGGTGCAGGGAAGACCACGCTCGCGCAGGCGTTCTGCGCCGGCTACGGCGTCACCGAGCCCGTGACGAGTCCGACGTTCGCGATCGTGCATCGGTACGAGGCGCCTCGGTCGCCGGTGTATCATCTCGACCTGTACCGGCTCGACACGCCGTCGGAGCTCGTGAACATCGGGTGGGACGAGATCGTCATGTCGCACGCGCTCGTCATCGTGGAGTGGCCGGAGCGGGCCGGCGGGCTCATTCCGCCCGACCATGTGCCGATCGACCTCGAGCACGCGGCCGACGATCCCGAGCGCCGCATCCTCCTGGCCGGTTGATCATGCGCACGCTCGCGATCGAGGCGTCCACGTATTCGGGGAGCGTCGCGGTCATTCGTGACGGAGAGGTCGTGTGCGAGCGCGAGACGGCCATGCGCGGCGAGCGCGAGGAGCGGCTCATGCCCGCCGTCGCGGACGCGCTGAAAGATGCCGGGCTGCGTCCGTCGGAGATCGAGCGCGTCGTCTGCGGCGCCGGTCCGGGGAGCTTCACGAGCCTTCGCATCGCGGGCGCGATCGCGAAGGGGCTCGCGCTCTCGGCGGCAGCGCCGCTCCATCCAGTCTCCTCGCTGTTCCTCGTCGTCGCGGGCGCTCGCCCACCGCTCTCCCCGGGTCGGTACGTCGCCGCCAGCGACGCGATGCGTGGCGATGTATTCGCCGCGGTGTTTTCGGTGATGGATGCGGCGATCGTCGAGGAGGGAACGGTGACCCTCGTGCCGAAGGCGGACCTGCCGGCGTTCGCGCGACAACACGCCGCCCATCTCGTCGGGCCTAACGAGACCGCAGCGCTGCACCCACACGCGCGAGGGGCGGCCGCGCTCGGCACGCTCGCGCCATGGCCGGCCGCGGCCGACCTCGCGAGCTGGGAGCCCGACTACGGCCGGCTCGCCGAGGCGCAGGTCCGTTGGGAGGCAACCCACGGCCGCGCGCTGACCCCGCGATGACGACCATGCGATCGACGCCGACGTCCGGGGTGCCGCCGCGCCACATGGTCGTTAGGCAGGCACGCCCGAGCGACGTCGATGACGTCGCGGCCATCGAGCGCCGGGCCTTCAGCGACCCGTGGTCCGCCAGCTCGTTTCGCGCGCTGTTCGGGAACCCGGTCGTCGACTTCGCGGTCGCCGAGGATACCATCACCGGCCGGCTCCTCGGCTACGTGGTCGCATGGATCGTCGTCGACGAGGCGGAGATCGCGAACCTCGCGGTGGCCGAAGGGATGCGCCGAGGCGGCATCGGGACGCGGCTGCTGGACCACGCCCTGGAGGCGGCCGCGAAGCGGAAGGCGCGGGTCGTGTTCCTCGAGGTGCGCGAGTCGAACGCCGCGGCGCAGGCGCTGTATCTCTCGCGCCAGTTCGCAGTTGCGGGGCGCCGGGCGAAGTATTATCGCAAGCCGGTCGAAGACGCGCTCGTGCTTCGCCGCGAGTTGTGACGTACCTTCCGGCATCGTTCTGGTCCGCGCAACCAAACTGCTTGACGCGCGCCGGTTTGTTTGCGGGCGTGTCGGCTCAATCCTATACTTTCGGCGGCGAGCATTCCTACACTCGCCAGGAGGAATTGTGAGCCGAAGCTTGAACAAGGTGACTCTGATCGGAAATCTCGGAGCTGACCCAGAGATCCGATCCACGACGGGTGGCAACCGCGTCGCGACCTTCGGGCTCGCGACGAGCCGGTCGTGGAACAACCCGTCGGGCGATCGCCAGGAAAAGACCGAGTGGCATCGCTGTGTCGTGTGGAACAGCAAAGGGTCCCAGCTGGCCGATATCGTCGAGAAGTACGTCAAGAAGGGCGACAAGCTGTACGTCGAGGGACGGATCGAGTACCGGCAGTGGCAGGACAAGGATGGTCAAACCCGGTACAGCACCGAGATCAACGTTCGCGAGTTGATCATGCTCGGTGGTGGGCGTGGCGGCGGCGGAGGCGGAGACCACGAGGCCGACGGTGGTCAACCAATGAGTCGAAGCCGGGCGCCGGAGCGCGCGAAGAGCGCGGCTGGCGGCTCGGGCGATGATTTCGAAGACTTTCCCGGAGCGCTGAATGACGAAGACGACGATCTTCCGTTCTAGCCGAGTCGCGATCGCGATGGTGGGGGCCGTTGTGGCCCCCACTTTTGCCTTCAGCCAGGCAGCGCCGCGCCCAGCCGCGCGGCGTCCCATCGCCCCGGCGTCGGCGTCGACGAGCGGACCAACGGTGTTCACGCGGGCTCTCGACGATCGCGCGACGGCCGACACGGCACAGGCGCAGGGACGCGTCGCCGCGCCGACTCTTCGGCCTGGCGAAGTGGTCGCCGCACCGTACGTCGAGGGCGAAGGCGGTCCGCCGAACGCGGGTCGCATCATCGGAACGGGCGACGTTCCCGGAATCCCGCTCACCGAGAGCGAGCGCCCGCTTCAGTCGGCCGAGCGCATCTTCATCGTCGTTCCGCCCGGAATGACGTCGGCCGTCGGCACGCGATATGTCGCCGTTCGCCGCGGTCCGCTGCTCGAGGGCGTCGGTCAGGTGATGATTCCAACCGGCATCGTAGCCGTCCAACGCGCCCAGCCGGGCCAGGCCGTCGAGGCGACCGTGGTCGCGCGCTTCGAGCAGCTCTTCATCGGCGACGAGCTCGTGTCGATGGTGAACGTACCGCGAGATCTCCCGCGACCGACCGCTCAGACCGGCGGGGCAGCGACGCGCGTGCTCTGGACCGAGGGCGAGCCCGCGCTTCCATCCCTGCAGTCCTACATCCTCCTCGATGGCAGCGTCGCGCGGTTCCGTCCCGGGGATCAGGTGACGCTCTACCGTGAGCGACGCCTGTCGGAGGATGGCGTCGTGCTTCCCGAGAGCGAGATCGCGGTCGCGCAGGTGGTGCGTGTGACTGCGCAGGCGGCGAGCGCGATGATCATTCACCAGTCGCACGCGGCGATTCAGGACGGCACGAGCGGAAGAGTTACGGCAAGGATGCCGTGATCGGGCAGCGGTGGTTACATTAGGGGCGACCGTGACGTGTGCGATCGCCTCATGCTTTGGTACGATGGCGCAGCGGCGCCGCGGCTTCGGCCTCGGCGCCGTTTGCACATTCGGCGTTCGCGCGTCTGAATGTGACCGGGAGCACGCGGACGACGTGCGCTCGATCTGGCAACTGACCACCCCGAATTCAACGCCATGACGTTCTTTTTCCCCCGCCGCGAGGCGCGCTGACGTGCCGCGCGCTCTCGTGACCGGCGGCGCCGGCTTTATCGGTTCGCACGTCGCCGACCTCTACCTCGAGCACGGCTTCGACGTGACGGTGCTCGACAACTTCGCCTCCGGCCGCCGTGAGAACATTCCCGAGCGTGCCCGGCTCGTCGAGCTCGATCTCGCGAGCGCCGAAGCGGCCCGCACAGTGCGCGAAGGGCGGTTCGATGTCATCTCGCACCTCGGCGCACAGATCGATGTGCGAAAGAGCGTCGCCGACCCGACGTTCGACGCCAAGGTGAACGTCGTCGGCACGTTGAACCTCATCGAAGCGGTTCGCGCGTCGGGCCACGCGACGCGATTCATCTTCTCGTCCACCGGCGGCGCACTGTATGGCGACTTCGTGACCCCGCCGAACGTCGAGGACTTCCCGAAGGATCCGGAGTCGCCGTACGGCATCGCGAAGCTCAGCGCGGAGCTCTATCTCGCGTACTACGCCCGCGTCCATCGCGTCGATACCGTCGCGCTCCGGTACGCGAACGTGTACGGCCCGCGACAGGACCCGCACGGTGAGGCCGGCGTCGTTGCGATCTTCTGCAACCGCATCCTGAACGGGCAACCGCTCACCGTGTTCGGCGACGGCTCGCAGACGCGCGACTACGTGTTCGTGAAGGATGTGGCTCGCGCGAACCTCGCCGCGGCGACGCACGAGCTGCCCGCGCCGGGACGACTCGACGCGCGCGGGTTCAACATCGGCACCGGAGTCGAGACGTCCGTCATCGAGCTCGCCGAGACGCTGCAGCGCAGCGCGGGGTCGGAGGTGCCGGTGCACCTGGCCCCAGCCCGTCCTGGCGAACAACAGCGTTCCGCCGTGAGTATCGAGAAGGCGGAGCGCGTGCTCGGGTGGACGCCGAAGGTTGGGCTCGATGAGGGTCTCGAGGAGACCTTCGCCTTTTTCGCCGAGCGGTTCGGGCGGGAGCGGCAGCCGACGTGACCATGCCCGCATACTTCCAGATGGGTCAGGCGATTCCCACGACGCCGTGGGAGATGATCGTGAACTCGTCGCCCGTGACGCAGGCCGTGCTCGGAATTCTCGCGGTGCTGTCGTTGCTCAGCTGGGGCGTGATGTTCGGGAAATGGATCGAGTTCCGCCGCGTGAGAAGCGCGGGCAACTCGTTCATGCGCAGCTTCGACCGTGCTCACTCGCTGGAGGAGGTGGTGACCCTCGTGAAGCACGCGAAGGACAGTCCGTTCACGCGGGTATTCGAGCGCGCCGTGCAGTTTCTCTCGCAGACGAAGCCCGCACTCGCGGCGTCGCCGGAGCGTGTCGCGCGATTGAGCGGCTCACAGGTCGAAGCACTGCGTCTCGTGCTCGACGCCGAGACGAACGCGGAGCGCGATTCGCTGTTGCGGTTCGTTCCGTCGCTCGCGACGATCGGCTCGGTGAGCCCCCTGATCGGGCTGCTCGGCACCGTCCTCGGCGTCATTTCGGCATTCACCGGGATCGCGACGTCCGGTTCAGGGAACATCGCGGCGGTAGCCCCGGGTATTGGAGAGGCGCTGATGGCCACGGCGGCCGCGTTGGCGGTGGCCATTCCGGCGGTGTTCGGGTACAACATCTTCGCGCACCGCGTGAACCGGTTCGATAGCGAGCTCGAAGGATTCGGCTCGGAGCTGATCGCCCTGATGGTCCGCGAGGGGAGGATCTAGCGAATGTCGCGACGTCGTCGCGGCGAACGTTCGCCGCTCAACGCCGAGATCAACGTGGTCAGCCTCATCGACGTGATGATGCTGCTCATGGTGATCTTCATGATCACCGCGCCGATCATGCAGGGCGGGGTCGACGTGAAGCTGCCGACCGCCGACGCCTCACCGCTCGACCCGAAGAGCGGCATGGTCGTGACGGTGAATCGGGAGGGGCAGATCTTCGTCGACGAGTCGCGGATGACGTACGAGGAGTTTCGCGCGGCGTTCAAGGCGCTCGCGAGCCGGCGCGCGTCGCAGGGGGTCTATCTGCGGGCGGATGATGGCGCCCGCTACGGAGAGGTCGTTCGCGTCCTCGGCGTTATGCGACAGGCGGGGGTGGGTGACATCGGGCTCGTCGCGGAGCCGTTGGCGAAGTGATGCGACGGCGCGAGAGCACCGCTCGATTTGGTGTGCCACTCGGCGTCTCGGTGGTGCTGCACGCATCGCTGCTCGCGGCCGCGTTTCTCGCGCGTCCGGGAACCCGACAGCCGCTTCCTCCCGTCTACAAGGTGAATCTCGTCGCGGCGCCGCCCGGTCCCCGCGCGATCGGTGAAGTTCCACGAACTCCGACGCCGCCGCCGCCGACACCCGCCGAGGCGACACCGCCGAAGCGCGCTGAAGTGAACCCGCGCGACATGCCCGCACCCGCGAAAGCGAAGACGCCGCCCGTACGACGCCCCGCGCCCGCGACGCCGACCGTCGAGCCGAAATCGACGCCGAAGAACGCGCCCGCGCCGAAAGCTGGTGGTGGACCGACCGGCGGTTCAGGAACCGACGTCGCGAACATCAAGTTCGAAGGCGTCGAATTTCCTTTCCCGGGATATCTCAACAACATCGTCAGGCAGATCGCACTGCGCTTCAGCCCGCGCAATCCCGGTGCATTGCGCGCCGAAGTGTTCTTCATCGTCAGGCGCGATGGAACGATCGGCGAGTTCAGGTTTCTCACGAAATCGGGCTCGTACGCCTTCGACCTCGAGGCGCAAGGAGCCATCGAGGCCGCTGGTTCCGCGAAAGCATTCGGGCGACTGCCTGACGGGTACGTGAACGACTTTCTCCCCGTTATCTTCAGCTTCGATCCCTCGCTGTTCCGGTAATGACTCGATCGACTCGATCGCTTTTTCTTCTCGCGACGCTGGCGCTCGCGCCGTGGACTCGCGCAGTCGCGCAGGACCCACCGCCCGAGACGGTCCGCCTCTCGCTGCGCTACAACCCGGGAACGAAGCCCGGCGTGCTGGTGCTGCGAGTGGCGGGCGTGAACGGCGATTCGATTCGCGCGATCATCCAGCGCGACTTCGACCATGGCGATCGGGTCAACGTGATCGCTGCCACCGAGACGGGTCTGCCGGATACACCGACGGGCGGCCGCAACGGGAACTACGCGTTGTTCGCGCGACTCGGCGCCATTGCCCTCGTCCAGGCGACGCCGACCGCGACGGGGCTGCACGTCGCGGTGCATAACGTGGCGGACGCGAAGGTCGAGCGCGTGAAGGATTTTCCGCTCGAGGGCTCGCCGAATTCGCGGGAGTGGCGCATGTCGCTGCACGCCATCTCGGACGAGCTGGAGGCGTGGATCACGGGAGTTCGAGGCATCGCCGCAACGCGCATTGCGTTCGTGCAGGGCAATCGCAACGGACGGCTCTACGTGATCGACAGCGACGGCGCGTTTCCGACACCCGTCGGAAACGACGCTGGCGTCATGTCGCCGAGCTGGCATCCGAAGGGGACGCACATCGTGTACTCGGTCGTCGGCTCGCGAGGCTGCTGCCAGATCTACATCGCGGATCTCTCGTCAGGCACGGCGCGGCAGATTCCGGTGGGCGGCGGATTGAACTCCACACCCGTCTTCGCGCCGGACGCCGCGGTCATCGTGTATACGCACGGCGAGGAGAATGGTACGGATCTGTTCGCCACCACCGCGTTCGAGCGCGGCCCGACACGACGCATCACGGTCGGCCGCGGCACCGACAACACCACGCCAACGTTCAGCCCGGACGGCCGCAAAATCGCTTTCACATCGGGTCGTCTCGGACGGCCGGAGATATATATTAGCGACGCCGACGGGACGAACCCCGATCTGCTCACGTCGTACAACTTCGGCGACCAGAATTACCGCGCGAACCCCGACTGGTCTCCCGACGGCCGGCTGATCGCCTTTCAGTCGATTCTGCCAGGCGGACAATTTCAGGTGAACACGATCTCGCTGCGAGATCGAAATGTGAAACAGCTAACGAGTGACGGGAGCAACGAAGATGCGTCGTGGGCTCCCGACAGCCGTCACGTGATTATCTCGTCGACGAGGACGGGACCTCGACAACTGTTCGTCCTGGACACTGAGTCCGGCCGCTGGCGACAGTTGACGCAGAACGGGGGTGTGCGTCTACCTGCATGGTCGCCCCCGCTGAAGCGGTAGACCTTCTTCTTTTCCTGCCACCGTATTCGGAGAGATCATGCATCGCGTTACTCGAATCCTCGCTCTGTCAGTCGTCGCCATGGTTGGGCTCGCTGGTTGTCGCCGGAAGCCTGCCGAAACTGCTCCCGCGCCAACGGTCCCGGTGGCGGAGAATCCGGCGCCGACTCCGCCCGCACCGGCCTGCGACGCTGCCTGTGAGGCTGAGCGCCGCCGCGCCGAGGAAGAAGCCCGACGCCGTGCCGCAGAAGCCGCTCGCGGGGCCCTCACGGCCACGATCTATTTCGACTATGATCGCTCCGACATCACGGACGACGGCCGCGCCAAGCTCGACGCGAAGGTTCCGGTCCTGACGCAGAACACCGGCATTCGCATTCGCATCGCCGGCCACACCGACAGCCGTGGTTCCGACGAGTACAACCTTGCGCTCGGTCAGCGCCGCGCCGCCGCGGCCAAGCGATACCTCACCGATCGCGGCATCGACGCCGGCCGCATCGAGATCGTGAGCTTCGGCGAAGAGCGGCCCACCTGCAGCGACGAAGCCGAAGGCTGCTGGTCGCGCAACCGCCGCGACGAGTTCGAAATCACGGTCGGAGAAATCACCACCGTGCAATCCGCTTCCACGCGATGACACGCCTGATGCACCGCCTTGCACCCGTCGCGCTTGCACTCGCGACGGGTGCCTGCTTCGCGACGAGAAACGACGTTCGGATTCTGCAGGAGGACGTCGCTTCCGTTCGCGCCGCGACCCTCCGCGCCGACTCGGCTCGTGCTGCGCAGATCGCGCAGGTCGCGACGACGCTCGCCGAAGTCACCGACTCCATTCGGTCGGCGAACAACCGGCTTGGCCGCTGGCAGGGTACCGTCGCCGGCGATCTGCGCTCCATTCAGGAACAGCTCATCCAGATCCAGGCGCTGACGGGCGCCAGTCAGCGTCAGCTCGATCAGCTGCGCGCGGACATGGAGGAGCGCAACACGCAGCTCACGCCAACCGCGCCGGTCACGCCGCCAACGCCGGGTGACACGACGCGGCCACCTCAGACGACGGCAACGCCTCCGGCCGGTCCGGGTCCCGCGTCGCTTTATCGCCTGGCGACCGACCAGATGAGTCGAGGCAGTCATTCGACGGCCCGGTCGGGATTCCAGGATCTCCTGACGCAGTACCCCAATTCGGACCAGGCCCCGGACGCGCAGTATTACATTGGCGAGACGCTGTTGGCCGAGGGGAACTCGGCCGCCGCCGACTCGGTATTCATGCTCGTCGTGTCGAAGTACCCGAGCTCGCAGCGTGCCGCCACAGCGCTCTTCAAGCACGGGCTCTTTCTCAAGCGAGCGAACCGGGATCGTGAGGCACGTCAGGCGTTTCAGACCGTCATCGACAAGTATCCGCGCTCGGATGAGGCCGCCCTCGCTCGCGACGAGCTCAGGTCGGGCGGCGCCTAGCCGTCCAGGTCAGTCGAGCTGATGGCGGCGCCCGGCAGCAGCGCGGAGATGCCGTTCCTCGATCATCTCGAGGAGCTGCGCTGGCGAATCCTGTGGTCGCTGCTCGCACTGGTGATCGGCGTCGTCGCCGCGTTCATCGCGCTCCAGCAGTTCGACATCTTCAAATTCCTCGAAGGGCCCATCCTGCCGTACCTCGGCGGGAACAAGCTGAAGTACACGCATCCGGCCGACCCGTTCTCGGTGCTCATCTCGGCATCGTTCACGATCGGGATCGTCGTCGCCCTTCCGGTCATCCTCTATCAGGCGTGGGCGTTCCTTGCGCCTGCCCTCTACGCGAACGAGAAGAAAGTCGTCATCCCCGTCATCTTCGGGGCGATCCTGCTGTTCGTCGCGGGCGTGTCGCTCTCGTTCTACGTCGTGTTGCCGAAGACGATCGGCTGGCTCATGGCGCTCGCGTCGAACACCGACGCGCTCGAGCCCATGATCACCTACCGCGACTACTTCAGCTTCGCGGTGAACATGTCGCTCGCGTTCGGGCTGTGCTTCGAGCTCCCGATCGTTATTCTGCTACTCGCGTTCCTGGGGCTCGTGACGCCCGAGTTTCTGCGTCGCTATCGGCGTCACGCAGGCGTGCTCTGTATCGCGGCGGGGGCGCTGTTGTCGCCCGGGGACCTGATCTGGACGACGGTCCTGCTCGCGGTGCCGTTGTACCTGCTGTACGAGGTGAGTGTGCTGTTGACGATGCTCGTGTTCCGCCGCCGCCGGCGTCGCGAAGCGCAACTCGCTGCCGAGGCAGCCGAGGAGTCCGCACGTACGGAGCGGAGCGAGCCGCGACGTCTCGACACCGAGCCGTGGGAACAGGATGAACGCAGCGGCGTGTGGGGCGGGTCCTGATGACGCCCCGGGCAGCCAGCGTTAGGCAGGCGTGCTCGACGCTCGTCGGGGTGCTCGCCACCGCAGCCCTTCTGCTCGTTCCCGCGGCGGTCGAGGGACAGGTCCGGCGCGATACGACGGCACGGCGCGACACCACCGTCCGTCGCGACACGACGGCGCGACGTGACACGATTCGCGTGCGCGGTGACACGCTGAGGCCCGATTCACTGGCGGCGGACAGCACCGCCAAGTTCCGGGTCGAGTGGGCGGAGCCCGACTCGGTGATGACGGCGCTCCTCTCGCGCGAGGGCTACACGGCGACGAAGTACCAGGGGAATCGCGTCGATGTCGCGGCAAGGAGTCGCTCGCTTCGGTTGAGCGGGCAGGCCGCCGTGGGTCGGCCGGACGCCGTGCTCGTCGGTGACACCGTCATCTACAACGACTCGATCGATGTCGTCACGGCAATGTCGGGCGACACGGGCTCGGTGATCCTGCAGGATCCCACGGGCGTCCAGGATGACATCGTCGCGAGGCGCATCGTCTACGAGGTCGCGAATCGACGCGGACTCGCGTACGAGGTCACGACTGCGGTCGAAAGCGGCCAGCGTTGGGTCGTACACGGGGCGATCACCGGATTCCTCAACGACAGCTCGGCCGCCAGACGCAACGCGTTCTACGCCCGTGACGGATGGATTACGAGCTGCGCCGAGACGACGCCGCACTATCACTTCGCGTCGAAGGAGATGAAGGTCATCTCGAAGGACGTGATGGTCGCGCGGCCGGCCGTGCTGTACATCGGCGACATCCCGGTCTTCTGGCTCCCGTTCGTGTTTCAGGATCTGCGATCGGGGCGTCGCAGCGGCATCATCCCGCCGCGATTCGGTGTGAGCGACATTGTGCGCAACAGTCCGGATTACCGGCGCACGATCGAGGACCTCGGCTACTATTTCGCGCTGAGCGACTACTACGACGCGCAGGTCGCGCTCGACTGGCGCAGCAGCGCCGGGGCTGAGGACGGCGATCCGGGCTGGACTCGCTACAAGGGCAGCTTCGACTATCGGTGGCTGACGCGATTCCTGAGCGGCGGCATCGACGTCTCGTACCTGAAGCAGGGCGACGGTCTGGAGAACCGGACATACTCGTGGAGTCACGAGCAGCAGTTCTCGCAGCGCAGTCGCCTGTCGATGAACCTGAACTACGCGTCGAGCACGACGCTGCAGCGGCGAAACACGTTCAACCCGATGAACGTGCTGTCGACGATCGATTCACGCCTCAACTACCAGCAGCAGATCGGCTCGATGCAGCTCGGGCTTGGCGGGTCGCGCAAGCAGTATCCCGGCCGCGAGCAGGTGGATCAGGACTTCCCGAGCATCAACCTCTCGAGCAAGCCGATCAGCGTCGCGAGCTGGCTCACGTGGACGCCGAGCCTGCAGTTCTCGAACCGCCAGAGCCTCCACATCGACAATACCGGGCGACCGCTGTACGCGTACCTCCCGGCACCCGGTGGTGTCGGCGTCGACAGCATCCTGGTCGATCGGAATACGCGCGTCAGCACCGCGAGCTTCGACACGCCGATCAAGATCGGTGAGTTCACGTGGACCAACTCGTTCCGGTACGCCGACAACCTGAACGACTTTCCGTTCACGAAAACTGTCTTCGATCCCGCCGATTCGTCCAAGAAGCAGGTGGTCACCTTCGCGCGCGACTTTACGACGACGGTCGACTGGAACACCGGCATCAACCTGCCGAGCTTCTTCCAGGGTACGTGGAAGCTGTCGCCGTCGGTGAGCTTCCAGAACGTGGACCCCGGTCCGTTCCTCATTCGGTCGCAGTTCTCGAACGGCGTATTCGCTCGGCAGAAGAAGCGCATGGTGTGGAGCCTCGGCTCCTCGCCGACGCTGTTCGGGCTCTTTCGAGGGTTCGGGCCGGTGGAGCGGTTCCGGCACTCGATCTCGCCGACGATGCAGTACAGCTATGCCGCGAAATCGGAGGTCAGCGACGAGTACCTCCGTGCGTCGAACAAGACACGTCAGGGGTACCTCGGCTCGCTGTCGCAGAATCTCGTCAGCTTGACGTTGGCGACGAACATCGAAGCGAAGCTGCGACCGGCGAGTGATTCGGTTCCCGAGGAATCGAAGCAGAAAGTGAAGCTGCTGTCGGTCAACTTCACGTCCCTCGAGTACGACTTTCAGCGCGCGAAGGAAACCGGGGGCTCGGGGTTCGTCACGAGTAACTTCGGGTACACGGTGCGGTCGGATCTGCTGCCGGGACTGGACTTCGGCGTGGACTACTCGTTGTTCGAAGGCGACCCCCGCACGAGTGATACGGCGCGATTCAGCCCGTTTCGCAGCTCCGTGCGAGGATCGCTGTCGCTCAACCGGCAATCGGCGATCATGGGCGTCTTCGCGCGGCTGTTCGGGATCGATCTCGATGACAAGCCTCCGCCGGCCGCCGCTGCCGCGACGCGCGACTCAGCGGAAGTGCGCTCGGTTGCGTCGCAGCGGATCGCCGGGAGCATCAATACGGCGACACGAATGAACGAGCAGTTCGGGGCGGGGGGGATGAGCGGCGGGTGGCAGATCGATCTGACCTACAGCTCTCAGCGATCGCGGCCGAACCCGAACGCGATCATCGTCAACCCGGAACAGCAGTGCGCGTATCTCTTCAACATCGATCCGTACGCCTACGATAGCTGTCTTCAGCAGTACACGACGACTCCGGGCGTGACCGATCCATATGCGCCGACCACCGGGGGTAATCAGGTCTTTCAGAGTCCGCCGTCGCGAAACGTGCAGGCGTCCACACGCTTCAGCATCACTCCGAAATGGGCCGTCCAGTGGTCCACGAACTACGATTTCGTGGCGCAGGAGTTCGGGATGCACACCGTGTCGCTGCGGCGTGAGCTTCACGACTGGGATGCCATCTTCGCGTTCACGCAGTCCCCGAACGGCAACTTCGCGTTCAACTTTTTCATCGCGCTCCGCGCACAGCCCGAGCTGAAGTTCAACTACGACCGGCGCAGCTATCGGCGTACGCCGGGCGGCTTCCAGTGAGCCGTTAGGCGGTGGAGAGTCCGACGTCATCGCGGGCGCAGGCGGCACTCGAACGATGACATCCGACTCCGACCCCAATGCCCGTGTGCCCTTGTCTATCCCGCGGGTCCCGCCGACATTCCCGCCATGAATGACACTGTCGTGCTCGACGGCCGGTCACTCACGATCGGCGACGTCGAAGCCGTGGCGCGGGGCGACAAACATGTAAGCCTGTCGGGCGACGCATCGCAGCGCATGCTCCGCACGCAAGCCCAGGTCGATCGCATCGTCCGCGACCGCGAGGTCGTGTACGGCGTGACGACTGGATTCGGAAAGCTGTCCGAGGTCGCGATCCCGCCGGAACGGCTCGGTGAGCTTCAGACCAACCTCGTTCGCAGTCACGCGTCCGGCGTTGGCGACCCGCTCCCACGCGACGTCACGCGCGCGATGATGTTGCTCCGGGCAAATGTGCTGGCGAAAGGGTTTTCCGGCGCGCGCCCGGCATTGCCGGAGCTCCTCGTCGGCATGCTGAACGTGGGGCTGTGGCCGCCCATCCCGGAGCAGGGCAGCGTCGGTGCCAGCGGGGATCTCGCTCCCCTCGCCCATCTCGCACTCGCGCTGATCGGCGAAGGCATGCTGAGCAACGGTCAGCACACGAGCGGAGACGCCGCGTCGATGCTCCGCACCGCAGGGCTCTCACCCGTCGTTCTCGGTCCGAAGGAAGGGATCACGCTCATCAACGGAACGCAGGCACACACCGCCATCGCGGCGCTCGCGCTCTGCGATGCTCGACGTCTGTGGGAGACCGCGCACGTCGCGGGCGCCGCATCCCTGGAAGCACTTCTCGGGACGCCCGTTGCGTTCGACGCGCGCATCCACGACGCGCGCGGTCAGTCGGGACAACAGCGGTCAGCCGCGCTGCTCCGCGAGCTGCTCGCGGACAGTGAGATCCGTGAATCGCACAGGCATGGCGACCCGCGCGTGCAGGACGCCTACTCGCTGCGGTGTATGCCGCAAGTGCACGGGCCCGTCGCGGACGCCATCGACTTCACCGAGTCGCTGGTCGCGCGCGAGCTCAACGCCGCGACGGACAATCCGCTCGTATTCGAGAACGGCGAGCTGCTCAGCGGGGGCAATTTCCACGGGCAGGCCGTAGCGCTCGCGCTCGATGTGCTCGCGATTGCCCTTACGAACCTCGCCACGATCGCCGAGCGGCGCATCGACCGGCTGGTGCACCCTGACCTCAACCAGGGGCTGCCGCCGTTCCTCACGCAGGACGCCGGCGTGTGCTCGGGGTTCATGATGGCGCAGGTCACCGCGGCGGCGCTGGCGAGCGAGTGCAAGATGCTGTCGCACCCGGCCAGCGTCGACACGATTCCCACGGATGGCAGCAAGGAAGACGTTGTCCCCATGGCGATGGGCGCCGCCTGGAAGCTCCGCCGCGTGGTGCGCAACGTGCAGCACATCCTGGCCATCGAACTCATGTGTGCTGTGCAGGGGGTCGACTATCGACGCCCGCTGCGAGCCGCACGCGGTGTCGAGGATGCCCGCGCGATTGTGCGTGAGCTCGTGCCACCGTTGGCCGAAGATCGTGTTCTCGCGCCGGACATCGCAGCGCTCGCCGCGGCTGTCGCGGCGGGGCGTTTCACAGACATCGCGTTCGTCACCGCATGACCGCAACCTCGGTTTCCGCGCCTTCACACTCGGGTGCACACAGCTCGGCTCGCGAAGTGCGGGCGCCTCGCGGGCGCACGCTGTCGTGCAAGGGGTGGCAGCAGGAAGCCGCGCTGCGGATGCTGATGAACAATCTCGACCCCGACGTCGCCGAGCGCCCTGACGACCTTGTCGTGTACGGTGGGACGGGTCGGGCCGCGCGATCGTGGGAAGCGTTCGACGCCATCGTGTCGGCGCTGCGTCATCTCGACTCGGACGAGACGCTCCTCATTCAGAGTGGGAAGCCGGTAGCGGTCTTTCGCACACACGCCAGCGCGCCGCGTGTGCTCATCGCGAACAGCAACCTCGTGGGCCGCTGGGCCACCTGGGAAAAGTTCAGGGAGCTCGAGCGGTTGGGCCTCACGATGTACGGCCAGATGACGGCCGGCTCGTGGATCTACATCGGCACGCAGGGAATCCTGCAGGGGACGTTCGAAACGTTCGGCGCGGTCGCTCGCCGACACTTCGGCGGCTCGCTCGCCGGCCGGCTCGTGCTCACCGCTGGCCTCGGCGGCATGGGCGGCGCACAGCCCCTGGCGGCGACGATGAACGGCGCGGCGTTCCTCGGTATCGACGTGGACGAGTCGCGGATCGACAAGCGTCTCGCGACCGGATACATCGACCGCAAGACGACGAGTCTCGACGACGCGATCGCCTGGACTCGTCAGGCGTGCGACTCGGGAACGGCGCTCTCCGTGGGGCTCGTCGGGAACGCCGCGGAGCTGCTTCCCGAGCTGGTGCATCGTGGCGTCGTGCCGGATGTGCTCACCGACCAGACGAGCGCGCACGACACGCTGAACGGGTACGTGCCATCGGGGCTCACGCTCGACGCGGCGGCCGCGCTGCGGACCGCGTCGCCTGACGAGTACGTCGCGCGCGCAACTTCATCGATCGTGGCGCACGTGCGCGCGATGCTCGAGCTGCAGCGTCGCGGCGCCGTCACGTTCGACTACGGCAACAACATTCGCACGGTGGCGTTCGACGCCGGCGTTCGCGACGCGTTCGCGTTCCCCGGGTTCGTTCCGGAGTACGTGCGACCACTGTTCTGCGAGGGCAAAGGGCCGTTCCGTTGGGTCGCGCTCTCCGGCGATCCCGCCGACATCCGTCGCACCGACGACCTGGTGCTCGAGCTGTTTCCGCACGACGAGCACCTTCGACGGTGGATTACCATGGCGCGCGAGAAGGTTCAGTTCCAGGGCCTTCCGGCTCGCATCTGCTGGCTCGGCCAGGGCGAGCGCGCGCGATTCGGCGTCGCGCTGAACGATCTCGTGGCAAGCGGTGAGCTCTCCGCGCCGATCGTGATCGGCCGCGATCATCTCGATACCGGCAGCGTGGCGTCGCCGTTCCGCGAAACGGAAGCGATGAAGGATGGCAGCGACGCCATCGCCGACTGGGCGATTCTGAACGCGCTGCTCAACGTCGCGAGCGGGGCGAGTTGGGTGTCGTTTCATCACGGCGGTGGCGTCGGCATCGGCAACTCGCTTCATGCGGGGCAGGTGATCGTCGCCGACGGAACACCTGAGATGCGCGTGCGTCTCGAGCGTGTGCTCACGAACGACCCCGGCATCGGCGTGGCGCGGCACGCGGACGCCGGGTACGAGCGTGCGGTCGAGACCGCAGCTCGTGAGGGGCTGACGCTCCCGATGGTCAAGCGTTAGGCACGACCACCCGCATCGGTTCCTGGTTCCCAGTTCCCCGTTCCCGGCCTCCCATGCTCTCGGCGCGCTTCAAGCCCTACCACGTTCCGCTCTTCCTCGCGAAGTACGCGTACCTCACGGCGCGACGGCGGCCGATCCTCGTGCACTTCGAGGTCACGATGCGCTGCAACGCGCGGTGCGGCTTCTGTGATTACTGGAAGACGCCCGCCGATGCCAAGGACCACGAGGTCAAGAGCTTCGCGGACGCGGCGAAGTTCTTCAACCCGATGATGGTGACGTTCACCGGCGGGGAACCGACGCTGCGCCGCGACCTCGAGGATCTCGTGTCGGCGGTGAGCCGCGCGATCCGCATCAAGTACATCACGATGATCACGCACGGCGGCATGCTGACTCCCGAGCGCGCCATGTCGCTGTGGCAGGCCGGGATCAATCAGTTCAGCATCTCGCTCGATTACCTCGACGGACGTCACGATACGGCGCGCGGAATTCCCGGGCTGACGGCGAAGATCTTCAAGAACACCGCCATCATGCGCGAGCAGGGGATCGACTCGATCCGCTTCAATGCCGTGATCAAGGATGACAATCTCGATCAGATTCTCCCGATCGCCAGGCGAGCGGCGGAGGTCGGCTGCGGGGTCAACTTCAGCGTCTACACCGACTCGAAGAACGGAAACAAGGCGCACCTCGTGCGTGACGAGCAGCTCGCCTCGATCGACAAGCTCGTCGCGGACCTGCTCGCGTTCAAACGGCGGAAGCGTGGCGTCATCATGAACTCCGACTACTACATCGAGCAGATCCCGCGGTACATGCGCGGCGAAATGAAGGAGCCGTGTCAGGCGGGCATTCGCACGATTCACATCGACCCGACGGGGCATGTGAAGCGCTGCCCCGATTTCCCGGTCGACTTCCACTGGTCCGAGTACCAGGAGTACAAGCCGATCGATTGCAACGCGTGCTATTACGCGTGCCGCGGCGAGGCGCAGGCGCCGTTGCGACTGTCTCGCGTACGAGACGTCATGGCGTAGCGCCAAAAACGGGCTACTGACGACTGATTACTGTCTACTGAACACTGAAAACTGAAAACTGATCACTGGTTCGGCTCCCGATGGTATCCTCGAATTGCACATCGGAGAAAGCCAGTGATCAGTCATCAGTTTTCAGTGATCAATTTTCAGTAACCAGTTTGTCCGTTTCGCCGTTCGCGGTTCCCTGGTTCAGTGCCCGGTCCCGTCAGACCCCGCCGCATGCGCTCATCTCTCCTCTTCGTCAACGCTTCGCAGGTCGTCACGTGTCGAGGACCGGCTCGAGCGCGGCGCGGAACCGAGATGCGTGATGCGGCGATCGAGAACGGGCTTGCCGTTGTCGTTACCGGGGAGACCATTGCGGCAGTCGGTCAGCGCTCAGCGCTCGAGGCGGACTTTCCGGACGCTGAACCCGTGGACTGTGGCGGGCGGCTGCTGACGCCCGGCCTCGTGGATTCCCACACACACGCCATTTTCGGGAAGCCGCGGTTCGAGGAACAGGAGCTCCGCGCGGCCGGCCTCGACTATATGGAGATCGCCCGAAGGGGCGGTGGAATCCATTCCTCCGTGCGTGACCTGCGATCCAGGGGTGAGGAGACCCTCTTCGATCTGGCGGGCCCACGGATCGCCCGGCTCATGGCGAGCGGCGTCACAACGGTGGAAGTCAAGTCCGGGTACGGTCTTACGCTGGAGGACGAGCTCAAGTCGCTGCGCGTCATCCGTTCCCTGGCCGAGAGAATGCCGGTTCGGCTGGTGCCGACCTGGCTCGGCGCTCACGAAATCCCGATGGAATACAGGGATGCGCCATCGGGACGTTCCGATTACGTGCGGTTGCTCGTCTCTACGATGCTCCCCGCCGTCACGTCGGGGGGCCTCGCCCGTTTCGCGGACGTGTTCTGCGAGCCGGGCGTGTTTACGGTCGAGGAGGCGAGAACGATTCTGACGGCAGCGCGGCAGGCCGGCCTGGGGCTCAAGCTCCACGCCGACGAACTCCGTCCGTCCGGAGGAGCCGAGCTCGCCGCAGAGATCGGGGCAACGTCCGCCGATCATTTGGCAGCCATCTCCGAATCTGGGATCCGCGTGCTCGCTGCGTCCGACACGGTTGCAACGCTTCTTCCGGGGACGATGATGTTCCTCGGCAAAGACCGGCAGGCCCCAGCGCGCGCCCTCATCGACGCGGGCGCAGCCGTCGCCCTCGCCACCGACTTCAATCCCGGGACGTCGCCGACGACGAACTTCCCGCTCATCATGGCGCTCGGCGTGAGCCAACTGCGGATGAGCGCGTCCGAAGCCTTCGTCGCGGCAACCGTCAACGGAGCCGCTGCGCTCGGCCTGGCCGATCGCGTCGGGCAGATCGCGCCAGGATTCTCCGCCGACCTCGCGCTCTTCGATGCGAGCGATGCTCGCGAGCTTCCATACTGGTACGGCGAGCGACTGTGCGCGGCATCCTGGGTGCGCGGCAAAGTTTGTCATCGCCCTGACCGTCTCGCCGGCGTGCCCGGCGTCGACCGCGGAACCGTCACGCTCTGATGTCCACCGCCGCCAAGCTGAAGAAGCGAGCCATTGAGCTCGAGCAGAAGAAACAGCTCGACAAGGCTCTCGCGCTGTACGTTCAGTTCCTCGAGGAAAGCGGGAACGCACTCGACGACGCCGACGTGCCGCTGTACAACCGCGTCGGGGACCTGATGCTCCGCACGGGCAATGTGTCGGACGCGTTGAGCTACTACGAGAAAGCCGTCGACATGTACGCGGAACGCGGCTTTCACAACAACGCGATCGCGCTCTGCAACAAGGTGCTCCGACAAGCGCCGGGCCGCGCGTCGATCTACTACAAGCTCGGGAGGATCAGCGCGACGAAGGGCTTCAAGACCGACGCGAAGAAGAACTTCCTCGAGTATGCCGACCGCATGCAGAAGGCGGGGCAGATCAACGAGGCGTTCCGCGCGCTGAAGGAGTTCGCTGATCTTTGCCCGGACCAGGATGACATCCGCCTGATGCTGGCGGAGCAGCTCTCGAAGGAGAACCGTCAGGACGAGGCGCTCGAGCAGCTGCAGAAGCTGCACGATAGGCTCGACAGCGAAGGCCGCATGGCGGAGGCACGCGCGACGGCCGACCGCATGAAGTCGATCGATCCCGAAGCGGTGCCGCGCGTGTCGGGCTCCTACCGTCCGCAGAAGTCGAACGACCTGATCTTCCTCGATACGTCGTTCGAGCAGCAGACCACGCGCCCGCGGCAGCCAGCGCCGCCACCGAGTCGTCAGGTGAGCGACCCGGATCTCGTCGTCCTCACGCTCGGTGACCGGCCTGACACGCCGATCTCACCCGCGCACAACGCTGCCATCGCGGACGCGTTCAGCCTCGACATCACGACGCCGGACGGCGGCAGCACAGCGCTCGACGACATCGCTCTCGACGACGACGCCGAGGCGCCTAACGAGCTCCCGATGCTCGACGTGTCGGGCTCGTTCCGCGTGGCCGCACCGGTTGACGACGCACCCGGCGATGAGCTGCTGATCACCGATAGCACGCTCGTCGCCTCATCGATCGCGCCGAGCCACGAGGCCGCGGAGCCGGTTGCGTCGGACGCGGCATTCGACCTTCCGTCCGATGTCGACGGCGGTGCGCCCGATATCGCGCACGCCGAAACCGGCTCGCTCGGCGTCGGCGCTCAGGCCGACCCACCGCCGGTGGATCTCGTCGAGCCGTCGATCTATGTCTCCGGCGCGCCGCTCGGCGTGGATTACGCCGCTGACCTCGCCGCAGGGAGCGAGCTCGAGTCCGATGCGTCGGGGAATGACCTGTTCGACTTCAGGGCCCCGCCACGGTCCGACGACTTTGGCATGACCGCGGAGCCGGCCATCGGTCTCGATCCGGACGTTGCGTTCCCGTCGCTCGATTTCGATGACGTCGCCCTCCCGTCCGCCGACGATGTGACTTCGGGTGCCGGGCTCGCCGCGGCGCTGGCCGAAGGGTCGTTAGGTACGGGGAACGGCATCGAGCTCGATGGCGAATCCGACCCGCTCGGCGGCAGCATGGACCTGCCTCCCGCAGACGAGATCTCGTTCCAGGCCGACCCGGCGGCGCTGATCGAGGAAGCCATCGGTACGCAGAGCGTCGACGCGTCAAGCGAGGGACTCGGCGGTATCGAACTGGAGTGGCCAGCCTCGCTCGGTGCCGAACAGTCCTCCGATTCGACTGCCGAGGATGGCGGCATGCCGCTCGACGTCGAGCCGGTGGCGGATCTCGAGCCGGCGCTCGCCGACGATTCCGTCGTCGAGGAAATCGCTCGCGACGTGACGGACGATGTCGAGCTGGTGAGGGATGTCGACCTTCCATCGGCTGACGAGGCGATCACCGCTCGCAACACCGTGGCGACAAGCAGCGCGTCACTCGCGATCGAGCCCACGCCGACTCGTGCCGACATCATCGCTCCGCGAACACCGACGCCGGCTTTCGCGGTCGATCCGTTCCAGGCGCGACGCGAGCGCGCTGAACGCCTCCTCGAAGCCGGCGGCCGTGCTGCCGGCATCGCGGAACTCGAGGTTTTGTCCACGGAGCTGGAGGCCGTCGCCGATCTCGAGCGCGCGCTGACGATCGTGGACGAGCTCATTCGGCTCTCGCCCGACTCGATCCGGCACCATCAGAAGCGCGTCGAGCTCGCGTTCCGTGCGAGTCACCGTCCGAAGCTCATCGACGCGTACATCGACCTGGGCGACGCCCTGTTCCGATCGGGCGAGGAGCGGAAGGCGCTCGTCGTGTACCAGCGCGTTCTCGAGCTCGCGCCGGACGACGCACGCGCCCGCGTCGCGCTCGACTCGGTGCGATCCGCATCGCCGGCCGCCGGGTCCGACGTCGTGTCGACCGCCGCGCCCGTTCGGCAGACAACAGTCGCGCAGCCCGCGCCGGCGCGCCCGCCGGCCCCTCCCGCGCAGCATCCCGCGCGCTCGGGGAACGGGCTCGGCGCTCAGCCGCCTGCCACGAGGAAACCGTCGCCGCTCGATCGCAGCGCCGCGAGCAGCGATTTCGTCGACCTCGGCGACTGGCTCCGCGCGGCCGAAGCCCCGAAGTCCACTCGCATGGTCGCCGAGGAGAAACCTCCGACCGGTGACGAGCAGGCCGACTTTCAGGAGATGCTCAAGCGGTTCAAGCAGGGGGTGGCCGACAACGTCGACGACGAGGACTACGAGAGCCATTACGACCTGGGCGTCGCGTACAAGGAGATGGGCCTCATCGACGAGGCCGTGGCCGAGTTTCAGAAGGCGCTTCGCGGAACGCACCACCGCGTCCGGTCGTACGAGGCGCTCGGGCAGTGCTTCGTCGAGAAGGAACAGTATCAGGTCGCGTCGTCCGTGTTGTCCCGGGCCATGGCGCTCGGCGAGGGCGACGACCATCATCTGGTCGGCGTGCTGTACCTGATGGGCCGCGCAACCGAGGCTCTCGACCGTCCCAGCGACGCACTCGATTATTATCAACGAGTGTTTGCCGTCGACATCGAGTTTCGCGATGTTGCGGAACGGATAAGCGCGATCGCACGGAAGGCGACTTGACCGCACGAGCCAATAGCTCACCCCCGCTAGCCGACACGCTCCGGCATATTCAGTCGCCCGTCCAGGACGGGTTGCGCCAAGTCGTAGACGAGATGTGGCGAATCGTCGCCACCGACAACCCGCTGGTGACAGACGTCAACGCGCATCTTCTGCTCGGGAAGGGGAAGATGGTGCGGCCGACGCTGCTGCTCCTCGCGAGCCGTGTGGACGGTGCCGCGGAGCCACGAGCGACGACCCTTGGCGCGGTGGCCGAGCTCATTCACCTGGCGACGCTCGTCCACGACGATGCCGTCGATCACTCCGTCATGCGGCGCGGCCGCCCGACGATCAACGCCCTGTTCAGCCACCAGGTGTCGGTGATCATGGGCGATTTCCTGTACTCGCGAGCGCTTTCGGAGCTGGTTCGCCTGGGAGACATGGCGCCGCTGGCCGTCTTCACGGCCGCGTCGAACGCCCTGACGCTCGGCGAGATGCGGCAGCTTGCCGCGCTCGACGCGCTGGCATTTTCCGAGCACGACTACGACACGCTCATCGAGTCCAAGACCGCCTCGCTGTTCGCGGCCGCGTGTGAGGTCGGGTCATTGTGCGGGGCGGAGCGTTACCGCGGCGCGCTGACCCGGTTCGGCCAGAGACTCGGAATGGCCTTCCAGGTCGCCGACGATCTCCTCGACTATACCGAAGCCCAGGAGACGACCGGCAAGCCGACCGGGCTCGATCTTCGGGAGCACAAGGTCACGCTGCCGCTCATTGCCGCGCTCCGGACCATGTCGCCTGCGGCTCGAAGGCGGGTAGACACCCTGTTTGCCGACCCGACCCCGGAAGACGGCCTCATCGCCGAAGTCGTCGAGATCGTGCGCGAGGAAGGCGGGCTCGAGTATGCGCGGCGCCGAGGCGAGGATTTCGCTCAGGAAGCTGAAGAAGCATTGGCCGAGCTGCCGTCGAGCCCGTACCGGAATTCTCTCGGCGAAGCGATCGGCTACGTCATGGACCGGCGGTCGTAATGGCGACCCGGAACTCGTCGAAGCACCGTCCGCTGTTCCACGGTGTAGTATTGGCGATCGGGTTCATTGTCGGTGGGTTCATGACCCAGTTCGCTCGGAAGTTCCTTCCGGTGGGCGCGGTCAAGGAGTTTCTGACCACCGGCGTGACACCCTCGGTTGGCCCACTGCCGCTCGATCTCGTTATCTTGAAGTTCGCCATCGGGCCGATCGCGCTCGACGTGTCACTGCTGAGTCTCGTCGGCGTCCTGATCGCCTACCTCATCGCACGATCGCTGTTCTAGGAGACGATATGAATTTCGGCAACATGGGGTTCATGGAGATCCTCCTCATCCTCATCGTCGTCCTGCTGCTGTTCGGCGCGAAGCGGATCCCGGAGATCGCGCAGTCGATGGGGAAGGGGATTCGCGAGTTCAAGAAGAGCGTGTCGGATGTGGACCGTTCGATCCGCGAACCGGAGCGCGACTCGCGCATCGATCGCGACTATTCGACGGACCGGCTGCAGAACGCCGCGCACGATGTGACCGCGAAGGAAGAGCAGCCGGAGCCGAAGCGCTTGCTGAGCTAGCGCGCTCGGCGCGCCAGCTCAGCGCGAGTCGTCAGCTGGTACTCGGTAGCCGGAAACTGCAAACCCTCGGGACGCTCGCGGAGCGTCCCGAGGGTTCATCGTTTTGGACTAGCGAGTACGCGACGATCGCCTAACGACGGCGCCGCGACCGGCGAAGCGCGGTCAGCGCTATGTCTGTCGCGCAGCTGCAGCGAGCTTCTTGCGGTTGTCCTCGATGTCCGCGTCTTCACGAAGCTGTTGCAGGAATGCCTGCACGCGCTGCTGGCGAAGCCCCTGCATCATGCGCAGACGCTGTGTCGCTTTCTGATCTTCCCACGCTTTGCGATCCGCCTCTGTCCGCTGATCGACGCGCATCACGACCACGGCGTCGTCGGTGCGAATCGGGTTGCTGACGGCTCCGATCGGGAGCGAGAAAGCCGCGCCGACCGCCTGGTTGAGTCGACCGATTCCCGGAATGAAGGCCCCGCGTGTGAACGTCTCGCTCTTCGTCACGACAACGTTCTGCGATGCGGCGGCGGCTTCGAGCGTCGAGCCGGACGCTGCCGCGGCGAGCGTCTTCGCGCGCGCCTCGAGCTGGTCGAGCTTTTTCTGTGTCATGAGGCGACGGCGAATCTCATCGCGAGCTGCATCGATCGAAGGGAGACCGCCTTCGACGATCGTGTCGAGGCGCGCGAGGATGTATCCCTCCTCCGAGTCGAACAGCTCGCTCGTCTCGCCTGCCTTCACCCCTGAGAATGCCCATGCGCTCACGCTCGGCACGTACTGGCCGGCGATCGTGAGCGGTTCGCCTTCGAGGGCGACGCCGCGCGTCGGCGTGAGGTTCAGCACTTTCGCCGCGCTGTCGAAGCGTTCCGGCACGTCCTGCGTCGCCGCAATGTTCGCGAGCGAATCTGCCTTGCGATCGGTACGAGTCGCTGACGAATCGCTCTGCCCGAAGCGGAGCAGAATATGACGCACGGCGATCGTGTCGGCCTTCTTCTCATCGACCTTGATGAGGTGCAGGCCGAACTGTGTCTCGACAGGCTCGGAGATCTGCCCGGGGTTGAGCGCGAACGCGGCCTTCTCGAACGCTTCGACGAAGCGCCCGCGCGGGCCTCGACCGAGCGATCCCCCCTGCGGGCCGGAGATCGTGTCGGACGACTCGCGCTTGGCCACGTCCTCGAAAGACGCGCCCTTCGCGATCTCGTCGCGAATCGCGACCATGCGCGCACGAACCGAGGCGGAATCGGCCGCGGTCACCGTGCGCGGAATGCTCAGGATCGAGACCGAGGCGCGTCCGGGACGCTCGAGCTCCTTGCGATGGGAATCGAAGTAGGCGCGGATCTCCGAGTCGCTGATGGAAATCCCGGAATCCGGGATGGCCGCCGGGTCAAACGCGACGAACGAGACGCGGGCGGAGTCGTTCTGGTCGCGATACGCGCGCCAGAGCTCATCCTCGGTGACGAAGACTTCCGACGCGAGCTGCTCGAACAGCTTCGCACGCGGGATCTCGCTGCGGTAGTAATTCTCGAGCTGGAAGTAGAGCCCCTGCTGCCGCGCGGCGGCGCTCTTGATGAACCGCTGGTACTTCTCCATGTCGAACCGCCCGTCCGTCTGAAGCTCCGGCGACTGCTGGAACTGAGGCGGGGGACTGAATTGCGCCGCCTGGACAATCTCCTCGTCTGTGACGCGGATTCCACGGCGCTTGTACTCCTGCTCAAGGAGCACGTTCTGAACGATCTCGTCGAAGACGGCGTTCCGGATTTGCTCTTCCTCATCCAGCGTCAACGACCGGCCGCGCTGCTGCTGCTCCTGCTGAATTCGTTGCTGAGCAGCCTGCATCCACGTCAGATATGGGACGTCCTCACCGTTGACCTCGGCAACCGCGGTACCGGTCGTGACCGGTGCAGTTCCGAGCAATCCGGACGTTTCGGTAAAGAGGAACACGCCGACGAACGTGACGACGACGAAGATCCAGATGTACTTGGCGGCGCTCCGCATCGATTGCAGCACGGCGCGTAACTCCTCAGGCGGTGGGGCGGTTGTGGCGGGGGAAAAACGGGGTGATGCAGGACGCGAATAGTAGGCGTTCGCGATAGCTAAAATCAAGAGAGAGTGTCACTTCTGATTGACTTGGGTCGTCAGGAGAATATACTTCGACCGGTCTCGCCGCCCGGGTTGCGCGGCGCTCCAGAGGTCTTTGAATGGCCAGCACCGCCCGCCTTGACGAGCTGAAGAAGAAGTTCGACGAGAACCCGCGACGCTACTTCGCCCCGCTGGCGAACGAGCACCGCAAGTCCGGAGACCTGGAGCAGGCGATCGCCCTCTGCCGCGCGCACCTACCGCAGCAACCGGCGCACATCAGCGGCCACATCGTACTGGGTCAGGCGCTGTTCGAGGCCGGGCAACTCGACGAATCCCGCGAGACGTTCCACACCGCGCTCGACCTCGATCCGGAAAACCTGATCGCGCTCCGCTACCTGGGCGACATCGCGCGCACCGGCGGTGACATCCCGACGGCGCGTTCCTGGTACCAGCGCGTCCTCGAGGTTGATCCGCGAAACGACGAGATCGAGTCGCTCATTCGCGATCTCGACGCGCCTCCGGCCGAGCACCTCGCGCCGGATGCCGGCGCGAGCGAGTCGCCCCCGACGGTGGCTGCCGCAGTGGCGCCCCAGGCCTCGGTGACCGCGTCACCGCCGGCGCCAGCTTCGCCGGCTGACGACTCACGATTTGCCCCGCTGACGCTCGACCAGCTCGAGTCGGACACGGATCTTTTCGCTCCGAGCGGCGACGCAACCGCATCGCAACGCGGTTCGGACTCGTTCGATGCCAATGCCGCGTGGACCTCGGAGTCACCGACGGCCGAGACGCCGCTGCTCGACGTTCCGGAGCTCGATCCGTTCGAAATGCCGCGGTCCGGCACAGCCGAGTCGCTGTTCGACATCTCCGCCCCTGCTGAGCCGAGCCAGGCAGACCTGGTGCTCGACGAGCTCGCGATGTCAGCCGAGCCGATGGACATCGGCGAGCTCGCCGCGGCGCCCACCGAAGGGCAGGGCAGAACGCCAGCCGCGCCGGCATCAGAGCTCGAGGAAGGCGCATTCTACCTCGAGCCTCCGCCAGCCGCGCCGACACAAAACTGGTCGGCGCCCGCGACCAGCGAGGCAGCCGCAACGCCGCCGGACGAGCGGCTCCGGGAGCGCGTCGATGTCCCCGAGGTCGCCGCATCGTACGACGAGGCGCACGCGCTCGATGCGAGCTGGGAGGTCGAGCCGGCCCCGTCCCCGGTCGCGGAGCTGCCTAACGTGGCGGCGCCCGAGCCGGAGCGCGCGGTTCCCGCGGCGACGTTCGAGGCCGCAGCGCCGGTGGATGACGGGCTCGGACTCGAAGTCATGGAGTTCGTGCCGCCGAGCAGAAGCAACGACGCGCCGAGTCAACCGTTGCAGGTCGAGGCCGATCCGCTCGTGGGACACATGCCCGAGCTGTCAGCGTCGTCGTCCGGCCCGCGCCCCGATGCCTTCGTCACCGAGACGATGGCCGAGCTGTACCTGCAGCAGGGCTTCACCAACGAGGCGCTCGCCGTGTACCACGAGCTCCTCACTCGAAATCCCGACGACACGAGTCTCCGCGACCGAATCCAGCAGATCGAAAGCGGCTCAATGTCGAGCCTGGGGATGGCGACGCTATCCGAGAACGTCGTCGAGTCGGCGCGCAAGCGGCAGACAGAGCGGCCGACGCGCTCCGTGCGGTCGTTCTTCGCCTCGCTCGCTGGCCGGCGCGCCCCGCAACCGCAGCCCGCACAGCCCGAGCCGGTCGAGTACTACGCGGACGCCGAGCCCGAAGCCGCACCGACCGCAGACGCGTCCGCGTGGCCGACCGAGGAGTCGGACCCGGTGGCGGCGGAGTCGCAAGCGCTGGGTTACGACCTGGAGCTCGCGGAGCCGGATGCGTCGTCGGCGCCGAGCGTCGAGGCGGCCAAGTCTGCCGCCGAGCAGATGGCGTCGTTCGACCCCTTCGCCGACACGGGCGACACGTGGGACCCGACGCCGCCAGCCGCCGGCGCGGCGCCTAACGAGGTGAGCGGCATCGAGGATCCGTTCCCGACCGCGCAGGCGCCCTCACCGGTGGCGTTCGACAACCCGTCGCCAGAAGCCATTCCGTTCCCGACGCCGACGCCGGAGCGAACGCCCGAGCCGCGAGCCACGCCGCGCTCGCTCGAGGATCTGTTCCCCGAGAGCTCGGCGACGCCGCGCTCCGACGCGGCGGCGCAGACGCTCGCCACGGCGTTCGGACGCACGGAGCCGCAGGGCCGTCCGACCCGGGCAGCCAGCAACGAGCTGTCGCTCGATCGCGTGTTCCGCGGCGCGCCAGAAGGCGCTCCGGCCGCGGAGGGTGGCTTCTCGTTCGACCAGTTCTTCTCGGACGCCCGGTCGGCAGGCGGTGACGCCGCGGGGACGCCGCACACACCTAACGCGCCGGATGCGACGCGCCCGGGGGAGAGCAGCGGCGACTCGCACGACATCGAGCAATTCACCGCCTGGCTCGAGGGGCTCAAGAAGAAGTGAGGATCGCCGTCCTCAACGGGCCGAACCTGAACCTGCTGGGGACACGCGAGCCCTCGCTGTACGGGACGACGACGCTTCCCGAGATCGAAGCGCGGCTGCAGGATGTCGCGCGCGAGCTGCGCGTCGAGGTGGAATGCGAGCAGCATAACGGCGAGGGCGCGCTCATCGATGCGATTCAATCGCTCCGGGGGCGCGCCGACGCGGCGATCATCAACGCCGGCGCGTACAGCCACACGAGCCTCGCCATTCGCGACGCGTTCACGGCGGTCGACGTGCCGTACGTCGAGGTGCATCTCACCAACATTTTCGCGCGCGAGCCGGAGCGCCGACACTCGACGCTCGCCTCGGGTGCGCGCGCCGTGCTCTGTGGCTTCGGGGCCACCGGCTACGAGCTGGCGCTCCGGGGCCTCGCCGCCACGCTCGCGGACGCGCCGTCGAAAGCCCGCTCGACGTCACGTGGCTGACCGTCGCGAGCAGCGCATCGCGGCGCTCGTGGCATCGCTGACGACGGCGCATCTCGACGGGCTGCTGGTTACCAGCCTTCCAAACATCCGGTACCTGACCGGATTCTCCGGAACGAACGCGCTGCTGCTCGTCACGGCGCGCGACGCGTCTCTGATCACGGATTTCCGGTATCAGACGCAAGTGCGCAGCGAGGTTGGCGAGCTCGTGCGCGTCAGCGTCGAGTCGCAAAGCTTGTGGACGGGGCTGTGGCAGATCCTCGCGCAGGCGGGTCACGTCGAGGTCGCCGGCTTCGAGTCGACGCATCTGGTGCATCGGGATTTTCAGCGGCTGATCGAAGCCGGCCCGCGTCCGAAATGGCGGCCGACGATCGATCTCGTCGAAGCGCTGCGTGAACGGAAGGACGCTGACGAGGTCGCGAGCATTCGCGCCGCCGCGTCGATCGCCACGTCGGCGCTCGAGCGCACGTTGCCGCACATACGCGCAGGCATGACGGAGCTCGAGGTCGCTGGCGTACTCGAGAAATCGCTTCGCGATGCAGGGAGCGAAGCGTTCCCGTTTCCGTCGATCGTCGCCTCGGGACCGAGGTCTGCGCTTCCGCACGCGCGTTCGTCGGCGAGGACGATCTCGCGCGGTGAGTTTCTCCTAATGGATTTTGGCGCGGCGTCGGAAGGTTATTGCGCCGATGTGACCCGTACGATCGTCATTGGGAAAGCAAGCGACGAGCAACGGTCGGTGTATGACGTGGTGCGCCGTGCGAACGAGGCGGCGGCCGCGGATGTTCGGGTTGGCTTACGTGGGCGAGAGGCGGACGCGCTCGCGCGTGACTACATTGAGCGCTGTGGGTACGGTGAGGAGTTTGGCCACGGGCTCGGTCACGGCCTGGGACTCGAGGTACACGAGGCCCCGAGGCTGGCGCGCACCGCCGACGGTGTTTTGTCATCGGGTGCGGTCGTGACGATCGAACCCGGGATCTACCGGCCAGGGTGGGGGGGCGTGCGGATCGAGGATGATGTTCACCTCGCGGCGCACGGTCCCGAGCTCCTCACGCAGTTCACCCACGAGCTCCTGGAGCTCGCGTGAACCCGGAAGGGAGCCACTCGTCCATAGGGATATGATCGACCTTCGCTACGTCAAGAAGCTCATCGAGATGATGGATGGATCCTCGGTCGATTCGGTGGAAATCACCTCGGACAAAGGGATGAAGATCCGTATCTCGAAGACACCGCAGCAGCGTGGAACGGTGCAGATACCAACACCGGTCCCGATGCCTGCGCTCCTGCCCGCGGCGGTGCCGGCGCCATCAGCGCGCCTGACGCCATCGGACGGGAGCGTCGCGGTGGCCGAGCCCGACGCAGCATCACGGGCAGAAGCGACGAAGACGAAGCTGCTCGAAGTGAAGTCACCCATGGTCGGGACGTACTACGCGGCGCCGGAGCCCGGCGCCAAGCCGTACGTCGCGGTCGGCTCCCGCATCGCCAAGGGGCAGATCCTCTGCATCATCGAGGCGATGAAAATCATGAACGAGATCGAGTCGGAGTTTTCCGGCGTAGTCTCCGAAGTGGCGGTTCAGGACGCGCACCCCGTCGAGTACGGGCAGGTGCTCTTCAG
>Ga0075420_100000275_pt1 | contig 38508 bp, 77 predicted proteins | sample SoiMetdeltSBSDD4_FD_75296 | JGI IMG/M metagenome (GOLD analysis project Ga0075420, IMG submission 75296) | Bulk soil microbial communities from a Populus tree surrounding site in Tennessee, USA - Soil MetaG P. deltoides SBSDD4 | ecosystem: Environmental > Terrestrial > Soil > Tree plantation...
GGGTCATCCCCAATCGCTGTAGGTGGTGGGTCATGAACTCCAACTGGGCCCGGTACGCGGCGTTCGAGCGGCGGAGGCTGGCCACCTCCCACTCCCTGGCGTACTGGGATCCGGTGGCCGCCAGGAGCGCAGTCCGCGCCAGTTCGTCCACGGTCGCCGTGGGGAACTGGGACAGCAGGCCTTCGAGCGCCAGCGCGGCCACGGTGATGTCCTGCTCCGTGACCGGCCGGGGGTCTTCGGGGAACTTCAGTACGAACTCATGGCACCGGGCCGAAGCGTCCAGGCACCGGCCGGTGTCGTTCTCGTGATCACTGCGTTTCCGGCCGCACCGGCACAGAAGATCACCGAAGCCGTATCCGGTGCACTCACAGGACCGGGCTTCCGCTTCCGTCGCGTGGCTGCACATCACGACCACCCCCACTGATCTTGTTCTCCGACCGGGCCTTGTCCCTGGCCCGGCGCTTGATCTCACGACGATAAGGCCGCCAGAACAACCGGCACTTGATGCACAGCTCTTCGTCGTGGCGTTCGTGCATGGCCACCCCGCCCCGGGTCCCGCACTGGCGCCGGGTCCCTATCAGCCCGTCCGCCGTGGCGATGTGCGCCAGGTGGGCCAGCGTGGTGGCCCCCAGCTTGGTCCGGAGTCTCCAGGCCGCGTTTGCCACAGCCGCGTAACTGACCTGCTCCCCGGTGACGGAGGTCAGCTCCCGGGCGGCCTGGCGCAAGGACAGGCCGTCCCGCGCCAGGAGTTCCAGGAGCCGCTGTTCCTTCTGCGTGATTGGACCACCCAGCGGAGGCCGGGTCCCGCTCACGACAGGATCCCCATCCGGTGCGCCGTGTGGACGGCGGACGCGCGGTCGTGGACACCCAGCTTCCCGAAGATCAGGTTCAGGTGGTCCTTGACCGTGGATTCCGCGATCTCAAGACGGACGGAGATCTCCGGGTTCGTCAGGCCGTGGGCAACCAGGTGCAGTACTTCGTACTGCCGGTCACTCAGGATGTTCTCCGCCATGCCCCAACCTCCTTTCCGCTGGCGGGTGTTACTGCTTTGCCGGACGCATGGTCCGCCACGTGCTCTGGTTCGTACAGGTGATCCGGACCCCCTGGCCCTTGCGCACGTCCCAGCCGTAGAGCGTGACCACCGGCACCAGGTAGCTCAGGCCGCCGTACGCGTAGATCAGGTACGACGACAGGACCCGGTCCAGCCGGATGTCCCGGGTGGTCCAGGACTCTTCGCCCCTGTTCGTGTCCAGGAACTCCTGGCTGATGATGTCCCCGGGCTTCAGGTCCCGGGATTCGGTGAGCCGCTTCTCTGCGAGCTGGATCAAGGTTTCCATGGGATCTTCCGGTCTCGGTCTGGGGATCACTGTCCCGGCCTGAAGCCGGGCGGCACGTCCGTGGGGAGTACCAGGGACGTCAGGGAGGATGACTCCTCCATGATCTTCTGACCGGCGGCCACACCGTTGACCCGGTCGAAGAACGCCGTGAAGGTCGTGGAGTGGGTCCGGAAGGTTACGGCCAGCCGCTGGCCCTGACGCGTCTGTACCGTCGCGAAGGTCATTTCCATGGGGCCTTCGGACAGCATCCGGTTCCCCGTGTCGTAGGGCGTCCTGTCCATGGGCTGGACCTTCCCCTGGGAAAGATCCACCCCGTTCATGTCGTTGTTCATGCTGTCCCTTCAGGGATCCTGATCTCCATGTGCTGGAAGTCCCCGTCCTCCGGGTCCAGCAGGTGGTGAAGCTCCACGTCCGGGAGGCCGCCGCCGTGGTGGCGCTCCAGGATCTTTTGCCAGTCTTCCTCCGTGATCTTCATCTTGGTCCCACCTCTTCGGCCCGGAGCGCGGCGGCCCTGTGTCCCGCGATCAAGCCTCAGTACCCCTGACGGGATTCGAACCCGTGCTCCCGGATTGAAAGTCCGGCCGTGCTAGGCCGCTACACCACAGGGGCATGCGGAGGCCGGAGACCGGCCCCCTTGATCGTTCTAGATGAAGCTGACCAGGATCACGATCAGGATCACGGCCAGCAGGATGAGCACCAGGTCCCGGAGACTGATCACGGCGTGATCACCTTGAACAGCACCAGGTCCGCCAGGAGCACTCCCAGGGCGATACCCCACAGAAGCGCACTTCCCAGGTTGGGCATGTCGTCGCCTCCCTTCTCAGGGAAAGCGTGTACCCCCGCCCGGTCTCGGTCTCAGGGAGTGCACCCGAAGTCGATCAGTGCGCCCGGATCGCACTTGCGCTCATCCGTCTGGGTCTGGGCCGGGGGCTTGTAGTCGCTGGACCCGGCGCCTTCACCGGAGTTGTTCTGGATCAGGAACCAGATCACCACGGCTCCGATCACCCACTTCCACAGGCCGCCGCCCTTGCTCCGGCCGCCCCCGCACAGCGGACAGAACCCGCCCTGGGTCTGGCCGCTGTTCCTCCGTACCGATGCCACGATCACTCCCTTCCGTGAGGACAGGGCGAAGCCCCCGGCGCCGTTCTCCCGGGGGCTTCACCGTGCTCCAGCGGATCAGGACTCCTGGGGCCACCAGATGCGCTGTACGTCCTTGCGGACTTCGGGCCGGGGGCCCTGGGCCACCGGCTCCTCCCGTCCGCTCCTACGGGCCGCTGTGGCCTTCCTGCGGTCCACCCTGACCTGTCGCTGGGCCATGTCCCCACTCCCCTTCCGACCGGCCTTCTTCGGCCAGCCGATGGCGGAGCTGTCGGCCCAGTTGTTCGGCCCTGGCTCCGTATGCCACAGTCTCCGGTCCCAGGGCTTCGCGCGCGGCCAGCGTACGAATGTCGCCCATGGTCAGCCCGGTCATGAACCCCACGCCGTAGACCCCGGAGGTGGCCATGACGACCACCGTGGAGTCAGGTACCTGGGGCCAGTTGTCCACGAAGTGCTGGAGCCGTTCCGCCAGGTTCTGGGGCGGGTCCGGCCACAGCTTCCGTATGTCGTCCGTCACGATCTTGGTTCTCCGTTCTGACCGGAGATTACCTCCCCGGCCAGGAGTGGAAGTGGATCAGCAGGTGGGGTCACCGGGTACCACGGCCAGGGCCGCGTAGGCGGAATCCCCGTGGTAGGCGACGTACACCCGGTTGCCGTGGTCACACTTCGTGGCCGCGTTGGAGAATCCGTCCGGGAAGCGGATCAGGTCAGCCGGGTCCCCGTTGTCAACGCGGGAACGGGGAGCGTCCTTGAAGGGCTCCGTGAACTTTGCCCCACAGGCCGTAGCACCGAACCCCAGCGCCAGCAGGGTCGCCACCAGGATGGCCACCGTGCGGACGCGGATGGTCCGGGGGACCCTCTTCGTCTCAGTCTTCGTCTCGGTCATCTGTCGTTCCCTTCTCCCGGCTCCATGCCAGGAAGTTCTTCAGGTAGATCCAGGCGTACGCCAGCGTCCCGGGGATGAACCCCCACTGGCGCGTCTGTACGGAGTAGGCCAGCCACAACGACTGGGTCACCAGGCCCAGGGCCCAGCCCCACCGGATCTTCCGCCCGGCCAGGTACAGGCCCAGCAGGCCGAAGGGCGCCAGCACGTACGACCACCAGGCCGTCATAGCCGGGACACCACACCGGGGTGACCGGCGGCCACGCAGTCCTTGACCCCGGCCCCGGGGACGCACGTGCACGCCCCCAGGCCGTACCCGGCGGGGAGTCCGCGCCGGACGTTCTCCTTACGCCACCACTGGGCCGCTCCGGCCCGGGTGCGGCAGTTCAGGCACCAGTGCCCACCCAGCCGGTCCGGTGCGTGCCAGCCCTTATCCCTGGCGGCCTGCTCCATGGAGGTCTTCGTGACCCCGTCCCCGCGCTCCAGGTTCCAGATGATCACTGCTCCGCAGCGGCCGTCACAGGCCAGGCTCTTCTGGAACATTGGCGATCACCTCCCGGATCTTCTTCAGGGAGGGAGCGTCCATCCAGACACCCTTTCCGGCCGGACGCCAGATCTTGGAGAAGACCCGGTACGTCTTCCCGCCGGTGGCCCGGGTGTGCCATGTGACCTTGAAGCGCTCCCCGCCCTTCGTGCCCACCTCCACGGAGAAGAACGGATCTCCCGCGCTGTCGCGCTGTACAGGGACCGCGAAGAAGGACCACCCGTGATCACGGGCGAAGGCCGCCAGGGAGCGCGCGGCCTTCACGTCCTCCGGGATGTCCTCCAGATTATTGATCATCGGGCCGTCAGCTCCGCCAGCTTCACGATCGTGTCGGACAGGGTCTGGGTCACCAGGACCACAGTGATCAGCACGGCGTAGAACCTGCCGTTGGAGATCTTGTGCTTGGCCGACGATCGCCACGAACGGCGGCGCCGGGCTGTGGGTGCGGTAGCGGTCGTCATGATCTTGTCTCTCTCGTCTCGGTCTCGGTCGTCTTGGAAGGCCCGGCCGGATTCGAACCGGCGCACCGGTGGGGTCCCTGGTCCCCCGGCCTGGATCGTGAATCCAGGGCTCTGACCTCTGAGCTACGGGCCCCGTGGATCAGTTGAGGGCGGCCAGCTCCCGCGTCCTACGGATCTTCGCGGTGATGCCGTGGTTCATACCCTGGCCGGTCCAGCACAGGGCGTCTACGGCCTGGTCTTCCGTCTCGTGCACGACGAACGCGCACTGGGAGCACTCCTGGACGTGCTGGCTCCAGGCCTCCCACAGCCACGCGTACGGGAGCGTCGGCACGTTGTCGATCACCGGCGCCACGAACGTGACAGCATCCATGGTCTTCTCCGTCTCGGTCTCGGTCTCGCGTACCCCCAGCCGGATTCGAACCGGCGTGACTGGCATGAGAAGCCAGCAGGTTAGGCCGCTGCCTCATGGGGGCTGGCCCCGGCCGGAGCCGGGGGTCTTGCTGGTCTACCGGTAGTAGGGGCTGGAGTCGTTCCCGCCCTGGTATGTGCCGCTGGTGCTGGAACAGTCGGCGGCCACACCCAGCACGGCCAGGATCATGATCATCCAGACCACGAACCGACGGTTGATCGAATGTGTCATCCTTCGTACCTCCGCTCCTCTTCGCGTTCCAGGCGGCGGCGGGCCACCAGGAGTTCGTGGGCCCAGCACCCGTGCCACGTGCAGCGCTGGCCGTAGGACCAGTTCAGCCGGGCATGCCCGGCCAGGTCGTCCGTGTCCAGGTCCATCCAGATGTCCGACCACCCGACGTCCCAACGGGTGCCGGTCGGCCACCAGCCGGTGGCTTCGTACGCGTCGCCCTTGATGATGTGAACGCGCTGGTCCTGTTCGTAGTGCGGGCCCACCAGTTTGATCACTTCGTCGCTGACCTCCACGACGTCCACGCGCTCCACGTGGTCGAAGGACAGCGCGGCCTTCAGCACCATCCCCAGGCCCAGCCCGTTGATCAGAACGCGCCGGGCCTTCAGCTCATCCATCATGAGTACGGCCATGGCGTGGTCGCGCTTCTCCGCCGGGGTGTCGCTCATCCACAGCCGGGCCTGGCTGTACTTGTCGTCCGGGTCGTCGCCCACCACCAGCTTCGTGTACTCACCCGGCGGGATGGGGCGGCCGGACAGCGCCAGCTTCAGGGCGTGGACGGAGCCGGGCTTCACGGTGAACCGGCGGATGTGGTACCGGCCCACGGACCCTTCCGGAAGATCCACCGTCATGCGGTCCAGCCAGGTCGTCATGGGTCAGACCTCCGCCAGCAGCATGACCAGGCCGGTGATCTCCACGAACCCGGCCAGCACGGCCAGCGTGGTGGACACCGGGGTACGCGGACCACGGACTCCGTGGACTTCGCGGACGGCCTGGCCCGTGGAGTACACCAGGAACCCGGCCAGCACGGCCGCCAGGATCTTGGCCTTGTCGCTGTACGACCCTGTGAGAACCAGGATCAGCGGTACGGCACAGGCCAGGATCAGCCCCCCGGCCAGGCACCCGGCCGCCGGTTCGACGGTCTGGCGGGGCTTCTTCGCGTCCGTCAGGGCGGACAGGATCCCCACGGCGGCCAGCACCAGGAAGAGCCACAGCAGGATCTGAATCAGGATGTTCATCAGGTCCCGGTCTCCGATCTTCTACAGCTTTCCAGTGGCGGCCAGTACCGCCAGGACGATTCCGCCGATGATCACTATCACCCACAGCAGGCAGGCTCCGGCGGGAATGTCATCACCCATGCTCGGTCTCCTTCTTCCTCCGGGCCCGGCACGTCCCGCACAGGGACACGCCCTGGGTCATCTCGCCCTGGCCCTTCGTCCAGCCCACTTCCACGGACTGGTCCATGGCCTCCCCGGCGTCCGGGAAGACCAGCGCGCGGGACCTGACTGTGGTCACCTTCGCCAGGCCCCTGGCCGTCACATCGGACAGCCAGCGACCACAGCCCCCGTCGCACTGGAGCCGGAAGAACGCTACGGCGCTCATAGTTCGCTCCTCAAGATCTGGATCATGCAATCCGCGTCCCGCCCCATGACGGAGTCGGACTCCGACCAGAACGGGTCCTCCAGGACCACCAGCAGGGCCGCCAGACGCTCCAGCTCCCATGCCCGGCCCTCCGCATCCAGCCGGACTCCCTGGGCCGCCAGACGGGCGTACAGGGCTTCGCGGACCGGGGCTTCGTCGGCCAGCCGCTGGCACTTGCACAGGACGGCCAGCCTGGCTCCGCACGGGCAGTGCCAGGCCTGATCCGTGCCGTAGGCTCCGGCGCTCACAGTTCCACCAGGCCTTCCAGGCGTCGGAGCGCGTTGGCGAAGCCCACCCGGTCGTTGTGGAGCAGGCCGGACAGCGGACCCTGGACGGAGCTGGGGTACACCCCGCGCTCCTTCAGGTACTCATCTGCCAGCCGGGCCCGGAGTTCCCACGCCCACTGGTCGTTCGTGAAGATCTCCAGGCCGCCGCCCCGGTACAGCCGGTCCGCGTCCCGGCCGGTGGACCAGGTCCCCCGGGTCCGGACGTCGAAGAACGCGTTCTCCTGGCGGCCGGTCTCCTGGCTGGTCCAGGACACTCCGACCTTGAAGCGGGCCATGGACTGGACCAGACCGGACTGGACGTACTGAGGCCGGTACCGGGTCTTGTGCTGGACCACCATGATCGGGTCCCCCGGTGCCAGCTTCGGCGTGTCCGGCATGCCGCCGGTGGCCGGGGTCCAGGCCGCCATGGCGCTCCGCTCGAAGGTTTCCACCTTCTGGGTGGCCCAGTGGCTGGCCTGCTTCAGGCTGAAGCCCTTGTCCATGGCGGAAGAGCCCAGCTCAGCGATCAGTTCGGTCTTCCGCTTTTCGTGATCCATAGTTCCTCGTTCCGTCTCGGTCCGGTCGATCAAGTGGGTCCGGCTGGCTTCGAACCAGCGGCCTCCGGGATTTCACTCCGGCGCTCTGTCCATCTGAGCTACAGACCCGAATGGCCCCCGAAGGGGCCCAGACGGCCGCCTGGCGGCCTAGAGCTGGAGCAGGGAGGCCAGCACCCAGGGGCCGCCGTTCTGGCCCACGGCGTGGCACTCACGGCCGGAGTAGCGGTACTCCACGTCCGGCATGTGGCCGTTCTGCTCCGGCACCCACGGCTGGGGGTCACCCTTCGCCCTGGGGGAGTACGTGACCTCCGTTCCCTCGAACGGGACCATGGAGCATACGATCTTGGCTCCCTGCTCCTGGGCCCGGCGGAGTTCCCGGGTGTAGTTCCGGCTTCCCATGTGATCAGTCCTTCCGGGTTCTGGCGGGAAGGGTGCCGGTGTCCCCGGCTTCCTTCCGCCCTTCGTCGGTGATCGTGTAGTGCGGGTACGTGTACTCCGTGCGCCGGGCCTTCATCAGGGTCTTGGCCACCAGGCCCCGGCGCGTCAGGCTGTCCATGATCCGGAGGGTCGTGGACGTGTTCCCCCAGTACCACCCGGCGCCGGGGTACCAGACCCCGTCACGACCGGCCAGCGTCCACAGGACGTATCGCTGGTTGTCCCCCAGGGGCCTGGTCACTCTCCGGCCTCCCGGTCCTGCTCACTGGCGCGCCAGTACGGGTCGATCGCGGCCAGCGCACGGGCCATGGGTCCGTCCACCCAGGTCTCCAGGTAGCGCTGGACCCTGGGGTCCTTGCGGATCTCCGGCGGTACCGAACAGTTCGGGTCGTCCGGGTCCAGGAACTGACGGAGATCCTTAAGCCCCTGCTCCAGCTCCGCCGCCAGCGGCCTCAACTTCCGGACCCCCAGGGGCTGGATCTTCGGGAACCCCTTGCGCTCCGGTGCGGTGAAGTGGACCTCTTCGTCCGGGTCCCAGCACTTCAGCACGGAGTGACCGGCAGAGCGGCCACAGATCAGGACCACCCCGTCCCGGTCTCTCCATGCTCCGCACTTCTCATGGGTGCCGTACTGCTTCTTCATGGTCACCTTCCAGTGATCCCGAAGTGAATGGCCCGGCCTCCGGCAGAGACCAGGAAGAAGGCCGCGAACCCGGCCACCAGATGACCAGTGGCCGGGTTCGGGTCCGTCATGATCGTGGAGTAGGTGGCGGCCATGGAGCCCAGCCCCGTGGCCAGCCACCCGGCCGTGGCCTTCATCAGAACCGGCCGTCCTGGGTGTCGTCCTGGTGCCGGGCCATGTCCGCGCGGGTGGTGTCGCCCCACTCCGCAGCGTCCAGGGCGGACGACTCCGGCGTCACGGGGAGCTGGCCGGACGGGTGCCGGATCTGGCTGTGGGCCAGGCTGACCGGGCTGACGAAGCGCTCCGACGCGTTGGCCGCCAGGATGTCCGCCGCCGCCGTGTAATCGGTCTGCTTGTCGACGGGGGAGAAGACCCCCACGTTGTCCAGCACATCGAACGCCGTCAGGAAGTGGGTCACGTCCTCCGGGAGGTTGGCTCCGTCCTGGGCCCTCTTCAGCCGGGAGACAGCCTCCCGGGCCAGCGCCAGAGCCAGGACTTCGCGGCTGAATCGCTCGTTCATGATTCCCTTCTGAGCTGATCAGGTGCTGATCAGTCCCGGCAACGCACGGGGTGGGGTCCCGTGCGCTCCCGGCGTGATCAGTCCGCCAGGTGCTCGAACAGCCCCGTGGCCGCCAGGGCCGCGAAGAAGTCCGCCAGCGCGATCGGGTACGGGCCCCGGCGCCACTGGTCACCCAGGCTTTCGTCATACAGCGCGGCGTGCGCGTTCTCCGCCTTGACGAAGGCCGCCCGGGTGTCCTTGCTGATCTCCAGGTAGATCCGGCCGCCGGTCCACTCCCTCAGCCCGGACTTCAGGATGTCCAGGTTGGTCTGGCTGGACTCCGGGTCGTTGAACTCATTCCAGCCGTTGTCCAGCCAGGCAGCGAACGCGTGCGCGCTGGCGTACGGGAGGCCGCCGCCGTCCTCACTGCTGGCCCACTCCTGGATCATGCTCTCCGTGAACTCCGCCTCTTCGAAGTTCGCGGCCTGCTCCAGGCTCTTGGCAAGCTTCATGGATCTTCGTTCCTTCCGGTCCGGTGAAGCGTGGACGATCAGTTTCCGCTGATCGCGTTCTGGATCTCCCGCTGGAGGGCGGCCGGGTCGAACAGCTCCGGCACCGGGGTGAAGTCGATCTCCTGGCCTTCGAACCCCGTGCTGGCCACCTGCTGGTGCTGGGGGGGCCACGGGCTCAGGCTGGTTCTTCATGCGTGCTCCGTCTCGGTCTCGGTCATGAGTGGTGCACTGGCCCGGCCGGGTGCCTCCGGATCTTCACCCTGGGGGCTCCACGGCCGACAGTCCGGCCGGATCAGCGTTGACGGTTTCCTGGGGCGTACGCCCTTCAACAGACCTTCGGGTCAACCACCACAGCCCGGCGCGCGCCAGCGGCGCACCCGGTGCCGTGCTTCCCTTCCTCGGTACCGTCCTGTCCTCACGTGCGCCCGGAGGGATTCGAACCCCCGCCACCCGGCTCCGTAGGCCGGTGCTCTGTCCGCTGAGCTACAAGCGCGTAAAGCCCGTGAGCGGCCCTCAGTGGACCGCGCAACGGGCGGGTGGTGCAACCTCCTTCCAGCACGGCGCCGGGCCACCACAGCGGCGGCCAGGGGCCTGGACGGGGGTGGCCAGCCCCGGGGAGGGGACCAGGGGCTGGCCGGTCTTGCGGTCAGACGGTCGCCAGGCCGGTGATCCCCCGGAACCCGGCCGCGTCCAGCGCGTCAAGGTTCATGTCGTGGGCCCGGTCCGGGTCGGTCTTGCGGACGTCCTGGGAGTACGCCGTGATCGCGTTCATCACGCCACCCCGGGTCAGGTCCCCGCCCTGGATGAAGCGCTCCAGGAGTCCGTCCGCGTCGTCCTTGCTGAAGGCCTCCCGCTTGACCAGCCGGGTGACCACGTCCTGGGGCTTGTCGACCTTCGCCCCTGCCTGCTCCTCCATCCGGGTGACGACGCGGCGCATGTACTCCACGTCCAGGAAGGTGCGGATGGCATCCCGGGTCTGGAGCTGGATCAGCTCCAGGTTCTTCTTCATCGTTTCGTCGGAGTAGCGGATCACTCCGTCGTCTTCGATCTTGCTGCCCAGGTGGCGCTTCGACACGACGTCCTGCTTGATCGTCATCCCGTTGTCACACACCTGGATCTGGATCTCCGGGCGGATGAAGAAGGAGCCGTTGCCGGTCTCGGAGTTGCCGATCACGAACCCGGCGAACACCTGGGGGTTGTCGGCACCACGGCGGCCGGAGAAGGGGGAGCGGTAGTCCCGGAGGAGTTCCGGGGCCAACATGCTGATCTCCGGGACGACGACCTTGATGTACATGCGCCGGTTCGTCAGGTCGGCGGAGTGGACCACGTTGGAGCCCAGCCCGGCCGACTGCATGCCCTCCATGACGGAGTGCACGATGTCCCAGTTGTCGATCGTCTTGTAGCTGTCGGACAGGAACGCGCGCGCCGTACCCGGCTGGCCGCCTTCGCCCCGGAAGGTGCGGAGCAGGAACCGGCGGCCGTCAGGCTCGCGGACATCCTGCTGGCCGTGGAGGAGACGGTTCACGTTGACGTCCACCAGGTCGTACCAGCCGTTGTCCCGCATGGTCCGCAGGTACGCGCGCGGGATCCCCAGCTTGGATGCCAGGCCTTCGTCAAAGACGTTGGAGGGGGTCAGCGCCAGGTGCGTGGGCGTGACTCCCGTGTCGGTCAGGACGGGCTCCCCGGCGTTGCGGACCTTGATGACTCCCTGGTTGGAGCACAGGTCCCCGGCCGGGACGATCAGGTCAACCTTGCGGTCCCGCTCCGCCTGAAGCTGGCTGTACAGCTCCTGGAAGGACGCGTTCTGAAGGGTGAGTTCCATGATCGGTCTCTCTTCCACGCTGGCTTGTGGATGGGCGAAGGGCCCCGGTCTCCCAGGGCCCCTCCACGGCCGATCCGGGCGCCAGCGCCAGCCCGGTCAGCCAGTGCCCGGCGGAGGCTTGACCCCCCGCCGGGCTGGCCGGATCACCCCCCGGCCGGGGTAGTTCAGCGTGCGGTCCGGATGACCGGCCAGGCGCGTGCGTCCGTGCCCTCCACGCGCCAGATCCCGCCGGGGATCAGGGAGGCCGGGACACCGGCGGCCACAGCTTCGGCGACGTTGGTCACCTTGCCGTGCCAGGCGATTGCGTCCCGGTCCCGGGGCTCAGCCGGACGGACCAGCAGGACACGCATCCCGTGGACGTCCACCACGTCGTGGCGGCGGAGTCCGGAGGTCTTCATCATCTTCGTCTCGGTCTGCATGTCAGCGCTCCGTCCGGGCTACCAGGACGACGATCACGACGGCCGTGGCCGCGCTGATCATCCAGGGCCAGAACTCCCACGCTGTACGGATCATGTCGAACATGTTCTTCGTTCCCTTCAGGGTCCGGTCGTTCCGGGTGATCACCCGACAGGGGGTCACGGACCGAAGCCCGCGCCCCCGACTGGAGATCAGCCGCTCAGGTACTGCGCGTTGCGGGGGTTGCGGGGGGAGAACTCCCGCCGGTACTTCCCGTCCCGGGGCGCCACCCGGTTGGCGTAGTCGGCCGCTTCACCGTGGTCCTTGCCCAGCGCGCGGGCCTTGTTGAAGGCCACGTCCCACTGGGTGACGCTGGCCGCCTGCTCCGCCTCTTCGATCCAGCGGGCCACCCGGCCGTTGTAGATCTTCCAGACCTGCTCCGTGTCCAGTTGCGGGGTGACCACTTCGTGGCCCTCCACGGTCACCCGTGCGTATGTGCGGCCTTCGAACTCCGTCTCCTGGTAGGCCGTCTGGCTGGCCGGGTGGGAGATCATCGTGTTCCAGGTCTCGTTCATCGTTCGCTCCTCAGCGTCCGGTGGATCATTGCGTGCCCTGAGCGGGATTCGAACCCCTTACCGCCAGCCGGTTCCCCGGTGGCTACTGGGCCCGTGCGAGCGGGCCCGGCTCCGTCGCTCTTCCTGAGCGGGCATTCGGCGTGATCGCTTGCGTCGCTTAAGGGTGCGAGCGAACCCGGTTGATCACGCCTGGGTGCATAAGGTCCGGGAGTTCCACCCGGGCTGTCTTCCGATCACCGGGGATCCGTGGTGGCTGTCCGACTGGGAGTCCGTGGGGTCTCCGCCCGGTCAGCTCTTCCGTGGTCCGGTCTTGATCGGTTCGATCCTGGCTAAGGGAGGTTGCTTGCTCCCGGTCCAGCCCTTCGCGGGTACGGTGATCAGCTTTCGCTGTCGCTCCCGATCCACTCCGTTAGATCTTGAGTGTTTATCCGAAGCCCCTCCGGGCTGTCGTCCCCGCAATCCTGCTGTTCGATCCGTCTCCCGACGATCAAGGCCCTGGGGTGTGTGCCTTCCTAACCGATCACGGACCCTTGCGGATCTTGCGACGTTCCCGCCTGAGCGGGGGGCCGACCGGTCGTTGTGCTGTTGTCGTTCTACCCACCATTTGGGGGGTGCGGGGGTGGTCGTGTCAAGTATGAATTTCCAAGATTCTTTGAGAATCTTCCCAGACTTGAGGCGATCAACATACCTATGCAGAAGCCCCGGATGATCTATCCGGGGCCCACTTGTTTCCGACGGGTAACAATCATGGTGTCTGACCAGGGCAAAGCCCTAACTCCAAGGGGGTGGTACGAGGGGCCCGGGAAGGGGGTCCAGGCCGTCAGACGGCCACACAGGGCTTTGGATCTTTAGCTCTTAACTGTCGGCCGTGATCATGGTCAGTGAATACCTACGCTGATCCACTTCATCAGCCACGTCATGATCACAGCGCCAACGGCGGCCCAGAAGATCATCCAGGCCGCCGCTTCGATCACCCGTCCAAGATCATCAAGCCAGCGGAGGAACGGGTGTGGATCTTTCCTCCGCCGGTGGTCACTCATTCCGATCATGCTCCCGGCTGTCGTTGATCATCCCCTTGATGATCCAGGCGATCACCGCTATCACGATCAAGACACCCACGGCCGCCGCCAGGACCGAAACGATCGACGCGGTGAGGGCCACGATCATGGCCATGAACGGAGGGACGATCATCATCCCGACGATCCCCAGGGCTCCGGTGATCACGACCAGGTACGCCATGATCACGAAGTACGGGGTGAAGCGGTCCGCCGCGTTCAGCTTCCGCTCCGGCGCCGGTTCCGGGGCGTGGTAGTGGTGGTGGACTTCGATCACCCGGCCGGACTGGTCCACCTCCCGGGTCTGCCAGATCGCGGCCGGGGTGATCGGGTCCCTCTTCTGGATCTCACCCATGGTTGGTCCATCCCATCTGGTCGGCCAGGACGATCAGGAACAGGGCCGCCCCGACGATCAACATCAGAGTGGCCCTGCTCCGCCGCCGGTGGCGACCGGTCACCAGGTGTCCCGGACCGAGACCGGCGGGACGGCCGGACGGTCCAGCTTCTTTGCGATCACCAGCGCCGGGACCGACACGACCGCGTCGATCATGGCCAGCATGATCAGGCCGATGAAGGCCCCCAGGGTGCTGATGTGCTGGTTGTCCCCGGGGAGCAGGGAAGCAACGATCACGATGGCGATCAGTGCCAGCGGGTACTGGAACAGCTTCACTCCCTCCCGGATCCAGTGCGCTCCCCGGCTGGGGCTGACGTTCAGTCGGATCTTCATCCTTCGTCTCCTTCTGGATCTTTGACCGGGATGACATATCCCTGGTCGGTCCGCTGGACGAAGCCCTTCTCCGCCAGCTTTATCAGTGCCGCGTGTACGGCGGCCTTGCTCCGGCCCGTCCGGCGGGCCAGCTCCGACACCCCCAGGGGGTCAGGGCTGACGGCCAGCACGGCCCAGATGTCATCTGCCACGGAGGCCTTCCCGGGCTCCGGCTCTTCCTCCGGCTCAGCGTCGGCCACGACGACCGACCGGCCGGGGATCTTCCCCACCAGGGCCAGGTCCCGGAAGGTGTCCGTCGACAGCCACACCACCTTCGACTCCACGGGGTCCCGGTGGGTCTTCGACTGGACCATGACCCAGCCCTCTCCCGGCAAGGTGTGGGGGGCCCAGCCCTTCTTCACGTCGTCCTTGAAGACCACCTGGGCCTCTTCGCTGTTGCGGACCTTGTGGCACACGGTGACGTTCAGCTGGGAGCGGATCTGGGTGGGGAGGTTCTCCGCCTTCGGGAACTGGGTGGCCCAGGCAAAGAAGATCCCCAGCGCGCGGCCCTGTTCGATCGCCGTGCATAGCCTTCCGAACTGACCGGCCGTGAAGTCCCGGACGATCACGTTTCCTTCGTCCATGATGATCAGGAGAGCCGGGTCCTGCTCCGTCTCCCGCCATTCGCTCCAGCCGCGCTTCTTCATGATCGCGGCACGGCGCGGGAACTCTTCGTTCAGGAGCCAGTCCAGCCGGGCCAGGGCGTCCGGGATCGTGGTGATCACGTGGGCCTTGTCCCGGTAGTGCTGGCCTTCGACACCTTGCTTCAGGTCCCAGACCTCCAGCCCGGCATCCACGGCCAGCACGGCATGGGCCCCCACCACCCGCTGGGTGCACGACTTGCCGGAGCCGGACTCACCGAAGATCCCCAGCCGGTTCTTGACCGAGATTGAGACGACGTCCCCGAAGTCGGTGACGCTGAGACGCACCGGGTCAGCGAACCTGACCTTCCGGCCGGGACGCTCCCAGGGGATCTCCTTCTCCAGGGGGTTGCGGACCCTGATCTCCAGGATGAGACGGTCAGAGCGGGACACCTGCCTGAGACGGACCGTGTCCCGCTTCAGGCCCAGCCCCGTTTCAAGTTGCCGGATCTGGGAGTGCACGTACTTCGCGGTGAGACGGCCCGTCAGGGTGAGACGCACTGAGACACCGATCGGGCTCTTCCTGATCTTCCCGCGCTTCAGGCCGGTGAGACGGCGCCGGTCCACCATGGAGTCCCAGCGGTCCGGCTGAAGGCGGAGGGCGAGACGGAAGGGGATCTGGTTCTTCGCGGCCCACCAGGCCACGGCGACCAGGTAACAGATCTTCCGGAAGAGCGCTTTGATCCACTTCCAGATCCAGGACCGGACGGTCTTCCGGACCTTCGCGTCCAGCTTCACCCAGAGGTAGATCAGCAGGAAGGCGGCACCCAGCGGACCGATCTTGGACAGGAGTTCACCCAGGCTGTCCTGGAGTTCGGGGTCCATGATCTTCCTCCTCTCTGATCTTGGTCTCGGTCGTTCGCGCGTACCCGTTCGTTCGGGGGTGCGTTCGGTGGAAAACGTCCAGGCGCGTACGGGCGCGCGAACCGAACGGCCTACCGAACGAACGGCTCCCGCCAGTCCCCTGAGTCGTACTCCCCGCGCTCCGTGGCGCCGCACAGGAGCACGGCGTGGTGTACGAAGTCCACGAAGCCCACCGGCCGCTGTTCCCTTCCGGTGAACCCGCCGGGGAGGACGGAACGGACCAGCACCACGGCCCGGCCGTTCTGGGTTCCGCTTCCCATGATCTCCACGTCCTGGGGATTCGGCCGGTGAGGATCAACCCGCCAGATCTGCCCGGTCTCCGCCCCGATGTCTGCCAAGATCACTTCTTACCCCCGATGAACTCCAGCACGGAGTCCCGGCTGTACAGGACGTCCGGGTCTTCGACCACCGGGGTCAGCTTCTTCCCGCCCTTCCCCCGGGCCTTCCAGGTCCGGATGGTCGACGCCGGGACACCGGCGAGACCGGCCGCCTGGGACGTGGTGAGGAGCGCCGTCCCAGTGGGGGGAGCCGGTGGGACAAGCCCGGCCGCCGCCCTGGGACGCTTGCGCTGGGGGAGCCGTCCCGAGTGGCTCAGTGAGACACCGGGCTGGGACGCCTTCAGCAGTGAGACGGGGATGGCCTGAGACGGAGCCTCAGTGGGACGCTCCGGCGCTGGGACAGCGGGAGCGGCCTCCGGTACCGGCGGAGGCTCTGAGACAGCCACGGTGGGACGCGGGGCTCCGTCTGTCTCAGCCAGGTACGTGCGGATCGCTCCATGGAGCTGGCGCATGAGCGCGGCGAAGGCAAGCAGGGCGGCCACCGGCGGGACACCGGCCACCACGTAGTTCAGGAGCCCGGCGTCCTCCCCGACCCCCACCACGTTCAGCGTGATGGACCCGGCCGACCCGACGAACGCAAGGAAGATCGCGAAGTTGTCGACGCGGCCCAGGAGCGAAGCCCGGAGGATCAACAGCTCACCAATCACAATGAACGCGTCAAGGGTGGCGGGCCAGGCCCAGGACCGGGCGGACGTGTGGACCAGGCCGTGGGCCCCGGCCACGTCGTGAAGGTGTTCATAGCTCAGCCAGAAGGCCACGCCGGTGAGCGCGATCGTCAGCACTCCGGCGAAGACGGCCAGGGCTACGGTCACCCAGCCGTACGTGATCTTCTTCGTCATGACGTGAACCGGTCCTCACTCATCTGGACGTTGCTCACCAGTCCGGCCACCTCACCGGCCCAGAACTCCAGGACGGCCCGGTCCTTCGGCGCCATCCCGCGCACCAGGATCTGGGCTTCCGTGTACTCCTCCGCCGTGATCGCTTCGAACACGGCCAGCTCCACGGCCGCGTCTCCCCGGCGGCCTTCGTCGTACTGGTCCATGGCCTGATCGAACTCAGCCCTGGAGCAGGGGGATTCGTCGTCCCGGATCTTGGACCACAGTTCGTCACGGTTCATCTGTCTCGGTCTCCTTAACGATCACGGCCCAGTAGCCGTGGCCTTCGTTGCCCTTCGGAACGTGCTGCACCAGGCCGCGCGCCCGGAGCCGGTTCAGGCTGTACCGGATCTTTAGCCGGGTGCAGCCGGTGAGACCGGCCAGTTCGTTCCGGCTCAGTCCCTGGGGATCACGTCCCGGACGGGTCATGGTCCGAAGCATGTGGATCACGGACTCATCCAGCCGGACGGCATCCGGGTAGTCCTCACTCCGGCGTCCGCCGCGCGGCCTGTCGCTCATCAGTCACTCACCACCGGGTGCCAGTGGCCGTTCACCCAGAGCTGTCCCCGGCCGCCCTGCTGGCGGAGCACCCGGTCCGTCAGGACCCGGCCCCGGCATGAGTCGCACGGGGGATTGATCCGGGTGAAGCTGATCTGGTGTCCGTATGCAGCCTGGCCCGCGCACCCTTCGCACAGCCCGGCCCGGCGGTACCGGCCCTTGACCGTCTCCCAGTTGATCGCCTGGGACAGGGTCTCCGGCCGGTCGCCCTTGCGCTTGTCCGTCTTCATGATCGCTTCTTCCTTGCACGAAGGCCCCGGCCAGGAGCCGGGGCCAGCGCGCGGTACGTCTGATGATCAGCCTTCGTCATCAAACGGGTCGTCGTCGTCCTCCAGAAGGTGGGCGTTGGCCTTGTTGTCCTGGGCCAGCACGTATTCCGCGCTGTAGACCTTCTGGGGGTTGACACCCTTCTTCCCGGACGGGATGGAGCTGGAGTACGTGACCGTGAGCATGCCACCCAGTTCCAGGCCGGGCTTCGTGCGGACCTTCGCGGTCTTGAAGGCCTTCAGGATGGCGTCCCGGACCGCGTTCTTCATCTGGCCCTGGACCCACAGGACGCGTTCGCCGTTGTCGTCTTCGACGTCGACACGCTCCATGGCTTCCTTGTCCCAGCGGCCCAGCGGGTCCGCACAGGCCAGCGTGACGGGCTTCGTCAGCCGGGTGTCCCCGGACTTGAAGGTCTTCACGTCGCCGGACTCCGGGTCGGTCTGGGCCCGAGCCTTCCCGGTCTTCACGATCGTCCCGGTGTAGCTGTCGCCCTTCTTCGGGAACTGGCAGGAGATCCCGCCGCCGGACATCAGGAAGTCGTCGTCATCGACTTCCCCGGCCCGGGTGTTCACGTCTTCCGTCATGAGTGCTTCCTTCGGTTCAGTGGATCACTGGGTGATGAGTTCACGGGTTGCCCTGGACCTCCCCCGGAGGGGAGGCACAGAGCCGTGTACCGATGTTGAGTTGTTGATCAGGAGCAGGGGGACGGGATCACGCCCGTACGTGGTGTGTGGCACCCCTGCTCCAGCTGACCGGACGGGATTCGAACCCGCGCTCCCTGTGCGTCGCCTTGCACAGATCCCGTGATCACCGACTGGACCACGGCTCCCGGACCATTACCCCCGGGGCTCTGACCTCTGAGCTACCGATCAACTCCAGGAGTCCGGGGGAGGCCTCCACTCCCGTCGGTGCGCACCTGTTCACCTTCCGCTCCTGGACCGCTCTTCAGTTGTGGTGCGGGCCCGGCTCCAGGCCGGGGGTCTGTGACCAGCTGGGGAGATCCTTCGGGCCTCAGCGCTCCGGCTCCCCAGCCGGGTGGTCCGTGTCCCTTCCTTCGGCGGAGGGGGACCGCAGTCCTTCGCGCTTCCGGTCGTTCGATCGAACCGACTTCATAGTACCTGTTAGTCGCATAAACGTTCGGTAAGGCCTAGGCGGACCCTTCCACCAGACCACGGAGGTGACGCTTAGCGATCTCTACCAGCCGCTTGTCCTCAGCGCTCTTCGGCTGGCCTCCGGCCGCGATCCACTCCCGGCGGATCTCCCGGGCCTGGTCCGTCGACTGGACGGCCCCGAAGCGTTCGTCCCAGTTGGCATCCCGGACGACAGGGCGGCGGCCCAGGGCGACTTCCGAGACGGAGACGGGGACAGCCAGCCCCTTGGACTTGCGCCAGTCCCGTACGGCCTCACAGAGCTGGACGGCCTTCCACCCGGCCTCCAGGTCCACCCAGTAGAGCGTGCACTTCGCCGGTTCGTCCTCCGGCCGGTCCACCGGGATGTGCATGACCACGCCCACATCGGTCCGCACGGAGCTGGCCGGGACGGCCGTGGGCTCCCACACCCAGGCGCCGGGGGTGTCGTACTTCGGATCATGGGCCTCCGGGTCCCAGACCAGGACGCGGCCTTCCTTCAGGCCGTGGGCGTACAGCGCCAGTTGGATGGCGATCTCCCGCCAGGCGTAGTCAAGATCCTTGCCGGACTTGACGTCCCCGATGATGTGCTGTCCGCCTTCCAGCCGGATCGTCCGGCCGAAGGCCCGTAGGGCCCGTGTCCGGTGGACGCGGACGGCCTGGTCCAGGGTCCCGGCCACGCCGTACATGGGCACACAGACGCGGCGTTCGATCAGGGAGGGGACCGGGCTCAGCTCCCACTCCTGCATGGTGCTGATGTACGCGACCAGTTCATCCGCGTACGCCGGGTCAGCTTCCGTGAAGGCGATCTCCTCCCGGGACCACCCCTCCACCTGCTTGTGGAAGCTGGTCCCCCAGGATGCGGCGACCTTCGATCCGGCCAGCCACTGGGCCTTCCCGGCGTAGCTGTTCAGAAGATCCTTGTGTTCCTTCGGGTCCAGGTAGTCCCGTTCCCTCAGCTCTTCGATCAGGTGGGGGTGGCGGACGTACCCGATGGTCGCCATCCGAAGGCGCCACAGGTTCAGGGAATAGAGATCACTGATCGTCTCCGCCATGGTGGTGGCCCGGGTCCACAGCTTCGGGACCCCGGTGATCGGGTCCGGCATGCGGTACCGCTTGTTCGCGCCGAACAGCCGCTCTTCCCGGTCGTCCGCGTCCTGCTCCATGATCCAGTCGTCGTCGTCACCGGCGGAGCCGGTACCGCTGGGCCCTCCCATCAGGAAGTCGTCCGACTCCCCGTCCGTGGCCTTCACGGGCACGGCGGCCTTCTCCTCCGCCGCCACCCGGGCTGTGCACTCGGCACAGGCGCCTTCCTCATGGAAGATCGCCTCCCCGCATCCGGGGCACCGGTGATCGTCCGTGTCGCACCGGTCGCAGTCCGGCGGCACCGGCACCCGGCCCCCGCCCTTGCAGGGACCGTGAGCCCAGACGACTCCGGCCTTCGTCACGGCCTTGTCCTGTCGGCACCCCTGGCATGTCCCGCGCGCCATCAGCGGATCACCTCTCCCAGACTCCAGTCACCCATGTTCCGGACCAGCCGGTACCGGCCCGGCTCCGGCCGGTCAAGGTCGGCCACGAAGCGGGACGCCGGGCATGCGAAGAGCGCGTCCCCGATCCGCTCCACGGTGGGGTGCTTGATCGTCCACCCGTCGGCCGTGAACTCCACTTCGTGCTCCTCCCGGGTCTGGGCCAGGAGCTGGTGGACGGCGTCCGGCTGGGGGCACTCCAGGTTGAAGCACCAGATCTTGGGGGTCCGGCTGGTCTGCCCCAGGGACGTCCCGCCGCACGCCGGGCAGTAACCGTCCACCGGCCGGTAGGTGGCCTGGTCGTCCAGGCTCAGCTTCTCCGCCACGTCGGAGCGGACCATGAAGTCGGACAGCGTGCCGTGGATGAACGACGCGTCGCTGTCGTCCGGCCAGGCACGGGCGATCACTTCCAGGGCCCGGGTCAGGTCTTGAAGATCAGACATTGCAGTACTCCAGTTCCCAGCCCCCGTCACCGTCGGCGCGGATCATGTCCACCCCACCCGTGATCATGTGAAGGCCGCACGCACAGTCGCTGTCGAAAGTGGCCAGGACCCAGGGGCCCTTGTCGGCGTCCGGGTCGGTGCCCGGCGCGTCCCAGAAGTCGTCGTCCTCATCCATCGGTCTCGGTCTCCTTCAGTTCCATCACGATCCGGCTGATATCAGCCGGGATCTTCCTCCGCCGGGCCAGGTCTTCCCGGACCCCCTGGGCCGTGGCTTCGGCAGAGCGGGCCACGGCCAGCAGGGCCCCTTGAGTGGCACGGGAGTTGTCCGGGTGCCGGGCCTCTTCCCGGACCCGGGCCGCGAAGCTGTCCATGAGGGCGGAGCACAGGTCCACGGAGTAGTCCTCCACGGCGTCCCTGAAGCGCCGGGCCTGATCCTTCTGGGTGTTCACACAACCGCCTTCGTCGGTACGAACCTGTCGAAGCGCATGCTTGCACTCCGCACTGACAGAGCGTCGCTGGCCTGCTGCTTGGTCTGGATGCCCTTCACAGGGACTCCCAGCGCGGCCATGGCCTGGAGCTGGCCGGGGGTCACCGGAGCCTTCTTACGGCGCCATGCGGCCCCCCGGCTGGCGACCGACAGGACGGCCTCCGCCTCCAGGTCTTCGGCCTCCGTCTCCCCCCAGGCCATGGCCAGGTCCAGGGACAGGGACCGGTGCATCCGGGGCCACTTGCGGGCCGTCTTCGCGGCGAAGCGGACGTCCCACAGGCCGGGCTCCTCCCGGGACGGCCACAGGATGATCTCTCCGTCCGCCAGCGGGATGAACATCACTCCGGCCGGGGTCCTCAGCCAGACGGAGGAGCGACCGGCGAACATGTCCACCTGGCGGCGCTTCAGCGCGAAGGCCGGGTGTCCGGCGGACACCGGGGTGTTGGCTTCCTCGGTCTCCCGGACCACGGCATCGGCCAGGGTCTCCCCGGGGCGGATCACCCGCACGGAGCCGGGCTCCAGGTCGATCAGCGTCCGGATCTGTCCGGTGGCTCCGCCGTACGCCAGTACCAGGCCGTCCGGCTTTCCGGGGAAGGTGCGGGTGATCCGCCCTACCATCTGCTGGAACAGCGGCTCACTCAGCGTGGGCCGGGGGACGACACAACTGATCCAGGGGGCGTCGAAGCCCTCAGTGAGGACTCCACAGTTGTGGATCACCTGGACGGTTCCCCGGCGCGAGTCGTCGTAGATCCTCAGCCGGTCGGCCCGGGGGGTGGTCCCGTCCACCACGGCGGAAGTGATCCCCCGGTCCCGGAAGTCTTCGGCCAGGGCCCACGCGCTGGCGACGTTGGGGGAGAAGGTGATCCCCGGCCGGTCGGCCGCCTGCTCCCGGTAGGCCCGTGCGATCACGGAGCCGGAGCCGGTGGTCATCAGCGCTTCGGCCAGGGACTCCTGGGTGAAGTCGCGCTGTGATCCACTGCGCTTCACGGCGTCGAAGTCCAGCTCCGCCGTGACCTCCGTCTGCCGGAGATCCACCAGATAGCCGTGGCCGATTCCCCAGAGCACGGACCGGCTGAAGCTGATCTTCTGCCAGGTGTCCCCCAGGCCGATTCCGTCACCGCGCGCCATGGTCGCGGTGAACCCCACGGCCTTGACGTTGTGGGACTTCGTGAAGCACCCCAGGGACTTAAGGATCTTCTGGTACGTGGGGCTGGCCGCGTGGTGGCATTCGTCCACGACGACCAGGCCGATCCTGCGGCGGACGGCGAAGGAGTCCTTAAGCCGGGCCAGCCGGTTGTCCCTCCACAGAGTCTGGACGGACGCAACGATCACGTCCGCCTCCACTTCGTCCACCGTTCCCTTGATCTTCCCCACGCTGAGGTGGGGTGCCACGTCCCGGATCTTGTCCACGGCCTGATCGGCCAGTTCGTCCCGGTGGACCAGGATGACGGCGCGTTCGCCGGTCCGGTCCGTCCACTCCAGGATCAGGTGAACGAACATCACGGTCTTGCCCAGGCCGGTGGCCAGCACGGCGGCCGGTCGCTGGGTGCGGGCCAGGTCGTCCTGGACGGCGTCCAGGCCCTCACGCTGATAGGGCCGGAGGCTGATCACATTCCCCACGGCGGCCCTCCCTCCATGTGTCTCGGTCTCGCTCGACAGTCTGTAGACGGGGTGGGGGACCCGTCTACGGATGGGGCCTGACGTACCGGCCAGGCCGGGCCTGCTCCCTCCGGTCGGCCAGGATCAGGTCCACATCCGGCTCCGTGAAGCCGGACGCTTCGCACACGATCATCACGGCCGTGTCAGGGAGGTAGTGGGTGGGGAAGTAGTCCATCCCGTGCCGGTCCACGAACTGGTCACAGATGCCGCACCGGACCTTGATACGGAACTCTTCGAGATCGTTCGTGTGCTTGAAGATCGCCAGACTGAAGCTCTTGTCCGGATGCTCGCTGGCGAAGTGGACGGCCATCAGGCCCATCCCCGAACGGACCTGGTCCACCGGCCAGTTGCACCACGGACAGACCACCCAGCGGCCGGTCAGCTCCGGCGCGGCCGTCCCGGCATTGATCGTCAGGCTGACGCGCGGATCACTCGGCACCGGGGACCTCCCTCAGCTTCAGTTCGGACCGGAACCAGGAGCAGGGGGCACAGGGGCACGGAGCGTTGCCCAGGGCTTCGTCCCGCTTCGTGTGCCAGTTGGCGATCCACTCCCACGCGCGGCCTTCGTCCACCTGCTCACCGTTGACCAGGTACCGGGTGACGGGCTGGCTCTGGTCGATCGTGAGCGTGCCCCCGTCAGCTCCTATGTCGATCGTGAACACCTTCGGGACGGCCAGGAACTCTCCTTCAGACACCGGTGATGCACCCACATTCGATCTCCGCTTCCGAGAACGTACGGCTACCGGCGGAGACCTGGACCATGCACACCTGGTCGTGGGCCGGGTGGGGGCACCCAGGGCACGGGTCCGGCCGGTGGACCGGGTCGTCCTTGCCTTCGCCACAGCGGCAGATCCCATGGAGCCGTCCGGCGCCGTTGTACGCGTGCGGCATCTGGATGGTGACCAGCAGGGGGGAGGACAGCCCCGGCGCCGGGAAGACCACGGCCTGGGGGTGAGCCTCCCGGATGTGACCGGCCAGCCGGTCCGCCAGGTACCCGTTCCCGCAGTGCGGGCAGTCCTGGGACACGGCCTTGAAGGTGTTGAAGATCCTGTCCTGGCCGCGCTCCGCCAGGGCCCGGTGGACGGCGGAGGGACCGCAGTCCCCGGCGTGGAACGGCTCCAGCTCACAGCCGGGGCCGTGGTGCTTCGCGTCCTCACGGTCCAGGGCTTCGGCCATCATCACGGCCACGGCGGCCACCTGGATCAGCTCTTCGCGCTGGCGCCTGGGGGTCTCCGCCTCCAGGGCCTCCATGACCTCTTCCAGAAGGATGATCGCGCCGGACCGCTGGCCGGACGCGAAGCGCTCCTTCAGCACACGCGCCAGAGCCCGGTACGGGCGGCCCAGGACGCGGAAGCCGGTCTCATCCCCGGGGACGTGGACCGGGTGGTCCTGCTGTCCCCAGCGCTCATCCTGGGCCGCGCGCTCCCCGGCCACTTCGGTGAGCACGTTCAGCGTGTGCACTCCATTGATCATCGGTTCTCTCGCTCCTGCCTCATGGCGGCCATGAAGTCCTCCGCCGCCTGCTTGCTGACCGGCTCCCCGTCGATCGTGTACGACGTCAGGCCGGGGATGAAGGTGCGTGCCGGGGACAGCGGCCGGAAGCCCGGCTGGACACGCTCCCCGCACTCCCCGCACACCAGGTAGCCGTGATCCTCTTCTTCGTGGCAGTCCTGGCAGTGGACCATGTCCGGCTTCCACATCAGCGTGGGGTACGGGCCGCCGGTCTCGGTCTTGCTGTGGTAGTGCCGGTGCCCGGCCGCGTCCGTCTCGGTCCAGTCCGGGTCCGGTTCGGAACTGTTGATCGATGTGATCTCCACGGACTCCGCGACGATCTCCAGTTCATGGCCGTTGAAGCTGTAGGTCATCATTCCCATCAGCGCTCTTCCTCCCATGTGATCACTGCGCGCTTGCCGTAGTCCTCCAGGGTGATGTTCGCCCCGTCCGGTGCTCCGGCGGCCTGTGCGGACGTCAGCACGTCCAGGAGCAGGTCCAGCCTGGCGCCCGACTTCAGGGCCCCGGAGGGCCGTCCCTTCAGGTCCCGCTTGAAGACCACTTCCACCTTCACCGGCCGGGCCTCCGCCGCCTCAGATACGCACGGAGATCCAGATCCCGCACACGGCGCTGTGGCTCGCGCACGGGGGCCGGGGGGTCCTGGGAGACCCGGGAGGGCTCCGGGCGTGCTCCACGGTCCGGCTGGCCCTGCTCCTGGGCCTTCCACAGGCACGGGCACCCGGCCCTGGTGCAGCCGCGCCCCGGGACGTGATCGGCCTTCGGGTGCAGACAGGCGTATTGGCATACGTCCTGACGGGTCCCGGACGGGTGGTGCTGGCAGAAACACGACGGGGTGGACTCCCCGGGCCGTCCGCAGTGATCGCCGTTCAGGCACGGCTTGCAGATCATTAACCCTCCGTCTCGTTCGTCTGTTCGGTTCCCGGCCACCGTACGGCTAGCCTGCATAGTTATGCAACTCTCAGCCACTGTGTATATTCGTACGCATGACCGACACACCGAAGAACCTGATCACCAGGGACCAGGCAGCGGAGCGCGCCGGGGTCCATCCCGCCACGATCGACCGGCTGAGGAAGGCCGGGAAACTGGCGACGTACCGGCGCCTGGGCAACCGCGCGGTACTGATCGACCAGGACGCCCTGGATGCCCTGACCCTTCAGGTGGTCCCGGCACAGCGGACGGCGGCCCAGGCATGAATCAGCCCATCCGCGCCATCGAGACCAGCTACGCCGGGTGCCGGTTCAGGTCCCGGACGGAAGCGCGCTGGGCCGTCTTCATGGACGCCCTGGACATCCCCTGGGACTTCGAAGCCCAGGGCTTCCACACCCCGGCCGGGGGCTACCTCCCGGACTTCTACCTGGTGGATGTGGATCTCTACGTGGAGATCAAGGGCCCCCGGCCGTCGGACCTGGAGCTGGCGAAGTGCCAGCACATCCCGAACCTGATCATCCTGGTGGGCGGAGTCCCCCGGCACCTGGACGACTTCGTGTTCTGGCAGTGGGCCCCGTGCGCGAAGGGCTGGCCGCACCTGATCCACAGGTGCGAAGAGGGCTGGACCACCTTCCGGGCCGTGGACGCGTGGCCGTTCCCGCCGGTGGCCGACAAGGCCCGGATCCAGGACGCCCTGACGGCCGCCCGGTCGGCCCGGTTCGAGCACGGAGAGAACGGCCGGAGCCGGTGAGAGGGGGCGTAGGGTCCGTCCCTGCACCCCAGACCAAGAACATGCGAAAGGCCCCGGGGGCGATCCGGAGCCTTTGCCGACCATCGGAGGGGGTCTCATGAGCGATCTTACGCGCTCCAACGGCCACAGCCCGGACGCGGAAGACGACGACTTCCTGATGTCCGATGACGCTCCCCCGGCGCGTCCGAAGGGGCCGTACGCCCGGGGGACGAAGGAGTACGCCAGGCTGGGCTGGAGCGGGATCATCCCGATCAACCCGAAGACCAAGATCGTGTCCCAGGACAAGATCACTGGCCGGGACGGGAAACAGCTCAGGCCGGACCAGTACGCCGGGCCCAGGGCGATCAAGAAATACGGCACGTCCAACATCGGGTGGCGCGTCCCCCCGGGGATCGTCGGCCTGGACGTGGACGACTACGACGGGAAGACCGGCGCGGCCACGCTGGCGGAGCTGGAAGAGGTGCTGGGCCCGCTCCCGAAGACGTGGACAAGCACGTCCCGGGGGATGGACGCGATCAGCCGGATCCACTTCTTCAAGATCCCGGAGGACGCCGGGGAGCTACGGCCGTTCGCCGGACGCGATATCGACGTGATCCAGCACCACCACCGGTACGCACAGGTGTGGCCGTCGGTCCATCCCAAGACGGATGCGGAGTACCGGTGGTACCGGCCGTCCGGGGAGCTGTGCGCCACGGCTCCGGAACCGGGCGCCTTCGCCGTGCTCCCGGACGCCTGGCTGACGCACCTGGGCAAGGCCCAGCGAGACGACGTCCCCGGAGCCGGAGCGGGGGTGGCGGACTTCCTGGCGGAGGCCACCGGCAACGACGAACCGGAGATCATCAGTTTCGTCCTGGACGCGTTCGACCAACAGCCCGGCGGCCGTCACGACTCCATGATGATCGCGCTGGGATGGGCGGCCAGGGCGGCGGCGGACTGGAAGATCCCGGCCACGGAGATCTTCGACTTCCTGGAGGCCGCCTGGGACGAAGCGACCGACGGGGAAGACCGGGACCAGGAGTTCCAGGATCTTCTGACCCGGGCCGTGGCGGATGCTCCGCCCGTGCGCAACCCGGAGGACGCCGGAGCCGTAGCTTCCCTGATGGCCCGGCTCCTGACACCGGCGGACCTTGACAGCCTGCCCACTCCGGCCTGGCTGATCGACGGGTGGCTGACGGAGAACACCTTCAGCCGGATCAACGGCCAGCCGAACTCCGGCAAGTCCCTGACCGTCCTGGACTGGGCCGGGTGCATCGGGACCGGGGTCTCCTGGCAGGGGAACTCAGTGATCCAGGGCAACGTGGTGTACGTCGTGGCGGAGGGGGCGGAGGGCTTCGCGAAGCGGAAGAGGGCCTGGGAAGCCCACTACGGGGTCCCGATGGAGAACGTGTTCTTCCTCCCGGAGCCGCTCCAGATCATGGGTAAGGAGTGGGCCACGTTCTCCCGGGTCTGCCACCAGCTCCAGCCCAAGCTGATCGTCTTCGACACCCAGCGCCGGGTCACGCGCGGCATTGACGAGAACGACAACACGCTGATGGGCGACGCCGGTGAACGGGTCGAAGATCTCCGGAAGGCTCTGCGGGCCTGCTGTCTCCTGGTCCACCACACCCCGAAGCACGGGGAGGACGGAGCAGGCGCCGGAGCGATCTCCGCCATGGTCCATACGGAGTTCCTGATGACCAAGATCATGGGTCAGACCAACCGGTACATCCTGACCAACACGAAGGAGAAGGACGCGGCGGAAGGGGCCAAGATCGTGATGGTCCCGGAGATCCACGAAGTGCCCGGCCCCAACGACGATCCGTTCATGGACGACGTGACGTCCATCGTGCTGATCCCGGAGGAGCATGATCCGGATGCGGTCGCACCTGTCCCCGGTCTGGACGACGACGCACTCAGGTCCCGGCTCCAGGTCATGGAAGCGATCAACCAGGTGTGGGTCAGGGCCAACGCGGACGACTTCCCGAAGGCAGAAGTCAAGAGCGTCCTGGTTCCTACGTCCCTGGCGAAGTCGACCTTCTACCGGGCGTGGAACGAACTGGTGGACCAGGGTGTGATCGTTCCGACCCTCACGGCCAGCGGTGCCGAGTCGAAGACGCGCTTCGAAGCCCGGGGTCTGGACGACGCTCTGGCGTTCCAGGAATGAAGATCCATTCCCACCCTGTCCCACCCGACCCCCCTACGGGGGGTTAGGGGGTCCGGGACTGACTGGGGGTGAGACTCCCGTGGGACACCGTGGGACACCCTCTGACCTGGGATAGTCCCACAAGATCTCAAAAAGTCTCACGGGAGTCTCACGAACATGACCATGAAAAATCGCGATCAAGCCGTGGGACACCCTGACCTGCGGTGATCTCAAAAAGTCTCACGGTGTCCCACGCGAGTCCCATTCGATCTTGACGGCCTGGGACCCGGGGTCCTTAGACCCTCCTTACGCCCTCCGTATCCATGGTCCTGTAAGGTTCTTGACATGACAGACACGAAGAAGCCGGAGGGCCAGGAGCCCCCGGCGAAGACCAAGCAGTGGATCGGGGGTGAAGTCCCCATGGCGCTCTACGAAGAGTTGAAGAAGATCGCTGACGCTGACATGGTCCCGATGACCGTGGTCTACCGCTGGGCTCTGGCGGACTTCGTCGCCGGAAGGAAGGGATCATGAGCGGCGGCACGATCCAGCTCCGGGTCCCGATCAGGCTGGGGAGCGGTGAAGAGATCACCTTCCGCCTGGCCATGACGGACCAGGACGCGCGCACGCTGGTGGACGCCCCCCGGCGTTCCGTGAGGGCCCTGGAAGACGGGCTGGTACAGAAGATCAGGGACGGGCTCCGCAAGTTCCTGGACCAGGAGACAGGGGATCAGGAGTGAGCGCAGGACCCTTCAGGGTGAGTGATGAGCAGGGCCGCCAGATCGTCCAGGTGAGGTTCTGGGGCCAGGGATCCCGGCGCGGCTACACCTACGCCGTGGACCCGTCCGTGGGGGAGCTGAAGGAGAAGGACTACGTCTGGACCCCCGGCAACCAGATCAACCCCTGGGGCACGGTCGCCGGGGTGATCAGGATCGGGAGCGACTACCACGGCGAGATGGCCGTGATCACTCAGAAGATCGACAAGGGGTACGGCCCCCAGACGATCACCGTCAAGCGGTACAACGCCGGGGAGGACCGATGACGAAGAAGTACGAGACCCCGGGGCCGGACGGCCAGCCGGTCCAGCTCCCGGCCTCCCTGCTGGAGGAGATCGCCACAGACGTCCGGAACTTCGACCGGGCGGAGTCCCCGTCCGGCCGGATGGCCTACAGCCTGAAGAAGATCTCAATGGAACTCCCCCGGCTCCGGGATGCGGTCAAGGGCCACGGGGAGACGCTGGAGGAGCGGCTGTACCTCCGTACCCGGGTCACGGCGCTGGCCGTCCAGGTGGCCCAGGCCGCCGGGTACTCCCCGGAGCAGATCAGCCAGCTTCCCCGGGTGAGGGAAGTCCTGGAGTTCCTGGAGCGTGGGCGATGAAGATCACTATCGACATGCCCCCGGCGGAAGCCCCTTACCTGGACGGGCCGCTGAGGGAACCGGAGTCGGACGTGGTCGTGGAATTCGATGACGGCCACACGGTGACCTTCAAGGCCTACCCCCGGTCCCTGCTGGACCTGAACGAGACCGGGCCGGACACGGAGGCAGACTTCAGCGCTACCGGCCTGGGCCTGATGGCCCGGGAGGGTGGCACCTTCCAGATCACCTTCAAGGGCGTGCGGGGCGTGGAGTTCCGTCAGCCCCCGGTACGGGAGGAAGAGGATCATGGGTGAGCTGAGGCCCCGTCTGGAGGCGTACGTGGCCCTGGTCGGCCAGGTGGTGGAAGAGCCGGACGAAGACGGGATCATGGGTCTGAAGGTCGTCAACCGGCGTGGGGAGCACGTCAAGGGCGAGACCCTTCCGGTCCGGCTGGACGACAGCTACGCGTCGATCGTCGGCCACCCCATGGAGGCCCTGGGAGGCTACCCGGCGCCGGAGCGCTACACGGAGCAGGGGGTCAACCGGCCGCCGGTGTGCTTCGCGTACGTGGCCGTCCCGGCCCCGGCCCTGCTCCTGACGGACGACGTAATCAACGACCTGGCCGACCAGGGCCGGGCCATGCTGCTGAAGCGGCTGAAGGACCAGGCCGCCATGGAGAAGGCGGCGGAGCATGGCTGACGGAGTGACCTTGCCGGACGAAGGCCCGGCGCTCTGGTACGTCCACGCCGGTGGCGGAGCAGTAACCCGGGTGGACCTGAAGCCCCCGGAGACACAGTCCCGGGTCCCGGATGAGCGCTTCCCGACCATGCGGGAGCGCCGGATTCTGCGGGCCCTGCTGGAGCAGGCGGCCAGCCTGCTGGATCTGATCGACAGCCCGGACCAGGGCTGAGCGAGAGAGAACGAGACGGAGACCAAGATCATGGGTAGCACCCGCTACACCGCAGAGATCCACTTTTACATCCGGGACGACTCCCCGGAGGAAGACAGGGCTCACGAAGATGCCCTGGCGGCCTTCGGGGCTGTCCTGGCGGAGCCGGAGTACGAAGACCTGGCCTACGGCGCGGAAGGCTTCCTGGCCCAGCTGGACGGCGACTGGGAGCGCCGGGTCCGGGTGATCCAGCTCCTCCAGCGTGCGCTGGCGCGCGTCAGGACCGTTACCCCGGAGCAGGCGGCCAGCATCCCGGACGACTACCTGAAGAGGCTCTGATCATGACCAAGCTGTGGTACCGGGAGATCCCGGTGATCCCCCCGGCTGAGTCCCTGCCGGACACCCTGAAGGAGTTCCTGGGCAACCAGATCTGGGAGACCGAAGAAGCCAGCCTGACGGCCCCGGTGGTCGTCCGTGAGGACAACATGCGGGTGGTCGGGTTCCTGGAGGGACTGGCTGCCACCGGCGTGGAGGGAGCCAGCCAGCTCCTGGAGGCCATCCGGGAGGGCAACGGCGTGACCGTCTGGATCGGGAGGGAGGACGGCGATGATCCATTCAGTGCCCACTGAGTGGCCCAGCGGGGACCTGGTCCTGACGATCGACATAGAGACGGCGGACGCGGACGCGCTCTTCACCGGGATCGTGGACGCCGGTACCGACAAGGCCCGGCCCGTGGAGGGCCCCTTCGTCCGGCTGTGCGGGTACGGCTGGGACCACGAAGACGCGGTCCACGTGACCACCGATCCGGACGAACTCCTGGCTGTGATCGATCGGGCGGACGTGGTCCAGGGCCACAACATCCTGGGCTTTGACGGTCTCGCCCTGGCCTGGCACCACGGGCTGGGCTGGGACACCTTCTGTGACAAGGCCATCGACACGGACCCCCTGGCCCGCTACGACTTCCCGCCCCGGAGCAGGGAGCACGGATCGGACGATCAGTACGACCTGGATCACGTGGCCCAGCGCTACGGGCTGGCCGGGAAGATCACCGGTGAAGGCGGCCTGGCCACCCTGAAGCGGAGGCACAAGGGGTACGACCGGATCCCGGTGGATGACCCGGACTACGTGGCGTACCTGGTACAGGACATCAGGGCCTCCCAGGGGGTCTCCAGGACGCTCCGGCGGGCCCAGGTGCCCTACACCCTCCGGGAACACGAACTGGCCCGCTACGCCGGGGACATGACCCTGAACGGGTGGCTGGTGGACCAGCCGCTCCTGGCGGAGCGGATCGCGGCCGGGGAGAAGCGCAAGCGGGAGGCCCTGATGGAACTGAACGAGCGGTACGGGATCCCCCTGGGGAAGACCGTGCTCAGGGGCCGGGCCCCCAACAAGACCCAGCACTGGGTCCCCCACAAGTCCCCGCTGGCCACCCGGGAGGGCAAGGACGCACTGATCAAGGCCTTCTGGGATCTGGGGGCTCACCACTACCCCCGGGTGGACAAGACCTTTATAGATCACCCGGTGACCGGGAAGCGGGTGAAGGACATCGCGGCCGGACGTGAGGGTATGGAGCGGCTGGCCGCCCACTACGTGGGGAAGAAGGGGCTCACGGCCGTACAGGATCTCTGTGACCTGGTGACCGTCGTGACCACCACCCGGACGATCTACGGCACGTGCAAGAACAACCTGGCGCCGGACGGCCGGATCCACCCCAGGGTGAGCATGCGCCAGGCCTCCGGCCGGTGGTCGGTCACACCCGGTATGACCGTCTACGGGAAGCACGCCGGACGGCATGTGGAGCGCGCCGTCTACATCCCCGACCCCGGCCACGACCTGATCACCTGTGACCTGTCCCAGGTCGACATGCGCGCCGTGGCGGCCCACAGTCAGGATCCGGCGTACATGGATCTCTTCGGTCCTGGCAAGGACGCCCACCAGATGATCGCGGACATGCTGGGGCTGTCCCGTCAGGAGTCGAAGGCCCGGGGCCACGGCTGGAACTACGGCCTGGGTGCCAACCGGATGATCCGGGAGGGAGCCGATCCGAAGGTGGTGTGGGCGTTCGTCAACGGTATGGAGCGCCGGTTCCCCCGGCTGTGCTCCTGGCGTGAGGACATCCGGTCCATCGGGAAGTCCGGGGAGTACCTGGACAACGGCTTTGGCCGTCCGATGCGCTGTGATCCCCGGTTCGCCTACACCCAGGCCCCGGCGCTCATGGGCCAGGGGACGGCCCGGGACATCACCTGTGAAGTCCTGCTGAGGCTCTTCAGGGCTCACCCGGAGTACCGGCCCTACCTCCGGTGCTACGTCCACGACGAATTCGTGTTCAGCGTTCCCCATGAGCAGGCGGAGAAGATCAAGGCTGACGTGATCGAATCCTTCACCTGGGAGTGGCGGAACGTACCTATCGACTGTGACGCCACCGGCCCGGCGCCCGACTGGGGGATAGCTAGTGCTAAGTGACCGTCAGAAGCGGTACACCGGCCGGGGTCTGGACTGGGCCAGGAAAGCGATCACGAAGCGTGCGGCGAAGCGGGTAGCCAGGTACTACGCCGGGAGGCTCCTGGCGGACACCACGTCCGCCTATGGCAAGGACGGGCTGGAGACGGTCCGTGAAGCGCTCCTGGAGGTCTCCTGGTGGCTGGAGTCCACCGGGGACCCGAAGGGCCGTCCGTGCGAGACCCTGGGAAGGCCGAAGGGATCATGATCAAGGACGAACAGAAGATCCTCCATGAGCTGAGCAGGGGTCAGAATCTGACGATTCACACGCTCCTGGAACGGACCGGGATGGGCCCCCACAAGCTGTCCGTGACCCTGTACGGGCTGTCTCAGGTGGCCTGGATAGGCCGGGCCGGGAACAACGTATGGATCACGCCAGCGGGCCGTGAAGCGTATGTGGAAGTCCAGCACAAACGGGCCGCCCGGTGGGACCGGATGATCTGTCCCGGGTGCGGGACGCTCCGCTTCGGCCCCCGGCACCTTGCGCTGAGGCTGGCGCGCTGGTGCGACGGGAAAGGGAGCCTGGTGTGAGGCTCTGGAGGTGGCTCAGGCTGGCTGTGGGGGCCCTGACGGCCCCCCGGCCGGTTCCCGTGCCCAGGATGCCCATCACCTATGTGGTGGGGCTCCACAGGAGCTGTGTTCACTTCATCCGGTGGACCGGGGAAGATCCGAAGGGCTTCAGGATCATCACTCGTCATGAACAGCTCCTGGGGCTCCCCCTGGGAATTGACGTGGTCCTGATCACCCACCCGGACATCCCCACGGACCCAGAGATGATCACAAGGCTATACGCACGCCAGGCTAAGGTCAGGACGCTGGACCTGGACTGGCTGAGGGAGGCCCGATGATCTCCACCCTGGACCCTGAGTACCTGGCCCTGTTCCCCGGTCCGTTCTGGGTGGACCACAGGGGGACGTCACAGCTCCCCCTGGGCCCGGGGTCGTCCCTGTGGAAGTACTGGACGAAGGGCAAGGGCTTCGCTCAGTGGGGAGGCTCCACGCACAAGTGGACCACCCTGAACGCGCTCCTGAAGAAGGCCGGGGTCCCGGAGAAGTCTGTGGACGGCCTGACGACCAACATCATCGAATCGGTCTTCCCCGGCTACATGGAGAAGACCCACGGGAAGAAGGCAGCATGACCAACGAACGCCGGAAGGCCGTGTACCTCCGCCAGAACGGATCTACGGTCCGGCTCACCGGCCCTCAGCGCCGGAGGCTGGCGAAGAAGGCCCGGAAGGATCACTGACCATGACGAACGAGACCGAGACGAAGATCACGGAACACCGGGTGTTCGAGGGGATCAAGCCGGTGGACCTCCAGCCCGGGGACCTGATCCTGAAGGTGGACAAGCGCGCGGATCAGTCCCTGTGCTGTCTCACCGTGTACCGGAAGGCGGACCACTGATGGACAAGAACTACCAGCCCCGGACTGGGGACATCGGCCTGACCCGGATCACCGGCGCCGGTGGTCTGGCCATCAAGATCGGTACCTGGCTGAACGGGGACGGCTGGCACGGAGTGCAGCACGCGTTCGTGGTCACCGGCGGCCGGGACACGCTGATCGTGGAGGCCATGCCGGATGGAGCGCGGGAGGTGCCCAACTGGCATCACCCGGACCACACGGTCTACCTCCGGTGTCCGGCTGAGAAGCGGTTGGCCGTGGCGGAGGCCGCACACGGCTTCGTGGGCGTCCCGTACGGCTGGGCCGACTACGGGGCTCTGGCGCTCCACAGGTTCAGGATCCCCACACCCAGGCTGAAGCGGTACATCGAGCGGTCCCGCTCCATGATCTGTAGCCAGCTGGCCGACCGGGCGGCGGATCTGGGTGGCTGGCACCTGTTCGCGGACGGCCGGTGGCACGGGGACGTGACCCCCGGTGATCTCTTCCGGCTCTACCACGCTCAGACGGTCTCTCCGGGCCTGAAGTAGTGGCCATGGAGGGCCACCACCAGACGGTCCGGATGGGGCCCCCAGGGTGGCAACACGCCCTCTGGTACGGGTACCTGGGCCTCCCGCTCCCCCAGTGGGTGTCCCGTCCGGGCCCCAGGGGCTCCGACTGGGCCCGTCTGGTGCCGTACGAGAACCGGCGCTGGCACTGGATGTACGCGAAGCGCCACGGGTTCTTCTGGCTCCCCTGCCCGCTCTGTGACCGGCCCTACGGCGGCCATGAGTCGGCCGGGAGCATCCCGGACCCCATGCATCCGCCCAAGAGCCCTGACGGCCCCTGGTACATGATCATAATCTGTTCCCAGTGCACCAGGGTCGGGAAGAGCTGTGAAGCGCTGTAGGACGTGCCCCCGGCGTCTGTGGCCCCTCTTCTTCGGAAGGCCGGGCTGGCGCCGGGGAACGTGCGACTGGTGCGTGACCAACGGTAAGTACAAGATCGAGACGGAGACGAAATGAAGATCGTGGCGGCGGACCTGTCGATCACGGCCACCGGAGTGGCCCGGAGCGACGGGACAGTGATCACAGTGGGTGGGAAGCCCGCGCTGGGGGACCAGCGTCTGATCATCATCGAAGACGAACTGATCCAGTCCCTGGGGCTGTGGCACGACGAAGACGGCGACCGGGCGGACCTGCTGGTCGTGGAAGGCTCTGTGGCGCGCTCCCAGACGGCCTACATATCCGGCCAGCTCCACGGGATTGTGAAGCGGCTGTGCATCCGGCACGCCATGCCGTACGTGTTCGTGCCCCCGGCGACCTTGAAGGCCTTCGCCACCGGCAAGGGCAATGGCGACAAGACGGCCATGGCGATAGCGGCCCTGAAGCGCGCCGACCGGGAGTTCCGGGACGACAACCAGTGTGACGCGTTCTGGCTCAGGGCGGCGGCCCAGCACTACTACGGGGAGCCTGAGTTCGACATGCCGAAGATCCAGAAGGACCGGCTGGCGAAGGTGGCCTGGCCGGACATCCAGCCGTAACCGGAACGTGATAGCGGATAACCTGGCCGGGCTGTCCAGCAGAGAGACCGAGACATGACCACAGAGACAGGACTCATGCGAAAGATCAATACCCGTCCTCCTGCCCCGGAGGACGTAGGCCGGACGGGTACCTGGGAACTCCAGGTGTCGGACGGCGCGCCGGTCTTGATCGAAGGTACGTTCCTGGGGATGTCTTCTTCCCGGAGGCCCTCCCATGAGAATCACGACGGGAGCCCGTACGGGACCGACGGAACCTGGACGACAACCAACCAGCGCTGTAGCGCGTGCCGCTGGTTCGAACCGAGGATCTTCGTCACCACGGCGGAGCCCCACTTCTTCGGGCTCTACAAGATGGGCTGGACGATCGTCCCGGAAGAGACGGTCCGGCTCAGCTACGTGGAGGCCGGGAGCGCGTTCGAACTGATCGAATCCATGGCCATCAGGCGCCAGGGGAAGCTGGTACTCCCCATCCCGGCGCGGCGGGTGATCGCACAGGCGGCCGGATACGACTCAGAGATCCGGGACGCGTACCTGGACTGGCGCCGGAGCACGGCATGAGCGGACGACACAAGATCCGGAACACGAAGCGTGCCTGGCGCCAGCGCGCCGAACAGCTGGCCGAAGACCTAACCCGGTCGGAGCAGGCCCGGGAAGCGTTGCTCACCGGCCGGAACCAGCTCCTGGAGGAAGTCCGGAGGCTGTCCATGGTCCTGGGGAGCCTCCAGAAGGAGCTGGGGACCGAGGATCAGACCGTCCAGGTCCAGGTGGCCGCCAGCTCCGGCCCGGTCCACCTGCTGAAGCCCCCTGAGACGGGCTCCATACCGCTCCAGCGGCCTGACGGGAAGTGGATGGCCGTCCCGGTCCCGGAGCGTGCTCCCAGGCCCTCACAAGGGCGTTCACGGGGTCAGCGGCCCACCTGGGCAACTGGATGAACGCTGTACATCTGTACCAGGCATCGATCTTCACATACCGAACCTTTACCGTGTGCTGGACGGGGGACCGAGACAGCACACGGGAAGGGCAGAACCGTGGGAACACATCGCAAGGTGCGGGAGACCGTTGAACGGCACCCCGTAGCCAGCGCGGTAGCCACCGTGGCCGCCACAGGGACGATCGGGTCCGGGATCTCCCTTCTGGTGGCCACAGACGCGTCCGCAGCATCGGTGAGCACTTGGGACAAGGTCGCTGCCTGTGAGTCGTCCGGGAAGTGGAACATCAACACCGGCAACGGCTATTACGGCGGCCTCCAGTTCGCTCAGTCCACCTGGACCGGGTACGGCGGCCAGGCCTACGCCAGCCGGGCCGACCTGGCCACGAAGAGGGAACAGATCCTGATTGCGGAGAAGGTCCTGAAGGGACAGGGCCCAGGAGCCTGGCCGGTCTGCTCTGTACGGGCCGGACTCACCCGTGGCGGACCGGCGCCGTACTCAGGGACGGCCGTGGTGCCGAAGAAGGCGGTACCGAAGGTGACCACCACCACCCAGTCCGCCATGGCCGTGGCCTACGCGAAGGCCAAGATCGGTAAGCCGTATGTGTACGGGGCCGAAGGCCCGAACTCCTTCGACTGTTCCGGCCTGACCCAGGCAGCATGGCGCGCGGCCGGGGTGGAGATCCCCCGTACCAGCCAGGCCCAGCTGTCCGGGCTCACCAGGGTCAGCCCCAGTTCAGTACGCCCGGGAGACATCGTGGTGTACAAGGGCGGCGGCCACGTGGGGCTGTATGTGGGCGGCGGCCAGATCGTGGAGGCCCCCCGGCCCGGAGCGTCCGTACGTCTCGCACCGTGGCGCTCAGGCTGGTATGCCACCCAGTTCACGGCTGTCGTACGACCCCACAGCCGGACTGTGCCCACGGAAGAGGTACCGGCCCAGGCCGCACCCAGGCCGAAGGCACAGCCGGGACCCAGTGCCACGGGTGGGTACGTGGTCAAGACGGGCGACTGGCTGAGCAAGATAGCGGGGGTCCACAACACTCCCGGTGGGTGGCGCACGCTGTACCGGCTCAACAGGGCGATCATCGATGACCCGGACCTGATCTACCCGGGACAGAAGATCCGGCTGTCCTAAGCTGGGCCCTGTCCGACCTGGGCACCAGAGATCCGGGCTGTCGGTAGTGAGTGAGGCCAGGTGTTGGCGCACCTGGCCTCTTCCCGTACATGGAGACCGTGATGATCGAATGCACGTGCCCTCAGTGGCCGACACCGTCCACTGATCACCAGGACGACTGTCCGATGCACCACATGAGCCAGCGTCAGAGCTGACCATGGTCAGCAGTGGACCAGGCCGAAACGATCGAAAGTACAAGGCCAGCGCGCTCAGGCTGAAGGCTGAGGCCCCACCGATCTGTCACATCTGTAACCGATGGATCGACCGTGATCTACCACGCGAAGATCCTTGGTCTTGGACTGCTGATCATGACCCAGACATCGAGACCTTGATCAGGCTTGGCCTGGATCCATCCAGCATTGATCACCTACGTCCAGCCCACCGATCGTGCAACTCAGGCAAAGGCAACCGACCGAAGAAGACGATCAACACGTCACGTGCGTGGTGAAGATCAGCGTTTCTTGATCACACGGCAATCACGATCAACGTTTCTTGATCCAGTCGGCCTGAAGATCCTTATTCAAACGATCTATGTATGAATATGCAAGATCGTTGTATAGATCGTTAATGCACAAGATCGTATATTCATGCTGCATAAATGACCTTGGAGGGACGGAGGAGGGATAGCATATGCCCAGGTCAGAGGCATGATCAACGATCACAGGGGGGGTGGGGTGCATAACGATCTTCTTTCCCCGGCGAC
>Ga0075420_100000282_pt1 | contig 38039 bp, 36 predicted proteins | sample SoiMetdeltSBSDD4_FD_75296 | JGI IMG/M metagenome (GOLD analysis project Ga0075420, IMG submission 75296) | Bulk soil microbial communities from a Populus tree surrounding site in Tennessee, USA - Soil MetaG P. deltoides SBSDD4 | ecosystem: Environmental > Terrestrial > Soil > Tree plantation...
AGCGGGAGGTGGTCGAGCGGGACGGGATGCTCTACGGGGTGAACGAGTTCCTGCCGGCCCGGCCCGGCGAGACCGTGTTCACCGAGCAGGTGCGCTACCGCACGGTGGGGGACGCGTCGTGCACTGCGGCGGTGCGCTCGGACGCGGACACGGTGGAGAAGGTGATCGCGGAGGTGGCCGCCACGCGGATCACCGAGCGAGGGGCCACCCGAGGTGACGACCGGGTCTCCGAGGCGGCGATGGAGGACCGCAAGCGCGAGGGCTACTTCTAGGGCGGGCTACTTCTACTCCTACTTCTACGGAGAGGTTCTGCAGGCGCATGGAGCTGCTGCGGTTCGCCACGGCGGGCAGTGTGGACGATGGCAAGTCGACGTTGATCGGCCGGTTGCTGCATGACACGAAGACGATCTTCGAGGACCAGTGGGAGGCGGTGCAGGCGGCCTCGGCCGCGCGGGGGGACGAGTACACCGACCTGGCGCTGCTCACCGACGGGCTGCGGGCCGAGCGGGAGCAGGGGATCACCATCGACGTGGCGTACCGCTACTTCGCCACCCCGCGGCGCAGCTTCATCATCGCCGATACTCCCGGCCATATTCAGTACACCCGCAACATGGTCACCGGTGCGTCAACCGCTGACCTGGCGTTGATCCTTGTTGATGCGCGTAAGGGGATGCTGGAGCAGTCGCGGCGGCATGCGTTCCTGTGCTCGCTGCTGCGGGTGCCGCACCTGGTGCTGTGCGTGAACAAGATGGACCTGGTCGGTTATGACGAGGCGGTGTTCGAGCGGATCGCGGCTGAGTTCACCGGGTTCGCCGCGAAGCTGGACGCCCCGGACCTGACCGTCATCCCGGTCAGCGCCCTGCATGGCGACAACATCGCCACCCCGTCGGCCAACATGCCCTGGTACCACGGCCCGACGCTGCTGCACCACCTGGAGCACGTGCACATCGGCTCCGACCGCAACCTGGTGGATGTGCGGTTCCCGGTGCAGTACGTGATCCGGCCGCAGTCGTCCACCCACCGCGACTACCGCGGGTACGCCGGCCAGGTCGCCTCGGGGGTGCTCAAGCCGGGGGATGAGGTGGTGGTGCTGCCCTCGGGGTTCACCTCCACGATCACCACGATCGAGACCGCGGACGGGTCGTTGGACGAAGCGTTCCCGCCCTTGTCGGTGATCATCCGCCTCGCCGACGACATCGACATCTCGCGGGGGGATATGATCGCCCGTCCGCATAACGCGCCCACGCCGATGCAGGACGTAGATGCGTTGGTGTGCTGGATGGACGAGACCCGGCCGTTGGCCGTAGGAAACCGCTATACGGTCAAGCACACCACCCGTACCGCCCGCACGATCGTGCGCGGGGTGCAGTACCGGCTCGACATCAACACCCTGCACCGGGACCACAGCGCCACCGGCCTGACCCTCAACGAGATCGGCCGGGTCACGCTGCGCACCACCCAGCCTCTGCTCGCCGACCCGTACCACCGCAACCGCACCACCGGGTCGTTCATCCTCATCGACGAGGCCACCAACCGCACCGTCGGAGCCGCCATCATCACCACCACCTAGGCCGGTGGAGAAGCGAGCCTGCGACAGGCGCTGACCAGCAGGCTCGCGCGGCGTTGGCGGGATGGGCGGACAGGCTGGGGAGCAGGTGGCGCCGGCCGAGCGCGGGCATGGCTCGGGCTGGCCCCGGTGGCACTCGATCCAGGTCTGCGCCGGTACGGTGCGCACTCAGCCCCGGCCCGCAGCGGCCCAGCTCCGCGGTCGGGGCGGACCTGAGGTGCCAGGTGCGACTACGACGCTGCGACTACGTCCCACGTTTGCGCAGGTAGGCTCTAGTGAGGCACACTGGTTGTATGACACCTGTACGACAGGGTTCTGGTGCCCAGAGCGATCGGCGTACACCAACCGCGCGGAAGGCGGGTGGCCGGAAAACGACGACGACGTCTAGGACTGCGGAGCGGGGGCGCCAAGCGTCGAAGGCTGCGCCGGTCAGGAAGCAGGCAGGTGCGCACGCCGGAAGGACCTCGCAGGTAGCGCAGGTTCGCCTTCAGGCCGACGAGATGGCGGCGCTACAAGATGTCATGCGTCAGCTGCGGCTACCTTCGACGTCGGAAGCGTTACGCGAGGGCCTTCGCCTGCTCGTCCGAGAGGCTAGCGAGCTTGCCGCTGCCGGGGAGATTAGACGGTTCTACGGTGACGCTCCGGCGCCCACACCGGAGGGCGTCGTCAGGGCGACGGAGAAGGACCTAGCGGCTGCGGATGCGATGCAGTGGTAGCAAGTGCCGGCGGCGCGACGCCGATGCGGGGAGAGGTGTGGGCGTGCGCGGTTCCGCTGGTCGGACCGCATCCCGTGGTCATCCTCACTGCCAACCGCATCGCGACGCCGCTCTCCGCCATCACTGTTGCGGTCGTCACCGGAACAGCGGGGCCTGAGGTAACTCACGTCCGTATCGGCCCAGATTCGGGGTTGACTAAGTACCTGGAGTCATACGTAAATTGCTCTGACCTGCATACGATAGACAAGCCCCGATTGCGTCGACAACTCGGACGCCTTGCTCCAGCTGAAATGCGGAGCGTGGAGACCGCAGTCCGCCAGATACTAGGGCTTTGATCATAATCGAAGCCCCTCCGATGGTGTACTGATCTGCCGCCGACGGTGCGTCCTTGGCATCGTTGTTGGCCCAGTGTTGCGTCTACAGGTCCAGGCGGCGTGATCTGCCTGGCCTCGCTACAGCGTCTCAGGTGGACCGCCGTCAGGGCCCACATTTTGGACATCACCGCATCGCGGACTAGAATTCTGGTCTATGACGACGATGCCCTTGTCTGAGGCGAAGGCCAGGCTCTCGGAGGTCGCCGACGAGGTCGACCGCACCCACGACCGTGTTCATATCACCCGCAACGGTCGCGAGTACGTTGTGCTCATCTCGGCCGAGGATCTGGAGTCGATCGAGGCCACCATCGAGCTGCTGTCCGACCCGGCGGCGATGGCACGGGTGCGCGAGGCCGACGACGCCATCGCCCGGGGCGAGACCACCAGCGCCGAGGAGATGGCCGCGCTCATGGCACAACGGCGCGCCCGTGACCGGGCCGCATGAGATGACAGGCCCACCCCATGACGATGACGAGGCGCAGCCGTACACGCTGGTCATGGCACCGGGCGCCCGGCGCGCGCTGAGCGAAGGGCTCCCGGCGCCCGCCGCGTTCGCCGCCTGGGAGTTCATCAGGGGGCCTTTGGTGCGGGAGCCGTACCGGGTGGGGGCGCCTCTTCAGGCCCCGTTCGACGGGCTGTGGCGGGCCCGCCGTGGCGAGTACCGCGTTCGGTACCGCATTGACGACAAGCACCACGAGGTACACGTCCTGGACGTTGACCACCGGCGTGATGCATACCGCCGCTGACCGAAGGGCTGGTGGGGTCCGAACCCGCCGTTCCACACACCGACCTTCGTGCTCACCCACCGCCCACGGCCCGCGATCGAGATGGAGGGCGGCACCACGTTCCACTTCCTCGACGCCACCCCGGCCGAGGCGCTCGAGACCGCCCGCGAAGCAGCCAACGGCCAGGACGTCCGGATCGGCGGCGGCCCCACAGTCGTACGCGACTTCCTCGCCGCCGGGCTCGTCGACCACATGCATCTCGTCCAGGTCCCGATCGTGCTCGGCCGCGGCGTGCGCGTCTGGGACGGGCCTGGAGGCCCTCGAAGATGCCTACGACGTCGAGGCGGTCTCCTCCCCCAGCGGCGTCACCCACCTCACATTCACGCGGAAGGCCGTCTCGTGAACGCCGACAACGAACCGCAGGCCGTGCCCTGACAGCCGAGACCGACGAACGACGAGCCAACGAGCACACGTGCACGGGACCATGGCCTCCAGCTCACCATCGACGGCCACCCAGCGCTGCCCCTCTAATGAGTTCTGGGAGAGAGCCATCCGGCAAACTCCTGGTGGGTAGGTAGCCGCCGGCAGACGAGTCCGGTTGCCTGAGCTTGCCTCATCGGCAAGGGTGAGACCGTGGCAGATGAGCATGTGGTCGGCTACGACGGGATGTGGGCCGAGCGCGGGAACGACCCCCGAGTGGCGGGCAACCCTGTCGGCGAGCTCGCGACCATCCGCGAGTACCTGTCCAACTACCGGCTCACCCTCGGCATGAAATGCGAGGGTCTCTCGCCGGCGCAGCTGGCCACTCGGTCCGTGCCGCCGTCCACGCTGAGCCTGCTCGGCCTGGTCCGGCACATGGCCCGGGTGGAGCACAACTGGTTCCAGCGGTCGCTGCAGGGCCATCGGGAGGTGCCTCGGCTGTTCTGGTCCGCGGACGACGGCGACCTGGACTTCAATGGCGCTATCGGGGACCCGGCCGTGGTGGAGGAGGCGTTCGACGCGTGGAAGGCGCAGGTTGCGGCCGCTGACGAATGGCTGGACGGGCAGCTCGACCTGGACGCCACGGTCCTGACGCCACGCGGCGAGCGGACGAGCGTCCGTGACATCCTGATCCACATGGTCGAGGAGTATGCCCGGCATTGCGGCCACGCCGACCTGCTGCGCGAATGCATCGACGGCCGTACGGGCCAGTAGCTGGATCGCTCGCCCGTTGGCTCAGTAGCCGGTGACCGGGCCAGTACTGGCGCTGGGCGGGGCTACGAACGCCACAGGAGGGCTGAAGGCACGGGCCGCGAAGGCCTTACGGACCGCGTCCGACACGGGCTCGACTGCGGCGGCGTCCACCAGGGCGAGCACGCAGCCGCCGAAGCCGCCACCGGTCATCCGGGCGCCGTACGCCCCGGCGGACAGGGCGGCCTCGACCGCTGTGTCCAGCTCGGGCACGCTCACCTCGAAGTCGTCGCGCAGCGAGGCGTGCGAGGCGAACAGCAGCGGGCCGATCTCGCGTACCCGGCCGGCGCGCAGCAGGGCCACTGTGGACAGGACCCGCTGGTTCTCGGTGACCACGTGCCGCACCCGGCGGCAGATCACCTCGCTGGCCAGCCGAGGCAGCGCCTCGTCCAGCCCGTCCGGCGGGACGTCCCGCAACGCCGCCACGCCCAGGTCGCGGGCGGCCTGCTCGCAGGCCGCCCGGCGGGCGGCGTACTCCCCGGTCACCAGCTGGTGCGGCGCCCGGGTGTCGATGACCAGGATGGCCAGCCCGGCCAGGTCCAGCGGGACCTGCTCGGTGGCGAGCGTGCGGCAGTCGAGGAAGAGCGCGTGTCCGGCCCGGCAGAGCACGGCGGCGGACTGGTCCATGATCCCGCACGGCACGCCGACATAGGCGTTCTCGGCCCGCTGGGCGAGCCCGGGGCGCCGCACCTCCGGCAGGTCGAGCCCGCCGAGGTCGGCCAGGGCGGTGAGCACGGCGCACTCCAGGGCGGCGGACGAGGACAGGCCGGCGCCGGCGGGCACGTCCGAGGCGATGGCCAGGCGGGCCCCGGGCACGGCGAAACCCGCCTCGCGCAGCGCCCACACCACGCCGGCCGGGTAGGCTGCCCAGCCCTTCACCCGGCCGGGCACCAGGTCGGCGGCCCCGAAGGACACTGCCGCCCCCTCCTGCTCCGACCACACCGTCCACTCCAGACTGTCCACAGGGGATGCCGCGACAGCGGTACGCAGCGGCAGCGCGAAGGGCAGGACAAACCCGGCGTTGTAGTCGGTGTGCTCGCCGATGAGGTTGACCCGGCCGGGTGCCGCCCAGCAGCCGGCCGGCTGGCCGCCGTACTCGCGGGAGAAGGCCGCCGCGGCGCGGACGGCGACGCTCATCCTGCGATGGTCTGGGGGCCCGCGATGGTCTGCTGGTGGAACGTCCAGGCGTCGGCGACCATGTCGGGCAGCGCCGGCTTTGCCGGCACCCAGCCCAGCTCGGCGGCTGCCTTCTCGGCGGAGGCGACCAGCACGGCCGGGTCGCCGCTGCGGCGCGGCGCCACCTCGACCGGTACGGGGTGCCCGGTGACCTCGCGGACCACCTCGATCACCTGGCGGTTGGAGAAGCCGCGGCCGTTGCCGAGGTTGTAGATGCGGTGCTCGCCCGGCTGCACCGCGTCGAGGGCGAGGAGGTGGGCCCGGGCCAGGTCCTCGATGTGGATGTAGTCGCGGATGCAGGTGCCGTCGGGTGTCGGATAGTCGTCACCGAAGAGCTGGAGCTTCTCCCGCCGGCCGGAGGCGACCTGGAGCGCGATGGGGATCAGGTGGCTCTCCGGGTCGTGGCGCTCGCCGTAGGCCGGGCCGGACGCGGGCAGGTAGGCCCCGCAGACGTTGAAGTAGCGCAAGGTCACCGCGGCCAGGCCATGGGCATTGGCCTCGCCGGTGAGCGCGTGGTCGACGGCGAGCTTCGAGGCGGCGTACGGGTTCGGCGGGCGGGCCGCGGCGGTCTCCGGGATCGGCACCTCGTCCGGGTCGCCGTAGACGGCGGCGGTGCCGGAGAAGATGATGCGCCGCACCCCGGCCGCGCGGGCGGCGTCGATCAGCCGCAGTGACCCGATCGTGTTGTTCTCCCAGTACTTCTCCGGCCGCCGCACCGACTCGCCCGCCTCGATGAACGCCGCGAAGTGCAGGATCGCGTCGAGCCCTGCGGTGAGGACCGCCTCGACCGCCTCGTGCACCCGGCCCCGGACGAACCGGGCCCCGGGGGGCAGCGCCACCTCATGGCCGGTGGAGAGGTCGTCCAGGATCACCACGTCGTGGCCGGCGTCCAGCAGCATCGCCGACACGACGCCGCCGACATAGCCGGCGCCGCCGGTGACGAGCAGCTTCACAACCAGTCTCCTTGTCATTGCGTGGTAACTCTTCGGCAGAGGTTACTAGGATCGCGCCATGGATGAGTCCGGCCGGGCCGGTCCGTTGCGGCGCTGGCTCGCCCGGGTGGTCGTGCGCGGCGCGGACGGCGCCACCAGGTTGGTTACCCGGCTCCTCGGCGCCAGCCCCACCTCCGGCCGGGAGCAGATCTCAGAGGCCGAGCTGCGTGGCCTGGTCGCCGCCAACACCCTGCTCGACCGCGAGGAGCAGCGGATCATCGACGGCGTCATAGCCGCCGGTGCGAGCCTGGTGCGGGAGGTCATGGTCCCCCGGACCGAGGTGATGTTCCTCGATGCCGCGCTCAGCGTGGGCCAGGCAGCCCAGGCCGTACGGGACCAGTCGCACTCCCGGTTCCCCGTCGTGGACGGCACGCACGACGACGTGATCGGCTTCGTCCACCTGCGCGACCTGCTGATCCGGCCCAACGGCGAGGGGCCGGCGACGGTCGCGGACCTCACCCGCGACGTCAAGCGGCTGCCCGCCACCAAGCGCGTCCTCGCCGCCCTCTCCGAGATGCGTCGGGAGGGGCACCATCTCGCGGTCATCATCGACGAGTACGGCGGCACGGCGGGCATCGTCACGCTCGAGGATCTCATCGAGGAGCTGATCGGGGAGATCCACGACGAGTACGACGCAGAGCCTGAGCCGGTGCCGGCCAGCGGGACGGTCCCCGCCGAGGTGGAGGGCCGGCTCAACCTGGCCGACTTTACGGAGTGGACCGGCCTGGTCCTGCCGACCGGGCCGTATGAGACCGTGGGCGGCTTTCTCATGGCCCGGCTGGGCCGGCTGCCCACGGTCGGCGACGAGGTACGCCTGCCCGCCGTGCCTACCGCTGGCGCGGCGCCGGCCTCCGGCGGTGCGCCTGGCAACAATGGCGGACGGGCTGGCTGGCTGCTGCGGGTCGCCGCGCTGGACGGTCGCCGGGTGGCCCGGGTGGCGCTGGTCCCGGCCCCACCGCCATCCCCGCCGGAGGCCGGGCCGGCTGGACCGGAGGCCAGGCAGTCTAGACAAGGCGGGCGGGCTGGACAAGCCGGGCGGGCTCCGGCGGGAGCCGCCGGTGCGGCGCCGGGCGCGGGTCAGCGCAGGTGAAGCTTGCGCCAGGTGGCTCCGTCCGAGGAGTACGCCGCCCAGCCGTTGCCGAACAGGTCCAACGCGATGTAGCCGGACGGGCTGCGTACCAGGCGCCCCACCTTCGGCAGCTCGTCGGTGCGTACGAAGGTGGCGCCCGCGTCTGAGCTGACGAACCAGCGGCCGGTCAACGTGGCCACCAGCAGCCGGCCGTCGAGCACCGGGACCGGGTCACCGGCGAGCGTGGCCGGCTCCCCGTCGGGTCCGGAGCGGGTCTGGGTGAAGCTCCCACCCGAGTCCACGGAGTGGTAGACCGCGCCGAGCTGCCCGCCCGGGCCGACCACGACCGCGTAGACGTGCGTGCCGAGGGTCGCCACCCGCACCGAGGCACCAGCCGAGGCGCCGGCCGGTACGCCGGCTGCCGCGCCGGGCAGCTGCGGGCGCTGCCAGGTGCGCCCGGAGTCGCGGGACACCGCCACCGCGGGCCGGCCGGTGGTCCGCTCCGCCCCGCCCGCCCACCAGGCGCCGTCGGCGGCCGGCTGCGCGGCTACCCAGCACACGTCGATGGGCGGCTGGTCGCTCAGGTCGCCGCGGTGGCCGTACTGGGAGGTCCACACCTCGACCACGGCGCCGGCGCACCCCCCCGACGGACCCGGGCGGACCCGCAGCCGGGCGCCCCGCTCGGCCGTGGCGACCGGCCCGCCGTTGCCCGGCCGGGGCTGCCACCCGCTCCCGGGGGTGAGCACCAGCGGCGGCGCGACCGTCACCACGGCCGAGCCGTCCCCCAAGAGGAGCAGCTCGGGCGGTGTGTCGGCGGTCGCCGCGCCGGCGGGCAGCGGGTGCTCCGTCCAGGTCAGGCCGCCGTCGTGGGTGCTCGCCACGGTCATCCGGCAGGACCGGCCGCCCACACAGCTGGCGAGCAGCGCATAGCCCCGGTCGGGGTCGGCGAGCTCCACGTCCAGGATGTCCCCGGGCAGGTCGACGTAGGGCTGCACCATGCCGTTCACGGTGATCCCGGCGTCTGTCCACACCGGACCGCCGCTCGGCACGGGCCCGGGCGGCGTCGCCACCTCCGGGCCGCGGCCGCCCCACGGCTGCACGGCCGCGACGAGGACGGCCGTGGCGAGCAGGGCGAGGCCGCCGCCGGCCCGGGCCGCGGTACGGCGGCGGCGGAGAACCTGGGCGCGCGCGTGTACCCGCGCCAGGTCGGGCTGGTCGATCTCGGCGAGCAGCTGGGCGCGCGAGGCGGCCAGCTGCTGGTCCAGGCGGGTGTCAGGCACGGCTCACCTCCGTGGTGCTCGGGTCTGCCTTGGTCCTCGTGCCGGCTGTGGTGCTCGGGCCGGCGGGCACGCCGCGGTCGTCGCCGCCGTGGTGGTCGTTGTCGCGGTAGCCGTCGCCGCGGTAGTCGCCGAGCGTGGCGGCGAGCGCGGCCCGGCCGCGGGAGAGCCGGGACTTCACCGTGCCGACCGGCACGCCGAGCACCTCGGCCACCTCGTCGACGGGCAGGTCGGCCAGGTAGTGCAGGACGACCGCCTCCCGGAACGGGCGGGCCAGCCCGGCCAGCGCGTCGCGCAGGTCGGCCCGCTCCGGCCCGGGGGGCGGTTCCACCAGCCGCGCCACCGGCCGGTCCCGCAGCAGGATCAGGTCGAGGATCCGGCGACGGCGCCAGCGGCGGCGGACCACGTTGACCGCCACCGTGCGCAGCCACGCCTCCGGGTTGTCCACGTCGCTCAGCGCGCCCGGCCGGGCCAGCGCCCGGGCGAACGCCTCCTGCACCACGTCCTGCGCCTCGGTGAGGTCGGACGTGAAGGCGTAGACCTGCGCGACCAGCCGCCGGTAGGAGGCGTGGTACAGCTCGCCCAGCCCGTCGCCGTCCAAGGAACCTCCCGCCCGGAACTGCCGCCAGGGAACCTCCCGCACGTACAGGTCCACCGTACGAGGCACGGCCTGTGCGCATGGTTCCCGCAGCCAGCTGCCAGAATTGCCGGCATGTCTGACCTGGCCCGGCCGCGTCCGCGGGTGCTCTCCGGCATCCAGCCCACCGCCGACTCGTTCCACCTCGGCAACTACCTCGGGGCGTTGCGCCACTGGGTGGCGATGCAGGAGACCCACGACGCGTTCTACTGCGTCGTGGACCTGCACGCGATCACCGCCGGGCACGAGCCGGAGCTGCTGCGAGCGCGCACCCGCGCCGCTGCTGCGCAGCTCTTCGCGGTCGGCATCGACCCGGACCGCGCCACGCTGTTCGTGCAGTCGCAGGTGCCCGAGCACGCGCAGCTCGGCTGGGTGCTCAGCTGCCTAACCGGGTTCGGCGAGGCGAGCCGGATGACGCAGTTCAAGGACAAGTCAAGCAAGCAGGGCGCGGACCGGGCCAGCGTGGGCCTGTTCACGTACCCGGTCCTCCAGGCCGCGGACATCCTGCTCTACCAGGCCAACGCCGTGCCGGTGGGCGAGGACCAGCGCCAGCACCTGGAGCTGACCCGGGACCTGGCACAGCGGTTCAACACCCGGTTCGGGCCGGTGTTCACCCTGCCGGAGCCGTACATCGTCGCGGGCACCGCGAAGATCACCGACCTGCAGGACCCGACCGCGAAGATGTCGAAGTCGGCCTCGTCCCCGACCGGCCTGGTGGAGCTGCTGGAGGAGCCGGCCCGGATCGCCAAGAAGATCCGTTCGGCGGTCACCGACACCGGGCGGGAGATCCGGTACGATCCGGCCGGCAAGCCGGGCATCGCCAACCTGCTGACGATCTACTCGGCGCTGGCCGGCCGCTCGATGGACGACCTCGTGCACGCGTACGAGGGCAAGGGCTACGGCGACCTGAAGAAGGACCTGGCCGAGGTGGTGGTGGAGGCGGTACGCCCGGTCCGCGAGCGCACCCGCGCCTACCTGGACGACCCGGCGCAGCTGGACAAGCTGCTCGCGGTCGGCGCGGAGAAGGCCCGGGCCGTCGCCGGACCTACCCTGGCCGCCACCTACGACCGGCTGGGCTTCCTACCCGCCGCCGCACCGCGGAGCTGACCCGACGGTGACGATGTCGACAGTCGGCGTGGCGATCGACATCCCCGAGCCGTGGGGCGGCCAGCTCACCCGGCGTCGGGCCGAGGCCGGCGACCTGGTCGCCGAGTACGTGCCGGCCCACCTGACCCTGCTCGGCCCGACCGAGGTCGACCCGGACCGCCTCGACCAGGTCGAGGACCATCTGGCCAAGGTGGCCGCGGCGAGCCAGCCGTTCCGGGTGCTGCTGCGCGGCACGGGCACGTTCCGCCCGGTCACCGAGGTGGTGTTCGTGGCGGTGGCGGCCGGCATTGCCGAGTGTGAGCAGCTCGCCGCCGCCATCCGCGGGACCGACGTGCTCCAGCGGGAGCAGCGTTTCCCGTACCACCCGCACGTGACCGTGGCGCAGCAGGTGCCAACGGTCGAGCTGGACGCGGTCTTCGAGGACCTTGCGGACTTCACCGCACAGTTCGACGTGGACGGGTTCACGCTCTTCGCGCACGGCCCCGACGGGCGCTGGTACCCCCGCCGCCACTTCTGGCTCGGCCGGTCGTGAACCCGGTCGACCGGGTCGTCCAGGGGTACGAGCGCAGCCTGGCCTGGGCCCGGGCGCGCTCCCGCGCCTTCGACCACCTCTGGCGGGCCAAGGACCGCTACGGCGAGGTGAACGGCGGGCGGCTCGCCGCCGCGACCGCGTACTACGGCTTCTTCGCCACGTTCGCGCTCGCCGTGGTGGCGTACTCGGTCCTGGGGTATCTGGTGGCCGCGGACAGCGAGCTGCAGCTGTCGGTGAACGCGTTCCTCAACCAGAACCTGCCCTTCCTCGAGGTGGCGACTCTGACCAGGGGCCGGCGGACGGTCGGGGTCATCGGGCTGGTCGTGCTGGTGCTGACCGGTGCCGGCTGGATCGAGACGATGCGCACGTCGCAGCGCGCCATCTGGGGCCTTGAGCAGCAGCCGGGAAACGTCATCGTGCGGCGCCTGGTCGACCTCGGCATGATGGTCGGGCTGAGCCTGCTGATGGCGCTCTCGCTCACCGTCGCCGGGGTGGTGCAGAACCTGCTGTGGCGGCTGGCTCCCGCCACGGTGTCCCCGTCGTGGCAGGACGCGCTGCGCATGGCCGGCCCGATAATCGGGTTCTTCGTGAACCTGCTGCTCGCCGCCGCGGCGCTGGCCGCGCTGCCGCGGCTGCGCATCTCCGCGCGCCGCCTGGTGCCGCCGGTGCTGGTGCTGGGCATCGGCACCATGCTGCTGACCACCGTCGGCCGGCTGATGATCGAGCGCACCGCCAACAACCCGGCCTACACGCTGGTCGCCGGCACCATCGGTACGCTGCTGTTCCTCTTCCTCTTCGGCCAGCTGGTGCTCTTCTCCGCGGCGATCGCGGCGACCGCCGGGTACGGGCGGGTAGTGGACCTGGCCGCCGGTCCGCCGCCGGCCCCGGACCCGGCTCCCGCGGCTGGACCTGGACAGGCGCAGCAGCCCCGGCCCGATGAGCCGCCGGCATGACCATCGCCGGGCCCGCCCCGCGCTGGGCCCGCCCCGCGCCCTTGCGCGTCGTGGCGGTGGGCTTGGGCGCCGAAAATTTACCTGTGTGAGCGGCGACGCGGGGGAGCCGGTCGGGGAATGATGGCCTCGTGGGCGCACTCGTCACCTTGGAGCTGCCGGCGGACTCGCCGACGCTGGACCTGCCGTGGATCATTACCTTCGGGCCGCTGAACGACGACGAGGAGTGGGAGCCGGTGGTCTGCGGGCCGTACGAGCGCCAGCACGCCCTCGCCCTCGCCGAGGCCGTGGTCGCGGACGAGGAGCTGATGGCGGTCGTTGAGCCGCTGCAGCCACACGTCTCGCCGGACGAGATCCGGGCGGAGATCACGGGAGCCAAGCTGGCCGCGGACGAAGCCGACGAGGACGAGTACGGCGACACCGAGCTGGACGAGGCGGACGACGAGGGTGGGCCGGTGGAGCCCACCGACCCGCCCTCGGCCGACGAGGTGCGCGCCGGGATGGCCCGGATCGGAGCCCGGCTGTCCGCCGGTGACCTGTCGACGGGCACCTCAGCGGCGGCGCCTGAGCGCTAGCGCTAGCGAGCGCCGCCGGCGGCACGAAACCGTGATTTGGGCGGCGGGCGTTGTTCCTAGCCTGGTCATATGACCAGTGACCGACCGGTGTTGCTACACCATTCCGCGATGGCACCTGAGATTGTCTGGCGTGAAGGCCCGCGGACCGGAGAGCGTTCTCCGATTGCGGACATGCGCGTCACGTTCGGTCGCAGCGGCAGCAACAGTGTGGTGATTGCCAGCTCGAGCGCCTCCCGGTTCCACGCGGAGGTGCTTCGCGAGGCCGACGGCTACGTGCTGCACGACCGGAAGAGCCGCAACGGGACGTTGGTGAACGGGGAACGCGTGACCTCGCACCTGCTCCAGCCCGGGGACCTGGTCACGATCGGCGACGAGACGTTCTGTTTCGAGGTGGGCGAGACGGCGCCGGCGGTCCCGGCGCTGCAGCTGGTCGATGCGCCCACCACGGTCATCGAGCGGGAGCCGGTCCTGAAGGTCACGGTCTCCGGTGGCGGTCCGGTCGGGCTGAGCCTCGCCCTGCTGCTTGAGCACCTGATGGGTCGGCGGGTGGCCATCACGGTGCACGACGGCCGCTGGAAGCGGGACGGGTCGCGGATCGTCTGGAAGGACGAGACTGAAGGCAACGTCCGGCGGCAACAGGTCGTGACGATCCAGAGCCGCCAGTACCTGAACCTTCCGGAGGAGGTCCAGGCCCGGTTGTTCAGCGTCGGGTCCTACTCCGAGATGTGGCCGGTCGGGCCGGACTCGATCCGGGGCTACGGCCCGCGGAACATCCGGATCGCCTACGTCGAGGACAAGCTGCTTGAGCTGGCGAACGAGAAGTCTGACCGGATCCGGCTGGTGCCGGCCCCGTTCAGCCCGACCGAGCAGCACGAGGCGGTGGCGGACAGCCATGTGCTGGCCATCTGCGAGGGCGCGCGCTCGAAGACGCGCGAGCACTTCAACGGCAAGTTCGGCAGTGCCGACAACTCGATCTACTCGCTGGATGGTAAGCACCTGCAGGACGTCGTACTGGGGCTGCGGGTGAAGTCCGAGCTGCCGGATCCCATGATCGTCCTGCTGACCGTGGCGCAGAACCGCTTCCTCCTGAACTCCCTGCGCGGCGAGGGTTTCCTGAACATGCGCCTCACCGACGCGGAGGCCGAGGAGGCCGTCGGGATCGACCCGGTCCGGCGGGTGTTCCAGGACTGCATCGCCTCCCGTCCGTGCGTGATGGGCCGGGATGGCCACGGGGACTTCCGGTGCGCGACCCACCGCACGTTGTTCCTGCCCGCCATGATCAAGGGGTCGGCGTTGTGGAAGCGGGTGATGGAAGGGTTGGCGCTCTTCGGTATCGCCGAGGAGAACCTGACCGCGGTCACCGCTTTCCGGTTGGACATGACGCAGCAGCCCCGGTTCACCGCCCGGCTGCTTCCCGCCACCGCCACGACTCCGGGAACCTACGGTTTCCTGCTCGGGGACGCCGCCAACGCGATCCACTTCTGGCCGGGACGCGGGCTCAACAGCGGGTTGGCGTCGGCCATCTCCCTGGCGCGGTCGCTCAGCCGGACGTGGCGCGGGAGGGCCTTCCGCGACTCTGACTTCGCCCGTCACGAAGCGGCGATGTCGATGCTCCAGTACCGGCACAAGAGCCGCGCCTGGAACGCGATGGTGGCCACCGACAACCGCGGTGTCAGCTCCGCGATCAAGGACCGGATCGCCGAAAGCATCGAGGAGGCGACGAGTGGCGGCTCGGACCGGGAAACGGATCTCGATGCGCTCATGGCGCGCCTGCGCGGGATCCGGGACCGCCTGGCGCCACGCCTTGCCGGCATGCCCGACGACGCAACGCTGCGGGAGCACCTGCGCGGGCTGAAGGACGAGACGGTACGGACCCTGCTGGCGAGCGGGGCGTGGGACACGGCACTCGTCGGCGGGGAAGAGGTCGACGTCGACATGTTCTACCGGCATGACGCGCCAGCTGCGGTCGCAGCCTGAGACAGTCGCGACCAGCCGGCCGAAAATACTGTTAGCGGGCAGGCAGCACCATCAGGGCGAAGGCCCCGATGGTGGACTACGTCGGTGCTGCCGGCTGGTCCGGAGAGGGGTCAGGCGGCGGGTTGGGACGAACCGTGTGGTGAGGGACTCGATATAGCGGATGAGGTTGCGGGTCCTTGTCGATGTGGGTGGTGTAGTGGTCAGAGCCGAGGTCGACGATCCGGATGACGGGGTTGGCCAGCACGTGCAAGACGATGGCGGAGGTGGATCAGCGACCGCGACCAGGCCGTGGCCTTGCTGCGGCGAGAGTCTCCGGCGGACTGGTTGTGTCGATGGCGAGCTGGGAAACCCTGTCACGGCAGCTCAAGGAACTCTCGAAGGGCGGCCTCGACCATATTCATGGTGGTGTGCGAGACGAAGCCGTGGCTGTCCCGCAACGCGCTCCGGTCGAGGATCTGCACCACGCTGTGAATCCTGACGAACGCACCGCTAAGCGGGTCGTCCTCAGCAAGTCGGACGGCCAGATGGTTCGGGTGTGGTACCTCGCGCACGACGGTGAGCGCCCAGACGGCCAGTTCCTCGACGCTGTTGTACTCGTCGTTACTGACCACCAGCACACGGTGCTGGCTGCTGCCACGCAGCAACGTCCAGATTTGTCCCCGCTTCACCACTGCGCGTCACGAAGCGCGATATCGTTGCTGCTCTCCATCAGAGCCCGGTCGTCCGCGACCTGCTGTGCTGTCCGTCGGCGTAGGTACTCCCCGTAAGCCTGCGCCGCAGCGCGTTGGCGGGCGCGCCGCGTCTCGGGCAGGACACGACGGACGGCTTCGGTCACTGCGGCGGAGACGTTGCCGTGGCTTTGGAGATAGGCGGCAACATCGTCCGGCACGCTGATGCTCAGCTTGACGGTCATACTTTTATCCTACCAAGCCGATGATGCTGTCCGGCACCCGTACCGAAGTGCTCTCGCTCCTGCGTCGCTGGCAAGGTGGACCCGGGCGGTCGCCCACATACCACGTGCCAGGACTGGCCGGCGTAGCGTTCTGACCACCCCTGACCGTCCGCGAAGGAGCCGACGCCATGAAGAAGCTCATCAACGCGCCGGACGAGGTGGTCGCTGATGCTCTGCTCGGTATGGCCGCCGCGCATCCGTCCCTGTCGGTCAACCTCGTGGACCGGTACATCACCCGGGCCGGTGGGCCGACGCCGGGCAAGGTGGGCCTGGTGTCCGGCGGCGGGTCGGGGCACGAGCCCCTGCACGGTGGGTATGTGGGGTACGGCATGCTCGACGCGGCCTGCCCGGGCGAGGTGTTCACCTCACCGGTGCCGGACCAGATCCTGGCCGCCACCAAGGCGGTCGACGCCGGGGCCGGCGTGCTGCACATCGTCAAGAACTACACCGGTGACGTGCTGAACTTCCAGATGGCCGCCGAGCTGGCCGACGACGACGGGGTACGGGTCGAGTCGGTGCTGGTCAACGACGACGTGGCGGTGGAGAACAGCACGTGGACGGCTGGGCGGCGGGGGACCGGCGCGACCGTGCTCGTCGAGAAGATCGTGGGCGCCGCGGCCGAGCGCGGCATCGACCTCGCGGGCGCAGCGGCGCTGGGCCGGGAGGTCAACGACCGCTCCCGGTCGTTCGGCGTGGCGCTGACGCCGTGCACCGTGCCGGCGGCCGGCAAGCCGGGCTTCGAGCTCGGCGACGACGAGATCGAGCTGGGCGTGGGCATCCACGGGGAGCCGGGGCGGACCCGCGGGCGCCTGGTGCCGGCGAAGGAGGTCGCCGGGACCGCACTGGAGGCGGTCCACGCCGACGCGCCGCTGGCCGGCGACGTGCTGGTGATGGTCAACGGCCTGGGTGGCACCCCGCTCCTTGAGCTGTACGTGGTCTTCGCGGCCGTTGCGGAGTGGCTGTCCGGGCGCGGCGTCACCATCGCCCGCAGCCTGGTCGGTAACTACATCACCAGCCTGGAGATGGCCGGCTGCTCGGTGACGGTGTGCCGGCTCACCCCGCAGCTGGCTGATCTCTGGGACGCTCCGGTGGAGACCCCGGCGCTGCGCTGGGGTCGCTGAGCCGGCTCTCGGACAGGACAGACATGGCAATGGATGCGACCCGGTTCCGCGCGTGGGTGGCTGAGACCGCCCGGCTGGTGGCCGCCGACGCCGACCGCCTGACCCGCCTGGACGCCGCGATCGGCGACGGGGATCACGGCATCAACCTGAGCCGGGGGTTCCAGGCGGCGGTGGCGATGCTGGAGGAGACCGCCCCGGCCACCCCCCGGGCGGTGCTCGCCGGCGTGGGGCGGGCACTGGTCAGCAAGACCGGCGGGGCGTCCGGACCCTTGTACGGCACCGGGTTCCGGGCAGCAGCCAAGGCGCTGGGCGAGGACCCGGACGTGACCGGGGTCCAGCTGGGAGCGGCACTGGCCGCCGCGGTGGACGGCATCCGGCAGCTCGGTGCGGCCGGACCCGGCGACAAGACCATGGTCGACGCGCTGGAGCCGGCGGTGCACGCGTACCAGGCGGCTATTGACACCGGGATGGACCTGGCGGGGGCCGCGCGCGCCGCGGCGGAGGCCGCTGTGCGGGGGCTGGCCGACACGGTGCCGATGCAGGCGCGCAAGGGACGGGCAAGCTACCTCGGCCCCCGCAGCGTCGGGCACGAGGACCCGGGTGCCGCCTCCGCAGCTCTCATCCTGCAGGCTCTGGCGACCGTGACGGCCGGGGAGACGGGGTGACCATGGTCGTCCGCCGGTGGGCCGGCACGGCCGTGGCGCCCGGGACGGCGGTGGCCGCCTCGTGGCGGGCTGACCGGCCGGCGCCGGCTCTGGCGGGACCGCTTGACCCGGGTCGGGTCGAGGAGGCGTTCCGGATGGTCGCCGCGGACCTGGCCCGGGTCGCCGACCGGGCGCGGGCACAGGGCCGGCGTACGGCGGCCGACATCGTCGCGACCGGCGCGCTCATCGCCGCCGACCCGGAGCTCGTGGACGCGGCCAGGCGTGCAGCCGCCAGCGGCGAGCCGCTCCGCGGGATCCAGGACGCGGTCGAGGGGTACGCGCGGGTGCTCGACGCGCTGCCCGACGAGACGCTGCGGGAACGGGCCGCCGATGTGCGGCAGGTGGGCCGGCGGGTGGTGGAGCGGATCGCGCGCGGCGGCGCAGCCGTACCACCGGTTGGAAGGTTTGTCATCGTCGCCGACGTGCTCGGCCCGGCCGACCTCCTTGAGCATCTTGGTCAGGGGCTGGTGGGCGCGGTGGCGGTGCGGGGCGGCGCCAGCTCGCACACGGCGGTCGTCGCCCGCTCGGTCGGGCTGCCGCTCGTCACCGGGGTCGACGCAGGCGTCCTCGACCTGATGGACGGCGCATCGCTGCTGGTCGATGCCGATGCCGGGGTCGTGGTGGCTGACCCGTCCGGCGCCGAGGTGGCCCGCGCCGGCGACTCCCTGGTACGGGACGGGCAGCGGCGCGCGGTGCTCGCGGCCGACCGGGGCCGACCACACGTGACCGCCGACGGGCAGCCGTTCGAGCTGCTGTGCAACGTCGCCTCGGACACGGAGGTGCGCATCGGGCGGGACAGCGGCGCGGAAGGCATCGGCGTTCTGCGTACCGAGCTGCCGTTTCTCCAGAGTAGACAGTGGCCGGGCGAGGCGGAGCACCGCCGGGCGCTGCGCCCGGTCCTGGCCGAGGCGGCCGGGTGGCCGGTGGCGGTGCGGCTGCTGGACTTTGCGGGCGACAAGGTGCCGCCTTTTCTCGAACCTGGCACGGCTGGGCTGGCTGCGTTGCTGGCCAGTCCGCGCGCCCTGGCCGCGCAGCTGCGGGCGGTGCTGGACCTCGGGCAAGGGGTCGACCTGCGCATCATGGTGCCGATGGTCACGGCAGCGGACGAGCTGCGCGCGGTCCGCACAGCCGTCGGCGAGTGCGGCGCCAGCGGGTCGCGCCTCGGCGAGCGCGGCTTCGGCGGGTCTGGTGGGCCGGCTGCCGTGCCGGTCGGGGTGATGGTCGAGACCGTCGCCGCTGTGGAAGCGCTCGGCGAGCTGTGTGCCGTGGCTGACTTCCTGTCCATCGGTACCAACGACCTGACCGCCGAGGTCCTCGGCCTCGACCGGGCCGGGCCGGGGGCTCGGCCCGAGCTGGCCGCGCACCCGCGCGTGCTCGACCTCATCGCCCGTACCGTGACCGGTGCGCGTCTCGCGGGCCGGCCGGTCAGCGTGTGCGGCGACGCCGGCGCGCACCCGACGACCCTGCCGCTGCTGCTGGGCGCGGGGGTGCGCCACTTCAGCGTGGCCTGCGCCCGCATCGACGAGACCCGGTACCGCCTGCGCCGCCTGGACGCCACCGTGTGCGCGGGGCTGCTCGCCGAGGCGCTGGCGATGGGCGATGCGGACCAGACCGCGGACCTGGTACGGCGACGGACCGAGGTGCTTGCGCCGTGACTCCCAAGATGGTGGGCATCGTCCTCATCTCCCACAGCGCAAGCCTTGCCGCGGGAGCCGCCGAGCTGGTCGGCCAGATCGCCGGCGGCGCTCGGGTCGTGCCGGCCGGCGGGACCGACGACGGGCGGCTCGGCACCAGCACCGACCTGATCCTGGCGGCCATCGCAGAAGCCGACCAGGGAGCCGGCGTACTGCTGCTCCCCGACCTGGGCAGCTCCGTGATCAGCGCCCGTATGGTTCTCGCCGGCTCCGACCATGCCCCGGCCGTGGCGCAGGTGGCCATCGCCGACGCCCCCTTCGTCGAAGGCGCGGTCGCCGCCGGTGTCGCCGCAAGCGTCGGCGCCGACCTGGCCGCGGTGACGCAGGCGGCGGAGGAGGCGCGCGATGTCCGCAAGCTCTGAGCCGGCGATGCCCGTCGAGCAGGTCGTGGTCCTGCCCAAGCACCTGCACGCCCGCCCGGCCGGGCAGGTGGCGCAGGCCGCGGCCAGGTACCCGGACACCACCATCGAGCTGAGCAACGACCACCGCACCGCCAACGCCCGCAGCATCCTCGCCGTCATGGGCCTCGGCGCGGTCACCGGCGACCAGATCCGGGTACGCGCGGCCGGCGCGGACCCGGCCGGCGCCTCGGCGGCGGTCGCGGCGATCCTGACCGCGGCAGAGGAGTAGCGCGAGGAACGCAAGGCGTCTCCATGCCGTCGTGAGGTGTTTGTGCGGTGCGTGGCACCGGGCCATACCGGGTGGGTGTTGGATGCGCTTGAGCTGGTTGCGCACGGTCGCGGCCAGGTGGTCTACGCCGGGGGCGACGGCGTTGGGCCCGAGCCGGGTCACCGCGGCACCCGACGCCACGGCTCTTTCCGGATCTGTAGCGCGTACTAGCGCCTTCAAGATCACGATCTGGGACGGGACTGTGCAGCCAGACTGCACAATCTTGGCCGCTATCGCGATCTTGAGGGCTCAGGGCGGTGGAGGCGGCAGCAAGGAACGCGTAGAATGGAATAAAAAGGGCAACTGGGCGCGGTTGCCGCGAGGGCGCCGCTGTACCCGCCGATGAGCTAAGGTGTTAGCTAATAGGAGGAGGTCGCCCGATGCCGGCCGAAGCAGCTCATTTCAACATGCACGAAGCCAAGACGCATCTCTCCCGCATCATCGAACGGGTTGAGCATGGTGAGGAGATCTTTATCGATCGGGCAGGTACGCCCGTAGCCAAGATCATCCCATTGGTACGCCGTGCGAACCGCACCGCGGTCGGCTCGCTCGCGGGACAGCTGGACCTCTCTGGCGACTGGGACTCCCCCCAGACCAACGCCGAGATCGCTGCGGACTTCGGCATCTCGGCGTGAGCCTGTTGCTGGACACTCACGTCGTCTTGTGGGGCCTTGCCGGCGCCCCGGAGCTCAGCGACGACTTTCTTGACCGCCTTCGGCACGACCCGGATATCTTCCTCAGTCCTGTCACCGTCTGGGAGATCACCATCAAACAGGCTGCTGGCAAGCTCGGGGGACCACCCGACCTGCCTGAGCGTGTCCGCGACATGGGCTTCCTCGAGCTCCCCGTAGCTCATGTGCATGCCATTACCGCCGGTAGGCTTCCCATGCACCATCGTGACCCGTTCGACCGCATGCTGGTGGCGCAGGCTGTCGTGGAGAAACTCACGCTGGCGACGCGAGATCCCGAGATCCAGCGGTACGACGTCGACACGCTCGCCGTGTAGGCACCGGCTCAGCGGCTCCACCAGGCGGCGGTGTCCGGCGGCAGCACCCGGCCAGTGACCTCCGTGCTGGCGCAGAGCAGGTCGCCGTACTCGGGCAGGGTCACCGGCTCGGCGCCGAGGTTGACCGCGCACACCAGGCCCGGGTCACGGGCGAAGACGAGCACGTCCGCGGAGGGCGGCTCCAGCCAGCGCAGGCTTCCCTCGCGCAGCGCGGGGTGCTCGCGGCGCAGCCGCAGCGCGTGACGGTAGAGCTCGAGGGTGGAGGCCGGGGCGCCGGCCTGCGCGGCAACGGTGCGCTCGGCCCAGTCCACCGGCTGCGGCAGCCAGGTGGCGGTGGCGTCGGGGCTGAAGCCGTACGGCGGGCGGTCGCCGGACCACGGCAGCGGCACCCGGGCCCCGTCCCGGCCGCGTACGGTGCGCCCGGACCGCTCCCACGTCGGGTCCTGCCGCGCCTCGTCCGGCAGGTCGAGCACCTCGGGCAGGCCCAGCTCCTCGCCCTGGTAGACGTACATCGAGCCGGGTAGGGCGAGGGTGAGCAGGGCGGCGGCGCGGGCCCGGGCCAGGCCGGCCGGCCCGTCGCCGTAGCGGGTCACCGGGCGGACCGTGTCGTGGTTGCCGAGCACCCAGGTGGTCGGGGCACCCACCTCCGCGGCGGCGGCGAGCGACTCATCGATGATCTTCCGCATCGCGCCGGCTTCCAGGGGGGCCAGCAGGTACTCGAAGTTGAACGCCTGGTGCAGCTCGTCCGGGCGGACGTACCGGGCGACCCGGACCGGGGAGCCGACCCACGCCTCGGCGACCGCCATCCGGTCGCCCGGGTACTCGTCGAGGATCTTCCGCCAGGCGCGGTAGATCTCGTGCACGCCCTCCTGGTCGAAGTACGGCGTGGCTACCGAGCGGAGCAGGTCACGGCTGACGTTCCCCAGGTCGGGCAGGCCCTCCGCCTTCACCAGTCCGTGCGCCACGTCCACCCGGAACCCGTCCACGCCGCGGTCCAGCCAGAACCGCAGGATCGACTCGAACTCGGCGTACACCTGGGGGTTTGCCCAGTTGAGGTCGGGCTGTGCGGGGTCGAACAGGTGCAGGTACCACTCCCCGTCGCCCGCCCGGGTCCACGCGGGACCGCCGAACACCGAGCCCCAGTCGTTGGGTGGCAGCTCGCCGCCGGTGCCCCGGCCGGGGCGGAACACGTACCTGTCCCGGGCCGGGCTGCCCGGTGGGGAGGTGAGCGCCTCGACGAACCACGGGTGCGCGCTGGAGGAGTGGTTCGGCACCAGGTCGATGATGATCCGCAGGCCCATGGCGTGTACGTCGCTGACCAGCGCGTCCAGGTCGGCCAGGGTGCCGAACATCGGGTCGACGTCCCGGTAGTCGGCCACGTCGTACCCGCCGTCGATCATGGGCGAGCGGTAGAACGGGGTGAGCCAGACCGCATCCACACCCAGGTCCCGCAGGTAGGGCAGGCGGTCGCGGACACCGGCCAGGTCACCGATCCCGTCGCCGTTGGCGTCGGCGAAGCTGCGGACGTAGACCTGGTAGATAACGGCGTACCGCCACCACGGTGCGGTGGATGCCACGATGGCTCCTTCCAGGAACGGATCGGGGTGGATGAGCCCACCGGCAGGCCGGTGGCCAAGCGTACCGGCAGGGTGCGACCGGCGACCGGCGACCGGCGACCGGCGACCGGGGACCGGGGACCGGCGACCGGGGCTAGGGCGGGGTCGCGGTCGAGGCGCGCATCACCAGCTCCGGCCGGAACAGGTACTCCGAGTGCGGCGCGGCGTGGCCGCGGATCTCGTCCACCAGGGCCCGGACCGCGGCGGCCGCCATCGCCTGCACGGGCTGCCGCACGGTGGTCAGCGGCGGGTCGGTGAACGCCATCAACGGCGAGTCGTCGTACCCGACCACGGACACCTCGGCGGGCACAGACCGGCCCCGGGACCGCGCGGCCCGGATCGCACCCAGCGCCATCAGGTCCGACCCGCAGACGATGCCGGTGACCCCGCGGTCGAGCAGGCGGCCGGCGGCGACCTCGCCGCCCTCCACCCCGAACAGGGACAGCGCGACCAGCTCCTCCGGCCCGCCCTCCCGGTCCGGCAGCCGGCCCATGGCGGCGCGGTAGCCGGCGAGCTTGCGCCGCACCGGCGTGAACCGCTCGGGCCCGCAGATGAGGCCGATCCGCCGGTGGCCGAGCGCGGCCAGGTGGGCGACCGCGAGCTCGCCGGCGACCCGGTCGTCACACGAGACGAACGGCGCCGCTATCCCCTCGACATAGCCGTTGACCAGCACGATGGGCAGCGGCCGGGCGAGCAGCTGCCGGTAGCGCGCCGGGTCTGCCGTGGCGTCGGCGTGCTGGCCGGAGACGAAGACGATGCCGGCGACCTGGCGTTCCAGCAGCATCTCGACGTACTCGTCCTCGGGCACCCCGCCCGGGGTCTGCGTGCACAGCACCGGCGTGAACCCGTGCTGGGCCAGCACCGACTCGATGACCTGCGCGAACGCCGGGAAGATCGGGTTGTCCAGCTCCGGGACGACGAGGCCGACCAGCTGCGCACTGTGCTTGCGGAGGCGGGCCGGCCGCTCGTACCCCAGCACGTCGAGAGCGGTCAGCACGGCGCGCCGGGTCCCGGCGGAGACGCCGGGCCGGTCGTTGAGCACCCGGGAGACCGTTGCCTCGCTGACGTCGGCCTGGCGGGCGATGTCGGACAGGCGCGCACGCATGCCGGCACTCTAGCTTTCTGCAAGAACTTGCGGGATATAGTGCAAGTTCCTCCATCATATGAAAATGCTTGCTAGCCTGCCGGAGACGATATGAACGGGCCGCACCACGACGGCTCGGGCCGGTACGTCTCGACGCTCGCGCCGGCCCTGGGCGAGACGGTCTCCGTGCTCGTCCGGGTGCCGGCGGGTGACCCGGCCAATGCGGTCTGGGTGCGCTCGACGCCCGACGGCGAGCCGCGCTTCGGCGCGGCGGTGGTGGACCGGACCACCCCGACCGAGCGGTGGTGGCGGGCCGAGGTGGAGGTGCGCAACCCGGTCACCGGCTACCGGTTCCTGCTGCGCGACGCGGCGGGTGGGTACCGGTGGCTGACCGCGGCCGGGCTGGTGGCGCACGACGTACCCGACGCCACCGACTTCCGGCTGGTGGCCGGGGACCCGCCGCCGGCCTGGAACCGCGACGCCGTGGTGTACGAGATCTTCCCGGACCGGTACGCCCGCTCGGTCGTGGCCAGGTCCCGCGAGCTGCCGGACTGGGCGGTGGCGTGCGACTGGGACACGCCGGTCGCCGCCCGCGGGCCGCAGACGCCGTACCAGGTCTACCGCGGTGACCTGGACGGCGTGGTGGACCGGCTGGACCACGTCGCCGCGCTCGGGGCGAACGCGGTCTACCTCACCCCGGTCTTTCCCGCCCGCTCCAACCACCGCTACGACGCCGTCGACTTCGACCGGGTCGACCCGCTGCTCGGCGGCGAGCCGGCGCTGCGCCGGCTGGCCGCGGCCGTACACGGGCGGGGCTGGCGGCTGGTCGGGGACCTCACCACCAACCACTGCGGGGACGGGCACCCCTGGTTCGTGGCGGCGCGGTCGTCCGTGGACGCTCCCGAGCGGAAGATGTTCCACTTCTTCGCCGACGGCGGCGGCTACGAGTCCTGGCTGGGTGTCGGCTCGCTGCCGAAGCTCAACTGGGGCAGCGCGCGGCTGCGGCACCGCTTCCTCAAGGGCCCGGCCGCCTCGGCCGCTGGCCCGACCACATCGGCCGCTGGTGGCGCCGACCGGACCGGCTCGGCTGGTGTGGCCGTGCGCTGGCTGGATGTCTTCGACGGCTGGCGGGTGGACGTCGCCAACATGACCGGGCGGTGCCGCGGCGACGACCACGCCCACGAGGTGGCCCGGATGATGCGGGCGGCGGTAGCCCGGACCCGTCCGGACGGGCTGCTGGTGGCCGAGCACGCCCACGACGCAAGCGGCGACCTGGACATCGGCGGCTGGCACGCGACCATGAGCTACGCCGGGTTCACCCGTCCGGTGTGGAGCTGGCTGCGCGCCGACGACCTGGACCTGCCGGACCTCATCGGCGTACCGGGCGGGGTGCCGCGGGTCACCGGCGGTGCCGCGGTGGCCACCATGCGGGCCTTTGCTGCCCGTGTCTCGTGGCGCTCGCTCACCCACTCGTGGACCCTGCTCGGCTCGCACGACACCGCCCGGATCCGGACCGTGGTAGGGACCGCGGCCCGGCACGAGGTGGCCGCCGGCCTGCTGCTGACCATGCCCGGTACGCCGATGGTCTTCGCCGGCGACGAGCTCGGCCTGACCGGGACCAACGGCGAGGGCTCCCGTACGCCGATGCCCTGGCACCGGCGCAAGGCGTGGGACACGGCTCACCTGGACCGGTACCGGGCGCTGGTCGCGCTGCGGCGCGGCTGCCCGGCGCTGCGTGAGGGCGGCCTGCGCTGGCTGCACGTTGACGACGAGGTGCTGGTCTACGCCCGGGAGACGGCGCAGGAGACGGTGCTGGTGCAGGCCCGTCGAGGGTCGGGACAGCCGGTGCGGCTGCCCGTAGATGCTCCAGCCGGCACTGGGCCGGCTGGAGCGGCGGAGCCGCTCTACGGCGACCAGACCTTGCGGCTGGACCGGGATGGGTGTGTCCAGCTGCCGGGGGACGGCCCCTCTTTCGGGGTCTGGCGGTTGCCGTCGGCCTGACCGTGGCGTACCGCCACGTCATGATCACGATCCAGAGTGCCGCTTGCGCGGTCCGACTGCACAAACGGCGTCTCCGATCGCGATCTTGAGCGGCCGCCGCTGCCGATGGATGGGTCCTATGGTGTGGAAGGTGCAACAAGGCGTGCCCAAGGTGGCGCACGTAGCCGCCTGAGGGAGCAGGGTCAGAAGATGACCCTGGCCGCACGGGCGGCGGCGAGGCCGGAGGCGTCCCCGGAGACCAGCTCAACCGCCACGTTGTCGTCGCGGCCGGACAGGGCCCGCATGTAGGCGACCGCGTCGGCCCGTACGGTGGCCACCGGGTCACCCGAGCCCAGCAGCCAGCAGCCGCCGGCGGCGCCGGTCAGCTCCAGGGCGATCGGTGCGCTGTCCCAACCGAGCGCCAGGTCACGCACGATCTGCTCGACGATGTGCCGGTCGTGGTCGCCGGTGACGAGCGGCTGCCCAACAGCCTGGGCGAGGTCGACCCGGTGCATCCACAGGTCCCGGGTGAAGAGGATGTCCACCATGTAGCCCAGGCTCATCCGGGGCGCGCCGGCTATCCCCGGGCTGACCTTCACCCAGCGGACCAGCGCCGGGGTGCCGCGGCGCGCCTTGACGGCGCGGGGCCACAACAGCGCGAACTGCTCGACCAGGGCCGGCCCGCTCTTGCCGGCGTGGTCGTCCACCTGCACCGCCATGTGCGCGTCCAGCGTGTCCTTGTCCGGGTAGCGGCGGCGGCCGAGCGACCTGCGGCGCAGCATGGTCCGCAGGTTGACGCTGTCCTCGAACTGGGCGACCAGGTGGGAGACGAGCGCGCGTACGTCCCATTCAGTGCAGTCGGTCGGGCGTTGCCAGTCGCCGTCGCCAAGCCGTTCGAGCACGGCCAGCGTCGCCTGGCTCTCGGCCTTGGCGATCGCCGCCGCATGGTCGCGGCCGGTCTGCGGCAGGCGCGCAGCCGCCACGAAGGACTCGATCATCGAGCTCGCCCTTCCTCGGGGGTGGCACGCCGCCGCGCGAGCCTGGTGGCCCGGGCGCGCGGCGCGGGTTGCTGAGGCAAAGCAGTCTAGGGACCGGCCGCGCCTGGTGTGCTCCGCCGCTGGGCACGCGGGGGCAGCCGAGGGCGGAAGGCAGCGAGCGCGGCAGGCACCGAAGGTGTAAGGCGGGCGAGGGTGGAAGGCGTCGAGGGAGGGCTAGGCCGGCACGGTCGCCGCGACCGGGGCGGGGCGCAGTGACCGGCTCAGCAGGATCTGGACCCCGGCCAGGTACGCCTCGGGCTCGGGCTGGCCGAGGAGCAGGCGCTGCAGGCCGTACCCGAGCAGCAGTGAGAAGAGGACGGCGCCGACCGCCTCCGGGGTCGCGTCGTCCGGCAGGTTTCCGGCGGCGCGGGTGTGCCAGCCCAGCTCGATGAAGCTCGCCCGCATCCGGCGGTACGCGTCGGCGACGAACTCGGCGAGCTGCGGGTTGCGGAACGACTCCGCCCACACCTGGACGGCGAGCTGGAACAGGCCGTCGCGGCCCAGCTGGGGCTCCATGAACTCGATGGTCAGGCGTAGCGCGTCCTCCATCGGCGGGGGCGGGTCGGCCGCGGTGACCTCGGCCAGCTGCGCGCCGACCTGCGCCAGGAGCTCCTCGGCGATGGCGATGACCAGCTCCTCCTTGCTCCGGAAGTAGCGGTAGATCGCCCCCACCGACAGCCCGGCCTCGGCGATGACGTCCTGCATCGAGGTGGCCTGGAAGCCGTTGCGGGTGAAGCAGGTCCGGGCGGCGTCGAGGATCTGCTGGCGGCGGGCGGCGAGGTGCTCTTCGGAGACACGAGGCATGGGTAGATCCTAAAACGAACGATCCTTCTTGACATATATCGAAAGTAGGTGTCACTCTAAGTTAGAGAATGAGTGTTCGTTTTAGAGGAGTCAAGATGGCTCGCGCTCACCGCCAACCGCCCCCGATAGCCGCCGCGCTCCTGCTCGCCACCGTTGTGACAGTGCTCGCGGCACTGCTCGTACCCATGTTCGCCGCACCTGCAGCGAACCTTGCGCCGCGTGATCTTCCGATCGTCGTCGCCGGCCCGGCGCCGGCGGCGACCGCCTTGGCCGACCGCCTCTCCACCGCCCAACCCGGCGCGTTCGACATCACCATCGTGGCCGACGCCGCCTCCGCCGACGCGGCGCTGCGCGAGCGCCGGGCCTACGCGGCGTTCGTCGCCGGTGCCGACGGTGTCGCGCTGCACACCGCCTCGGCGGCGAGCCCGACGGTCGCCGCCCTGATCACCCAGGCCGCGCAGCAGCTCGGGAACGCGCCACCCGCCGTCACCGACGTGGTGCCCGCGGATCCTGACGACCCGCGGGGCGCCGGGTTCGCGGCCGGCTTCCTGCCGCTCGCGCTGACCGGCCTGCTCGTCGGGATCCTGCTGGCGTTCGTCGTCCGCTCTCGCTGGGCACAGCTGGCCGGGCTCATCGCGTACGCGGTGCTCTCCGGCTTGGCCGGTGCGCTCGTCCTGCGGTCCTGGCTCGGCGTGGTTCCCGGGAACCTACTGGCCGACGCCGCGGTGGTGGGCCTGTTCTCGCTCGCCTTGGCGGCGATGCTGGCCGGGCTCGGCGCGTTGCTGGGCCGGGCCGGCCTGGCGCTCGGCGTGGTCCTGATCTTCCTCGTCGGCAACCCGCTGTCCGCGGTGGCGGCAGCCCCGCAGCTGCTGCCCCAGCCGTGGGGCGAGGTCGGGCAGTGGCTACCGATCGGCGCCGGCGGGACGCTGCTGCGTTCGGTTGCCTTCTTCGACGGCGCGGGTGGCGCCCAGGCCGCCTGGATCCTCGCCGGGTACGCGCTGGTCGGCCTGGTGCTGGTGCTGGTCGGCCGGGCGGTGGTCAGGCCGGCTCCGGCCACCAGCGCGGCTGCCGCGGCTCGGTCCGCCTCGGAGCGACAGGCCATCACGAACGCGCAAGCAGGATCGGCCGCCGCATAGCGCGTCCAGGCGTAACCCCGTTGCCCGTCCGGACATAACACTGCGTTGGTTACAGTAAGGTCCCCAGCGGGAACTCTTCACTTAGTATCCCATATAGCTCATCCGCGGTCCGCTGGTTGAGGGAGGCCTGGTTCGGGGAGCCTAGCCTCCCTTGCCTGGGTCCCCGCTATAGGGCTGACAGCCGGCTGTGCTGACGCGGGTCTCCACGAGCTGGCCCGCGCTGGTGAGACCATACGGTGCTGTACGCATCGTGGGGACCGGCCCAGCTACCTGGGACGGCGTTTGGTCTGGCCGTTGACGGTCGTCTGGCCGCCCACGTCGTCGTGGGCCCCGGCTAACCGTGTGCGTGGGCTGCGTAGCTGGCTGTTTCTATCGGAGTCTGTGCCTGCCCTGACCGCGAGAGGGCCAGACACAGCACCAGCACGGCGCTGCCAACCTCAAGCTGGATGACCGGTTCGGGTCAGACGAGCATCGCAGGAACGCCAAAGAATCGTATAGTATCGTTGCATCAATCTACGATCTTGGGAAATGAGTACCCATGTCGGAAGCGCTTCTCAGCCGTAGCAATGTAGATCTCTTTGTCAATGCGCTTTTGCAGGTACCGCAGCTAGCCGACTCCGACGTGCGGGATGCGCTGCTAGAGGAGCTGAAGGCAGCTCTTCGTCGTCCGCTCGATGCGACTAGGTTCGCGGAGAGCCGCCTGGATCTTGCAGCGCTGACAAACGCGTGTCTGGAGTTCTCCGGCGGCCTGCGCACGTTCGCCCGGGTTCTGCGTCGGAGGTACCCCAACGAGGCGACCTCACGCGTCACCGCACTCGCCGATGAGCTGCTCGGCCCAGGGCTGTTGTCGCCTTCTGATCGGGAGGTGCTGCGTGGTCACCTCGCCGGCATCGCCATCGTCCAGGTCGCCGACGCCGTGGGTGAGCTGGTCGACGCTGCGGAGCTTCGTTCGTTGCAGAGCTGGCGTGACATTCCGGCGGCAATTCGTGCTATGGAACGCCTGCCGTTGCCCGACGACGGAGTACCGCAGCTGTTGAAGTTCACCGATCGGCTGGCTCTCCTCGTAGGTGAGCCAAAGACTGAACAGCTGCGACGCTGGGTCGACACGGTGGCCGGTGGCCTCGGCGTCGACGTGGCGACCTTGGTGGAGCTACAAGCCGTAAGTGAGCGTGGGGTTGCCGACCGTCCAGTGCCAGGGGTCTCACCGACCCCGCGGGCGACGTCTTCTCCTTCTACGGGAGAGACTCTGGCGCCCCGGACTGGGCTGATCTGGGGCGGCGGTGTCCCGATCCGTAACCGGAACTTCACCGGGCGTGTGGCGCTGCTCAACCGGCTCGGCGACGCGCTGCGGAAGAGCTCAAAGGCGTCTGTTCTGCCCCAGACGTTGCACGGGATGGGTGGTGTGGGCAAGACCCAGCTTGTCGTCGAGTACGTCTACCGCCACATCGAGGAGTACGACCTTGTGTGGTGGATCCCGGCTGAGCAGACCTCAAGCGTGCTCTCCTCGCTGACACAGCTCGCCGAGCGCCTCGGGTTGCCCACGACCGCAGAGGATCAGCAGCAGACCGCCCGGACCGTGCTCGATGCCTTGGCAAGTAGTGACCTGTCGTGGCTTCTCGTGTACGACAACGCCGACGAGACAGACGTGCTTGACCAGTTCATACCGTCGACAGGCGGCCACGTGGTCCTCACGTCACGCAACCAGGAGTGGGCCACTGTCGGACTGGCGATTGAGGTCGATGTCTTCGAACGCGCCGAAAGCATCGAGCTGCTGCAGAAGCGCACCAAGGACGAAGAGATCAACACTATCCGTATTGACCGCGCCGAGGCCAATGAGCTGGCAGAGAAGCTGGGAGACCTGCCGCTGGCGCTGGAGCAGGCGGCGGCGTGGTACCTGGCGACCGCTATGCCGATCAACGAGTACATCGAACTTCTCGACAGCCACATTAAGGATCTGCTGTCTGAGGGTAAGCCGGCGACCTACCCGCTGACGGTCGCGGCATTCGTCAACCTCGCGGTACAGCAGCTGCGGGCCACAGCGCCCGCGACAGCGCAGTTGTTCGAGCTGTTCGCGTACCTGGGGGGGCAACCGGTCGCGGTATCGCTACTCCGTCGTGGCAAGGACGCTGCGGTCACAGGGGAGCTGCGCACCATGCTGGGTGCACCCATCCCCGTAAACCGCGCCGTCCGGGACCTCGGCCGGTACGGTCTTGCGAAGGTGGATGCCGCGCAGCGCGTCCAGGTGCACCGGCTTGTCCAGCGTGTCCTGCGCGACAGCCTGCCGCCGGACCTGGCCCGCCAGACACTGCGCAACACGCAGCTTCTGCTCGCCGCGGCGAACCCTGGTGACCCCGACGAGCAGAGCGAGCAGGGCGAGCTGAACCGTCAGCGCGAGATGGGTCCGCATATCGAGCCGGCCGACCTTATCCATGCTGACAGCCCGGCTGCGCGGGAGGTGGTAGTCCACCATGCGCGCTATCTGTATGTCACTGGCGACTACGAGAACAGCCGGCGCCTGGCGCTGCAAGCCGCCAGCGCCTGGGAGCAGGACACATCCCACCCGCGGCTCGGCCCCGACGGTGAGCTGACGCTGGTTGCCCGGGCGCACGCCGCGAACGCAATGCGCACCTTGGGCGACAGCGCGGGCGCCGCCGAAATCGCCCGCGACGCGTATGCCCGGCTGCAACGCAACCCAGATCTGGGTCCGAAGCATGAGGTTACGCTGATCACTGGGAACCATATAGGACACGATCTGCGCATCGCGGGCCGTTACTGGGAGGCGCTCGAGTTTGACAAGGAGCTGGCAGCACTGCACCGGGAGGTGTTTGGGCCGGGTGAGGTATACACCCTGCGCGTGCAGGCCAACCTAGCAGTTGACCAGCGGATGGTCGGCAGCTTCGCCGAGGCTTTCCGGCTGGACCGCGAGATCGCCGCCCGCTGGGAGGACGTCGGGGGAAGTGACGCGCGCGCCATGGCCGCCTACATCAATATGGCCCGTAGCTACTACGGCATGGGGGCCTACCAGGCAGGCCTTGACGTGCTGGAGCGGTGGCGCTGGGCACTCCAGGAGCTCAGGGGTCCGGGGCACAGCCAGGTGCTGCTTGCTGGCCGCACCCACGCCATCCTCCTCCGCAAGGTTGGCCGGTTGACCGAGGCGGCCGAGGTGATCAGCGAGAACCTGGAGAAGGTTCATAAGCGGTTCGGCCCCAGCCACGAGTTCTCCATCGCGGCCAACGTCAGCTACGCCAACGTGCTTCGGGAGCTGGGTGAGCTCGATGAGGCGGCGAGGCAGACGGCCGACGCGATTGGCCGGTACCACGTGTACTTCGGCCCCTCCCATCCGTTGACACTGGTCGCGCAGGTCAACGAGGCGATCATCTGTCGTACCCGCGGTGACCTGGCGCAGGCCCGTGCCCTTGACGAACGTTGCTTCCAGGAGCTGACCCGGGTGCTCGAACCGAAGCATCCGTACACGATCTGTGCGGGTAGCTCGTTGGCGACAGATCACGCTCTGGCGGGGGAACACGACCTCGCCTTGGAGTTCTCGACAAATATGCTCGACCTCAGCCGCGCTACTGCGGGCGGTGGGCACGAGGCGCGCAACGGTGCGGAGCACCCATACCTTTTGATGCGCGCCATCAACCTGTCACACGACCTTCGGGCGGCCGGCGAGCACCAGAAGGCGGATGAGCTCTTCGCGGAGTCGATCGACGGTCTGCGGCGGGTCCTCGGCGCCGATCATTCCGATGTCATCGCGGCCGAGCGGGGACGACGCACCGAGGGGGACATCGAGCCGCCGCCGACCTAGCGGTCAGCTCACGGGCGCGTTACGCGCGGCCCACTGCTGCCATGTCCGTTCCAGCGAACCTTCCGCGGCTCGAACTGCTGAGGGGCAGACCGACTCCGCCAGCATGGCGTCAACGGTGCGGCGTAGCTGTGTGGTCATTGCCCAGCCGGCTTCGGTCAAGGCACCGCACTGCTCAAGAGTGGCCAGGCCGCGGTCGACCTGGAGCCTCGCCTCGGCAAAGTGCGTCTCGGCCGCTAGGGCCACGGACTGGACCTCGCGCAGTGCCCGCCAGGTGTCTGCCACCCCGACGAATGCGTACACGCCCTGGAGGAGTCCGATCAGTGGTCGGGGGTCGACCCGCCACGGAGCGAAGTAGCGTCGTGTGTCTGCCGGGTCGATGAGCGGCATCAGGTCGAGCATGGCGCTCAGTTTGGAGTGCTGGAACTCGTGGACCAGCGTTACGGCGAAATCCGCGGCGGACGGCGGCCGGGTTAGTCCGAAAACTCCAAATGCATGCCGGATCGTTGCGCTCCGGGCGCTGTGCTCGTCTGTCTGCACCAGTGGAACGAGAGTATGCAGACCTGCGGCGAGTTCGGATGCCCGCTCGGGCAGCTGTTCGGCGAGCAGCTCCCACGCATCGGTGAACAGGGCTTGCCATTGGCCGATCGCGGCTGGTGACAGCCGGGGCGCTGGCGGAGCGTGGTGGCCATGCCGATATGGATCGAGATCATCTAGGCTCAGGGCGATTCGCTGCGCAGCTGTTGCGCTGGCTAGGAACCGCACAGGTTGCCATCCCGGCGGGCAGTCAGCCGTCGGGTTGGCTGGTAGCTCTACACGCGCGGTTCCTGCGCTCACGACCAGCTGGCCCCCGCTCGCCACCAGCCGGGCCACCTCGACCGCCGGCACGACCGCCGCCCCCAGGCCGGGCACTGCCACCAGGCTGTCTCGTACCGGTACGGTGGACGCACCGTCGACCCCTGCCGCGGCGCAGGCGACCACCGCCACGGCCGCGAGGTGGCCGAAGTCCGCACGGGAAGCATGGCCACGCAGCTTTGCTCGGGCGGTAGCGGCAGCCCAGGCGCCCACGAGGGGCGCGCCGAGCACCTCGCCGAACCGCTCCGGGCACCGCGCTTGGGCGCGGTCGAGGGCATCGGAGATGTTGTCCCGCTCGCTAGCGGTGCCTGGCCACCGCTCAAGCAGGTACCTGACCAGGAGGAGGTGCTTACTGAGCTGAGCCGATCGCAGCACACCGACCGCAGCCGCTCCTCCGCCTCCCCTCGCCAGCTTGTCAAACAGCATCGGCTCAAGGAGGTGATAGGTCATTGTCATGATGCTCTCGCTACGCGCTCCTGAATATCGGCCGCGATCCGTCGCCGGACGTGAGTGATCAGATGTTGCAGATCTGCACAGTAGACTGAGCGGTTGCGGAAACCGGCGCCCGGGCGGTAACGATGCACGTAGTGACCGGCCCCGCAGACCTGATGTATCGGACACGCCAAACATTGCTCCGGCAAAGCCGCCCGGCCGATCTGGCGCGCTACGATCCCCGGATCATCGAGGGCATCGTCGAGTTCGTCGCGCCGGATGTCCAGACCTGTCGCGCAGGCTCCGGCATACGTCGACTTGAGCGCGTCCACCTGTTCGATCGCGCCGTCGGACTCCACAACAACGACGGCTGATGGGCTCAGCCCGACCTGCTCGGATCGGCTGTCTCCACCCAGCAGCAGGATGATGATGTCCTCGAACAGTCGTACGTGGATAGGGCTGGCTGTGTCGTACCAGCGGTCGAAGATCCTGATGAGCCAGTCCGAATAGGGGGCAACCGAGCCGGCCGGACGCCACGGAGGCCGCTCCCAGTTGGCGTGCGGGAGAAGGAAGTCAATCACGGGAGGGTCGAAGGCGACTAGCTGCTCGTAGCAGGCGATCGGATCAGTGTCCGTCGAAACGGTGCACAGCACCCCCGCGTAGATCGCTCGGTTCTCCGGCTGGCGGAGCAGGTCCAGTGCGTTGCGGACCGCCGTGAAGCTACCTCGGCCGCTCGGCGTCACTCGATGCCGGTCATGGTCGGCTGCGATACCGTCCACACTCACCCCGACCATGATCTGGTGCTGCCGTAGCTGCTGCACCATCGTGGCATCGAGGAGGACTCCATTGGTCTGGAGGCCGATCTCTACCGCGCACTCCGCAGGTAGCGAGGTGCGTAGCTCGGTGGCGAGCTCGCCCAGCCGCGAGGCGCCGTACAGGAGCGGCTCGCCCCCGTGCAAGATGACCCGCACGCTAGCTAGCCGGTGGCGCCGCGCATGCCGGCCCAGGCTCGCCACGGCTGCGCGCCACACCTCCTCAGACATTACCGCCGGCCGGTGGCGCCAGCTCTGGTCTGCCTGCGTATACACGTAGCAGTAGCTGCAAGCCAGGTTGCAGCGCTGGTGGACCTTCAGGACAAGGTCATGGACCGGCGTCGGGCGCCAGCCTGCTACGCGCAGCTGGTGCACGTCGAGCTCGAGATACGGCCAAGGCGCAACCCTGCGCTGTGCTGCGCGGACCGTCTCGACGGCAATCGGGATGCTCACGAAACATAGTTCTGGAAGGCCGAGATGACCCCGTCCGGGTCATCCAGACTGCGGACCAGCCGATCAACGCACCGCGCCAGTACCGTGTCGCCGTCCGCGACCAGCTCCGTCATCGACCGGTGGGATACGTCAACCAAAGGCGCCCAACCTGGGTCCCCAACCGTTGCCGGTGTAGTTGCAGAATCCACCGGTTGACCTCCGCTCGATGGCACACGCCAGCCTTGGCATGTAGTGGTTGGTAGGTTCGTACACAAGCACCAAGCCTTCGTCATGAAGGCTGACGGAAGAGTATGCGCCAAAATCCCGAACCGAACATAGCCGTAACGGGTAGCTTTATGCGGACTGACGAATTTTGACGATCGCTGACATACCGTCGATACGGTCCTGGGTTAAGTTGACGGCGGCTCGATATCGCACTCGATCCGGTGGCCACAGGCGACCTCAGTGACCGTTGGATGAGCCGGGCCCAGCGTGCGGCGGAGGCTGGACAGCATGTTCTCCAGCAGCTGTTCACCGGACGCGGACGCACCGGTGGCGACCCAGTCAAGGGCTAGGTTGGCGCCAGCTACCAACGTAGCGGGGTGGTCCGGGCCGCATATGTCCTGCGCAAGCTCGAAGACCTGTTCCGACAGGTGCCGGGCGCCGGTGTGGTCACCGGCCAACGACAAGTCAGTCGCGAGGTTGGTCAGTGCGGTGACCGTGAATGGATGGCGATCCCCGACGACATCACGGAGCGCCTCGCTGGCCACGGTGTCGGCCTGTCGTGCCCTGGTGCGCTCACCCTGGGCCCGGAAAATGACGGCCAGGTTCACCTCTGCGGCCAAGGTAAGTGGGTTGGCCTGTCCAAACGCGCGCCGGTAGGCGCCCACGACATCGGTGGCATGGATGTAAGCCTCCTCGGTCCGACCGAGCTGGCGTAGCGCGTTCGCGTAGCTCATCATGGCGGCCAGCGTGGACTCGTGGTCGGAGCCGAGTGACACGTTACTGTCGTGATAATGGGCGAGAAGCCACTCCAGCGCCTGCGCCCGCTCGCCAAGAGCCCGCTGGACCAGTGCGGCGGTCCGGCGGGCGAGTAGGACAGCCCGTTCCGGAGCGCCCCGCATCCGAGACTGGGTCGGCAGGTACCTCCGCAGGATGTCCAGCGCCTCACGGTATCTACCGAGGCCGTACAGGTCTTCGGCGAGGGCGTTCGCTGATAGTAACGTTCGGCTGTGCTCCACGCCTAGGTTCTCATGCTGGCGGGTCAGTATCTCCCGGTCGACATTCTCCGCCGCTCGGAAGTCTCCGACGAGCCGCAGGCTTACGGCGAGGTTGTGGTGGCTTCTCGTGGTATGTCCGCTGGCCTCGCCATACCGGTCGACGTGCCGCCGGTAGTTCTCCTCGGCGATCCGCAGCGCTTTGCGGTATTCGCCAGCGATGCGGAAGTCGACGGCCAGGCTGGCCTCCATCGCAATCCGGTATGGATGATTGTGACCATACTCGGGGTTGCCCTGCAGCCGGCTCATTCCGTCTTCGCTCAGCTCCCGGGCCCGCTGGTAGTCGCCGAGCGCGCGGAGCGCGTTAGCCCATTCACGGATGACGAGCAGGACAAGAGCGTGGCCTGGCCCTAAGAAGTCGCTGTCCTGCCATCTGGTTACGGCCGCCTCCGCCAGAAGACAGGCATCCCTATAGTCACCGAAGAGGTAGTGGTAGCGGATCTGATGGTGAACCGCGCGTTGCGCGGTGTCCAGAGTGGAGGAAGCCAGATCGGAAGGCAGCACGTGTGGCGCCATCTCCCGATGCATGTCCAAGGACGCCAGGTCGTCGGGCCAGCCTGGGTTTGCGACGGCGAGGATCGCGTGCACATTTCGCCGGGCACGGTCGCGGGCCTCAGGAGAGAGCGCGTCACGCAAGGCGAGCCGCATCAACGGCTGCACCTCCACCTGCCGGGCGGTGGTCAGGCGGGCTAGGCCGTACCGGCATATGTCGGCGATCGCCTTAGGAAGTTGGACCGGGTCACGCAAGGCCCGCAGCAGTGGAGGTGATATCTGGCCCGCCGCCCGGCCACATCGTAGCAAGACAATCGATACTGGTTCAGATCCCAACCAGGCGAAGAGTTCGAAGATCAGGAGAGCCACCGGGTTCGCCGCGCCGAGCTGGGTGAGCGCGAGCTGCAGTGAGGCGGAGACGGTGTAGGGATAATGAGATGGCTGGCCGGTCGAGAGGATCCCAGTAAACGGTTCGTTGAGCCGAGCCAGTAGCTCCTCCCACGGTTGCCCCGTGGCCAGCTGCAGCGCGGTTAGCTGTTCAAGCGCCAGCGGTAGCAAACCGATCGCCCGGGCCAGCCCGTCAGCCTCCTGACCGGAGAGCCTGCCGCCGCGCTTGCGGAGGAACTGGATGGCCTCCGCCCGGTCGAACCCTGGCACCTCGAGCCGGGCGCTTGATGGGTCGTACGCCCACTCCGGATCGCGGCTGGTCACAATGACATTGCCGCCGACGGTTGGCGTCAGCTGACGGATCTCGCTGTCCTCGGCTCCATCGAACACGAGAATATAGCTGAACTGGCGCGACTCCAGCCGCGCGATCACGCCGGCGACGGTCTGTTCGGTGCTTCGCTGCACAGGAACCTCTAGGCGTTCGGCGAGACCGACCAGTGATGCTCGGGCCTGTTGTGCGCTGCTCGCTGGTACCCACCAGATTACCGAGTAGTCGGCTGTGTACCGGTGGACGTATTCGCGAGCGAGCTGCGTCTTGCCGGCGCCGCCAAGGCCGTACAGCACCAGCGGCGCGTGCGGGTGGGTCGATAGTTGGTCCCGCATACTGTCCAGTAGGATTTCTCGACCCGTGAAGTAAGGGTTGTGGTCCGGTAGGCCACCTAGGATTCGTATTTAAATTACTAACATTCTTTAATTTACTGAAGTACACCTAACAGTGTAATTCCAGTTCCCATGAAACTCGTGCCCTTCAACAGGTAGCCGACCAAACTCCTCGTCCGG
>Ga0075420_100000286_pt1 | contig 37889 bp, 57 predicted proteins | sample SoiMetdeltSBSDD4_FD_75296 | JGI IMG/M metagenome (GOLD analysis project Ga0075420, IMG submission 75296) | Bulk soil microbial communities from a Populus tree surrounding site in Tennessee, USA - Soil MetaG P. deltoides SBSDD4 | ecosystem: Environmental > Terrestrial > Soil > Tree plantation...
GCGTTGCACAAGATCAAAAACCTTCTCCATGACCCGGAGAATTGGACTCAGGGCCTGCGCCACCGCCCACGAGATCAGGGCTGTGGCAGCTACTGCATTCTCGGCGCCATCATAGCCGTGACCGACGACCCCTTCCTGCAGGCGCAACTGTGCGATCGATTCAGAGAACTGCTGCCAACCTATAGCATTCCGCTCTGGAATGACCGGGCCGGGACCACTCACGCGGATGTCATCGAACTCATCGAGCAGGCCATCCTCAATCAGGAGATGGCCGATGCAGCGTGACTGGTCCGGCACCGACGGCTACCTGTTGCCCGTGAAACACACGTGTGACCTTGTTGCCGCATTCGAGGAAATCGACCGCGCCAAGGCGGCGAATACCGAGCATTTCGAGGCCCGGCGGCATTTCAAGCCGGTAGATGACCGTCATGCCTAGAGGCGGCGCTCGTGCAGGCGCAGGGAGGCGTAAGGGCCACACCGGCCGGACTTTTGAAAGCCCGGAACAAATTCAAAGATTCAGGGCTCGAATTCAAACAAATCAAATCATCAAGCATCTTAATCAAATAGCCGCTGGCGAGCTGGACGACCCGAAGTCACCCGTGGTCACTGCAGGGCTAGGGCTGCTCAAGAAGGTATTGCCGGACCTTGCCACGGTTGAACACACCGGCAAAGACGGCGGGGCGATCGAACATTCAGTTGGCCTGGCATGGATGACCGAGGCGGAAGCGAAGAATCGTGGTTGGGCCTAGGCCAGTACTGGCCGCGGGACACGTTCCGCAAGTTCCACACCCGCACCCAGCGGTGGGCCGTCATGGTCTGCCACCGCCGGGCCGGCAAGACGGTGGCCTGCGTCATCGATCTGGTCTGTGCGGCGTTGTTCGCCAAGAAGCAGGACGCGCGCTTTGCCTATGTTGCCCCTCTGTATGTTCAGGCTAAGGACGCGGCCTGGCTCTACCTCAAGCGGGCCGTCGCCGACATCAAGGGGGTGGTGCTCAACGAGACGGAATTACGGGCTGATTTTCCTAATGGCGCTCGCGTTCGTCTTTACGGTGCTGATAACGCCGATCGGCTGCGTGGCATCTACCTGGATGGGGTCATCCTGGATGAGTACGCTGACATGCGGCCTTCGGTCTGGGGTCAGGTGATCCGGCCCATGCTGGCCGACCGCCAAGGCTGGGCCGCCTTCATCGGTACGCCGAAGGGCAGGAACGAGTTCCACAAGCTATGGGAGGGTGCACAGAAAGACCCAGAGCGTTGGTACAGCTTGATGGCCAGGGCCTCGGAGACTGGCATTCTCGACCAAGTTGAAATCGATGACCTGACCAAGGACCTGACCCCGGAGGAGATAGCACAGGAGTTTGAATGCAGCTTTGATGCTGCTATTGTGGGGGCATATTTTGGGAAAGATATAGCCCAGGCCGAGCGGGATGGGCGAATTACGGATGTCCCCTACGACCCCTCGCTCCCTGTTCATACTTCATGGGACTTAGGCGTCGGCGATAGCACCGCCATCTGGTTCTTCCAAGCCGTCATCGGCGAAATAAGGATCATCGACCACTACGAAAACCACAGCCAGCCAACCGCCCATTACGTGGCCGAAATCGAGTCGCGCGGGTATAGGAAGGGCATCGACTGGGTTCCGCATGACGCCAAAATTCGCAGCCATGAGACGCTTCGCACCCGCATTGAGACGCTGGCCAGCTTGGGGCGCAAGCCGCGGCTGGTCCCCAACCAGACCGTAGAGGATAGCATTAACGCGGCGCGCATCACGCTCAAGCGCTGCTGGTTCGACAAGACCAAGTGCGCCTATGGGCTCGAGGCGCTTCGGCAGTACCGCACCGAGTTCGATGAAAAGACTCGAGCGTTCAAGGACCATCCCCGACACGACTGGGCGTGTCATACGGCGGATGCCTTCCGTTACCTGGCGACGGCATGGCGGGAGATGGTGCCCAAGCCACCGCCGAAGCCGCCCGAGCCAATGCGGGGCGTTGAGAACATCACGGTGGACGAGCTCATCAGGCTGGTCCGGCCGAACACCAAGGCACCGAGGGTATGATGATGTCAACCGAGCAGATGGTTTCTGACTTGGCGGATAAGATCGATGAGGCTGTTGGGGAGAACCTGCCGCGAGACGTAGCTATGGCGGTGGCGGTTGTCTGGCTGGCTGGGAAAATAGAGGATGAGGCAGACTCGTTGGATGCTGCCTTATTCCAAGTGTCGGAACTATCTGGTTTGCTCCGCACTGTTCTCATAACAAGCTGGGATTCTTCGCTTAATAGGCGAGTGCAATGAAAGCACCAAGGATGTGAACATGCCAAATATGTCGCTTTACGACGCGCTCATGATGCAGGACCAAAACAAGCAGCAGCAGCCGCAACAGGGCATGGGCGGGCTTGGCGGGCTGATGGGTGACGGCGGACCGTTGAGCATGGGGCTGCTGTCGCTATTGAGCGGTGGCAAGGGTCTCGACAAGATGCAGACCAAGGATTTTCTGTCACAGTCGCCACTCTTCATGGCCTATAACAAGTGGTTCAAATAGGATGCCCAACGTCTGGTCTGGGGTATTCGAGTTTTTGATGAGCTACGCGCTGATGCTCGCATTAACTGTTATATGGGATCAAGTGATGGGGTGAGGGTGGAGAGGTGACCAAAATGGTCAAGAAGTCCAAGCCCAAAGCCAAGCCTAAGCCGAAGCTCGGTAAAATTGTGCGTGAGATGCTGAAACAGCGCGGGCCCAAACTTGCCGCCAACGCGCTGCTCGATAGGCTTAAATCCAAACGGAGGAAGAAAATGGCTGATACCGGCCGTAGCTATGTGAAACCTGACGTAAAGCCCGTTGCCAAGCCTGCAGCCAAGCCGGCCGGCATGGCCAAGCCCGACGCCAACCCGTGGCGTCCGGTGACCGACCCGGCGCCCGAGGGCAAGGTGCTCGAGATTGACGGGTATGACGACAACAAGCCCGAGTTGGCCGTCAAGACGGGCGGGGTGTGGCGCAGCTACGTGGAGGGTGACAAGACCAAGCCGGTGGCCACGCAGGCCCCCGTGGAGGTCGTCGGCCCGCGGCGCTGGCGGCTGCGCACCGCGAAATAGGGAGAACGATCATGCCTGGAGACTGGCAACCATCGTGCCGTTCCTGGCCTCGGTGAAATGAGATGGACAGACAAAATCTGCTGGCACAATTGTTGCTGCAGGGTGGCATGAGCAGGTCGGCAGGTCCGCTTGATCGCGCGTTGGGGCAGCGGGCCGTCCCTGGGATGGGAATGGGGGATATCTTGACTCCCGACAATAATGGCGGACTGGCTGGCCTGATTGATGAGCAGCGCCGCTATCGCGGCCTTCAGTCATTACAGCCGCCACAGCTGTTGGCCCCTGATGTGGCCACCATGCAGAACGCCCTGCAGTTTAGATGAGCCGCAGCTTTGTCCTGGATGGCCACAACTACGACTACTGCATGGGCAGGCACAATGCTGCATGGCGGAACGAGCGCACCATAGAGGTGCCGATCGGGCTGCGGTTTGTGCATGAGAACGAGGGGCGCATCCTCGAGGTCGGCGACGTCCTGTCCTACTACGCCCCGACCAGCCACATTGTCGTGGACTGGGGCGGCAAGAAGAACGAGCGGCCGATACGGTGTGACATTGTTGAGTTTGATGCTGAGCCCTTCGACGCCATCCTGAGCATCTCGACAATGGAGCACATCTGGAAAGAGAACGGGGCCAAGTTCCTGCGGGCGTTCGACAACGTCAAACGGCTGCTCAAGCCCGGTGGCACGATGCTGGTTACGATGCCGCTCGCCTGGCAGCCGGGGCTGGATGAGCTGCTGGTGGCCGGCCGCGTCGAGTTCACCAGATGCCTGCGGATGGCACGCGCGGACAAGGCCAACAACTGGGTGCAGGTGGAATGGCCGGGCGAGTTCATCCCGTATGGGAAGTTCCAACCCGGCGCGGCGTCTGACGTGTTCATCGGCATTTATACGAAAGCACCCAATTGAATGAAGTGCGAAGAACCCAACTGCCCCAACGATCTGCCGCCTTATCAGATGTACAATTATGAGGGCCGCGTGATTTGTGGCCCTCATGCGGCAAAGGTTTTGGACGAACTTGCAGAGACAGCGCGGCGAAAATTGCCCGAACAATGGATTGATCCGGTGCATTGATGACCTACGTTGACTCTGCCCCACAGACACCTGACGAGCCCGAGCGTGGCCAGCAAGCGAAGAAACCCACCGCCCGCATGCGCCGCTACTGGCGTGAGATCGAGGCGTACAACAAGGCTACCGAGGAATGGAAGATTCAGGGCGAAACCATCGTTAAGCTCTATCTGGACCAGCATCGTTCGGTTGCTAGTCCACGCCGGTTTGCTCTGCTGTGGTCTAATGTTGAAACGCTCAAGCCGGCTGTCTACGGTAAGCTCCCGACTGTTCTGTGCTCTCGACGCTATAAGGACCCGCACCCGACTGGGCGCATAGCGGCCGAGCTCCTCGAACGCGCCACCAACTGCACGTTCGACCTCTACCGCGCCGACGAGACGTTCCGCATGGTGCGGGACGACCGGCTGTTGGTTGGCCGCGGGCAGGCCTGGGTGCGGTATGAGGCCGACATCGAGGACGATGACGAAATCTCATATGAGAAGGTCTGTATCGACTACGTCCATTGGTGCGACTTCGGCCACAACGTTTGTGGGGTGTGGAAGGACGTTTGGTTGGCGTGGAGACGGGTCTACCTGGGCCGTGACGAGGCCAAGGAGCGGTTTGGCAAGGAGATTGCGGAAAAGCTGACTTATGCGTCCAAACCCATATACGCGACCGATACGGATGCCGAAGGGGGGGAAGATAAAGCTGCTGTTTTCGAAATTTGGGACAAGCGACGGAAATCAACGGTATGGATGTCTCGCGATTGCCCTGACATGTTGGACGAGGGTGATCCACCTCTCGATTTCCGCGACTTCTTTCCGTGCCCCGAGCCTTGCTACGGTTCCCGTGCAAGCAAGTCGCTGATCCCGACGCCGGACTACCGCTACTACCAGGACCAATGTCAGGAAATTGACGATCTGACCGAGAAGATTGCCAATCTGACGGACTTCCTGATTGTCCGCGGTTTCATTCCTGCAGGTCCGTCTGCGGACGGTGCGGATGCTGTTCGGATGCTGATCCAGCAGATGCAGTCCGACATGACTGCGAATAAGACAACGTTTATCCCGGTTGAATCATGGGCCGGCTTTGCCGAGAAGGGCGGCGCCAAGGGGCTGATCGACTGGTTTCCGGTCGAGAACGTGCTTGTGTCGCTCAAGGGCGCCATCGAGGCCCGCCAGCAACTCATCCAGGATGTTTACCAGATCACCGGCATCAGCGACATTCTTCGGGGCGACACGGATCCCGACGAGACGCTGGGCGCGCAGCAGCTCAAGGCGCAGTCCGGTAGCCGGCGCATCAGGAATGCCAAGGATGACCTGGCCCGGTTCTGTCGGGACATTGCCCAGCTTGTCGCCGAGGTCGTGGCCGAGCAGTTCCAGCCGCAGACCATCGCCGACATGACGGGCTTCAAGTATATGCCGCCTATGCCAACTGCTCCTGGCATGAACGGCATGGCGCCGCCGAGTGCTCCTCTTGGCATGAACGGCGGCGCCGCACCTATGCCACCGACAATGAACGGTGGGGTGAATGGCTCAGGGCTCTACGGTGTCCAGAACCCCGACATGCCCTCGCCGTCCGGGCAGTCGTTCGACGACAACGTGCTAGGGCTGCTGCGCAACGACCATATGCGGTCGTACCTCATCGACATTGAAACCGACAGCACGATCCAGCCGGACGAGGACGCCGAGAAGCAAAGGCGGACTGAGTTTGTCGTGGCCATGGGCAAGATGCTTGAGCAGGCCGCACCTATGATCGCCGCCGCCCCGGTCATCACCCCGATGGTGACCGAGTTCATTCTATTCACCGTTCGTGGGTATCGTGTCGGCCGCTCTATGGAGGACATTATCGAGCGGACCATGCAGCAGGTCCAGCAGACGGCCATGCAGCCTAAGCCCGACCCGGAACAGCAGAAGATACAGGCCGAAATGCAGATGAAGCAGGCCGAAGGGCAGCAGAAGATGGCCCTCGAGCAGGTCAAGATGCAGGCCGACCAAGGCAAGATGCAGGTTGAAGTGGAACAGATGCGGCAGGAGTTCCAGCTTAAGTTGGCTGAACACGAACTCAAAAAGCAGGAAATCGCCCTGAAGATTCAGGCCGAACAAGTCAAGGCGCAGCTCGAACGGGAGAAGATGGAGGGTGAACTGCGGATCAAGGAGATTGCTGGCCAGCAAGACATGCAACTAGCCGCCCAGGGGGCCGAGCTCAAGGCCCAGATTGCCCAGAACGAGGCCGACCAGAAGGCCAACATCGCTGCGCAGAAGGCCATGCAGGACCAGCAACAGGGCGAACAGGACTTCCTCCGCGGGCAGGAAGAGAAAAAGCAGGAATTCGGCCTCGGCATCCAGCACAAGATGCGGGAGCACGAGGTCGGGTTGAAGCAAAAGCAAGAAGCCTTCAAAGCCGAGGAAGGGCGCCGGGACAAGTCCCACGATGTCGAGAGTAAGGCCCGCATCGCCGACGAGTCCAAGGACCGCGCAAACAAGCCCAAGAGTGGAGTTAAGCGGGCTAGAGGCACCTTCAACGGCAAGCCGTTTGATGTCGAGACGTTGCAATAATGACCGGCTCATTCTTTGATCGCGTCAAGGAAACATCTACAACGACTGGGACCGGCAACTTTACGTTGGCCGGCGCCGTGACTGGTTATTACGATTTTGGTACCGCCTTTGGACCGGGCGTTTCCTTCAAGTATTGCATTGAGGCGGTTGACGGTTCTGGTGTCCCGACTGGGCAGTGGGAAGTTGGGGTGGGCTATCTGTTAGGTGACAACATTACGCTTGTTCGCGATATTGTTCGGACTAATTCGGATGAAACGGCCACCCAAATAGATTTCTCTTCCGGTTCCAAGTTTGTTTTCAACCCGTTCACTGGGCTTAGCGCTCGCAAATCCACCCACGGTTTTGACCTGCAATATGGGATGCCCTGATGGCCGCCAACAACGATCCGATCTATTCACGCACCCCGGACATTCAGTGGCAACCGCAGTTCATGTCTGCGGCGGACACGACGATCACCGGCACAGGTCTGGGCGCGAACAACCTGGTGTTCACCGCAGACGCCACTAATGGTGGGTATGTGCAAAAAATCAGGCTGCGCGCTACTAACGTCGGCAACACCACGGCGACGGTTGCGCGCATCTTCATCAACAACGGCGCCACAACCGGCACGGCGGCTAACAACGTGATCTATGACGAGATTTCCCTGCCGGCGACGACCGCCACCAACGCGGCGGCAACTGCGAACTATGAAGTGCCGATGAACATTGCCCTGCCTGCCGGCTACCGTCTTTACGTGAACCTAGGCACGGCCTCGGTCAACGGTTGGATTGCCTGCGCGATTGGTGGAAAATACTGATGAAGCTCGTCATTGCCGAGGGCGGCGTTGTCGTCAACGTCGTTGCACCAGTCGATACCTATACGCTGGAGCAGCAACTCGCCCGCAGCAATGGCGTGTTCAGCGAATGGATCGTTGACGATGCGGTGGTGGTCAGTGTCGGCGACGTGTTTGACCCGAAAGACCCGCAGATTGACGCGGTGGACGTTGCAACCTTCCGTGTGCTGTTCCGGCACGAGAACATGATCCGGCAACTGGTTCGTGCCGTTCGCACCAATGCCGGCATCAACACGGCGGCCACCACGGCCGGACTGCCGACGACCGCAAATTCTCCCGATCTGACGCTCACGCAGGCCCGCAGTGCTTTCAAAAACCTCATACCGTGAGGAGTTCGATTTCTCCAAGATCGAGGGCAAGCCGTGCATACCCGACGAGGAGCGGCTTGCGCAGATTGAGGCTAATCTTGCGACCAACCATAGGCGGCTGACTTACCGGACGGTCGAGCACATCGCGCCATTCCGCGAAAAGCCGATGATCGGCAAGGTTCGCACCATGGTCGGGCATTACGTGGTCTGGGGCATCCCTGCGCCGCACGAGCGAACGGCCTCACTGTACTGTTACGGGCCATCGCTCAAGGATACCGTGAGTGACATCCACGGACCAGGCGAAGTAAGGTTTGGCGACGTTGTTACGGTATCCGGCGCGCATGATTTCCTGGTAGAGCGGGGGATCGTCCCCGAGTATCACATCGAATGCGACCCACGCCGTCATAAGGGGATGATGCTCACCCCGAATGACGAGACGAAATACCTGATGGCCTCGTGCGTGCATCCGGATGTCATCCGCAAGGTCGGCAATCCAATCCTCTGGAATATTGCTGATGTGCCAGGCGGCGGCTCGGTCGGCCTGCGCGCGATTCCACTGCTCTACTGCTTGGGCTATCGCAAGTTTGTCGTTCATGGCATGGACTTGTCATTTCGTGACGGGGAGTTTCATGCCGGCAAACATACCGGCGATGTGCCGATCCAGGTCATCGAGGTTGAGTGCAAAGGGAGGCTGTTCAAGACCTCGCTGCCGCTGATGCGCTACATGGACTGTTTCCAGAAGTATGTGCAGCCGCACATCGGCGATAGTCCGGCCAAGATTCAGATCGAGTTGCGCGGCGATGGCCTGCTCAAACACTGGGTCGGGCTATGAGCGACGTTTGGCACATTCCCGAAGGGAAAGCGGTTGTCCGAATCTTTCAGTATGGAGAAGCCACGGCGGCGCAAGGCTGGGAGGCGTATGAAATCCCGCGCAACCATAGCCTGGTTTACTTTCTCCTGATTGGTGGCGGCGGCGGGGGTGGCAATGGTTTCACCAGGACTGCCGGCAACGATGGCGGTGGTGGTGGAGGTGGCGGATCTGGGGCCATTTCGCGCTTGCTTGTTCCGCGCTTGCTAATCCCTGACGTTGTTTTCGTGCTGGTCGGAAGCGGCGGCGCTTCTGGGGCTGCTGGTACTGCTGCCAATCTGTCCCGCGTGTCCACTGTTAGCTCGGCAACTGCTGCCGGGTCGCTGATTATGAGTGCGCAGCTTGGCGGGCAGGGCGGCAATGGTGCTGCTGCTGCTGTTGGGGCGGCTGGATCGGGGGGAAGCGCCTCGGGCGCGACGACTGCCGCGTATTTGGGCTCTGGTGTTTTTGTCAATGTTGCCGGTCAAAGCGGTGGCGCAGGCGGTGCGGTGACTGGTGCAACCGGCACGGCTGTTACCTTTGGCGGCGCCGGCATTCCTCTTTCCGGCGGCGCTGGTGGTGGAGGCTCAACCGGCGTCAACTTCGCTGGCGGCAACATCACAGGGGCCGGTCTTGTCCCGACGATTTCAGGTGGAGCCCTGGCTGCGGCGACCAATCCCGGTGGTGATGGTTACTCGGTGTTCAAGCCGTTCTTTCATACCGGAGGAGCAGGCGGCAACACCAACGATGGCGGCGTAGCTGGGGCGGGCGGTAATGGTGGGATTGGGAGCGGTGGAGGGGGTGGAGGAGCTGGTGCGACCGGGGGAGCAGGCGGGCGCGGCGGTAACGGCCTCGTCATCATAGCGAGCTGGTGACACATGCTCGATATGTTCAATGTGCCGGAAGGTGCTACCGCAAACGTCAGGACATTTTTTTCACAGGGCACATTCGAGCCCTACGTTTTGCCGCGCGGCTGCTCGCAAGTCCTGATGATCGGCATGGGTGCCGGCGGTGGTGCCGGCGGCGGGTTCACCGATGCTGTTGGGGCCAACGATCATGGCGGCGGTGGTGGGGGTGCCTCTGGCGCAATGACGCGGACACTGTTCCCGCGTAATGCCTTGCCTGACACGATTTATGTTCAAGTCGGTGCCGGTGGCGCTGGCGGCGCCGCTAGTGGTGCAGGGACCGCCGGAGGCCCAACCTACGTGGCGGCGTTTCCGTCCACGACGGCGCTCTATCTCTACCTGCTCGCCAACGGTGGCGGTCTTGGGGCGGCGGGCACCGCAACAACGGCGGCCGGTGGCACTGGAGGTGCGATTGTCACCGCTGCAGCGTGCCAGCTCATTTCGGCAGCAAATTGGACGGGTGTAGCCGGTCAGGACGGCGGTGCAGGCGGTAACGGTACCGGCAACAACGCCGGTACGGCAGTCACTTGGGGCGGCGCTGGTATCATCTGTAGTGGGGGTGGCGGCGGCGCTTCGACAACGGGCGGTCAAGCTGCGGGCGGCGCTGTTACCGGCGCGGGATTGGTCCCGACCATAGCGGGCGGAACGGCCGGCGGCGGCGCGGCGGGTGATGGGTATTCCAGGTTTATGCCGTGGCTGTTCTCTGGCGGCTCCGGTGGGGGGACAACCACTAATGGGGTCGGCACTGCGGGCGGCAATGGAGCATATGGCAGTGGTGGGGGTGCTGGCGGCGGTGGAACGACCGGCGGCGTTGGTGGCCGGGGTGGCAACGGGCTTCTCATGGTCGTGTGCTTCTAATGCTCGACATGTGGCACACGCCGGAAGGCAATCTTGGCATCAGCAAGCTCTTCATGGGCTCTACGAGTTCTGTCTGGCAGCCCTACATCATCCCGCGCGGGCACTCCGTAGTCCGTTTTATTGCGGTCGGCGGTGGTGGCGGCGGCGGGGGTGGCCAATCGAGCAACACTGCGGCAAGCCGCGATGGTGGCGGTGGTGGCGGATCTGGTGCCATTACAATATTCACAGTCCCGCGTATTCTTTTACCCGAGGTCGTCTTTATTCTAGTTGGGAACGGCACTGCTGGGGGTGCCATTGGTGGTGCAGCGGGTAATGCCCAGCCCAGCCGGGTGTCAATGATTGCGACCGATACTGCTGCTGGTGCGCTTATTCTCACTGCTGCTGGGGGCGGTGGTGGTCAAGCCGCAGTTGGCGGCGGAACCGCCGGGGCCGCTGGCGCTGCTTCCGGAGCAACTACTGCCGTGTTTTTGGGTGCTGGAATTTTTACGAATATAGCAGGCCAAGCCGGTGGCGCAGGCGGCAACAATGGTGCCGGGGCTGCTGTTGTCTGGGGTGCAACTGGGATTTTCGTTTCAGGTGGCGGCGGTGGTGGTGGTGAGACCGGCGTCGGCGGAAATGTTACGGGCGATGCTACGTTTGCGATGGTCCCGACGATCTCAGGCGGGGCGGCTACCGGAGTTGCCGGCGGTCACGGTTATTCAAACATCAACAAGCTGATGTTTACCGGAGGTGCCGGCGGTGGTGGTGCAGCGTCGGGTGTCGCTAACGGCGGCACTGGTGGCAATGGTGCGTTGGGTTCCGGCGGAGGTGGTGGAGGCGGCTCAACCACGACGAATACGACTGGTACCGGCGGGGCCGGCGGCCACGGCTTTGTCCTGATAACGAGCTGGTGACATGCCTTCATTCGCTCCCATCTCCTCAACGCCAATCTCGGCGCTGCCTGTCGTCGTTGTTGTGGCGGCCGGGGACGTTACGTCACCTGGAGGACTCCATCACATCATGGAGGGAATGGGCGATACCGGCGAGGGCTCGAGAGTGCCGCAGACTCTGCACACGATTGAACAAGGCGTCACGACGGCATGAGGATCCCATCCGGTAAGGTCGATCAAAATATCTACTTCGTTGCGGTTGACAGTTCAGACTTGAAAACTCGCGAAACCGGCTTGGCTACTTGGACGGTCTATCGTTCCCGCAATGGTGCAGCTGAAGTCCTCTACACGACCCCGACTGTCACCGAAATTGATACCACCAACATGCCGGGGGTCTACGCCCTACTTGTGGACGAGGACACCACGATAGCGGCAGGCTCCGACAGCGAGGAATATTGCGTTCACATCACGCACGCCGGCATGGCACCGGTCACCAGGACGATCGAACTCTACAGACGCGACACCACGACCGGCAATACGCTGAGCATCACCGAGGGTGATTTCAGCGACATTCTGTCCAGATTGACGGTCACCAACAGCCAATTGCTGGTCGTCAAGTCTGATACCTCGGATGTGATTTCCTCTCTGGTCAAGGTTTACTCGGACACGACCCGCATCGAGAGCGACACCAATACGCTGGCGTCCGACCTAGCCGAAGGAGATTTCTCGGATATCCTGAGCCGTCTGACGATTGTTGCATCCGATACCGCCCACATCGAGTCGCAGACGACGCGGATTCATTCGGACACAATAACCCTGGCCTCGGACCTTGCGGAAGGAGACTTCTCGGACATTCTGAGCCGCCTGACCGTCATGCAGGCGGTCATATCCGACATTCAGTCCGACACCAATGTGATGGTGCCGATCATATCGGACATTCAGTCCGATACTTCGGACATTCAGAGCAAGCTTGTGGTCATGCAGGCGGTGGTGAGTGACATTCAGTCGGATACCAACGTATTGATAACCGTTACCTCCGACATCCAGTCAGACACCAACAAGCTGGTTTCGGACGCGACCGAGGTTGACACAAGTGACATTCTGAGCCTGCTGACGCTGGTACGGTCGGATACCGCCGTGATTGAGGCGGTTGTCAGTGACATTCAGTCTGACACCAACGTCATGGTGCCGGTGATTTCTGACATTCGCTCGCAGACTGTACGCATTCACAGCGATACCGTTACCTTGGCGTCCGATCTTGCTGAGGGTGATTTTAGTGACATTCTAAGCCGACTGACCGTTGTGGCGTCCGATACGGCTCACATCGAGTCGCAAACCACGCGCATCCACTCCGACACCATTACCCTAGCGTCTGATTTGGCCGAGGGTGACTTCAGCGACATTCTAAGCCGCCTCACTGTCACCAATTCGCAACTTCTTGTGGTCAAGAGCGACACCAGCGACATCCGCAGCGCATTGGTCATCATTGCTTCGGATAGTGCCCACATCGAGAGTGACGCTGTCCGTATCCTGAGCGACACGACGGCAATCCATACGCTCTCGACCAAGATCGACAGCGACCAGGCGTCCCAGTTCGTCATCATCGAAGAGAACACCTCGGACACCGAGAGCGCCTTGGTCAAGGTTTACTCAGACACGACTGCAATCGAGATAGCGACCGCCGGCGGCGCCTTAACGGCGGCACAGGACAGCAAGCTCACGCAGATTCATTCCGACCAGGCGTCACAGTTTGTCGTGCTCGAGCAGAATACGTCTGACACCGAATCGGCCCTGGTGAAAATCTACAGTGATACGACTGCGATCGAGGCCACAGTGGGCGGCGGCGGTGGGACAGTTTCCGATGTTCTCTCGCGGCTCACGATCACCAACAGCCAGCTTTTGATTATCAAGTCTGATACCAGTGACACCAACTCGCTGCTGACGAAGGTCTACAGCGACACCACGTTGGCGACGGACGCCGCCGGCTCGCCGGCGCAGGGTGCGCCGCCGGATTCGGCCGATCGGTTCACCAAGATCGACTATCTCTACAAGGCTTGGAGGAACAGGTTCGACCAGACCTCAACCACCTATTCGCTCTATGCCGACGACGACGTGACTATAGATCATAAGGCGACGACGTCTGCTGATGCGGTAACCTTCACCAGGACTAAGGTTGTTACTGGCCCATGAGAGTTTCCCATATGGTGGCCATCACTCCGGGACGGTGCGGGCTGTACGAAACAACCAGGGAACTGGTCACCGGACTGTTCAGGCTTGGGGTTGACAGCCGGATGGTTGACCCCACGAAAGACAAGAACAAGCTTCACCCATCGGGAGACAACGACCGCTGCGCTCCGATCTCCGACATGGATTGGGCGGTCAAGTCTGACGTGATCGTCAATCATTCAGGTTACGACAATACGCCGGTTGAAAAGACCAGCCAACCGGTCATTCACATCGCTCATGGACGACCGCGGTCGTCCTTTCTCTCGGAAGTCCAAGGGTCAACGCCTATCTACAGCTACTGGTACAACAAGGGCAAAGACCCGCGCTGGTCCGCCATCGTGACATTCTGGCCGCAGCATAAGCCCTACCTTGAAATGATGATGCCGGGGAAGTCCGTGCATGTGGTGCAGGCGAGCGTTGACCTGGACGCCTGGTCGCCGGAAGGCCCTTCCGGTTACAAGTTCAACGGCAAGCGTGGGCGGGTTAATCTTGTATGTACCGACAGTTTTCGGGACGACATCGACCCTTTCGTGCCGCTACACGCCGCTGCTCTGTTCGCCCGCAAGGTCGGTGGCGTCAAAATCCACGTCTACGCAAAGTCTCCAAAGCTCATGAAGGGCTGGTTGCCCTTGCTCAAGCGTATTCAGGACGACGGCAACTTGGGAGAGGTTCACGGTTGGGTCGGCGGCCTGGCCAATGTCTACCGAGCGGCAGATGCCCTCCTGACGCCACAGGAGATTGACACCCGCTCAGTCCGTGAGGCTATGGCGTGCGGATGTCCTGTCGTCCGGTTGCCTAATCTGGACAATTGGGAGGACAAGATATTTGCCGGGCTCACCGCCAACCGTAAGGGTGTCCGGCTCGAGGCCGAAGCTAGGTTCAACCCGATCCAGACGGCCGCGCAGTTCAAGAAAGTCCTGGAATGGATACCGCTGCGAAACGGGCCTCTGCAGTAAACGTCGGCAGCCCGTGGCGCGGAATTCTTCCGTTCCCTGATGGGGTCATAGACCAGGGCGATCGGCAGACCGTTGCGTTCATGTATTCCGGCATTCTTGCCGGGGTTCAAGCCGTAGTCGGCGGGCGCTATCAAGACCCCGGCATATGGCCGCCGCAGTCGGAATTTGAACGGCAATGGCGGCAGAAGCGAAAAGAGGAAATAGCGGCTGTTGAAGCCGAGGTGATCGAGGCCAAGGCCGCGATCATTGATACTGACGCCGAAGACTTGGCCGACCTTTTGGAGTTTCTACCGTTCTATGACAACATTCGTGATACGTGACGGCAAACTGGTGGAGAAGCGCCTTGCTAATCGACTTACGCGCCCGTCTACTTACGTCATCAGCGACATAATGCCTGATACGCGCCACATGGGAACGGGCCGCTGGCACGACAGCAAAGCAGCATTCCGCGCCGACACCCGCGCCTGTGGCGCTGTCGAAGTGGGCACCGACCCAGCCATTACCCGCGAAGGACGCAAGCCGGAACCGAGCCCCGTCGAGCTCGACGTGAAGCGCGCCATCGAGCAACTGCGCTCCCGCTAACATAAGGAAAAGTCATGCCTGTAGAGCAAGCTGGCAACAGCCAGCCCGATGTCGATACCACTTGGGACGACGCCAAGTCGGCATTCGATGAAGTCACGCAGGGGCCGGCGACAGAACCCGAACTGCCGTTGTCGGAACCCAAGGAACCCAAGACCGAGGAAACAAAGACCGAGGCGAAGCCCGAAGATTCTAAGACCGACGACCGCCCGCGTGACGAACTCGGCCGGTTCACGGAAAAGACCGAGGAAAAACCTGCAGAGGCGAAGCCCCAAAAGGCGGCGCCGCAGGAGCAACCCAAGGCCCCGCAAGCTCCTCCTCCTGTGGCGGCCAAGGTAGAGGCATCTGCGGCGCCACCTGTTGGTGGCCCACCGCCTGGATGGTCGGTCAAGTCAAAGTCCGAATGGGACAAGTTGCCCGAACACATCCGTGCCGATGTCGTTAAACGCGAAACGGAAGTCAGCCAGGGCTTTGCTCAATACTCGGGCATGAAGGAACTGCAGCCCTATGTCGAGATGGCCCGCCAAGGCGGCACCACGCTGAAGGCTGCACTGGATAACTACGTCGGGATCGAGCGTCTGCTACGGCAAGACCCGTTCCGAGCCATTACCCAGATTGCCAACAACATCGGCATTCCGCCGCAACAGTTGGTGACGGGTTTGTCGCTTCACCTGGGCGTCGGCCAATCAAACGGCCATGCCCAAGTGCCAGAGGGCCAATCAACCGGCCTTCCCCCCGAAGTCCTGCAGCAGTACCTCACCCCACTGCAGCAGGCACAAGCAGAACAACGGCAACTTATCGAAAGGCTCGTGCAGGATAAGGAAGCACAGCAGCAAGCGGCTCTCAACGGCGCTATGGCTCGCTTCCAGTCTGATCCTGCTCACCGCTATTTCGAAAACGTCCGTCTCAAGATGGCTCATTACATCAAGACGGGCGCAGTCGAAACTACTGGCGACGACATGGCCGATCTTAAAGAGGCCTACGAGCTTGCCTGCGAGCGAACCCCAGAAATCAAGGCGGTCCTCGATCAAGAGAAGAGCGCCAAATGGGAAGCCGACCGCAAGCAGAAAGATAAGGATGCAGCGGACCAGGCGCGTCAAGCGTCCAAGTCCATCACCGGATCGCCGTCGAGCACGGTCACCGAAGGCCGCAACCGCTCAGGCGATTCAATCGAGGATGATGCGCGAGACGCATATCGGTCAGTTATGTCTTCATCCCGAGTTTGAAGGAAATTCAAGTGATGCTGACGACCGAAAGACTGCGTGAAGTGTTGCACTATGACCCGCTCGCCGGGCTGCTAACCTGGAAGAAGCCAACGTCTAATCGAGTGAAGGTTGGTTCGGTAGTTAAGTGTCGTGATACTCACGGCTACCCAATCGCCAGAATCGACGGGACGTTGTACCTGGCGCACCGGTTGGCATTCCTCTACATGGTTGGAAGGTTTCCGAAACATGACATCGATCATGTGGATGGCAACCGCGCCAACAATGCATGGGCCAACCTACGCGAAGCAACTCGGCAAGAAAACCATCGTAACCGGACTCCCAAAAATGGAGTTAAGGGAATTCAGTTGATGGCTAACGGGAAATGGCGCGCACGAATCACAGTCAGTCGGCAAGGTATTCATCTGGGTTGCTTTTCAAACTCCGATGACGCCATGGCTGCCTATGCGAAAGCAGCCGATAAATATTTCGGAGCATTCTCGCGTATTCCTTAAAAGGGAGTACGTGCTATTCCGGCCAATCCCAACTTCGATGACATTGTCACGACGACCCTGCGGAACCGCAGCGGTAAGCTCGCCGACAATGCCACGAGGTCTACGGTCTTGCTCGATCGGCTTCGCCGACGCGGCAAGGTCAAACCGGCCGCGGGCGGCCGAACTATCGTGCAGGAAATCGAGCAGGCGCTGAACACTAATGGTGGATGGTATGCCGGCTATGACCCTCTGAGCACGACACCGTTCGAGCCGTTCTCCGCCGCAGAGTATGATTGGAAGCAAGCCTACGTCCCGGTTGTCTGGTCGGGCCTCGAAAAGCTCAAGAACATGGGCGAATTCGAGGTCATCGACTTGGTGGCGTCCAGGGTTCGCAACGGCGAAAAGTCACTCAACGACTTGGTTGCCCAAGCGAGCTATTCGGACGGCACCGGCTCGGGTGGCAAGCAGATGCACGGTTTGCAGCTGCTTATCATCTCGGCTCCGACCACCGGCACCGTGGGCGGTATCTCGCGCGTGGACAACACGTTCTGGCGCAACCAAGTTGCAACCGTGACGATGTCGGCCACGAGCGTCAATATTGCCACGTTCAACCCGTCCGAGTTCATGCGCGGGCTGAACACCTTGGCAATTGCCTGCACGCGCGGCTCTGACCGTCCCGACCTCTACGTGGCGGATGGCATCGGTTACAGGTTCTATCTGGAGAGCCTGCAGCCGATCCAACGCATCACGGACGAGACGTTGGGCGGTTATGGCTTCACCAACCTCAAGTATTTCGGAGTCGGTTCAAACGCGGATTTTGTCCTGGACAACGGGTACTGCCCGGCCAAGACGGTGTACGCGCTGAACACCGACTACATTTACTTGAGACCACACCCCGATCGTAACTTCGTCCCCTTCGGCGGCGATCGGATCCCCGTCAACCAGGATGCCACTGTCCGCTTCCTTGGCTTCGCAGGCAATCTCTGCGTTTCCAATATGTCGCTGCAGGGCATCGTGTTCAGCCCGATCTAACGGAGGTCAGCAATGTCTTACTCAATCGTTGGCTGCAGTCCGGGTCGGGTCTACACACCGGACGAACTTGTCAAGGGCGTCTGCCCCGCAAGGGGAACCCGTGCCCGAACCCACGACGGCAAGGAGTACATCCTTTGTGAGGTCTCGGGTACGCAGGTCACCGTCAGCGGCTCGATCGGCCGCATCGGTACCCTGGCGCCTGCGGCGGGGGTCTCGCCGTTCAGGTTCTCCATGTTCACGGCGGGTGATGAAGTCGTCACCAAACACGGGGCGGTGGGTGCTGCCATCGTCTCGGTGACGGCTTCGGCCTCGATGCTGATCTGGGTGCAAATCTATGGTGCCTGCTCCCTGATCGCCTCTCTGTCGTCGCTGCCCTATGTGCAGTTGCGTCCCAGCATCACCGGCACCGGCACCGTCGATGACGGCATCACCTCGCTGTCAACGGTGATTGATGGTGCTTGGCTGACGGCTACCAGCGGGTTGCAGGACACAGCCACCGCTGCGTGGTTGAACTATCCCGTGATGAGCCGTCAGAGCATCGCGTAACGCCCAACTAATGCCGCCGGCTGGCTTCGCCGGTTCTCGTCTCCTTGGGTTCGACTCCCTGCTGCCGGGGCTACGGCTACGCCAAAGCTATGGAACGGGATACGCCGGTTCGAATCCGGCCGGCATCTTTTTGTGAGGTTTCATGTCCCGAAAGCTCAGTTGTGTTTGGCTGGGCTTCGATCCGCGTGAGGCGGCGGCGTTCGCAGTCGCAAGACAGAGCATCCGCCGCTGGAACAGGCATATCCCAGTCAATGGCCTGGTGCTCTCTTCTCTTCATCGAGATGGGTTGTACTACCGCCCGACCGAGCGGCGGCTAGGACGGCTGTGGGATGTGATTTCGGAAGCTCCGATGTCCACGGAGTTTGCGATCTCGCGGTTTCTGGTGCCCACACTGGTTTGGGACGATAGCAACCCCTGGGGCGAGTGTGGCTGGGCAATCTTCATGGATTGTGACGTTCTGGTCCGCGCCAATCTGTCGGAGATGATTGAGGGCCTGGACGACAAGAAGGCGCTGTACTGCGTCAAGCATAACCACATCCCCGAGAATACGACCAAGATGGACGGGCAAGTGCAGACGACCTATCCGCGCAAGAATTGGTCATCGGTCATGGCGTTCAATTGCGACCATCCGTCGAACAAGGCGCTGGACGTTGAGATGGTTAACACCTTGCCGGGACGCGACCTGCATCGGTTCTGTTGGCTGCGTGACGACGAAATCGGCGACTTGTCCCCGGTCTGGAATTATCTGGTTGGGACCAGCAAGACCGACGACGAAGCCCTGAAGATCGTCCATTTTACGAACGGCGGGCCGTGGCTGGAAGCATTTCGCAACGTGGAATATGCGGACGAATGGTTCGAGGAATTGGAACGATGGGCAGTATAACGGTTGTTACGACGTTTTCCCGCAAGGGCTATGAGGTCTATGGGCAGCGGATGCTGGATTCGTTTAACAAGTTCTGGCCGAAGGATATCCCGTTATACGTCTATTATGAGGGCGATGAGGAATATACAGACGATGAAGAAGAATTGCTGAAATGGTACTGGACGCCGCTTGATGATGATGAAGACCGCGCGGCGTTCATGGCGCGGCATACCGATCACCCGGTAGACTACCGCAGACAGCCAATAAAGTTCTGCCACAAGGTTTTTGCCGTCACCGCGGCGCCGCGTGAAACGGATTTTCTGATCTGGCTGGACGGCGACATCGAGACGAAGGCTCCCGTGACGCATGCGTTCCTCGATAGCGTTTTGCCTGACGATTGCGTGGCAACCTACATGGGGCGTGAGTGGTGGCAACACACCGAATCCGGGTTTGTTGCTTATAACTGTGCCACCAAGTCAGGCAGAGAGTTCTTGGACGACATGCGCTTGTGGTACACGCACGACGCAGTTATCGACCTGCCGCAGCAGCACGACTGCATGGTGTTCGATGGCCTGCGGAAAATTTACGAGCAACGGGGACACAAGTTCAACGACCTGGGGAAGGATTATCGCGGCGAAGGTCTTGCGGTCATGCCGCATACGCCCTTGGGAACAGTCATGAAGCACAACAAGGGCAACAAGCAGAAGCGCGAAGCCTACGGGGCCGTTGCATGAGAGCCCTGGTCACCGGCGCGACAGGGCAGGATGGGCAATATTTGTGTGAGCTGCTGTGTGAGAAGGACTATGACGTTCACGCGCTGCGGCGGACTTCTACCACTCGTCCATCTCCACCGTTGAACGACATTATCTGGCATGACGGGGACATGACGGACGGGCTTGGCCATCTTGTTGCCCGCATCAAACCGGATGAAATCTATAACCTTGCTGCGCAAAGTCATGTTGGGGTGTCGTTCGAGCAGCCCAGCCTGACCATGCAGGTTAATGCCCTTGCGGTGACCGATCTACTTGAGGCCGTCCGCTGGAATGGCGGCAAGTTCTACCAGGCGTCCACATCCGAGATGTTCGGCTCGTTCCCGCCACCGCAGAGTGAAGCGACCGATTTCTGGCCCCGCTCACCCTACGGGGTGTCCAAACTGGCGGCCTACTGGATGACGGTGAACTACCGCGAAGCGCATGGCATGTATGCCTGCAACGGCATCCTGTTCAACCATGAAAGCCCAAGACGTGGCGAACAATTTGTCACCCGAAAGATCACCAAGGCGGTCGCCGGGTTTACCAATGGACGAACGGAGCCTTTGCGGTTGGGCAATCTTGACGCTAAGCGCGATTGGGGCCATGCCCGCGACTACGTGCTTGGTATGTGGAAGATTATGCAGCAGCCTGAACCCGCCGACTATGTGCTCGCTACGGGAGAAACCAGAACTGTACGTGAGTTTGTGGAAGCGGCCTTTGAATGCATAGGCCGCACCATCGCATGGGTAGGCAAGGGCGAGCAGGAATATGGGATAGACAATAACAACCGCGTGGTTGTGACGATAGACCCGCAATTCTACCGCCCGACCGAGGTTGACGTTCTCTGTGGGGACGCAGGCAAGGCCCGCTCGATTGGATGGGAACCCAAAACCTCGTTCCGCGACTTGGTGCAAGAAATGGTCATCACCGACATATCAGAGGGTTGGCATGAACCGATACGACCAACTCGTTGACCTGATCGGCATGGCCCGGCCGCAATTCATCGTTGAGGTCGGGACACACCGGGGGACCCGTGCCATGGTCATGTGCCAGGTCGCACTCGCCCACCGTAATGATGTCCGTTACCTCGGCTTCGATCTGTTTGAGAGCGCAACGCCGCAAACCAATGCCGCCGAGATGAATGGCAAGGGCTCCGCTGAACGGCAAACCGCTGCGCAGAAGTTACAGATCCTCAAGGACAACAACCCTGGTTTTACATTCGAGCTCATCCAAGGCAACACCCGCGACACATTGCACGGCAAGAATATCATGGCCGATTTTGTTTTCATCGACGGTGGGCATTCCATCGAAACAATCCGCGGCGACTACGAGGCCTTGAAACATTCGCGCTACATCGTCTTTGACGACTATTACATGGGGGGCGTGGATACCTCGAAATTCGGCTGTAATGCAGTGTTGGCCGATGTGCCGCATCAGGTGCTGCCGGTTGAGGATACATTCGGGGACACCCGGATCAGAATGGCGATGCGGACATGAACAGAAATCGGCGCCGACGATTTATGAAAGATATAGAAGCGAAGTTTGAGGAGGTGCGGCGCTTCTCTGAAAAATATGATGATAGCTGGGGTCGCATCAGAACCTATGAAATCTGGGAGGGACGCCCGGATCACAAGCCGGCCGATATCATCATGGCCTTCGGCATTTTGGAGCACCAGCGCAATGTCGATGATGCCTTGACGGCAATCAAGTCTCTCGCCCGCGTTGCGGTGATGTTTGGGATCCAACTGGACGCAATGAGGAATTTTGAGACGTGGACCCGGATCATCGGGAAGCATTTTACCATAATGGATTCCAAGCAGGAGGGGTCTATTGCCTCGATAATAGGTTCGCCGATCATGAAGGCTGTTCCAGGTGCCAAGATTGTTGCCGCCGGCACGGCCGAAGGCTGGTGGGACAGCATCGTCAAAAATTCGGCAACCATCAAGAAGCGGGTAGCACAGGCGCCGGCACATGATGTACGGGCGATTATCGCTTGTTACGGGCCGTCATTGACTGACAACCTGCCGCGGCTTGTGGAGGAAGCTCTAGAGGGACCGAGCAACATCATATCGGTGTCAGGGGCGCATGACTTCCTGATCGACCACGGCATCACGCCACACTATCACGTCGAATGCGACCCCCGTCCGCACAAGGCCGACAACATCAATCGACCGTCCCATGAGGTAGAATATCTGCTGGGCTCGATGGTGCATCCCGTCCTGATCGAGAAGTTGCAGGGCTATGACGTTTCGTTATTTCATTGTTCTAGCCCGCTGAACATTCAACTCAGGAAGCTTGAGCCTGATCGCTGGCTCGCCCCCGGTGGGAGCAATGTCGGGCTGAGGTCGATCGGTCTGTTCTATGAAATGGGTTATCGTAATTTTTCGATGTATGGAATGGACTGCTCCATAGGCAAGTACGACTCGGACAAGCCGGCGACATGGGCGCAGCAATGGGCAGGACCGCACGCCAGCAAAGCCAATCCGAAAGAGCATCAGATTGTGCAGGCGCGTTGTGCTGGTGAGATCTTCGATACAACGGTCGTCCTGATGCAGTATGCAAGCGACTTCTGGAAGACAGTCGAAAAGCAGCCGGACGCCAAATTTAGGCTTTACGGCGAGGGGCTGCTGCAGACCATGGGCAGAATGTACAACGCAAATCAGGAGGCGGCGTGATGAATGGCGAATTCGTTATGGTTATGGAGCGGGAGGATGGGCTCCCCGATATGTATCCAAAGGTGCGGGTTGGGTTTGGCCTAGTGCCCCTGCCTGATAAGAGGAAGTCCGCAGCGGCCGGCTATCCTGTTTATGGGCCAAGATTGTTTTTTAAGGCTGAAGTACCCGGTGACACGCAGACAAAAGGTCATCAGGTTTTTGCGACTGAGGAACACAAACGAAAATGGCCGGTTGCTTGGGCGGCATTTCAAGCCTCGGAAAGCAAGCCGGTTGTTAATGGACTGCCGATCGAGGAATGGCCCCAGGTTGATCGGTCGTTGGCCATGACCCTCAAGGCGGCCAATGTTCATACGGTGGAAGAATTGGCGGAGGTTAATGATACGCACATCAACAAGATTGGCAATAAGGGGCGTGAGCTTCGGGCCAAGGCCAAGGCATTTCTGGCGGTGGCGAAGGATACTGCAGCATCACAGGCGATTGCGGCGGATGCTGCGCGCAAGGAAGCAGAAATTTCCGATCTGAGGCGGCAGATAGCCGACCTGGCCAAACTGGTGCAGGGCAAACCAGCGGAACAACCGTTTCCGCCGGGGTTTGAGGAGCCCTCATATCATGCGGTGAGTGATGTTCCCAAGAACAAGGGCGGTCGGCCCAAGGGTAGCAAGAACAAGCCCAAGGAAGTAGCGGAGGCGCAAAATGTCCCTTCTTAGCATCGTCCAGAACGTTGCCGCTGCTATCAACACCACTATTCCAGTTTCCATCATCGGCAGCTCCAATGCGGGCGCTAGGCAATGGCTCGCGTTGGCCAACCGGGCGGGGAAGGAAGTGGCACGGCGGCATGATTGGACAGTGCTTTGCACTGAAGGATCATTTGTTTCAACGGCCACCGTTGAGCAATCTGATGCTTTGGATGACCTTGAAGATTTTGACCATTTTGTTCCTGATGTTGTGTTGTGGAATCAGACCGAGAGCGTTCCATTAGTTGGCCCCGTTCCATCCAATGAATGGCAGACATTAATCAATAGCGGCATTTCCGGCGGGACGGCTGGTTGGTGGAGGCGGGCGGGCAGCGGTAACATTGAAATCACTCCAGAACCAACCGCAGGACAAACGTTTGTCTTTGAATATGTTACGAACGTATGGTGCAATAATGCAATTTCCAACGTCGATCAAGCGGAGTGGGTGACGGATGCTGATGAGGCCCGCATATCCGAGGAGTTGATTGAGCTTCATTTGACTTGGCGATGGCTCCGGGCTCATGGCATGGATTACGCCGAGGAACTATCAACGTATGAACGCGAGGTCGAGAAGGCTGCCGCACGCGATCGAGGTCTGCGCGTTCTGACACTCGAACGGCGCAGTGGCGACAGGTATAGTTGGCCTGGAACGATAACGCCCTGATGCGCCAAGCCCTACGCTCCCCAGGATTGCGACAGCCGGTTGGGGCCAGGCTGACGGCGCGCGTCGAGACGTTTCCGCCGCCAGTTGGTGGATGGAACGCACGAGATACGCTGCCGCTGATGGAGCCGACCGATGCCATCGTGTTGGAGAACTGGATTCCCGACACTAATTCGGTGCGGATGCGGGGCGGCTACACCGAACACGCTACCGGCCTGAGCGGAAACTTTGTTGAGACGCTTGTCGAATACCGTTCACCCAGCGCAAGCAAATTGTTCGCGGCGACCCCGACCATCATCTATGACGTGACTGCAGCAGGGGCTGGGACTTCGCAGGTAACCTCTCTGACTAACGGGCGTTGGCAAGACGCCACGATGGTCAACACCGCGGGGACATTTCTGATCTTGGTGAATGGGCAAGATGCACCCCAAACCTATGACGGCTCGAGCTGGGGAACGGCGAGCATCAGCGCCAGCGGACTGACCAACACTAGTCTGATCGGCGTCAAAAACCATATGAACCGGCTCTGGTTCATCGAGGAAAACCAACTACACGTCTGGTATGCTGGCACGGCAGCAATCGCCGGCGTGCTGACCAAGTTTCTGCCGCCGTTCCGCAAGGGCGGAAAGCTCCTGGCAATGGCGAGTTGGACGCGGGACGGCGGGTCAGGCCCCGATGATTTTGCGGTGTTCGTCAGCAGCAAGGGTGAGTGCGTCATCTATGCTGGGACCGACCCGACAAGCTCCACGACCTCCGCGCTGGTCGGTATCTACGAGATCCCTGATGTCATAGGTAGACGATGCATCATCAAGGCGGGCGCCGATCTGGGCATTCTCACCATGCAGGGGCTCGTGCCTCTGGCCTCAATCCTTGGTATGAGCGAGGGAGCGGCGGGGAGGACATCCTTTACCGACAAGATATCCGGGTATTTCCGTCGCCAGTTCTTTACCACCGGCACTTCCTTTGGTTGGCAACCGGTGGAGTATCCGCGGGGCAACCTGTTGATTGTCAACATTCCGGTGGCCGAGCGAGTGACGCAGAACCAAGCGGTGCTCAACATCAACACCGGGAGCTGGTGCAAGTTCACCAACATCAATGCCGGCTGTTGGGCGACCCGAAACAACGACATTTATTTTGGTGGCAACGACGGCAAGGTCTATAAATTTGACAATGGGACGTTGGATGGAACGGCGCGCATAACCGCCACCATGCAGCACGCCTACCAAACGTTAGGCTCGCCACAGACCAAGCGGTTTGTTCAGGCTAGGCCTCTGTTTCTGGCTTCGCCTGGATTTACGCCGCCTGTCACAATCAAGGTTGATTATGATTCATCGGCGCCGGTTGTCGTGATCGTCACGTCGGCACCCGGCGGGACGCAGTGGAATGCTGGGCAATGGAACTCGTTCCAATGGGCCGGCGGTACTGTGCCTAGCTTGGGTTGGCAGACTGTTGCAGGGCTAGGTAGGGCGGGCTCAATCGCATTCGGAGTGAGTTCCAGCGAGACGCTTACATATAACGGCTCGGATGTGATGATAGAGCGGGGCCACTGGATGTAATGCCGTACAAGTCACAGGCGCAGGCAGCGTGGGCACACACCCCGGAGGGCATGAGGGCATTAGGTGGAGCTGAGGCGGTGGCACATTGGGATGCGGAAACGCGAGGCAAGAAGTTGCCCGAACGCGCCAAGGCCAAGGACCGGCTGGTGAAGGCGTTAGAGAAACGTGAGTAGTCCGGTCATCGTCGGCTCGATCCTGATCGGTGCTGATGAACTTGTTGCCGAACTGGTCCGCTCCCGTATTCCACAAATGCGGGACAAGTCGTTCGGGCCGTGTACGGCGCTGGGGGTGATCCGGCGCGGCGTACTGGTCGGTGGCGTGGTGTTTAATAGATATAGCGGGTTCGATGTTAGCTTGACTGCAGCATTTGACGCCCCTGGCTGGGCTCTGCCGGGGACGGTGCGGGCAATATTGGCATATCCGTTTATTGACTTGGGTTGTAAGCGGGTTTCAGCCCGGACCGGGAAGAAGAACAGGAAGGCGCGCAAGTTGCTTGAGGACTTGGGATTTGTGCTCGAGGGTGTCTGTAGGCGTGGCTATGACGGTTTTGAAGATGCCATGATGTACGGTCTTTTGAAAGAAGACTGTCGGTGGCTGAAAGGTAGAAAAAATGGACGACGACGAACCAACACCCACGCCGCCGCCTGACCCGACGAAGGTTGCACAAGCACAGACCGGCTCCAATATCTCGACGGCGATTGCCAATTCTATCCTTGGCAATGCCAATCAGGTAGGCCCGCTCGGCAGCACGACGTTCAACCAGTCCGGTATGCAGACCATCACCGGGCCGAACGGTGAGAGATATCAAGTCCCGCAGTATACCCAAACCACGCAACTCTCGCCCGAACAGCAGCAGCTTTATAACCAGGGCGTCGGTCTACAAGGTCAGGCCAACACAAATGCGGCGGGAGCACTTGGCCAGCCGTTCAGCCTGTCCGGCCTGCCGGATGTCTCAAACGACTTCTCTGCCGATCGGGCGCGGGTTGAGCAGGCGATGTTTCAGCGGCTTAACCCGCAGCTCACGCAGTCCCGAGAGGCCGAGGAAAATAGGCTCGTCAACCAAGGCTTTCAGCGTGGCACGGATGCTTTTCGTAATGCGATGGACAACCTGAACCGGCAGGAGAACGACCTGCGGCTTGGCGTCACCGAACGCGGGCTGCAGGAGCAGCAAGGCTTGTTTGGGATGTCGCAGGCCAACCGTGGTCGGGCATTGTCCGAGCTGCTGACCTCTCGCAACCAGCCAATTCAGGAGCTCAACGCGCTGCGAACTGGTGCCATTCCGAACATGCCGAATGTTCAGGGTTATCAGGGCGGGCAGGTCGGTAACACGCCGATCGGCGACTACATCTACAACACCGCCGCGCTGCAGAATAAGCAATACGAGCAGCAAATGGCGCAGCAGAACGCCGCCATGGGCGGCATGTATGGGCTGGGCGGTGCGGCGCTGGGTGCCGGTGGCAGGTATCTCGCATCGCCCGGCGGCAATGCGGCGATGAGCGCCCTTGGAACGGCGGCAATGGGCTTTATGTCCGACCGCCGCCTGAAACGCGACATCCGCGACCTGGGCATCCGGCTCATGAACGGCATCAAGCTCTACGCGTACCGTTACATTTGGGAGGCGCGTGAGCGGGTCGGTGTCATGGCTGATGAGGTATTGAGGGTCAGGCCGCAGGCCGTGCATGTCCGCGGTGGATACCTGGCTGTTGACTATGGAGCATTATGATGGCCGTTGACATCACGGACTATCTCACTCGTTCAACGGTGCGGCCCAAAAACCTCTATCTTGCAAGGCTGCTTGAAGAAGGGACAAGCACGGCTCCCATACAGTCACATTGGCAGGGGCTTGCACGGGCGTTACAAGGCGGGCTCGCTGGCCTTGAGTTGGGGATGGAGGATACCAGGACGGCCAAGGCTGAACAGGAAATACGCGCTGCTCGAGAGCGGCGCACCGCCGCCCTGCAAAACCTTCCCGGCCTAAACGACACACAAGACGATTTGCCGCGAGCTGCTGTTGCGCCTGGACAGGTGCAAATGAATGCTCCGCCGCCTGCACCCCCATCTATACCAGCTCCTAGTCCTGGTTCGCCGCATACACGGGTTGCGTCGGCGTTTGGTGACATCAACGCGGGTATAAAACAGGACCTTGTTGACCCGCAGGGGCAAAATTATCCACCCGCACAGATGAATAGACCATTTGCTCAACCGGGCCAGCCGCAGGCCGCTCCGGGCATGACGCCGGCAGGAGCCACGCCGGTTCGCACGGAATCATATCGGCAGCCGCCGCCCTCGCGCGGCATCGACCCGCAAGCACGTGCGGTCATCAGGGGACTTGTCACTAGCGGTGACCCGAAGCTTGAGGAAGAAGGCATCAAGATGTGGGCCGAGTATATGAAGCCCAAGGAGCCCCAACTCGTGAAATTGACCATGCCAAACGGGGAGGAAGTCAGCGCCCTCTATGATCCCCGCCTGGCTCCAGACCGCCAATTTTCATTGCCGCAGGTTCCCGGCGCCAGTGGAGGCGGACAACCTCAGACCGTCCAAGGCCCCAAGGGGCCGGTTGAGATTCCGCCTGGGCTGAACAAGAAACAGCGTGATGACTTTGTAAAGACTGTTCTGGGGAATACTGCTGATGTTGCTACCGGCAAGCTCACCGAGTCGCAATCCAAGGACACTATTTTTACCGGAAGGATGACAGGCGCTAGTAAAATGTTGACCCCCGACATTGAGACAGAGGGGTTAAATCTGGGCGGTCATCTTGCAAGCAAGGTTCCTGGCGGCTACGGTTCATACGCCCAGAATGAGAAACGGCAGCAATACGATTCGGCAAAGTTCATGTGGGTGTCCGGTGCGCTTCGTAAGGAATCGGGCGCGGCTATCGTGCCATTTGAATGGGATAGATACGATAGAACATTCTTTCCGCAGCCCGGTGACGGTCCGAAGGTTGTCGAACAGAAACGGCAGGCCCGCGCTCTTGCTGAAGACCTCATGGCCAAAGGCATCCCCGTTGATGTTGAGGCGGCTGTTCGCGAGAGGATGCCGGGGCTGCCTTCTGCTAGTCAGCCCGCATCGCAAGGTACCGCTTCTCAGGGCCGTGCGCGGGCAAAGAATAAAGCCGGCGATGTCGTTGAGTGGGACGGCAAGGCTTGGGTGCCAGTCAAATGACAAGACCGCCCCCACCGCCCGGATTTGAATTGATTGACGAAATACCACCGCCGCCGCCCGGCTTCGAACTTGAGCAGCCAAGAGAGGCCAGTCGTATCGGCCACGTCAAAGCTGCCGGTGTTGGGTTGGCAAATGCCGGCATCTATGCTGGTGGCATGAGCGGCGATATTCGTGAGATGAATGCAGCAGCGGCCAGCAAGTTGGCGGGTCTGGCAGGCTTTGATATTCCACAAGAGAAGGTTTCGTCTGTTCTTAAATATGTTCCCTGGATGGGAGGGCCGACATCGGAGAAGCTAAAGCAAGGTGTTGAGGGTGTTACCGGCAAGTTCTATGAGCCGGTGGGCAGCGAGAAATACACGCAAACGGCGGCCGAATTTGCGCCTGCCGCAATACCTGGGCGCGCTGCGGCTACCGTTGCCCGTGAAGTGCCTGCGCTCGCGGGGCGGCTGGTTGGACGAGCAGCTGTCCCAGGCGTTGCCTCAGAGGGCCTCGGACAGGCTGCGGAAGCGGTTAACCCCTCATTAGGGCCGGTTGGCCGTGTTGTCGGTGGAGTTGGCGCCAGCCTTGCAACGGCACCTAAGCAGGTTTCGGCCGCACTGAAACCAGCCCAGATTGAGGCTCGTGCGACGGCTGGTTATCAATCGCCCGAGGTGGCGGCGGTCGTTTTTAAACCTTCGGCGGTTGACGCCTTAGCCAGTTCAATTGAAGCTGACTTGCGGCGTGCTAAGGCTAATGTGCGATTGGCACCGCAAACCAACGCACTCATTGACGATCTGAGGGTGCCAGTAAGTGGCGCGGCACATACTTATGAAGATTTACAGACCACGCGCGAGCTGTTGCAAAAGCAAGCCGGTAACTTTGCTAATCCGCAGGAGCAGCGCGCGGCTAGCGTTGCTCTGGAAAAGCTAACCAAATATATCGACAATATCCCACAGGCTGACCTTGCAGCCGGCAATGCGGCACAGGCAAGTGCCAGAATTACCGCTGCCCGTGGGGATTATGCATCAGCCAAGACCGCAGAGCGAGTCGCGGACAAGATTTACAATGCTGAACTTGGGGCCGGATCGGCTCATTCCGGCGGCAACATTCAGAATGCGTTGAGACAGCAAACCAAAACACTCTTGAGCAAAAAGGGGCGGCGGGGGTTGAACGAAGCGGAATTTGCTCAGGTCGAGGAGGGCGTGAAAGGTTCGCTACCGGCTAACGTCCTACGAGCTACGGGGAAGCTTTTAGGCGGTGGCGGCGGGCTTGGGGCGGCGCTTACCACTGGCGGTGCATACGGGTTGTTTGGCTTGCCTGGATTAGTTGCGGCTCCGTTTGGTTATGGCATCAAGAAGGCAGGCGATGTGCTCGCCAGACGCAAGGCTGAAGCGCTTGTGCAAGCTATCCTTGAGCGTGCGCCTTCTGCGGCTTCCCAAACACGGGCCAATATCGCCAACTATGACCCGCGCGCGAGGCTTGCTCGGTTGCTTGCCCTGGAAACGTCTGGCCATCAGGGCCAGCGACCATGACGGATGCGGAACATCATCGCTGTGGGCAGGAACGCGCAGGCTAGACCTAAGCCAAGTGCAACGTACGGGTTGGGCGTCCACTGCCAATAAGCATTGGTACAAAGAACAACGCCTACAATAGTTGCCTGCAGCAACCACCACATTCCAACATTATAGGACTAAACCGCCATGGCCTACAACGGCTCGGGGACGTTCGTTCGCGTCCACAATTGGGTCACCGACCACACCAACGTCGTGCCCGTCACCGATACGCGCATGGATGCCGAGATGGACGGCATGGCCACGGGCCTGTCTACCTGTGTCACCAAGGATGGGCAGACCACCGCCACAGCGCGCATCCCGTTTGCGCTTGGCACGAGCTCCATGGACGGCTCGGTGTCGTCGGCATCCTACGCCCATGTCAGCGACCTCAACACCGGACTGTATTTCCCGGCGGCGGATCAGTGGGGCCTCACAGCGGGCGGTGTCGGTACGCTCACCAGCACGGCAACGGCGATCACGGGCGGGACGGGCGTTACGTTGACGTTGTCCGGCGCACTGACGGTTTCCTCTGGCGGCCTTGTCATCACCGGAAACTCAACTGTGACCGGCACGCTCGATGTGTCCGGCAACTTCGCGGTTGCAACCAACAAATTCACGGTAGCCGCGGCGAGCGGCAACACGCTGGTAGCTGGGACGCTCGACGTGACCGGCAATACGGTGATGGCTGGCAGGCTGACTATTCCTGATGGGACGGCGGCTTCGCCTGCCATCCGTCAGACTGCGGGCGCGTCTGATGCCGGTATGTACTTCATTGCCGACGATCAAATTGGCTTTTCTACAGCGGGGGTGCTGCGTACCAGCGTCACGACCACTGCGTTGACAACCACGGGTCAGGTTGTTGGTGCCACCGCAGGCGGGACGATGATTGCCACTCAGGCCGAGCAGGAGACCGGCACCGCGACCGACAAGCTTGTTACGTCGGGGAGGCAGCATTTCCATCCTGGTGCCGCTAAGGCGTGGGCGAAGTTTGCGGCGGATGGGACGGTGGCCGCCTCCTACAACATCACCGGAGTTGTGAAGGACAGCGTTGGCGACTGGACTGTAACGATCGCCAATGACTTTTCCAGTGCAGATTATGTTGTATTGCTGTCGGTCATTGACGGTGACGCTAATACGGAATTCATCATCAAGGTTAGAACTCAGGCGGCAGGCACGTTCACCATTAAATGCGTTGAATTTGATGCTGGTGGGTTCCCTGACGCCGACCCTGATGCGATTTATTTTGCCTGTTACGGCGACCTCTAATGGCCCGTCTATTTGACTGGCTCAACGACCCGCAGCGTCAGCAAAAGATAATCGGCGCCCGACTTAATGCTGAGTTTGATGCCCTGCAGGTTGAGGGGCTGTGGACACCGGCGATAACGTTCGCAACGCCGGGAGATTTGTCCGTAAGTTACGATTCCCAGGATGGCACTTATGTCAAGGTTGGGCCGTGGGTTCACGCCGCATTTGTTATCGCTACGAGCGTTTTCACGCATACTACCGCCGCCGGCAATTTTCTTATAACCGGCCTGCCGTTTGCCATCGCGGGGGTAAGCGGCGAAGTGCAGCGCGGCGGCAATACCGAATGGCGCGGGATCACAAAGGCCAATTATACCGACATAATTCTGCAGGCATCGTCGGCAGGCGGTTCCTCGCTCGAATTGGTTATGAGTGGTTCAGCGCAAAGTTCGGACAATGTTGCTGCCGCTGACATGCCGACCGGAGGGTCCGTGCGCCTGCGCGGGTTCTTTTCATATATTGCGGGGTCTTCGTGATGCAGGCCAATGAGCGGCTGCACCAAATGACGTTGCAGGCAATCGCTGACGTGGAGAAAGCCTGATGGTGTGGCGGGTAGCTAAGAGTCTCAACGTACTGCTGGGGCAGATCAACGCCGTTGCCCCCAACCGGGACAAGAGCAGTGACGGCTCGATCGGGGATGAGGCGCATTCCCATACTGCGTCGGATCACAATCCGAATGAAAACGGCGTTGTTACGGCGAGAGATTTCACTCACGACCCGGCAAATGGTTTTGATAGTTGGGCGTTCTTTGAACGGCTCCGCCTCGGGCGCGACCACCGCATCAAATATGCAATCAGCAATGGCCGGATTTTCAGTTCGAAGGTGTCTCCGTGGGAGACGCGGCGGTATTCCGGCTCCAACGCCCACGCTCATCACATCCACGTTTCGGTGATGGGCGATCCGTCACTGTACGACGACTCGACCCCGTGGAACATCGGCGCGGTACCAGTGACGCCCCCACCGGCTGGCGTCCTGTTCTCGGTCGATGGCCGAATGTCTACGTTCGGCGGGCCGCTTGATACAGGCATGAGTGCGGACGAAGGGCTCGCGCTGTTCGCGAATGAAGCCCAAATGCGCAAGTACGGCCTGGGAGACTATCTGCTGCCTGGCTCCGGTGGCCTCGGTCGTCGGCTCAACCCTGCAAAGCCATACATCGCCTGCCGCTGGCCGCGTGAACTCTATGAGACATTGCGCAACCAGCCCGTCGTGGTCGAGGCGAAGGGCCAGCAGATGGAATTTCGGGCGGTTGATTTTGGGCCGGCACTGTGGACGGGCCGCGTGGCCGACCTATCTCCCGGAGGAGCTCGCGCGCTTCGGCTTAACACCGACGACCGCTGCAGCGTCACATTGAGGAAACCGAAATGAATGCTGACACGATCTTCCAGCTTATCCGCTACGTGTTGATCGCCGTTGGCGGCTATATCACCGGCAAGGGTTGGGCCAATGAAACCCAATGGGAGGCACTGATTGGCTTTGTCGCCATCCTTCTTCCGGCTCTATGGGGCTTCTATGTCAAATGGAACACCAAGCCGGTGTTGGACAAGGTAGTTGTCCGGCAGAATCTCCCGACTGTAAGCAGTGCGACCGGTGCGAAGGTGGCGCCGCCTTCTCATGCACCATGAACTGGCGGTTCTGGAGATGGTTACGTACCGATGACCTCGCCATTTCTGAGAACATCGAAGATCGGCGCGGCGACAAGCCGCGGACGTACTGGCGCATCTTGATGGACTGGTGGAATGGGCCGAAAGAAACCGTGCCCGTGACTAACGACCCGGCAAGTAAGTTGGCGAGAGACTTGGGCATCAATGATGTGGATTAAACAATGTTCGAATACCTGAAATATCTCCCACTGCTCGGGGTTGCTGCGAAGCATCCAGAGCTAATCCAACTGTTCAATCGGCTGCTTGGGGAAGTGCAGCCTGCCATACCAGAAATCCAACAGGCTGTTGCTGAGATTGAAGCCATCCTACGAAACGCAAACAGGAGAACATCAAATGTCACCGACAAGGCGAAACCTGAGCATGGCAATGGTCGGCGCCGGAGCCGCCGCAGTCGTCGCTAGTTGTACGCAGCAGCAGATTGACGACACCGCGGCTAAGGTTGCTGCCGTCATCACGGCGATCCAGACGGGCGTCAAGGCAGGTTGTGCCACGGCGGGCGTCGTCATCCCCACAGCCAACAGCATTCTCTCCGTGATCGGCGCCATGTTTGCAGGCGTCCATCCGGCAATTCTCACCGGCGTACAGATTGCCCAGGTGGTCAGCGCCATCGTGGAGCAAGCCTGCGCTGGCACCTCGAGCCGCAGGTCGTCTGTGACAGTGAAGGGCGTCCCGGTGGAGTTCTACTGATGGCAACTCAGAGGGAAATGGACGCCGGACTTGGAGTCTTGAATGCATGGATTGAGGAGAACGTCACCGGGTTTGGTAGTGACATTGTGAAAGAGCGGTTCACGGAAGATTTGCGGTATAATCTGGTGCTTGACATCATCAACGCAACCAACGAAGCCGTGCGGCAAAAGAAGAAGCCTGACTAAGGTGACCCAAAATGGCAATGGCGTTGCGGGGGTGCTTAAGACGATACCCGGAACAGTATGGGTTTTTCTGCTGACGCAAGCCGTTGCCATCGTGATTTTTGCTGTACGGCTCGACAACCGTGTCACCTCTCTAGAGAAACGGGTCGCCGTTCACGAAGCGAAACTGGACGTATACGGCGAAGCGATGAAACACGGCAGTCAGGTAATCATTAGAAATGAGGAACGGTTGACAAATCTGATTGATCGCGTTGTCCGGTTGCAAACCGATATCGATATTCTGATTAAAAATAGATAAACCATGTCGGATATTACGCTCAAAGAGTTTTTCGAGGCCCAACTGAGGGCCGCCGAGGAATTGAGAAAAAAGGATGTCAAGGCGTTTCATGATTACGTGAACGCACGAGCCATCGCGCTCGAGCTGCAAGCGAAGGAATACGAACGGCGCCTGGAAGGCTTGAACGGCGAGCAGGCGCGCATTGCTAAGACGCAGGAAACCTACATAAGCCGGGAGATCTGGGAGCGATACCTCGATGAGGATCGGCGATGGAAAACACGCACTGAATTGGCGATCCAAGAGGCCGTGCCGAGGACAGAGTTTCAAAACTACAAGGAAACGACGCAAGCGGCGTTGACGCTCAGCACAGGAAAATCACAGGGCTATGAAGTCGTAAGAAATGCGTTCAGCTTTGTTTCCGGCATCATCATCGCGGTGGTCGCGATGTGGACAGTCACGAAGGGGCTTAGGTGAATAGGAGGCTGCGATGGTCAGTATAGCTATATCCGTGCTTTGGTTTCTCATCGGCCTCATCGTTCTGGCCGGCATCATCTATCTGGCAATCTGGGTGATCGAGAGCTTCGTTCATCCAATCCCGGAGCGCGTCAAACAAGGCGTCTGGGTGATTGTGTTGCTTCTCGCCCTTATCGCCCTGTTAACGGTGTTGGTAGGGGGTGGAGGCGGGCTTAAACTCCCCTCGCTCAAGTGAATCGTCGGTTGACCCGCTGCCGCCATATCCGCCGGCCCCGCCGCCAATATGCAGGGGATGCTGATGAACCCTGACCCGATCGAGTTGCGGGCCTATGCGCGGCTACTTGAGCTCGGCGTTGCGTCAGACAAGGCGACGGAGGCGGCAATCCTCGCGCTGCGTTTTCAGGCTGCCATGATCGAGGCCGCGGTTGAGGTTGACAGTCTGTACGCTGAGAAGCATTAACCCGCTCATTCCTTCCCTCCTGTGAGGGCGGCGCGGGCACGCTCAAGCGCAGCACCGTAGGTGTGCGGCGTTCGGATGACGATCTGGTCGAGCCAATAACCAGGGTCGCCCGGCTTGAGGTCCGACCCGAAATCAACTATCTGGTTCTCCTCCGAAGCGCCTTTGGATTTGAGAAATTCAGCCACCGCGCAGATGCTTGCGAACAGGTACTCATACTGATCATTCGGCGGTTGTGTTTCAAGCCACGCGATGAACTCGCGCTGCGACACGCCCTTATAAACCACGTCTTCCCATTTTGGATTATATAACATCAGATTTCTCCTCTGCCTTTGCGAGTGCGGCCACTGGTTCGCTGTACTCTCCATCTCGGGGGAGCACTAGACGCTCAATGTGCGGGTCGTCATTGCCGGCAAACCAGACCCGGAAAATGTCACCGTTCTCGGCTCGCAGAAAGGCTTGGTGCCGCCAAGTCGTTGCAGCCAGGAATGCGTGCATTCTTGTCTCCCGCAGCCGCTCGATCTCGTCGGCGGCCTGCCATGTAAGATATTCCTCGGGTGGCCCACCACAGTTACGAGCATAGGACCGCAGCCTCTCCACGATGTCGCTCATTCCTTCCCTCCTGTGAGGGCGGCGTCGATCTGCGCCATCTGGATGCGGTTTAGCCGTATTCCCGACAGACCGGCTTTGGCCACTTCCAGCGCCGCCCGCAGCTGCTCGACCTCGGCCTTGTAGTCCGACACCAAACATCGCAGTTGCAGGTTCTTTTCGAGTTCTTCGGCTATGTCGCTCATGGCTTCTCTGCCTTGGCTATGGCGGCGCTAATACGATCCATAACTAATTCAAGTTCTGCACGCTCTGTCGGATCGTCTATTGCCGAGCGTATACCCGAGAGCCATATCCGCGCATCCCGTAGTGCCGCCACCTGTTCGGCGCTGCGGCCGTGCAACCCATCAACCAAGGCCCGATAATGCTGTAAATGGGCGTGGATTGTTTGTAGTTCAGCCTCCAGCCGCTCGATCTCACCGGCGGCTTCATGAGCTGTTGTCATTGGGGCACCTTCCGCCCAGAACATCGCTCGCAACCGTTCCACAATGTCGCTCATTCCTTCCCTCCTGTGAGGGCGGCGTCGATCTGCGCCATCTGGATGCGGTTTAGCCGTATTCCCGACAGACCGGCTTTGGCCACTTCCAGCGCCGCCCGCAGCCGCTCGATCTCGGCCTGCATCGCGGCGACTACGGCTGCATGACCGTCCTTTAACAGGGCAACCTCGGCGCGCAGGCGTATGATTTCGTCGGCAGCCTCTTTGATCCATAGACCGCTCATTCCTTCCCTCCTGTGAGGGCGGCGGCGGCAATCTCGTTAGCAATGTCACCACGCCGTCCGTGGTTCGTCGCTCGCATAGTTTCGCCAGTCTCGTGTCCAATCCTTTGCAGCGCCGCCAGCAGTTCGGCGTTGGTGGCCTCAAGTTCCGCGATCCTAATGCGCGTAGTCGGGATGCCGGTGAACTCCTTGAGGGAGGCGCGCAGCCGCTCGATCTCGTCGGCGGCCTCGATCATCACCTCTCTATCGAGGTCGAATGAGGGTTTGATTTTGGCTATCTGTCGTAGCCCCTGGGCAATGTCAGGCATGGCCGCTCCTCTCGCCTTCCGGGGCACGCTCCTCGATGAATTCATCCGGGCGCTTGCCGGTGACATCTTCAGCGGCATTTGCCAGTGCAAGCTTCATCGCTTCCATGAAGGTTCGTTTGACCTCTGGATGCTGGCGCACCGCGCCCATCAGGATAGTCCCGAGCAATTTGGCGTCCGTCATGCTGTCGGGTAGCGCGAGATAGCAATTCCAGAATTCGCCCTCCTCGCGGAAGGCAAGACGGATGGCCATTCGTTTTGTCTCAGGCATCTTTCCCTCCTGCCTTGGCGAGGACAATGCGGATGGCGTTATAAACCCTCATTTCATCCTCACGCTGGTCGCGTCCTTTGAGGACAAGCCAGGCGGCGTCCAGCACCGCCACCAGTTCGGCGTTGGTGGCGCGCAACCGCTCGACCTCGGCCTGAGCCGCCGCCAGCTCGCCGTCCAGGCGCTCGATGATGCCTTCAAGGCGAACCTGCAAAAATGTGTCACTCATCCTTCTCTCCTGCCTTGGCGCTGGGGAAGCACTGGGGAAGCACCGCCATCACGATCACCCGCTATCTGCCGCTATTTCTCGCCACCAGAACCGAAGCGTTCATCCGCCGATCTCATTGAGGCCGCTACAGAATGGCACCATAGGCTAGGCCCCGCTATTTCCTCGGCTTTTACGGTCCGTTAACGGCGCTAATTCGAATTGTTCTGTTGTTTCAACGACTTTTCATCAACATGAACGGGCGGGGAAGCGCCGGGGAAGCGTTGGGGAAGCACCTTCATCTTGCGGGCGGCCCACGTCAGCAACTCCCTCGGCTCGTACAGAAATCGCTTGCCCCACCTGGCGCACGGAACGGGGCCGTCATCGGATCTCGCATAGTGGTTCATGGCGTACAGAGTGACCGGGAAGCCCCGGCCCTGCAGGAAGTCTACAGCCTGCGCCCTGGTGAGCAT
>Ga0075420_100000287_pt1 | contig 37833 bp, 30 predicted proteins | sample SoiMetdeltSBSDD4_FD_75296 | JGI IMG/M metagenome (GOLD analysis project Ga0075420, IMG submission 75296) | Bulk soil microbial communities from a Populus tree surrounding site in Tennessee, USA - Soil MetaG P. deltoides SBSDD4 | ecosystem: Environmental > Terrestrial > Soil > Tree plantation...
GTCAAAGGCGCGCCGCAGCAGCAACAGCTTGGCCTCGGTGTTCAGCCCGGTGCCCCACCACCGGCAGCCGATGATGGTGTGCCCGACCGTGACCGACCGGTTCACCTCGTCCACCTGGTAGAAGGAGGTCGTGCCGGCGACCTCGCCGGTACGCGCGTCCCGCTGCACCCACGGCACCCGCGTTCCCCGCGTTCGCTCGCGCAGCGCCTCAATGACGTACCCGCGCATGTCCTCGGCGCTGGCCGGCGCCGGCGCGGCGAGCCACCGCCACACCTGCGGGTCCGCGGTCGCGCCGAGCAGGCCGTCCACATGGGACAGCTCGAGCGGCTCCAGCACCACCCGGGCACCGTGCATCGGCTCGGCCACCAGCCACGGCGAGGCCGCGGGACGCAGGTAGTCCGGGGTCGGCGCGGTCACGCCGGCATCCGGCTCCGGCGCCCCCGGTGCCAACCGCAGCGGTACGACCCCGGCCCAGTTGTCGAGCGCGTAGTCGTCCGGCTCGTCGACTGGTGCGCCGGCCCGCGCCTTGACCGACACCTCGGCCAGCGGCAGGGCGAGCACTGCGGTCTCGGCGAGCTCGCGCCGGTTGGGCGGCCGGGTCTGCGCGGCCCGGCCGCGGCCCACCTTCTCCACCAGCGCGGTGAGCACGTCGCGCTTGGCCGCCTCGTCGGTCACCAGCCGGGCGTTGCCGTGCACCACCACCGAGCGGTAGTTCGCGCTGTGGTGGAACTGCGACCGGGCCAGTACCAGCCCGTCGAGCAGGGTCACCGCGAGGCAGACCGGCAGACCGGCCGGGGAGCGGGCGGCCAGCAGCGGCCGGCTGCCGGTGGAGCCGTGCACATAGACCGTGTCACCGATGCGTACGTGCAGCGTGGGCAGCACCCGGGGCTCGCCGTCCACGACGAACCCGAGATGGCAGTGGTACGCCTCGTCGAGCACCGCCCGGGCCGTGGCCGCGTCGTAGCCGACCCGGTCCAGGTGGCGGTTTGCCGTCGTCCGTGCCGTCTGCGGGAACGTGTCGAGCATCGCCGTACCGCCTTCGTTCTAGTACAATCTGTAGACTGTGCCAGTACAGTACCAAATCACCGGGCAACGGGCGACGGACATATCGGCGAGCGTCGAGGCCGGCGTACGCACCGGTGCCCTGCCCGCCGGCGCTGCCCTACCGCCCGTGCGGGAGCTGGCCCGGCGGCTGGCGGTGAGCCCGGCCACCGTGGCAAAGGCGTACCAGTCGCTGCGCCAGCGCGGCGTGGTGGAGACGGCCGGCCGCAACGGCACCCGGGTGCGCGCCCGCCCCCCGGTCGCGCTGTCCCGCGCCGCCCGGCGCCCACCGGTGCCACCGGGCGTGCGCGACCTGTCCGCCGGCGAGCCGGACCGGCGCCTGCTGCCCGACCTCGGCCCGCAGCTGCGCCGGCTCGCCGCCGGCGCCTGGCGCCCGGCTGGCTACACCGACTCCGGGACCGTGCCGGAGCTGGTCGAGCTGGCCCGGGCGCGGCTCGCCGCCGACGGCGTACCGCTGCGCGACGCCGAGCTGACCGTCACCGGCGGCGCCCTCGACGGCATCGAGCGGCTGCTCACCGCGCACCTGCGCCCGGGCGACCGGGTCGCGGTCGAGGACCCGGGCTGGGCCAACCTGCTCGACCTGGTCGCGGCGCTCGGCCTCGAGCCGGTGCCGGTGCCGGTGGACGACGACGGGCCCACCGAGGCCGGCCTGCGCGCGGCGCTGGCCGACGGCGCGCGGGCCGCCGTGGTGACCGCGCGGGCGCACAACCCGACCGGCGCGGCGGTCACCAGGGCCCGCGCCGCGGCGCTGCGGCGGGTGCTGCGCGGCGCCGGGGACGTGCTGGTGGTCGAGGACGACCACGCGGCCGAGCTGGCCCCCGTACCCCTGCATGCTCTTGCCGGCGCCACCCGCAGCTGGGCGTTCCTGCGGTCGGTGGCCAAGCCCTACGGGCCGGACCTGCGCCTGGCCATGCTCGCCGGTGACCCGGCGACGGTGGCCCGGGTGGCCGGGCGGATGCGGCTCGGCACCGGCTGGGTCTCCACTGTGCTGCAACGGCTGGTGGTGCGGATGTGGCGCGACGGCGAGGTCGCCGCCGTGGTGGCGCGGGCCGGCCGGGAGTACGACCGCCGGCGCGGCGGGCTGCTCGCGGCGCTGGCCGAGCGCGGCGTCACCGCCCGCGGCCGGACCGGGATCAACGTCTGGGTTCCCGTCGCCGACGAGACCTCCGCGGTGGCGCGGCTGCGCGAGGAGGGGTACGCGGTAGCGCCCGGCTCCCTCTACCGGCTGTCCTCGCCGCCGGGCATCCGGATCACCGTGGCCGGCGTGGCCGCCGGCGACGTCCCAGCGCTGGCCGGCGCGGTCAGCCGGGCGGTGGGTGCGGGTGACCGGTTCCCGGGGGCCGGATCCAGTAGGTGACGCGCGTTGCCCCGCGGGCGCGCGCGTTGCCCGCGGGCGGCTGGGTAAGAATGACCGCGTGACTGAAGAACCGGCACCCGGCGCGCAGCACTACGTGCCGCCCAGCGCGTCCTCGGTCGAGCAGCTGCGCGAGGCGGCCACCGGCTGCCGCGGCTGCCAGCTCTACCAGGACGCCACGCAGGTGGTCTTCGGCGACGGGCCGCCGCTGGCCCGGGTGGTGATGGTGGGCGAGCAGCCCGGCGACATCGAGGACCGGCGCGGGGCCCCGTTCGTCGGCCCGGCCGGCAAGCTGCTCGACCGGGCGATCGTGGACGCCGGGCTGGAGCGCGCGGGCGCGTACGTGACGAACGCGGTCAAGCACTTCAAGTTCAAGTCGGCCGGGCCGGGCAAGCGGCGCATCCATCAGACGCCGGACCGGGTCGAGATCGTGGCCTGCCGACCCTGGCTGGTCGCCGAGTTCGCACTGCTGAAGCCGGAGGTGGTCGTCGCGCTCGGCGCCACCGCCGCGAAGGCGCTGCTCGGCCCCTCGTTCCGGGTGACGAAGTCACGCGGGGTGCTGCTGCCGTGGCCGGACTCCGCGCCGGACCCGGCCGACTTCCCGACCGCGTCCGGGCAGATCCTCGCCACGATCCACCCGTCCGCGGTGCTGCGCGCCGATGACCGCGAGATCGCGTACCAGGGGCTCGTGGCTGACCTGCGAGTGGTGGCCGGCGCGCTGGCTGGCTGAGCCGCGCTTTCCCCGGCGCTTCCACCCCGCGCGCCTGCCCCGCGCGCCTGGCCCGTGGTCCCGCTGTCCCGCACCCCCGTCCTGCCGACGGCTACCAGCGTCCGGGCTCGGCCATCAGTTCCCCGGCGGTGGCTAACTGGTCGTACGCATCCCGCCACGATGGGCAGCTTGGCCTGGCGCAGACTGCACAGCTGCCGGTGAGCGGGTTGTTCGCATGTCTCTTGAGCCGCTGCCGGAGATCGCGCACCTGCGTATCCGAAAGGTTCCGCGGTGACCGCCAGCCATGTTCGGTGAAGAACGTCGTCGCTGGCTCATGGCTGGCCGTTGACCAGGCATGGGTCATGGCTCCTCCCTCCAGCTCGGCTTCCTCCGGCGCCACCGGCGCTACGGAGGCGGCCGGTACGTCGCTCTGCCGAGACCCGCGCGCTGGTTGGCCAGGCGGGTGATCGTCATCAGCGTGGATGCATACATCCGGTACATGTCAACGTGTCCCTAGGCATGATCACGATGGTGCCGAACTAGATGCGTACCCGACATCGCGAACTGCAAACGACGTAGCCGCAGCCCTCTGACGAGGCCGGCAGGCGGCTGGTTGGGACGCCTGCTTCCACCTGCGCTTACCGGCCTCGGGTCGCTGCGACTCTCCACCCATCGCAGCGTCACCGAGATCGAGGGTGACGTCGACCTGGCTCGCCGGCTGGGACAAAAAGGCCCGAGCCCCGGAGTCATGACTCCAATAATGATCATGAGCTGTCCGAGGGGAAGGTCGTGCCTGGTCGTCGGCGAGACTAGTGGTCCGGCGGGAGGCGGTAGACGGACACGTGGGACCGCGACCCGGCGGTGAGCTCGGCGCCAGCCCAGTCCGCATGCCGGGTCTCCAGCTCGAACCCGGCCAGCTGAGCCATGAGGTCGAGCTCAGCCGGCCAGATGTAGCGGTGTGGGCTGCGGAACAGTCGAGCCTGCCGGCTCTCGTCGAACCTGAGGTGGTGCGAGACGATGTGCTGGCGCAGCACGTCGTACGTGTCCAAGCCGATGTAGCCGGGCTCAGCATGAAAGACGACGGCCTGCTGACCCGGTGGGAGCCTAGGCAGCTCGGGCACCCAGAGCTCGATCACGAACCGGCCACCGGGGGTGAGGTGGCGGGCGGCATTGCGGAAGCACGCGACCTGCTCGGCCTGGGTGAGCAGGTTGGAGATCGTGTTGTAGACGAGGTAGACGAGCGCGTACGTGCCCGGAGCGCGGGCTGTCGCCATGTCGCCGACGACCACCGGGATCGTTGCCTCGTCCACCTTCGTGCGCAGCTGGTCGATCATCGGCAGGGACAGCTCGATACCGGTGACGGGCACTCCCCGCTCGGCGAGCGGGACGGCCACGCGGCCGGTTCCGATAGCGAGCTCGAGCGCCCGCCCCCCACCCGCGAGCTCGGCGAGGCGGTCCACGGTCGGCCCCAGGACCTCAGGCGCGAACATGCCAGTGCCCGGTGTGTCGTAACGCTGGGCGGCCTCCACGTCCCAGATCTCCTCCTGCTGCATGCCGCCAACGATCGTCATGGCGGACCTGCTTGTCCAATGGCTTTTGCGCCCATACGTAGGCAGGTAGGTCCCCTCCTTCACAGCCCTGCTGGGAGCCGTACTGGCTGGTTCTGCCGGCGAGCATGAGTGAGACAAGGGGCGGAGCCGGCCCGTAGCAGGCAGGCTCCGCCCCACGCCGGTCCTAACCGATCGGCTCCCGCCACATCGGCCACAGTGGAGGCCCCTCCGGCAGGGTGAACTGTGGCCCGGCCAGGTAGCCGTGCCGCCGGTAGAGGTAGCGGCTACGCACGCTGCTCGCCTCCAGATAGGCCGGGATCCGGTGTCGGTCCAGGTAACGATGGTGGTGCCGCAGCAGGGCGCTGCCGAGGCCGGTGCCCTGCAGCTGCGGGGTGACGGCGAGGAAGGCCAGATGGTGATGGGGCGCCCGGGGCTTGTGCGCCTCGAAGACCGCGTCGAGGATGCGGAACCGGTCGCTCCACGGGCCGCACGCGAGAGCCAGGCGGCGCTCGTACGCCAGGGGTGGCGGGACCGGCTCGACCCCGCGCCGGAACCATACCGCCACCGCGGACCGGTCCTCGACCATGTCGATATGGCCGAACTCCAGCGCGTGCTCGACCAGGATGGCCATGTCCGCGGCGAGCACCGCCTGCCTGGCGGACGAGTCGGGGACGAGCCAGTGCGCGACCGCGAGCGGCTCGAACGCCTCTGCGACCAGCGCCGCGACCACCGGCGTATCTGCGGGTCCGGCCTGGACGACCGGTACGGCGTTCACCGGCCCACCGCCGGCTTCTCCGCAGGGCTGGCCGGGCGTGCCGGGACCCGGAGCACGGCGCTCTTGGCGCCGAGGCCGATGGTCGCGTAGACCTCCGGCCGGGCCGACCGCAGCGCCAGCCCCCAGCCCACACCGACCAGGGCCGCCGCGAGATAACCACCGGGTACGACCCAGCGCAGCGGCGAGTCGGGAGAGACGCCGAGCAGCGTGTCGATGTTGGCAACGGCGAGCGTCACCACGACGCCGAGGGCGCCGGCGGCGAGCGCGGGCGCGACCAGGCGGCGCGACAGCGGCAGCCCCGCCGGGCAGTGGGCGAAGAAGGCGACCACGGCGACCGAGGTGGCGGCGACCAGCAGCAGGACGCCGATGCCGCCGCTGGTGCCGCACCAGAAGAACAGCTGGACCAGCGGGTCCCAGCCGGCGACCGCGTAGGTCACGATGACCGCCAGCCCGATGGCGCTCTGCACCAGGGACCCGACCTTGGGTGCACCGGTACGCCGCGACGTGCGCCCCAGCGCGGCCGGAAGCACCTGCTCCCGGCCGAGGGCGAACATGTACCGCGCGGTGGTGTTGTGGAAGGAGATCATGGCGGCCAGCAGCGAGGTCAGGAACAGCGCGTGGCCGATGTCGGCGAACGGCTGGCCGAGCTGGCCGGCGGCGAGGTTGAACACCAGCTCCGGGCCCTGCTCCGCAGCTGCCGTGACGACCCGGTCCGGCCCGGTCGCCACGGTCATCGCCCAGGACGCGAGGGCGTACATCACGGCGATGAGGACCACCGAGAGGTAGGTGGCGGTGGGCACGGTACGGCGGGGGTTGCGGCTCTCCTCGCTGAACACGACCGCGGACTCGAAGCCGACGAACCCGAGCACGGCCAGGGCGAGGATCGCGCCCACCCCGGGGACGAGCAGGTTGCCCGGCGCCAGAGTGTCCACAGTGACCACTCCGCCGGCCGGGTGGGCGAGGTTGGCGGCGGCGTAGAGCCCGACGACCCCGACCTCGGCGACCAGCAGGACCGCGAGGACGGTGCCGTTGACGTCGACCCGCAGCACGCCGAGGACCGCGACGAGCGCCCACGCCAGCACGGCACTGCCCCACCAGGGCGGAGCGATGCCCAGCCACTGGTCGAGCAGCGGCGTCGCCGCGGCGCCGACCGCGCCGTACAACCCGACCTGGAGCAGGTTGTACGCGAGCAGCGCGACCCAGGCGGCGCCGACACCGGCCGGGCGCCCCAGGCCGCGGGCGATGTAGGCGTAGAACGCGCCAGCGTTGGCGACGTGCCGGGCCATCGCGACGTAGCCGACGGAGAACAGCGCGAGCACGACGGCGACGACAAGGAAGGCCAGCGGGATGCCGGTGACGCCGGTGACGGCGTACCCGGTCGGTATCACCCCGGCGGTGACCGTGAGCGGTGCCGCGGCGGAGAGCACGAAGAAAACGACGGCCGGCACGCCGAGCCGGCCGTCGGCGAGGGTTCGGGACAGGTTGCTCTGGGCGACCGGCGATGCGGTCCTGGTCATGAGAAGCGACTCCGATCTGGTTGGGATGGGAACTTCTTGCGGGTACGGGTTCAGGTGCGGTGGCTGAGCACCGCGTCGCCGACGGCGGCTTCCGTCTGCGCGACCAGCTCGCGCAGGTCCGGCGCCAGCCAGCCGAGCACCTCGGCACGGTGCTGGCGGGTGACCGGCTCGATGTCCCACAGCACCTGCCGGGCCAGGCCGGTGGCGCCGACCAGGCCGACCAGCACCACGTCCGGCCAGGTCCACCGGCCGCGCCCGCTGAGCAGCATCCGCAGCCGGGCCTCCGGCCACGCGGCGGCAGACATGTCGGTGGGTACGAAGAACGTGCCGCGCCGCCAGCGGGACGTGCGGCGGGTGGCGTGGCCGGCCCGGACCAGCCGGTCGCCCACGGCCTCGGGCGCGGTCCGGCTCAGGAAGTCCAGCCAGGTGCGGACCCTGCGGTGATGCGGTTCGGCGACGAGCTGCTCGAGGACGGTGTGCGCCAGCGCGTCGTCGGGGAGCTGCCGGTCGACGACCACCAGCTGGCCGTCATCGACGGTCAGCTGGTGGTCGAGCATCAGCTCGGCGAGCAGGGCGGCGCCGAGCCCGACCCCGGCCGCGCGGGTGTGCAGCCGGGGCCGGCCGGTGCTGTCGGAGTGGGCTATGCGGAAGAAGTCGTCGGCGAGCACGCCGGGGCCTCCCAGGTCCGGGACATGGCAAGCGAGGTGGGATCGCTACGATAGTAGGTAATTCGAACTCATGCCATCAGACATCCTGTGCGACATGGTCTTGGTCACGTTTGGCCGGGTTGTGGTTGGTCGGCGAGATCGGGCTGCGCTATGCACCCACCGGCCGGGTGGCACAGGGCAGCATTGGCTCGCCGCCCGCGGGTGCCTCTCTCGTCGATGTGAGCGGCGTTGGGGGGTGCCGGCTCGTGCTGTGGTCAGATGAGCGGATGAGGGGTGGCTCAGTGGGAGAGCAGGCGGCCGCGGCGGGGATCAGTGGCGCCACCACAGTCCATGCCTTCCCGGCTGGCGCAGACAGTCAACGCTGGTTGGTCCGGAGGTCCCAGACCACGTTCGGGGCACCGGTGGGGCAGCTGCTAGGCACTCGCTAGGCATCTGGTGGCATCGCTTCTTGTACGAGTTGGGTCTGCCCATGGGCCAGAGGGATGGCAATGCTGAAAGACAGACGTGACGCGAAGCCGAACGTCGCCCTCTATAACGTGCGGGACGCGAGAGCCGAGACGCAGGAGCAGACCGCTGCGGCGCTGAACGCGCTCGCCGCCCGGCGGGGTGAGCCGACAGCGATCACCGGCAACCACGTCAGCCGGTGGGAGCGCGGAGTGGTGCAGCCATCGCGGCTGCACAGCCAGCTGCTGGCGGAGCACTTCGGGGTGGCCCCCGCGGACCTCGGCCTGACCCGGCAGCGAGCCGCTTCCGCCGGCCACCGCGCCGCTGGCCCCTCGGTCGGCACCGGCGATGTCCTGGGCCTTGATGACGACACACCGGTGGAGACTGACCCGAGAGTGGTCGCGAGCCAGCGGGAGTGGCTCTATACGCGTCGGGCGATGGGCGTACGCCGTTCAGCACTCGCGAAGACTGTGGCCCACCTTTATCCATCGGAGGTCCAGCGGACCGCCGGCATGCTGCTGCATCCTGGGTGGACTCCCGCGTCGCTCCTGGACCTCGCAGACATTGAGCTGTCCCTTGCGCCGGCCGTCGAGCCGCCGGAGCTCGACGGTAGCGAGGAGGTCACCAGCCACGTGCGGCCGCTGCGTGGTCCGGACCAACGCTTCACCCGGTACAGCCATGCGGTGCGGGACATCGCCCGGCCCAAGCTCTTCGAGAACCGGCCATGCTGGCGCCTGCTCGATGTGGCCTTCTCCGGTTCTCGAGGGCATCTCAGCTTCGGCTATATGAACTATTTTGACGGGATAGACATCTGCGAGGCAGCCGCTCATGAAAGTGCTGCTACACACCTCACCAACGGCGGGGAGGTGGCCGCTGCAAGCTGGCGGGGCCTGCGCCTACGGACCGCCATCGGCGACCCGTTCAACCTGCGCCGAAGGGCCCTGCTCCTCTCGATAAACACGCTTACCATCCGGAAGGACCGGATGTCGGCCAGCGTACTTCTGCACAACCGCAGTGCGGATAGCGTGGCCACCTCCGGCGGCGTGGTCGGCGTCATGCCCGCAGGCGTCTTCCAGCCGTCCACGGTGCGTACCGTCGACCACTCGGCAGACTTCGACCTCTGGCGGAACATGATGCGCGAGTTCTCCGAGGAGCTTCTCGGAAACCCGGAGCACGCGGGCGACGGAGCCGGAGCCGACTACCAGGCCGAGCCACTGCGGTCCCTTGACGCCGCCCGTGCCTGCGGCGGGGTGCGCGTGTACTGCCTTGGGGTCGGCGTGAGCGCACTCGACCTGTGGGGTGCGGTTGAGACCATCGCGGTGTTCGATGCCGAGGTCTTCGACGAGATCTTCGCTGGCCTCGTCCACGTCAACGACGAAGGCTCGGTGCTGCGGATAGGAAGATCTCGACCGACGGTCCACGTTCCCCTTACTAAAGAGATTATCGAGGAGCTTTGCGCGATGGATCGGACCGCTCCGGAGACGGCCTTCAGCCTCCGGGCCGCATGGCAGCACCGGGACCAGCTACTCGGCTAGCCAACCAGGCGGGTCGGCTGGCCAGGGCGTGCCCGGTACCACGGCCAGTCCTGGCTGCGCCATCGACTGCTACGCCGGCCGCCGGAAGGCTTTTGGCGCGGTGCGCTGCCATGTTGGCCGCCATCTATTGTTATACGCCCATGACACAATGTGTATATAGGTTGTCGCTCCGCAGTTTGGCCCTCCGGTCCGTGCGCCTAGCTGATCGAAGAGAGATCATTATGTCCCACCATGTACCCATGCCACGTCGCCCGGTCGAGGAAGAGCTGAACGCGGCTTTTGAGCATTATTTTGCGACGGATGAGGAACACCGGCGCGCACCCGCGGAGGCATTGCTGAGCCTGCCGCAAGCTCAGGACTATATTGTGGCGAAACTCTGCTCGCTACCAGCGAGCGCAAGCCGGGCCCGCGCGGCGCTATGGCGGTTGGCGAGCATGGACGCCATCGGCAAGCTGGCCTACCCGGACAACCGCTGGGTCACCACGATCGTGTCATGGCTGGAACAGGGAAAGGCAACATGGCAGGAGTCGGCCGGCGTCTGTGCTGAGGTCGGCTTCCAGGCTTACCTGGCCGACAAGCCCAACCCCATCAGCACCGAAATGATCAGGTCTCGAGGGCCGCTGGCCATCTCCGGGCGTGCCTTGCTCCACCTGCACCTGATCGCGCAACGGCTGGCGTACCGATGGGAGGCGATGGAGCAGTGCTTCGCTGATCTCGACACCCCAGTCGATAATCTCGATCCGTACTCGCGCGTGTACCACGTCTTTGCATTGCTGGCCGGCGGTGACCCGAGTGGACCGGACCATATGCGGCGTCTGCTGGAAGTGGCCGGTGACGACTACCGGGTCAATCTGAGCCTCGTGGAGGGGCTACGCCTGTCGCGCGGGCTGCCGAACCAAGGCGAACAGATGCTCCAGCTACTGGCCCGTCCCGCATTGGCCCGGTCGCCCAGCCCCGATCTGCTGTACCGCAAGGCATACGCGCTGCGCAGGCTAGGTCGTTACGATGACGCACTGCGCGTCGCGGACGAGTGCCTGCAGAAGATACCGCCACTACAGGTACAGGACCGCGTCCGAATCCTGCAGGAAAGGGAGCTCATTCTTGCCGAGCAGGCCATCGATGAACAGGCAGCCGCCGCTCGACAGGCCGCGCAGGACCAGCTCTCCGCCGCACGTCGCGCGCTCGAGGCTATGGTTGCAGCTCAGATGGCGGAGATGCGGCGGGCCATGTCCGAGGGCCTGTTCCGTACCGTGGAGATCCTGGGCGTCTTCACCGCCATCATTGCCGTCCTCGGTGGCAGCGCCATCGGCGCCACAGCGTCCGGCCTGAGCTGGTGGCAACGCGGCGTGCTCATCATCGTCGCCGGCGCCGTCGGCCTTGGTTTCTTCGCGCTGCTCCGGACTATCGTCCAACCCCGCTTCACGGACCGGCCCTAAGGCCAGGTGTAGCTCACCAGGCGCACGGTGAGGTTCCTAAGGCTTGACGCAGGTGTATGCGCCGTAGAGCTGCCCACGGAACCCGGCGGAGACGATCTCGAAACCCGCGGCCGTGAGCATCGGCTCGAAGAGCCAGCGGTAGGTGCTGTGCTCGGTACGGATATGTTCGGCGTAGTCCTCAGCGGTGTACCCGTCCGCCGGGTCGACGGCCGCATTCGCCAGCCATCCCTGGAAGACGTCGTGGGCCTGCGCCGGCGCGAAGTCGTAGATCAGGTCCCGTACCCGCAGGATGCCGCCCGGCCGTAGCACCTGGGCGATCCGGTGAAGGGCGAGTGCCTTCCAGAAGTCCGGCAGCTGGTGCAGGGCGTTACGCGTGTAGACGCCGTCGGCGGGCGGCCCCAGGTGCTCGTAGGTGAGGAAGCCTGCCTCGACGACCTGCAGACCGGGCGCCCGGGCCGCATGCGCGCGCAGCAGCGCGAGCATTGCCGGCGATATCTCGACCGCGATGACCCGGCCGAAACGGCCAGCCGCAGCCAGCGCGAACTGACCGGTGCCGGCGGCGAGGTCGATGACCGTCGACGTGCTGCCCAACCCGTACGCCTGGAGGACGGCCAGGTCCGGCGCCGGGTCCGGACGGCCCTGCTTGCGGTCGTACCCGGCGACGAAGGCTGGGTCGAGGTGCTCCCGGCCTGCGTACGCCAGCTCGTCAAGGAGCCACTCGCCCGACATCGCCGCTCAGCCCGGTGGCGGCGTGGGGGGCCTCAGCGGTGGAGGCGGCGGAGGCGGATCCGTCGGCCCAGCCGGCCATGACGGCCACGACTGCCAAGGATCTGCCGCTGGCGGCGCGGTGCCGGCCTGCCCTGGCGCTGGCGGCACGATGTTGAGCTCCTGGGCGATCACCATGGTGTTGACCGGCTCAACGCGGGCGCGCATGTCCGCGTACGCCGTGAGCGCCAGCGGCGTGAGCAGGACCGCCAGCGCGCCGCTGGTCAGCACTCCCAGCAACGTGGAGACGACGGACCCGCCAACCACGCCGCTGGTGTCTGGCACCGCAAGCTGCACCAACCCGTCGCCCAGGCCGCCGGTCAGGACACCCGCCAGGCTACCGGCGAGGCCGAGCCCCATGATCGTAGCGATCCGGGCGACGGACGAGCCGAGGTTGCCGTGGAACAGCGAGAAACAGCGGCTGATGACGTTCGTACGCTCGACCGCCACGACCACCGGCAGCACGACGAAGACGGCCCCGACGTAGAGGACCGGCAGGACGCACAGGCACAGCGCGACCAGGTAGATCGGGGCCGCGAGCAGCTGCCACCCGAGCAGCGGAAAGGCCCGCCTCGCCGCGAGGAGCAGCGCGTCAGCGATCCGTACCTCCGTACCGACTGCGACCGAGACTCCAATGTGGACGGTCGCGACCGTCACCATCGCGGCGAGGATGAGGGAGACAAACACCCCCATGAGCGTCAAGCCGAACACGCCGAACATCGGCGCCAGGTCCGACGGCGTGGCCGGATCCGGCGTCTCGAGCCCGGTGCCCAGGTCGTCCGACACCACCGCCGCGTAGGCGAGGACCGGCGCCTGCACCAGCAGCGACAGGACCACGCCGACCGCCTGGAGCGCCGCCAGCGGTCTCCAGCCGCGTTTGACGATGAACAGGCCACGGCTCCACCAGCCGTTGTAGTCCGGGCTGATGAGGGGGTCGGTGGAGTACCCCGGCAGCTGCGGCGGAGCTACATAGCCACCGGGTGGACCGTAGGGCGGCGGCCCGCTAGCCGGGTAGGGCGGGTTCGGGTACCAGTCGGTCATGCTTCCCCTGCTGCTCCGTTGGGCATGCGCGGGGGTAAACGTAGCTTCCCCGGACCAGGCGCGATGTCCTCCTCAGGACAGCCGGGGGCCAGGGCTTGCGGGCCAGGAGAGCACGAGCCGGACATGCGTCTTCTCGATGACCGGCCGACCGTTCGGGTCGGGCACTGTGGCCGTGCCCCCCAACCGCCGGTACGCATCGATGTGCAACCCCCACGTCATGGGCCTTCCCGCATCCGCCCAGGCGCGGACCAGGCGGACCAGGTCGGTGCCGAGCCGGTGACCGGCCGGGCCGTACCCGTAGACGTTCACCAGGCGGCCGTCAGGGCCCTCGGGACCGCGGGCCAGTGCGGCGAGGCTGGCGCCCTCGGCCACGCCGACCGTCATCCGCCAGCCCGGCGCGCCGAAGATCGCGTACCCCAGCCGGGCCGGCTCTGTCGGCCGGTCCGTCGGCGGCCCGGCCGGGCGGTTCTCGGAGAGGCCACAGCAGCGGGGCTCGTGCACGGCGAGCCACAGGGCCATGCCGTCAAAGAGATCCATCGGCTCGGCGCTCACGCCGGTGGCGAGCTCGACCGGCGGTGTGTCCAGCGCGTGGCGCAGGCCGTGGGGGTCCAGCCCGTCCGGCTGCTGCGTCATCAGCGCCAGGCCGGCCTCGCGGTCGAGCACGCGTACCAGGTCAGGCCCTGCCATGGCGCCACGTATCCGCATGAACCCGCACGGCGCCAGGGACCGGCTCACCCAGTGCCCGTCGGGGGCGCGCTCGAACGCCACCGAGACCTGCGCGCCACGCAGGTCAAGGGGCACCACCAGGCGACCGTCCGGGGCCAGCTGGTCCAGCCACGCCGGCGCCAGGTCCCATACCCCGACGGTCGCGATCATCCGGTGGTACGGCGCCCGCGGCGCAAACCCTTCGCTGCCGTCGGCGCAGACGACCCGTACCCCCGGAAAGCCGGCCGCGGCGAGCCCGGCCTGTGCCCGTGCCACCACGTCGTGGTCGATGTCGACCGTGACCACCTCGCCGGCCGGGCCCACGATGTGGGCCATCAGGGCGGCGTTGTAGCCGGTGCCCGCGCCGACCTCGAGGACCCGCTGGCCGGGCGCGAGCCCGAGCTGGTCGAGCATGATCGCCATGATCGAGGGCTGGGAGGACGAGCTGGTCGGTAGGCCGTCCGGGCCGCGCTTGGTTACGATCGCATCGTCGCGGTACACCGACTCCAGCGGCACCTCCGGCAGGAAGACATGCCTGGGCACCGTACGGAGCGCCGCGGCGACCTGTTCGTCTGGTATGGCTGTCCGGGCGAGAACTTCTTCGAGCAGGTCATGGCGCAAAGCCGTTGGGTCAGTCATCGATGCCCTCCGAATGAACTTTCCTGTCCGCGTGCCCAGACCGCAAGCCTTACGGTCTCGTCGCAGGTCAGGGGCTTGCGCCCGGCCATGGTCGGCTTACGCGGCGGCGCGCCGACCGCTACCCTGCTCGACGGCCCCGCCAGCCATTGAGCAGGTCCGCGAGAGGCGCCGAGGGGCTGGCGGTACGGAGTGGACCTGAGTCATGGCATCGACAACGTCAGGAGGCTTGATGGTGAAATCAGTGGTGATCGTCGGCGGCGGGACCGCCGGCTGGATGAGCGCCACCTACCTGAAGGCGGCGTTCGCCCACCGCGTGAATGTCACCCTCATCGAATCGGAACGGGTCTCGACCATCGGCGTCGGCGAGGCGACCTTCAGCACGGTACGGCACTTCTTCGACCACCTCGGGCTCGCCGAGGAGGAGTGGATGCCGTCGTGCGCCGGCTCGTACAAGCTCGCGATCAGGTTCCAGGACTGGCGCGCCGTTGGCCACCACTTCTACCACCCGTTCGAGCGCTACCGGTCGGTCGACGGGTTCGAGCTGGCCGACTGGTGGCTGCACCTGGACGACCGGGGGGACGCGTTCGACCGCGACTGCTTCGTCATCCCGCACCTGTGCGAGGCCGAGCGCGCCCCGCGCACCTTTGACGGCAGCCTCTTCGCGGCACAGCTCGGCGGGCCGCTGGGCCAGGCCGCGCTGGCCGAGCAGCGGGCACAGTTCCCGTACGCGTACCACTTCGACGCGAGCCTGCTCGCGGACTTCCTCGCCGACTACGGGGTACGCCGTGGCGTGCGCCGGGTCGTCGACGACGTGCTGGAGGTCGCCCGGGACGAGCGCGGCTGGATCAGCCACCTGCGCACCCGCGAGCACGGCGACCTCACCGGTGACCTGTTCATCGACTGCACCGGGTTCCGCGGGCTGCTGATCAACCAGACGCTCGGCGAGCGGTTCCACTCGTTCCAGGACGTGCTGCCCAACAACCGGGCCGTGGCCCTGCGGGTGCCCCGGGACCAGGCGGTCACCGGCATGCGGCCGTACACCACGGCGACCGCGATGGACTCCGGCTGGATCTGGAACATCCCGCTGCTGGGCCGCGACGGGACCGGCTACGTCTACGCCGATGACTTCTGCAGCCCGGAGGAGGCGGAGCGGACCCTGCGCGCCTTCGCCGCACCCGGGCAGGACGACCTGCCGGCCAACCACATCCGCATGCGGATCGGGCGCAACGAGCGCTCGTGGGTGGGCAACTGCGTGGCCATCGGCCTGTCCAGCGCGTTCGTCGAGCCGCTGGAGTCCACCGGCATCTTCTTCATCCAGCACGGCATCGAGCAGCTGGTGCGGTACTTCCCGGACGGGCGCTTCGACCCGACGCTGGCCGATAGCTACAACGCGCGGGTGGCGCAGGTGGTGGACGGGGTCAAGGAGTTCCTCGTCCTGCACTACCGGGCGGCGCAGCGCAACGACACGCCGTACTGGAAGGAGGCGAAGGTGCGCCCGATCCCGGACGGCCTGGGCGCGCGGCTCGACACCGCCTCCTCGCACCTGCTCGACAACAGCGGCATCTACCCCCACTACCACGGGTTCGAGCTGTACTCGTGGAACACGATGCTGCTCGGGCTCGGCTTCCAGCCGCGCCGGCCGCGGCCGGCGCTGGCACACCTCGACCCGGCTGCGGCGCGGGCCGAGCTCGCCGCGGTGCGGGCCGACGCCGAGAAGCTCATCAACAACATGCCGAGCTGCTACGACTACCTGTCGAGCCGGTTCGAGTAGGCCCGCCGGCCCGGGTCGCCGGTAGGCTGCGGCGGCCCGGGCCGGAGGGACGCCGGCGGCTGGGAGAGGAGCCTGGCGTGGCGGTGCAGGTCGCGGTCTGCGGGCCGGCCAGCTGCACCGAGCCGGAGGCGGTCGCCGCGTACCAGGTCGGTCGGCTCCTCGCCCAGCGGGGCGCGGTGGTGGTGTGCGGCGGCGGCACCGGCGTGATGGCCGCGGCTGCCGCGGGAGCGCGCTCCGTCGGCGGGCTGGTGGTCGGGGTCCTGCCCGGCGCGACCAGGGAAGGTGCCTCGCCCGACCTCTCGGTGGCTGTGGTCACCCAGCTGGGCCAGGCCCGCAACGCGGTCATCGTGTGGAGCGCCGACGCGGTGGTCGCGGTGGGCGGATCCTGGGGCACCCTGAGCGAGGTCGCCCTCGCCATGCGGCGGGGCGGGGTGCCGGTGGTATGGCTGGACGGCTGGCGGCTGGTCGACCGCGACGGGGCCCCGGTGCCGGGCATCGTGCACGCCACCGACCCGGACCGGGCCGTTGAGCTGGCGCTGGGCGGTCACGGCTGACCTCTCCAGTCAGCGATCCGACGGCAGGGCCCTGGCTGGCCGACACCGGCGGGAGCAGCCGATCGTTATGTTGCCACCAGTGGCCCGGCAGGCTGGGCCACCTTCTGGGGGTGGACGCAGTGGATCGACGAGCTCTTGGGCGCATCGTGGCGGTTTCTGTCGCGCTCATCGTGGTGTCCGGCGGCTCGTGCGAGCCGGCGACGCCGTCCGACACCTCACCGGGCGCGCTGGACCTCAAGATCATCATCCTTGACCTCGAGCCGAACCCGACCGATGGGAAGGTCATCGTCGGGATGCAGTTCCTGTCCGGCGGCCAGGCGGCCAACGTGGGCACCAACATCGCCACCTGCGACGGCGTCAGCCTGACGCAGAACGCCCTGCTCGGCAACGCGTACGCCGAGCGCGTCCCGCTGCGCGCCCCCGGCCAGCTGTACCACTTCACCTACCAGCACGGGGGCACGACGGTCGCGGTCGACGTCCCGGCGCCCGCCCGGCCGACGCTGACCTCGCCGGCCCCGAACGCGCAGGTCCCGCGGAGCACGGCGGTCACGGTGACCTACCCGCCGGGCGGTGGGGCTGCGGTGGTCGTCAGCACGAGCAGCGCCCAGGGCTCCAACGAGCACGGCGAGCAGCCCGACAACGGGGCGTACGGCAACATCGACGTGACCGGCGCAGCCCCGGGAGCCGGGAGCGTGGCGCTGAAGCGGATCTTCCGGCCGGTGCTCACCGGCACCGCGTTCAGGTCGGCGACGGCCGAGGTCACCACGATGTCGGGGCGGGTGACGGTCACCTGGACGTAGGGCCGCTGCGGCCGGGCCCGCCGTCCTCGCCCCGGGCGCCCGCCGGCTCCCCGGCGGGGAGGGCGGTTCCGGTTGTACGCGGACCCGGCCGGTCACCCGATCTGTCCGGTCTGGCGGTAACGCCGCAGCCGCTTCGGTGGCAGACTTCCCGCATGGAACAGCACCTCTATGAGCCGGTTCACGAGGAGTTCCGCGCCCTCTGCCGGGACTTTCTCAAGCGGGAGGCCGCGCCGTACCACGACGAGTGGGAGGTGGCCGGCATCGTCGACCGCGAGGTGTGGCGCAAGGCCGGCAAGGCCGGCCTGCTCGGCATGGACGTCGACGAGGAGTACGGCGGCGGTGGCCAGCGCGACTTCCGGTTCAACGCGGTGCTGGTGGAGGAGATCGTCGCGGTCGGTGTGTCGGGCCTGGGGTTCGGGCTGCACAACGACGTGGTGGCGCCGTACCTGACCGAGCTGGGCACGCCGGAGCAGAAGCAGCGCTGGCTGCCCCGCTTCTGCAGCGGCGACATGGTCACCGCGATCGCGATGAGCGAGCCCGGGGCCGGCAGCGACCTGGCCGGCGTGCGTACCAGCGCGGTGCGCGACGGCGACGAGTACGTGCTCAACGGCCAGAAGACGTTCATCACCAACGGCGAGCAGGCCGACCTCGTCGTCGTGGTCGCGAAGACAGCGCCCGACCAGGGTGCGCACGGCGTGAGCCTGGTCGCCGTGGAGCGCGGCGCGCCGGGCTTCAGCCGGGGGCGGCGGCTGGCGAAGATCGGGCTCAAGGCCAACGACACCGCGGAGCTCTTCTTCGACGACTGCCGGGTGCCGGCGACCAACCTGATCGGCACCGAGAACCACGGCTTCTACCACCTGATGGGCAACCTGCCGCGGGAGCGGCTCAGCATCGCGGTGGCCGCGGTCGCCGCGGCCGAGCGGATCCTGGACCTGACGCTGGAGTACGCCCGCACCCGGGAGGCCTTCGGGCGGCCGATCGGCAAGTTCCAGCACAACCGGTTCGTGCTGGCGGAGCTGGACACCGAGGTGACCATCGCCCGCACGTTCCTCAACCACTGCGTGGCCGAGTTCAACGCCGGCCGGCTGTCGGTGACCGACGCGGCCAAGGCCAAGTGGTGGACCACCGAGCTGCAGAACAAGGTGGCCGACCGGTGCCTGCAGATGCACGGTGGGTACGGCTACATGCTTGAGTACCCGGTCGCCAAGGCCTGGCTCAACAGCCGGGTCCAGACGATCTACGGCGGCACGACCGAGATCATGAAGGAGATCGTCGGACGGGGACTGGGCCTGTAGCCTGCGGCCACGCCCGACCTGCCGCCAGCGCGCACCTTTCACCTGTACGGGAGCTCGATGACCTCTGCGCCGCCGGTAGTCGCGCCGTCACCCGCCCAGGTGGCCGCGGCCCAGCGGCGTACCTTGTCGATCCTTTTCTGCACCCAGATCATCGGCGGCGTGGGTGTGGCCATCGGTATCTCCGTCGCCGCCCTGCTCGGCGCCGGGCTGGGCGGCGCGGGCGTGTCCGGCCTGGCCTTCAGCGCCGCGGTCGTCGGTGCCGCCCTGCTCGCGGTGCCGGTCACCCGGCTCACGCGGGCGCGGGGACGCCGGCCGGGCCTCGCCGTCGCGTACGGCATCGGCGGCGCGGGCGCGCTGGTGGTCGTGGCGGCTGCGGTGACCCGCTCGGTGCCGCTGCTCTTCGCCGGCATGCTCCTCTTCGGCGGGGGGACGGCGGCCAACCTCCAGGCCCGGTACACGGCCGTGGACCTGGCGGAGCCGGGACGGCGGGCACGGCACCTGTCCCTGGTCGTCTGGGCTACCACGGTCGGTGCCGTTGCCGGGCCGAACCTGGTCGCCCCGGCCGACGCCGCGGTCCGGCCGCTCGACCTGCCGGAGCTGGCCGGCCCGTTCGTGTTCAGCGCCGTCGCGTTCACGTTCGCGGGGGCCGTCCTGCTGGTCCTGCTGCGCCCTGACCCGTTGCTGCTGAGCCGCGCTGCGGAGCTGGCTGCGGGACGGGCGCAGGACTGGCCGGCGCACGCCGGCCCCGCCGCGGCGCCGGCCGGTGTGGCTGGGTCTGGGGCTGCGCCGGCCGGCATGGCCGCGGCCCTGCGGCTGGTGGGAGAGCGCCCGGCCGCCCGGTTCGGCCTCGCCGCGGTGGCGGTGGGGCACCTGGTCATGGTCGGCGTGATGTCCATGACGCCTGTCCACATCGGACATTCTCACGACTCGGCGGACGTGCTGCGCATCGTCGGGGTGGTGATCAGCGTGCACATCGCCGGCATGTATGCGCTCTCACCGGTTGTCGGGTGGCTCGCCGACCGGCTCGGGCGGCGTGCCGTGGTGCTCGGCGGGCTCGGGCTGCTGCTGGTCGCCTGCCTGGTCGCGGGCACCGCCGGTCACGACACGGTGCGGCTCTCGGCCGGCCTCGCCCTGCTGGGCCTGGGCTGGTCCGGGACCATGGTGGCCGGCTCCACCCTGTTGAGCGAGTCGGTGGCCGGGGCCGTACGCCCCGCCGTGCAGGGCCTGTCCGACCTGGTGATGGGGTTGGCGGGAGCGTTGGCCGGCGCGCTGTCCGGGGTCGTTGTGCAGTGGGCCGGGTACCCGGCGCTCACGCTGCTCGCTGCGCTCGCCACCGGGCCGCTGGTGGTGGTGGCGCTGCGCTGGCGGGCCGGGGGTGGGGCAGGATGAGCCGGTGCGGTTGACCGACTTCTGGACTCGCCTGGAGCAGGCGTTCGGGCGAGGCTACGCGGCCAGCATCGCTGCTGACCAGGTGCTACCCCAGCTAGGCGGGCGCACGATCGCCCAGGCGCTGCGGGACGGAGAGGACACCGTCGTGGTGTGGCGGGCGGTCTGCGCGGCCTACCCGGAGCGCGTGCCACCCCGGCTGCGGTAGGCCGCCCCGTCGCGGTCTCGTCCCCCGTCGCGGTCTCGCGCCCCCCGTCGCGGCCGCCCGGTCGCGCTCTCGCCTCGCAGCTCCAGCCCACAGCTCGGGCCTGCATCTTGAGCCCGCAGCTTGAGCCCGCAGCTTGGGCCACACAGCCGAGTCCCTCCGGCGTGTCGCGTGTGGCATCGTACAGGTGTACGGGTATTGTCCACAGGAACGGGTAGTTCTCGTCCACAAGCTAGGCACGGCGGCTGTTTTCTGTCGCACCCAGCGCCTAGCGTGACCGCGTGACGAAAAGCTCATCCGGGAAGACGCCCGCGAAGACCGCGAATACAGGGGTGGCAGCAATGGCAGCAGCGCCTGACCGCGAGAAGGCACTGGGCCTCGCGCTCGCGCAGATCGAGAAGCAGTTCGGCAAGGGGTCGGTGATGCGGCTCGGGGAGCGACCGGCCACCCCCATGGCGATCATCCCTACCGGGTCGATCGCGCTCGACGTCGCACTCGGCATCGGGGGGTTGCCACGCGGCCGGATCGTGGAGATCTACGGCCCTGAGGCGAGCGGCAAGACGAGCCTGGCCTTGCACGCGATCGCCAACGCGCAAGCGTCCGGAGGCATCGCCGCCTTCATCGACGCTGAGCACGCGCTCGACCCCGAGTACGCGCGAGCGGTCGGTGTCGACACCGACGCGCTCCTGGTCTCCCAGCCCGACACCGGAGAGCAGGCGCTGGAGATCGCCGACATGCTGGTCCGCTCCGGCGCGCTGGATCTCATCGTCATCGACTCGGTCGCGGCGCTGGTGCCCCGCGCTGAGATCGAGGGCGAGATGGGCGACAGCCATGTCGGCCTTCAGGCCCGTCTGATGAGCCAGGCGCTCCGCAAGATCACTGGTGCCCTCAACAGCTCCGGCACTACGGCGATCTTCATCAACCAGCTCCGGGAGAAGATCGGGGTGATGTTCGGCAGCCCCGAGACGACCACCGGGGGCCGGGCGCTGAAGTTCTACGCGTCGGTGCGCCTCGACGTCCGGCGCATCGAGAGCCTCAAGGACGGCACCGACGTGGTGGGCAACCGCACCCGGGTGAAGGTGGTGAAGAACAAGGTCTCCAGCCCGTTCAAGCAGGCCGAGTTCGACATCATGTATGGCAAGGGCATCTCGCGTGAGGGCTCGCTGATCGACGTGGGGGTCGAGCAGAGCATCATCCGCAAGTCCGGCGCCTGGTATACGTACGACGGTGACCAGCTCGGCCAGGGCAAGGAGAACGCGCGTAACTTCCTGAAGGAGAACCCGGACGTCGCGGCCGAGATCGAGAAGAAGATCCTGGAGAAGCTGGGCGTCGGCGTCCACGCTGGTGACGCGGCGGGCGGCCCGGCGCTGCCTCCGGTCGACTTCTGACCAGAGCATGGCGGGACGGCGACGAGGCGCCCGCTCCGGGCGGGGGTGGGACGCTGCCCCACCCAGGACGGACGCCAGGTCCACATGGCGTGCCGACGAGGGCTCAACGACGCACGACGGTGCTGCCCCTGCGCCAGGTGCTGGCGACTCCATACCCGACTCCACGCCGCGCTCCGGCTCGGCTCGGCGCGGGGGCCGGCGCCGGATGCCGGGGACGGCCGTGCCGCCTGGCCCGGGCGGGTCGGCCACCCGGTCGGCCGACCCGACCATGTGGCCGGCCCCGGCCGAGGTCTCGCAGCCGCCCCCCGCCGAGCGGGCCCGGCAGATCTGCCTGGACCTGTTGGCCGACCGCCCGCGCACCCGGGCCGAGCTGGCCGCCGCCCTGCGGCGGGAAGGCATCGATGATGACGTCGCGGCAGAGGTCCTGGACCGTTACGACGAGGTCGGCATCGTGGACGACGCGGCGTACGCCAGGGCCTGGGTGACCAGCCGGCACCACGGCAGGGGCCTGGCGCGGCGGGCGCTCGCCAGCGAGCTGCGCCGCCGCGGCGTGGACCCGGGCACGGTGGGCGAAGCGTTGACCGAGATCGATGGCTCGACCGAGGAGGAGACAGCTCGACAGCTGGTTGCGCGCCGGTTGCGCAGCCTCCCGGCCGGCGATCCCGGGGTCCTGCTGCGCCGGCTGGTCGGCATGCTCGCCCGCAAGGGTTATCCACCCGGGCTGGCGTACCGGGTGGTTCAGGAGGCGCTGGCCGCCGACGCCCGTACGGCTGAGCTCGCCGAGCTGATCGACGTGGAGGCACTCGCCACTGCCGCGGAGGAGAGCGACCGCCCGGCCGACGATATAGAAAATTGGACACAGTGAGTAGTTAGTCGGTCCACACTATGGAGTCGCAGGTCAAGGGCGGAATGACCGACCTGTGTGCTGTACGTCCCAGCTGGTACCCGATCATGAGTCCTTGACCGGACCGGCCCGGTGCCCCTAGCCTCGGCGTTACTACAAGAGAACGTCCGACCACCGCGGGCAAACCGCACAATATAGTTCACGTAACAGTACGGCATCAGTTGGCCGCGCGAGGGACGCGGCCGCGATGGGTTACCGACTCGACCGGGGGCGACCGCGCCCACACCCATCGGCTACCGGCGGTGTCGCAGAACACCGCAGGTGGGCCGTACCTTCAGGCACTACCCGGGGGTTGGACATCTCACCGAGCGGCGCATCCGCGCCACGGAGTGTGGAGGACGGCATGTCCGGGGTGGAGTGGGTGCTGGTAGCCGTAGTCACTCTGCTGGCCGTCCTCGTCGCGACCGCCATCGGAGTTGGGGTGGTCTATCTGCGCCGGTTGTCGGTCGTCGGGCCGGCCGCAGTCGGTGCCGTCGGCGAAGACCCGGCGACCCTGGCCGAGCGGGCGCAGCACGACCAGTCGCTGGCGGTGCTGCGTAACGCGGCCGAGGAGGCCACGCGGGCCGTTGACGACGCCCGGGCGGTCGCGGCCACCGCGCGCACCGAGGCGGCGGCGGCGAAGGCCGAGGCGAGCGCCGCGCGGGCAGAGGCCCAGCGGGTGCTCGACGCGGCTCGCGCCGAGGCCGAGGCGGTCCTCGACCGGGCGCATCGCCAGGCCGGGCAGGACGCCGAGCAGGCCCGCGCAACGGCTCGCCGGGCCGGAGAGCGCGAGCTGGCCTCGCTGACCACGGCGGCGCGCGAGCAGGCGGCCGACGCCGAGCGCCGGCACCAGCGCCTCGACGAGCGGGAGGGGCGGCTGGCCGAGGAGGCGGAGCGGCTGGCCGAGCGCGACCGGCGGATCAACGCCACAGCGAGCGAGCTGGCCGCGCGCGATAGCATGCTGGCCGCCCGGGAGGCGGCACTGGCGGAGGCGGAGGAGGTGCACCGGCGCGAGCTGGAGCGGGTAGCCGGGCTCACCGCCGAGGCGGCAAAGGCGGAGCTGGTCGAGTGCATCGAGAACCAGGCGAAGCGCGAGGCGGTGCTGCTCATCCGGGACATCGAGGCGGATGCGCGTAACACGGCGGACCAGCGGGCCCGGCACATCGTGGTGGACGCGATCCAGCGGGTGGCCAGCGAACAGACCGCCGAGAGCGTGGTCAGCGTGCTGCATCTGCCGTCGGACGAGATGAAGGGCCGGATCATCGGCCGGGAGGGGCGCAACATCCGGGCGTTCGAGTCGGTGACCGGGGTGAACCTGATCATCGACGACACACCCGAGGCGGTCCTGCTATCCTGCTTCGACCCGGTCCGCCGGGAGATCGGCCGGCTCACTCTGGAGAAGCTGGTCCTGGACGGCCGGATCCACCCGCACCGCATCGAGGAGGTCTTCGAGGCGGCGCGCCACGACGTGGAGCGCATGTGCCAGCGGGCGGCCGAGGACGCGCTGGTGGAGGTGGGCATCACAGAGATCCACCCGGAGCTGGTGACCCTGCTGGGCCGGCTGCGCTACCGCACCAGCTACGGGCAGAACGTGCTCAAGCACCTCATCGAGACCGCGCACATCGCCGGTATCATGGCCGCCGAGCTGCGGCTGGAGCCCGAGCTGGTGAAGCGCTGCGCGTTCCTGCACGACATCGGCAAGGCGCTCACCCACGAGGTGGAGGGCAGCCACGCGCTCATCGGGGCCGATGTGGCGCGCAAGTTCGGCGAGGCCGACAGCGTCGTACACGCCATCGAGGCGCACCACAACGAGGTGCCGCCGCAGACCATCGAGGCGGTGCTGACGCAGGCCTCCGACGCCTGCTCCGGCGGGCGCCCCGGGGCGCGCCGGGAGAGCCTTGAGGCGTACGTGAAGCGGCTCGAGCGCATCGAGGAGATCGCCGCCGGCAAGACCGGCGTGGAGAAGGTCTTCGCCATGCAGGCCGGCCGCGAGATCCGGGTGATGGTCCGCCCAGACGACATCGACGACATTGCGGCGGCCGTGCTCGCCCGGGATGTGGCGAAGCAGATCGAGGAGGAGCTGACCTACCCGGGCCAGATCCGGGTCACGGTGGTACGGGAGTCGCGGGTCACCGAGATCGCCCGCTGACCCGGCAAGCCCCACTCAGCCCAGGCCGGCCGCGCCCATGCCCCGCGGCCCGGTGGCCGCCTCGGCGGCCTCGGTGGCCGCATGGAGGCCGCGCCGGCTGGTCCGCTGGTCGAGCCAGCCCGCGAGCACGGTCAGCGCGGCGTTGATGCCGATGAAGACGGCAGCGCCCACGAGCGCCGTCGGCACCACGTTGGCGAAGTTCGCGTTCACCTCGTTGATGCGCTGGAGCAGCTCCGGGTAGGCGATGATGTAGCCCAGCGCGGTGTCCTTGAGCAGCACCACGAGCTGGCTGACGATCACCGGCAGCATGGCCCGTGCCGCCTGCGGCACCAGGATCAGCTGCATCACCTGGTTCTTGCGCATGCCGAGGGCGTACGCCGCCTCCGACTGCCCGCTCGGCACGGCCAGCACGCCGGCCCGGAACGCCTCGGCGAGCACCGAGCCGTTGTAGAGGGTCAGCCCGACCACGACCGCCCAGAATGCGGACACCGGGCCCTGGATCAGCCAGGGCAGGCCGTAGAACACGAAGAAGATCATCAGAAGCAGCGGGACGGCGCGGAAGAACTCCACGACGGCACCTGCCGGCGCGCTGACCCACCAGCGCTCGGAGAGCCGGCCCACGGCGAAGACGATGCCGAAGGCGAGGGCGAACACCATCGCCACTGCGGCGGCCTGCACCGTGCCGACCAGGCCGGGGATGAGGAACTGTTTCCAGATGCGCCAGTCGACCAGGGGCTCCCACTTGTCGGCCGCCCACTGCCCCCGCTCGTCGAACCGGTCGTAGACGACCCAGAGCAGCGCGGCCAGAACCACCGCGAAGACGACCGTCAGGACGGCGTTGCGCCGCCGGGCCCGGGGCCCGGGGTGGTCGTAGAGCACCGAGCTCACCGCTTCACCGCCAGGCGGCGGGAGAGCCAGCCGAACGCGTACCCGGTCGGCACGAGCATCGCCACGAAGACCCCGGCGAACACCAGGAAGATCGGGATCACCGCGTCCCCGTTGTCGTTGATCAGCTGTTTCATCGCGTTCGACGCCTCGATGAGCCCGATCGTGCCGACGATCGTCGAGTTCTTCGTCAGCGCGATCAGGATGCTGCCCAGCGGGGCGATCACCGCCCGGGCGGCCTGCGGCAGCACGACGAGCCGCAGGGTCTGGGTGAAGGTGAGCCCGATGGCCCGGGCCGCCTCGGCCTGGCCGGCCGGGACGGTGTTGATGCCCGAGCGGATCGCCTCGCAGACGAAGGTCGCCGTGTACGCCGACAGCCCGACCACGCCCAGCCAGTAGTTGTTCAGGTTGAGGTCGTCGGAGAGGGTCACGCCCAGGTTGACGAAGAGCCCGAAGTAGCAGAAGAAGATCACCAACGTGAGCGGCGTGTTGCGGAAGACGTTGACCCAGGCCGTACCGAAGCCGCGCAGCACCGGCACCGGCGAGACCCGGGCCGCGACGAGCAGCACGCCGACGACCACGGAGAGCAGCGCGGACACGCCGGTCAGCTTGAGGATCCACAGGAACGACGAGATGAGCACCTCGCGGTTCAGTTCGTCGGCGAAGACGTGCATGGGGCCCCTCTACCGGCGGCAGGCGGTGCGCGGGTGGCGGACGGTTGCAGGTGACGGACGTTGCGGGTAGCGGACTTGCGAGTGACGGACGGTTGCGGATGGGCGGTGGCGCTGGCGGGCCCGTGGTGCGGGCAGCGGTGGGCGGGGCCGCGGCCGGCCCCGCCCACTCCTCACATCACGACGGGCAGTTGGTCAGCTTCGACACGTCCAGCGCCGGGGCCGGCGTGCCGCTCTTGCCGAGCGTGGCGTCCCACGCGGCCTTGTACGACCCGTCGGTCGCGGCGGCCTTCAAGATCTCGTTGATCTTGTCGCAGCCCGCCTTGTCGTCCTTCTTCAGCCCGATACCGTACGGCTCGCTGCTGAACGGCTTGCCGATCACCTTGAACTTGCCGGCGAACTGTGTCTGGGACGCGTACCCGGCCAGGATGATGTCGTCGGTGGTGACCGCGTCCACGGCGTTGTTGGCCAGCGCCTCGACGCACTTGGAGTAGGCGTCGAAGAGCTGCAGCGACGCCTTGGGGTGCTCGGTCTGGATGCGCTTGGCCGGGGTGGAGCCGGTCACCGAGCAGACCTTCTTGCCGTCCAGCGACTCCGGCCCGGTGATCGTCGAGCTCAACGGCACCAGCAGGTCCTGGCCTGCCACGTAGTACGGCCCAGCGAAGTTGACCTTCTGCTTGCGCTCGTCGTTGATCGTGTACGTCGCCACGACCAGGTCAACCGTGCCCTGCTGGATGAACGGCTCCCGGTTGGCCGAGACTGTGGTCTTCCACTCGATGTTGGCCGCGTCGACGCCGAGCCCCTTCGCGATGATCTTCGCGATCTCGATGTCGAAGCCCTCGTACTGGGTGCCAGTCTGCAGGCCGAGGCCTGGCTGGTCACCCTTTACGCCAATGATCAGCTTCTTCTCGTTCTGGGCCTTGGCGATGATGCCCGTCGCGCCGCTGCCGCCACCGCCCTCGTCGTCGTCCCCGCCGCAGGCCACGGCGGAGAACGCCAGCGCGACCATCACGGCGACCGCCGAGACAGCTCTGATGCGCATCCTTCTTGCTCCCCTCAGTGCGTCAGAATCTTGGAAAGGAAGTCCTTCGCCCGGTCACTGCGTGGGTTGGCGAAGAACTCCGCGGGCGGTGCCTCCTCCACGAGCTGGCCGTCGGCCATGAAGACCACCCGGTCGGCCGCGTGGCGGGCGAACCCCATCTCGTGGGACACGACGATCATCGTCATGCCCTCCCGGGCCAGGGTGGTCATCACGTCGAGCACCTCACCCACCATCTCCGGGTCGAGGGCGCTCGTCGGCTCGTCGAACAGCATCGCCTTGGGCTGCATGGCCAGGGCCCGGGCGATGGCGGCCCGCTGCTGCTGGCCGCCGGAGAGCTGCGCCGGGTACTTGCGCGCCTGGTCTTTGATGCCGACCCGGTCCAGCAGCTTCATGGCCCGCTCGCGGGCGGCCTCCGGCTTCTCCCGACGCACCTTGACGGGGCCGAGCGTCACGTTCTCCAGGACCGTCTTGTGGGCGAACAGGTTGAACGACTGGAACACCATCCCGACCTCGCTGCGCAGCCGCGCGAGCGGGCGGCCCTCGTCGGGCAGCCGCTGGCCGTCGAACCGCACCGTGCCGGAGCTGATGGTCTCCAGCCGGTTGATGACGCGGCACAGGGTGGACTTGCCCGACCCGGAGGGGCCGATGACCACGACCACCTCCCCGCGGTGCACCGAGAGGTTGACATCGCGCAGGACATGCAGCTGGCCGAACCACTTGTTGACGCTCTCCAGCGCGATGAGCGGTCCGTCTGCCGCCGCTGCCATGCCACCGTCCTAAGGCCGTAAGGGTGATCCAAGCACTCTAGAAGGGCATTGGTCACGGAGCGGTAACAGCACCGCCGCGGCGTACTTCCAGCTTGTCCAGCAGGTCCCGGGTGGCGGCCGCCACCGCGGCGACAGCCTCGTCGAACGCTGCGGCGTTGTGGGCCGCCGGGGCCCGAAACCCCGAGATCTTGCGTACGTACTGCAGCGCCGCCGCGCGCACGTCGGCGTCCGTGGCCACGGCCGTGTACGGCGGCCGCAACGTCTTGATGCTTCGGCACATGGCCCCATCCTCCGCCATGGGCACAACCGGCTGTCCCGGCACCCGCCGGGGGTCCGGTTACCCTTGATGGTCGATGGGAGAGGGGCGCGGGCGTGCCGAAGAGCTTTAAGGTCGTCACCTACGGCTGCCAGATGAACGCGCACGACTCCGAGCGCATCGGCGGCCTGCTGGAGCAGGCGGGGTACGTGCCGGCGGGCGAGTCCGACACGCCTGACGTCATGGTCTTCAACACCTGCGCGGTCCGGGAGAACGCGGACAACCGGCTCTACGGCAACCTGGGGCACCTGCGCCCGGCGAAGCTCGCACACCCGCAGATGCAGATCGCGGTCGGTGGCTGCCTCGCGCAGAAGGACCGGGGCGAGATCGTCAAGCGGGCACCCTGGGTGGACGTGGTCTTCGGCACCCACAACATCGGCTCGCTGCCGGTGCTGCTGGAACGGGCCCGACACAACGCGCAGGCCCAGGTGGAGATCCTCGAGTCGCTGGAGGTCTTCCCGTCGACCCTGCCGACCCGGCGCGAGTCGACGTACTCCGGTTGGGTCTCGATCTCGGTCGGGTGCAACAACACCTGCACCTTCTGCATCGTGCCCAGCCTGCGCGGGCGGGAGAAGGACCGCCGCCCGGGCGACGTGCTCGCCGAGGTGGCGGCGCTGGTCGCCGACGGCGTGCTCGAGGTGACCCTGCTCGGGCAGAACGTGAACTCCTACGGGGTCGACTTCGGCGACCGGTACGCGTTCGGCAAGCTGCTGCGCGCCTGCGGTGCGGTGGAGGGCCTGGAGCGGGTGCGCTTCACCAGCCCGCACCCGAAGGACTTCACCGACGACGTGATCGCGGCGATGGCGGAGACCCCCAACGTCTGCCACCAGCTGCACATGCCGCTGCAGTCCGGCTCGGACGCGGTGCTGCGGGCGATGCGCCGCTCCTACCGGGCCGACCGGTACCTGGGCATCATCGAGGCCGTCCGCACCGCGATGCCGGACGCGTCCATCACCACCGACATCATCGTGGGCTTCCCGGGGGAGACCGAGACCGACTTCGCCGACACGCTCGCCGTGGTGCGCGCGGCCCGCTTCGCCGGGGCGTTCACCTTCCAGTACTCGCGGCGGCCGGGCACGCCGGCCGCCGCCATGCCCGGCCAGCTGCCCAAGGAGGTCGTGCAGGAGCGCTACGAGCGGCTGGTGGCGGCGGTGGAGGAGATCTCCCTGGCGGAGAACCAGGCGCTGCTGGGGTCCACTGTGGAGGTTCTGGTGGCGGTTGGGGAGGGTCGCAAGGACGCGGTCACCGGCCGGATGTCCGGGCGGGCCCGGGACGGGCGCCTGGTCCACTTCGCAGCCGGCGACGCCGGACCGGCGGTTCGCCCCGGCGATGTGGTGCGCACCACGGTCACCCACGCAGCGCCGCACCACCTGACCGCGGACGGGCCGGTGCTGGCGCACCGCCGGACCCGGGCCGGCGACGCGTGGGCGGCCGGGCGGTCTCCGCGTACCCCTGGGGTCCTGCTCGGGCTGCCGGCGGTCGGTGTTCCTGCCGCGGCGCGCGCCCCCGGCGCAGGTGCCGGCGCCGGCGTGCCGCAGTGCGCCGCGACCTAGCCGCGGCGGCGACTTAGCTGCGGGTTAGCCGTTGATAAACAGCGGATTAAGTCCCGGGGCCCAGGTCAAGATCCCTATAGGACAGCAGCCGCGCAGCCGCCGCCCGAAAGCGCCGGCCGTCTAGCGAAATGCCACGACAACGGTGTATGGCAAGCCGCAAGCCGGACCCGCTACCACCAGTCCGGCGGCCGCCACGCATGCCTTGACGGCGCAGGGTCGGCTGTGTCTAATAGTCGCCGGTACCTTGTGCTTAGCCCATCCAACAAGAGGGACGGGGCAGGCGAGTCCTCCCGAGTCATCGACTCCGGGGCCGTAGGCCCGTCCTTTCTGGCACTCCCACATAGCTGTGCGGCGTGCCAGCCATTACCGGGGAACCTATGGCGACCTAACGATATTGCAGTGCGGCTTGCGCTGCCACCCGCCCGGCCACGGCGACGACCGGCCGCCGATGAACGTGTCCGGCGCATCCTCGGCGTCCCCACCGGCGGTATCCCTATTGGCCCTAGAAATCCCCGAGGACCCAGGCGCCCTCGGTGCATATACGGTCGACCCGACTACCCGCCGGGCCCGCTGTCTCAAGGCAGTGGCGCCGGCAGACAGGCGCGACTCTTGAACGAAGGCCGAGCTATGGAACAGTTCGACGTCGTCGGCGCCGGGTTGGGCCCGTTCAACTTGAGCCTGGCGGCCCTGGCAGAGCCATTACCCGAGATCCGGGCCCGCTTCTTCGAGGCAGCAGCCTCGTTCCGGTGGCACGGCGGGATCATGGTCCCGGGGGCCCAGCTTCAGGTCTCCTTTCTCAAAGACCTGGTCACGCTCGTCGACCCGACCAGCTCGTTCTCCTTCCTGAACTACCTGGCGAGCGAAGGGCGACTGTACCGGTTCCTGGTGGCCCGCGCCGGCCGGTGCTCGCGCCAGGAGTTCGAGCGCTACTACCAGTGGGCGGCGAGCCAGCTCAAGAGCGTGCTGTGGGAGCACCGCGTCGAGCGGGTGGAGCTGCGCGGCGATGTCCTCGAGGTCCGCTGCGCCCACAGCGAGCCGGTGGCGACGAGGAACGTCGTGGTCGGCTCCGGCCGTACGCCGGCGATGCCGGACTGTGCGGCGAAGCTGCGCGGGGACACGGTGCTGCACAGCGGCGAGCTGTGCCTGGTGCAGCCGGCGGTGGCAGGCCGGGACGTGCTGGTCGTCGGGGCCGGGCAGAGCGGCGCCGAGGTGGTCAGCCACGTGCTCGCCAACGGCGCTGCGCTGCCGCGCTCGCTGACCTGGGTCTCCAGCCGGCTGGGCTTCCTCCCGCTGGACGACTCGCCGTTCACCAACGAGTGGTTCCACCCGGCCTACGTCGACCACTTCTACGGCCTGGCGGCCGACCGGCGCCAGGCGCTGCTGCACCGCCAGCGCATGGCCAGCGACGGGATCGCCGAGCCGCTGCTGCGCACGGTGTACCAGCGCCTGTACGACCTGGACGTGCTCGAGCCCGGACGGATGCGCCACCGGCTGCTGGTGTGCCGGCGCCTGGTCGACCTGGTCCGCGACCACGACCGGCTGGTCGCCACCCTCCACAACGAGGACACCGGTGAGATCGAGACCTGCCCGGCCGACGTGGTGATCTGCTGCACCGGCTACCGCAGCGAGTTCCCGGAGTATCTCGAGCCGCTGCGCGGCCGCCTGCTGGACGGCGACGGCCAGCTGCGGGTCCGGCGGGACTACTCGCTCGCCTGGGACGGCCCATCCGAGCTGGGCATCTACGTGCAGAACGCGGCGGAGAGCACGCACGGCATCGCCGACCCCAACCTCAGCCTCGCCGCATGGCGTAGCGCCCGGATCATCAACTCCATCTGCGGCCGGACCGCGTACCGGATCGACGACGCGGACGCGACGATCGCGTGGCAGGGTCCGGGCCGCCCGCTGTCCCCGAGCGGAGCCGGGCTGTGAACGCCGACCTGGCCATCGTGGGCGGTGGCGTGGTCGGCTGCTTCGTGGCGCACCAGGCGATGCGGGCCCGACCGGACTGGCGGGTGCTGCTGCTGGAGCGGTCCGCGGTCGGCGCCGGAGCCACCGCCTGGTCGGCCGGGGCGAGCTTCCCGCTGGCCGCGACGGCCCGCCACCGGGAGCTGGTGCGCGAGAGCGCCGTCGGGTACGCGGCACTGCGCGACACCACCGCAGGGCCGTTCCTGCGCCCGGTACGGATGATCTACGTGATCCGGCGCAGCGGCCTGGACGGCCTGCGGGGCAGGATCGTGGACGCCGCACCGCGGCCGGTCACCGCCGCCGAGCGGCGGCGGGTCGAGGAGATCCTCCCCGACATGCGGCTCGAGCCAGACGACGAGATGGTCACGCACGACGGGCACGGCTTCATGGTGCACGCGCGGATGGTGGCCGAGGCGCTGGTCACCGCCGTGGCCGGTCGGGTGGAGACCCAGCTCGGGCAGCAGGTCACCGCGGTCGAGCCGGTCGGCGGGCGGCCCGGGCCGGGGTACCGGCTGGTCACCGCGGCCGGACAGTGGGCTGCCCGGCGGGTGGTGCTGGCGTCCGGCCCGTGGACGCCGCCCGTGGTGGGCCCGGTGCCCCTGCCGGCCCTGCCCGGCGCGCGGCGCAAGCGGGTCGCGGCGCTCTACGCGCGGCTTCCGGTCCGGGTCGGCGACCCGCTGGTGTACTTCCTCGACGACGACCTGTTCATCCTGCCGTTGACCGCCGGGACCGCGCTGGTCAGCTTCTACCGCGACGAGTGGGACACCGACCCGGACGCGATGGACGGCCGGCCCAGCGCCGAGGACCTGCGGCTGGGCACTGCGGCCCTGGCCGGGCGTAGCGTACGGGCGGCGGCCGCGGTGACCGGCGGGCGGGCGTTCTGCGACCTCTACACGGCCAACCGGCTGCCCGTGGTCTCGTCCGACCCGGACCTGCCCGGTCTCGCCGCGGTCCGTGGCTGCTCCGGCTCTGGCGTGCGGCTCGCCCCGGCGCTCGCGGCCGAGGCGCTGCGCGCCGTCCTCCCGGGAGTCCCCGCAGCATTCCCCGACCCGGCTGGCGCCCGTGACGCGGCTGGCGCCCGTGAGGCGGCTGGTACCTGCGGTCCGGACGGCGCCCGCGGCCCGGACCAGCTGGCCAGCCAGCTAAGGAGGCATCCGTGATCATCAACAGGTACGACGCCGGTGTCCTGCACGACGCCTTCGGCATCGAGATGAGCACGATCGAAGGGCTCGGGCCGGACGCCGGGTGGGGCCGGGTCCCTCCCGGCGGGCGTTCCGACGCGCACCAGCACGACGAGATCGAGGTGTTCGTCATCGTCGGCGGCACCGGTGAGATCGTCGTCGACGGCGCGCGCCACCCGGTGGCTCCGGGCACGGTGGCCATGTTCGACCCGTTCGAGACGCACGTCATCGAGAACACCGGCGCGGGCGACCTCATCTTCCTCACCGTCTACTGGCGGGATGCGGAGCGGGCGCTGCGCGCCGCGGCCAGGCGCCATCGCCGCCGCCTCGACAAGCGGCCGCTCTTCGTCTTCTCCACCCCACCGACGCCGAACGGGGACCTCCACCTCGGCCACCTGTCCGGGCCGTACCTCGGCGCCGACGTGTACGTCCGGTTCCAGCGGATGAACGGCGCCACCGCCTGGCACCTGACCGGCAGCGACGACTTCCAGAGCTACGTGGTCGACCGGGCCCGGCGCGAGGAGCGCTCAGCGGCGGAGACCGCCGCGCACTACAGCGCCGAGATTGCCGCGACCCTGCGGCTCATGGACATCGAGGTCGACCAGTACACGGTGACCAACGCCGACCCGGCGTACCGGACCGGGCTGCAGGCGTTCTTCTCCCGCCTGGTGGCGTCGGGCTCGGTGGCGCCGCGGCCCGGACCGGCGCTGTTCGACGGTGCCAGCGGTGACTACCTCTACGAGGTCGACGTGTCCGGCGCCTGCCCGACCTGCGGGGAGCCCACCGGCGGCAACATCTGCGAGGAGTGCGGCGAGCCCAACTCAAGCGCCGACCTGGTCAACCCCTGCTCGGGGCGGTCGGACGCGCCGCCCCGTACGGGCACCGCCACCCGCTACACCCTGCCGCTGCACGAGCTCCGCGCCGACGTTGAGGCACACCACCACCTCGGCCGGGTCCCGGCACGGCTGCGGGAGCTGGCCGACCGGCTGTTCCGGCGCCCGCGCGTGGACGTCGCCGTGACCCACCCGGCGCAGTGGGGCGTCCCGCCCGCCGCGGCGGACATCGCCGGGGCCGGTGTCGACGGGCAGGTCATCTGGGTGTGGCCGGAGATGGCGTACGGGTTCCTGCACGGCATCGAGGCCCTGGGCCGCCGCCTCGGCCACGGCTGGCGCGCTGGCGAGCCGCTGCCGGACTGGAAGATCGTTCACTTCTTCGGGTACGACAACAGCTTCTACCACGCGATCCTCTACCCGGCGCTGTACCGGCTGGCGTACCCGGGCTGGACGCCCGACATCGACTACCACGTCAACGAGTTCTACCTGCTGGAGGGGGCGAAGTTCTCCACCAGCCGGCGGCACGCCATCTGGGGCAAGGAGATCCTCGGTCCGGACAGCGTCGACGCCGTACGCTTCTTCCTCTCCCGGACCCGGCCCGAGGGGCGGCGCACCAACTTCCAGCGCGCCGCGTACGAGGCGGTGCTGCGGGACACCCTGGTCGGCACCTGGCAGCGCTGGCTCAACGACCTCGGCGCCCGGGTCGAGAAGCGGTACGGCGGCAGCGCACCCGACGCCGGCGTCTGGACCCCGGAGCACACCGCGTTCCTCCGGCGGCTCGGCGACCGGCTCTCGGCGCTGGCCGGCAGCCTCGGCTCGGACGGGTTCTCGCTCAACGACGCGGCCGAGGCGCTGGACGGCATCGTCTGCGACGCGGTGCGGTTCTCCGCGTCCGAGTGCGCCACCGGCGAGATCGATGGCTGGCGGGACGAGGCCCGCACCGCGGTCGCGCTGGAGCTGGCCGCGGCGCGGCTGCTCGCGTACTGCGCCGCCCCGGTGATGCCGCGCTTTGCCGCGCGGCTGGCCGCGGCGCTCGGTGGCGCGCCGGCCGCGGAGTGGCCACAGACGGTCAAGCTGGTGGCGCCGGGGAGCCGGATCGACCTGAGCCGCCAGGTCTTCTTCGGCCCAGCGCCCGCGCCGCTGGCGGGCAACGGCCCGGTGGTGGGCGGCGGCCCGGTGGTGGGCGGCGAGCCGGTGGTGGGCGGCGAGCCGGTGGCGGGCGGCGAGCCGGTGGCGGGCGGCGAGCCGGTGGCGGTGCGGGTGGCGCCTGTCGCCTCCGTGCCGCTGCTGCCCTGGCTTCGCGACGTGGTACGTGGCACCCTGCAGCTGCCCGAGGACGAGCCGGTGGACAACCGGACCCTGGCGGAGCTGGGTACGGGTTCGCTGCACACGGTTGCGTTGCAGTACCAGATCCTTGACCGGACCGGCATCGACATCCCCGCCGCCGACCTGCTCGGCAGCCGCGACGTCGCCGAGCTGGCCGCGCTCCTCGACGCCCGCGCCGCAGAGGCGGAGCTGACCACGGTGGTGCAGGTATGAGGCCGCCCTCTCCGGCCGCGGTAGCCCTCCCGGCTGCGCCCCATGGCCGTAGTGCGTCTCAAGATCGCGATCAGGTACGGGAAACGTGCAGTCGCACTAAACATTTCCTGCTCCAGTCGCGATCATGGCGGGCTTCGGGGTGGCCGCCCGGCCGAACTCGGCCAACCAGCAGTCATCCGTGTGCCCCGAAGGGCCCCCAAAGGGAGCATCCTTGGTTAAATCGGTCGAGGTGTGGTGATCCGTGTTCGCTACGTCTCGGGACTACCCCTGGACGGCAGAGGCGGATGAGCACCTCGCGTTGGAGCGAGGCGGCCAGGACCGAGCGTTGGAGCGAGGCGGCCAGGACCGAGCGTCGAAGCGAGGGCCAGCAATGAGCGTTGTCCAGCTTGCCGGAGCGGACCCCGTACAGGTGCTGGGGGAGATTGCGGCGCGCGGGCTGAGCATCACCGTGTCAGGTGCCGACCTGCGGCTGCAGGGGCCGCGGGAGCGGATGGACCCCGAGCTCATCGGGCGCATCAAGGCCTGCAAGGCGGAGCTGGTCGCGCACCTGGCCGCAGCGTCCGGACCGCAGGCCGGACCGCCAGCCGCAGCGGCGGAGGCTGCCGAGGCGGGCAGCTTCCCGCTGACTCCGCTGCAGCGCAGCTACCTGCTCGGCCGCGGCGAGGTCTTCGAGATGGGCAACGTCGCCAACCACGTCTACTGGGAGGTCGAGGGCCGCTGGGACCTGGACCGCCTGGAGGCCGCCCTGCGGTCGGTGGTGCGCCGGCACGGCATGCTGCGTACCCGGTTCACCGCCGACGGCCGGCAGGTCGAGCAGGCGTGGCCGGTGCCGGTGGGGATCGCTCGCCTGGACCTGCGCGGCGAGACCGGCGAGGAGCAGCACCGCCGCCGGCTGGAGCTGCGCGAGCAGCGGTCCCACCGCGTCCTGCCGGCCGACCGGGCGCCGCTCATCGCCGTGGATGTGACGATCCTCGCCGACGACCGGATGGTGCTCCACGTCAGCCTCGACGGGCTGGTGGCCGACGGCATCAGCACGTTCCTGTTCTTCCGCCACCTATGGGCCAGCTACCAAGCCAGTGACCAGGCAGGCTCCGCGGCCGAGGGGGCGGACGAGCCGCAGGAGGCGTCCTTTGCGGCGTACGTCGCGGCGCTGGAGGCGGCGCGTACCCGGGCCCCGGCCCAGCGGTCCCAGGAGTACTGGTTCAGCCGGCTCGACGACCTCGCCCCCCATCCGGACCTGCCGCTGCGGACCAGCCCGTCCGCGATCACCCAGCCCCGGTTCACCCAGCGGCTGGTCCGGCTCGACGCGCCGGCGTGGACAGCGCTGAAGGACCGCGCCGCGCAGGCCGGGCTGACCCCGTCGGGCCTGCTGCTCGCCGCGTACGCGCAGACGCTGGCGGCGTGGGGCGCTGGCGAGCGCTTCACGCTGACCACCACCGTGGCCAACCGCCCCCCGATCCATCCGCGCATCTTCGACGCGATCGGCAGCTTCTCCGACACGATGCTGGTGGAGGTCGAGCTCGCCCGGGGCGCCAGCTTCCGCGAGCGGGCCCGGGCGCTACAGGAACGGCTGCGCCATGACCTCGACAACCGGCACTTCTCCGGCATCGAGCTGATGCGCGAGCTCGGCCGGCGGCGTGGCGGAGCGGCGCAGGCGCGGATGCCGTACACCTTCAACAGCGCGGTCGGCTACGTGTACGGCGATGTCGACGGCTCCACATTGGAGCTTTTCGGCCCGGAGGTGTACGCGGTCAGCCAGACGCCGCAGGTGTGGCTCAACGTCTTCGCGATGGAGCAGCACGGTGGCCTGGTCGTGAAGGTCGACAGCGTCGACGCGCTGTTCCCGGAGGGCCTGCCCGGAGCCCTTGTCGAGGGCTACCAGACGCTGCTGGAGCGCCTGCTCGACGAGGCGGCCTGGGCACAGTCGGCGTTTGACCTGCTCCCGCCGGCGCAGCGGGCGCGCCGGCAGGCGGCGAACGACACGGCCGCGCCGCTGCCGGACGGGCTGCTCCAGGACGCGTTCATCGCGCAGGCCACGCGGGCACCCGACGCCCCGGCCGTGCTGACCACGCGGGCGACGCTCAGCTACGGCGAGCTGCTCGCCCGCGCCCGCCACGCCGCCGCCTGGCTGCGTGCCCGGCGGGTCGGGCGGGACGAGCTGGTCGCGCTGGTGATGACCCGGGGGCCGGAGCAGGTGGTGGGGATCCTGGCCACGCTGCTGGCCGGCGCGGCGTACCTGCCCATCGACGCCAACCTGCCGGCCTGGCGCCAGCGCTATCTCCTGCGCGACGGCAAGGTCCGGTGCGCCCTGACCAACTGCGGCTGGACCGCCGGCAGCCCGCAGCACGGCGGCGACGGGGCCGGCGGAACCGACGAGGTCGATGTCCTAGAGCTGGACGTTGCGGAACCGCTGGTCGTGGCGGAACCGCTGGTCGTGGCGGAACCGCTGG